>Ga0255334_1000087_pt1 | contig 110763 bp, 91 predicted proteins | sample EtOH5_35cm_T3_12_FD_202080 | JGI IMG/M metagenome (GOLD analysis project Ga0255334, IMG submission 202080) | Sandy soil microbial communities from University of British Columbia, Vancouver, Canada - EtOH5_35cm_T3_129 | ecosystem: Engineered > Artificial ecosystem > Sand microcosm > Unclassified...
TGACTAGCTTCATGAAAACTCTCTCCCGAATTGGTGGACTTGCCCCAGGAAAACAAACCCGACTCAAGTCTAAGCGCAGTGCCTGGCTTTGTAACGCATCGTCGGCCTTACCTGCCCGTCCGACGCCAGCTAACCGCTCCGTACGAAACACTTCCCCCGTTCCGCTTGGCGCACTGCATTCGTCACATCGACTGCATCAGTGCATGGGTCACTACCGACTAAGCAGAAAGCTTGCCATCTCGCCAAAAGCCCCTGATATCAAGCGCTTGCCTGCAATGGGGTGCTACTGCGCTCGATTGCTCGATACGTAACGCACAACAACAGTGCGACGCCGTCCGTCCGCATGCGCGAAAAGCGTGCATCCCTGCGGTCGGGATTGACTATAGACACTGCGTGATACACTGCCCGCCATTGTTTTCAGGACATTTCCCATGCTCGCGCCCAAAGACTTCCTCGACGCCCTGACCGGCACCGCCTCCCGCCTCTTTAGCGGCGACACCCCACTGCCGAAAAGCGAAATCGAAAGCCAGTTCAAGGCGTTGCTGCAGAGCGGCTTCAGCAAACTGGACCTGGTGAGTCGGGAAGAGTTTGATAGCCAGATGGTCGTGCTGGCACGGACTCGGGCACGCCTGGAAAGCCTGGAAGCGAAGGTTGCCGAGCTGGAAGCGAAGCTCAATCCCCCAACCGAGTAACCCCGCAAATCCCACTTTGAAACCCGATCCCATGTGGGAGCGGGCTTGCTCGCGAATAAGGTCGGAACGACCTTCAGATTTACCTGTAGGAAACGGTGCCAGGGGCGATCTCAAGCCCTCAAAAATCCCGGCACCTTCCTACAACAAAACCACCGCCGTCCGATTGCGCCGCAATGCACCGGTTTCTAAGCTCACCTTCTGCTGAATGTTCAGCGCCGGGTTTGGCGACCTGGAAGCTTAAGGAGCATGACGACCATCGACGCAGTCATGGCGGTTGTGCGTGGGAGGCCTTCGGGTCTGCCGGGTTCCTTTTGCTCCGGTTCGCCAACCCGCGTACAACTGCCACCCAATTGTTTGGCGACGATTGCGGGCAGCCCTTTTAGCAAGAGGAGCTGTATCAATGAATAGCGATAATGCCTATCTGATCCCCCAAGTCTTCACCCGCCACAAACTCCACCTCCACGCCCTCCTCCTCCAAAACCAACCCTGGTTCAGCGCCCGCGACCTCGGCCGCTTCCTGCGCCTCCACCTCGACGACCGCGCCGTCCGCAAACTCGACCCCGACCAACGCCAGTCCGCGCAAATGCTTATCCACGGCAGCATCGAAAACACGCTATTGATCAGCGAATCCGGCATCTACGCACTACTGATCTACCACTACTGCCCCGAATACCGGGCCCTGCGCGAATGGCTGACCCACGACGTAGTGCCTGCCCTAAGAGACGCGGAACACCTCACCCCAACCGAACGCCCGATCCTGAGCCTGCTGAACTGGCCGGAAATGTCGCTGAGCCTGCTGCACTGGAATAACCAACCGTGGATTCGGTTGCAGGATGTTCCGCACGTTCTACCTGATCAGGAGTCTTCAAGGTCTGCTATCAGTGCGCCTTGGTGGAAAAGAGCCGCGAAAATGCTTCACGCATTCTGAATAAAAAACCCCACGCTTTTTGCGTGGGGTTCGGTAAATCCAAGACAACAATCAGGCGCAGTGTGCAAGCCGCTCGACCTGATCCCGAATCGCGGCCCCTCGCTCAATCTCGGCTTTACGCAAATCGTAGGTCGATTGAAGGTTGAGCCAAAATTCCGGGGTCGTATCCAGACAAATAGATAGCCGTAGAGCCATATCAGCACTGACACCCCGACGCTGAAGCACAATATCGTTGACCGTAGGTGTCGACACATTCAACGCTCTGGCCAGAGCGGCAGCCGTCAGGCTCAAAGGCTCCAGGTATTCCTCTTTGAGGATCTCGCCAGGGTGCACCGGGCGCATACCATTTTTAGTCATTACTCACCTCAGTGATAATCGACGATTTCTACATTCTCCGGCCCGTTGCAGCCCCAGACAAAGCAAATTCGCCATTGAGCGTTGATGCGGATGCTGTGCTGACCTTTTCGATTTCCCTCCAACGCCTCCAGGCGATTACCCGGCGGAGATCGAAGGTCTTTCAGCACGACAGCATCATCAAGCATCGTCAGCTTTCGTTCCGCGACACTCAGAATGGCTGACCACAAACGGGTCTTACCGTTGCAAAACAGGTACTCGGTCTCAGAACACTTAAAGCTAACGATCATAATTTAAAGCTTAACGTTATGCATTAACCTTGAGTGTATAAGGCAAATTCATGAATGCAAACTCGCTGCTATGAGTATTTCCCCCCCTCTTTCAAAACTCTAGGAAAAGGACTACCCACGCCCTTCAGAAGGCCCCAAAAACCGAGCTTGGTCCTACAAAAATATGGGTCCATTCTGATTGCATCAAAACTGTCTTCGGCGCTTGAGTTGACTGGCCTAACAACTAAACCATCAATCAAAGGCAGGTCGCTGTGAAGCCCAAAAAACGGCAAGCAAAACTGTTACTCATCGCTGAGCTTCATGCCGAGGCGCTCCGTTTAGCCGGGAACGTTTCTGCCAGCCAACATCGTTTTTTTAAAGTGGCAGCAATGTATGGCAAAGAGCTCGAACCTGATGGCTGGCTTGCAGGCACGAGTCGGACCAGGCTCCCCGAATAAACCGCCCAAGTGGCGGTTTTTTTCGCATCCAAAGCAGCGCAACAAAGCTCGCAACATCCTGCGAAAGTTTCGCGGCTCAGCCGCCGCACCAAATCATCACCTCCCGACTACCCTTAAAAAACCCGCAGGAAGCGGCCCCCGTAAAGCTCAAGGAACGACCATGTCCCTCTCCATCGTCCACAGCCGCGCCCAAATCGGCGTGGATGCGCCCGCCGTCACCGTCGAAGTCCACCTGGCCAACGGCCTGCCATCGCTGACCATGGTCGGTCTGCCCGAAGCGGCGGTGAAGGAAAGCAAGGACCGGGTGCGCAGTGCGATCATCAACTCAGGCCTGCAATTCCCGGCGCGGCGTATCACGCTGAATCTCGCCCCCGCTGATTTACCGAAGGACGGCGGACGATTCGATCTGGCGATTGCCCTGGGGATTCTGTCCGCCAGCGTGCAGTTGCCAACGCTGACACTGGATGATGTGGAATGTCTGGGAGAATTGGCGCTGTCAGGCGCGGTACGTGCCGTGCGGGGCGTGTTGCCGGCCGCACTGGCAGCGCGCAAGGCCGGGCGTTCGCTGATGGTGCCGCGGGCGAATGCCGAGGAGGCGTGCCTGGCGTCGGGGCTGAAAGTGATCGCGGTGGATCATTTGCTGGAAGCGGTCGCGCACTTCAATGGGCACACACCGGTCGAGCCTTACGTGTCCAACGGTTTGCTTTACGCCAGTAAACCCTATCCAGACTTGAACGAAGTACAGGGCCAACTTTCAGCCAAGCGCGCATTGCTGATCGCGGCGGCGGGCGCTCATAACCTGCTGTTCAGCGGACCACCTGGCACCGGGAAAACCCTTCTGGCGAGTCGTTTGCCGGGACTGCTTCCCCCCCTGGCCGAACATGAAGCGCTGGAAGTCGCCGCCATTCAGTCCGTCACCAGTTGCGTGCCCTTGAGCCACTGGCCGCAAAGGCCCTTCCGCCAACCCCATCACTCGGCCTCCGGCCCGGCGCTGGTGGGTGGCGGCTCGAAACCGCAACCCGGCGAAATCACCCTCGCCCACCATGGCGTTCTATTCCTCGACGAACTTCCATTTTGACTTTTTAGGTTTGGTTGTCAAAATCGAATTTAGACCGTCAGATCAAGGGCTTACCATGGCATTTCCGTCCATCGAATCGTTGCCAATCTTCTCAAATGGGGTCCACTATGATCACTATCCGTATGAGCAGCTGAATGAATACCAAAGGGCAATATTTACCGACGCAACGTCGAGCCGTGGTCGGCTATGTTCATCGGTGAAGCAGATTACGCTTAAAAGTTTTGAGTGCTACCTCCAGATAACCCGTCAGGCGGCAACTCCGCGATCGCAATCGAAATTCCGAAAGGTGGCGGAAGGCTTCCTAGGTTTTTTATATTCAGAAAAACATATTGAAACGACTCCGCTACTTCGCGCCCAACGAGCGAGGTTTTTCATATCAATAATTCCTTTCCTATCAGAGAAATACCCCACCAAGAAAGATTATTCATTCCCCTTGACTATCGAAGAAATAAACAAATACATAAGTGTGCTGAATAGCTTAGAGCAATGCCCCAAAAAAATAGAATATTGGCGAGGATGGCCGTTGCTGAATGTTTCTGGAGGGATGCATTTTCTTCCCTTATGGGCGTTTTACCGAAAGCTTGGTGCCGACTTTACAAGGAAACTCTATTCTGAAACTCATATCTTCCTATCAGGAAGGCGTTATCGAGCAATGCCAATACTATCGAATCTAGGAGATTTTATAGAGACTCAACCATTGGATATCACACCTACACACTTAACTTCAGACGTATTCATGAGCGAATTCTGGGATCGTTTTGTGAAGTATTACGTTACAACAGCATATGATAGCGGAAAAGGTCAGAAACTAAGCACCATCGCATCGGCCTGGAACGTACAATTCTCAGCTTTCGTGCGCAACCAACTCATTCCAGCATCCCTACTAAGTGGGGGGTATGCTGGATTACCCGTGTTACCAAAGAGACTCTATACCGATGCGGCTTCAAGAATCAGCACTGGAAATGACGGAACACTCGTTCATTCAAAATTATTGCACGATATTCCACTAGAGATTACCGACCAAGCGGCTATCTACCACATCTTTGACAGCCTAAACTCATCAATGAACGACTTAACAACCTGGGCTAAAGCTGAAGTCGCAGATCTGGACGCCAGACTAAATCGACGATTGCGAGAAGCACCGAATGGAACACTGCGCTGGATCGGTGGATCTGGAGAAAACGAGGGAGGCCAAATTCAATGGATGAGAGATCGGAATAATCCAGCGTGCTTTGCTAATGCAGCACGAAATATCGAAGAGCACTCCTATTCATATATAATGGAGCGAGCTGTCCAAATTTTTGCTTCGCCATTTGCAGAAACAGCATATGAGCTAGGATTAGCAACAACAAGCTCATTGTACCCACACTGCCTACTACTCGTAAGTCTGTATCCAAAAATCACCGTTGGTTTCTTGGAAAACTTGGAGATATATGATGAGCATGGGAAAAAAATTGGTTTCATCCCAACCGACAACGGGTATCAATTAGTTGGATATAAACTTCGTAGAGGGCACCGTGAAGCTGAGCAGACTATTAGCCTTTGCGAGTACGGTGCATATCTTGTTCAACAAATAATCGACGTCACCGACTACGGCAGACGATACCTACAATCTATTGGAGATGATAATTACAGATATTTATTATTATCCGCAGTTAGAAGCTTCGGCAAATTTCAGCGACCAAAGTTAGCTTCGGTTACCACATCACCCATCCCAATAGAAAGACTGGTATCCGGCTTAAAGAAATACACGAACCTAGATCATGCTGAAGCTACGTACCTCGCACAACGCGCTAATCTCTCCACAATTCGCGCGACCGCTGGAGTAATGATCTATTTAGAATCAAAAAGCGCTAAAAAAATGTCCGAAGCTCTTGGCCATAAATCATTTGATCCATCGTTGTTAGCGCGCTATCTCCCAGCACCCATTTGGGATTTCTTTCAGGATCGATGGATTAGAATTTTTCAAGCAGGAATAATTATCGAAGCGATGGATGGGAGCCCATACAAACTGAAGGCTTCAGGTTTTGACAGCTTAGAGCAGGTTGAGGAGTTTTTATTAAACCACTCGATACAACTCCCCCCTGAGGAATCAAACACTCGCTTTAGCGAGGCGCGGCCCGACAGCTCTATATTGGTATCACTGAATGAACAAATTTTTGAAGAACTATTAAAGCTTAATGATTCAAGGTACAAATCTAGCAGCCATTTACAATCAAGTCTTTGGAAAGATCTCAGCTCTAAAATAATCACTCACGTTGACTCATGCCTTAGTGATCGACCAGACATCCAGCTTGCACTCTCTAACGCTAAAAACAAACTAGGGATAACCATTTAAATGAACGCGAAAGAAAATATTCACGCGCTGGCCTTTCTGGAAGAAATGTTCCCCTCCCAGAAAACTCGGTTTGAGAGCGAATGGTTGACCTCGGACTTTGATTCCAACGTATGGTGCTTTGATTTCGCGCGCGGGTATAGATTTTGTGTAAATTTCAACGTGGAGCTCGAGGACGGGTCTAAACTTTCCGACCCCAAAAACAAAAAATTATTGAAATTATTCAAAAACTGGATAACTGTTCAGAATACCCAGAATTTAAATCAAGGTGTAAAACCAGGTAGTATCACCGCGTACGCTAACACGCGAAGAGCGATAAACATCATTGACTACCTTTTGCTGAACAGTTCGCGCCTTAAGCTCGCTAGCCATGGATTAAACCTTCTAACAGAAAACGATGTCGCATCGTTTTTTTATCAGTTGTCGAGTTCGGAAAAAATTGCTGAAGGGGTCTATAACTGGCGGCAAACTGTGGTCGATTTCCTAAGAAGATCCAGTGAGTGTAGCGATCAGATTGTCTTACGTTTCGCTGAAAAAAATCCCGATCTCTATGTTTTAATGATTCAAAATGAAACAGCATATGGCCTTTCGCCAAGCGAAACTCTTAAAGTCAAAATATGGCTACATGAGAACGATTATTATAGTCCCATTCTCAGCTCGGGGTACAGGTTAACGGTAAGCATCACCCGACTGGCATCACACATCTATAAAAATACCCTTGTGGGGGGCGCTATAAAAAGTGCTTTACCTGAGCTAAATCTGGCTCCTTATCCGGGGATGACAACTGAGTACAATGTCGTTGGGGTTCGCACGGCAAATGAAGACTCGATGTCAGATCGACAGTTTACCAAATATTATGCAACTTTTATGGCGATAAACAAACTGCCAGAATTAGGAATTGAAATTCCCAGTCATGCTTTTACTAAGCTCAGTTTGAGTGCTTTGAAAGCGCACCTAAATTTAGCGCAAACCATGCGTTTTAAGACATTGAGGCCGAGTATCCTATTACCTGCGCTGCAAAAGGCTATCGATTTTATTTACGAGTACGGAGAAGACATTTTCCAATCTGCTTCTGCTGTCATTGCTGCTCAAGCAAAGTATGGTGAGAGCGTAAACGATCCTGATTCGGATTGGTGGGTTCGCAAAGCTATCACACCTCGCCTAGCTGGGTTAGGAGTCCAATGCTGGAGTCTTAGCACCAAGATGCTGGCTGGCAAAAAACTCTCTAAAGAACTTAGAGAAAACAAAGTTCAGGAGTATTTTAACAGGCTTCGCAGTAACGAGGGGCTGTGGGAACTGTTACGAGTATATTATGGCGCAGCGCAATTGATCATCGGATTACTGATGGCGCGGCGCCAATCGGAACTTAAAAGCTTGATGCCGTTTGAGTGCCTTGATGACTCAAAGCGAAATTTAATATTTTTTAACGCAAAATCCGGATTTTTATCCAATAAACAAATTTTAAAAAGACCCATTCCAAGTATCGGCGTTCACATTATTGAAACATTGGAAAACTTCCAAAGCCTGCTGCTCAAAAATAAACTCATTATTGAACATACATATTTGTTCGCCCCGCCTGACAGATATGCAAAAGGACTAAAAAAGAGCTTACATTCGCCTGCCTACAATAGAAGTATTGATTTTTTCTGCGACTACATTGAGGCACCTCGAAACAGCGAAGGATCAAGATTTTATTTCCGCCAGCACCAACTGAGGCGCGGCTTTTCGATGATATTTTTTTGGGGCAATTCATTTGGTGACCTCGACACATTAAGATGGTTCTTGGGCCATGCAGATCTTGAACACCTCTATCATTACATTACTGAAGCCACTCCCGGAGAAGTACTTCGCGGGGTAAAAGCAGCTTATCTGGCAGACTCCTTAGCGGCTGGCGATAAAGAGGTATCCAAAGAACTCGCGGCAGCTCTACTTTCACATTTTGGAACATCTGAATTTACCATACTGGATTCTCAAGAAGTAGAAATCTACTTGGAAACACTAATCGAAAACCACTCGCTAACTGTCGAGCCACATTTTATTAAAATAGACGACGTAACTACCTATAGACTGGTAACTAAGCTGATAAAATCAATATGAACAAAAAACTCCATTCGACAATCAACCTTTACAATTTACTTCTCGATATTGCCTCTCATCCACACAAATATCAGAAATCAGTAATAGGAGCTTTCTTAAAATCACAAGGCTCATTAGCTCGACACTCAGCTCCGGATAAAAACATCTATCCTTGCTCTTTAAATACGTTGAAGACCCGTGCTGATTGCTTTCTTGCAGGAGGCTTTGAGGCTATGGATCATGCAAGAATTTTGGCACTAAAAGTGTGTTCCCCAGTAGTGGTTCTGATTTCTGCTCAAGACAAACCTAGAACGTTAAAAGACGACGTCATTGCTCTTAAAAAAGAAATACAGTTTCTCAACGAAGAAATTCTTTGCTACACCATCGCATTAGAAACAAGCATGGAACAGGCGAGAGCGTACGCCAAGAAGACAAACAATATAGTAAATATTCAACTCTGCGAAAAACAACAATCGGAAATTTATGCACTATTGAAATATCCCAGAGTCACGACCAATGACTAAACTTTATCGTTTGACATCAGCGCACTTTCAGCTACCTTTAGCTCTACTTTCCGATCAAACATATATTTTCAACTCGGCTTCGTACATCCCGATGCTTCGCTACCCTAACGGTACATGGTGTCACTACTCTAATTGCTACATGCATTCTCTTTATAGAAAAGGATTGTCTCGCAATAACAAAGGCGGAACATTAAAAACCTATGCGGGCAACATAAGCCATTTACTGCGCTTTTGTTCGGATAACGCGATTGATGTTGCGCAAATGACCGATAGCCTCTTTATACTATTCATGCAGACGTTGCTTAACAACAAGAAATCATTGTCTACGACACACACACTTCGGTCGACAACTTCAATACTTACGATAGGGAAAAACTGTATCGACTTACTGGCCTATATCGGAAAAATCACCGGTAGAGATGAGTTTGTCGGTAAAGATGGAGTGATCAGAGCTGAAAAGAGAAAAGCTGAAATAGATATTGGGAAGGGAAGAAAGCGCATCACCAAATACTATTGGCATCACCGTTCATTTCCTGAGCCATCGCCTGACAAAAAAAGATTCCCGATTACTGAGGCTCATTCGAATGCCATTATCGACGCAGCCGCTGGTACTGAGGACCTATTTCTCAGAAAGCGTAGATTCGTGATGCTTAAACTACTCGCCCATACTGGTTGCCGACGTTCTGAACTGGTTTCGATAACGACGCATGATGTATATGCAGCGCTTCATGAGCCTATCATCGGATTAAAATTGATGACGGCGAAAAAGCGCGGAAACTCAATCCATCATCGATACTTGCCCATCTCAATTCCGGATTTAAAATTCATCGTTTCTTATATTGAATTTAACCGACTCCCAAAAATTAAATCTCTGGGAGTTGAGGACGATGGCTTGCTGTTTATCAGTGCACGCACTGGAAAGGGCCTAATGCCAAATACGATCACACAAGAGATCTCAGAGTTGGCGGGACTAGTTGGCATCAATGAGCGCTTATCTCCACACATGTACAGACATCGCTTCATCACTCAATATTTCATAAAATTGATTATTCAGCATGACTTTAACAATTCTGATGAGTTCAGGAACTTACTAATCAACACTGAATCCTTCAAACGTGAGGTGCAACAATGGACAGGTCACACAAACATTAATTCTTTAGACAACTACATACATCTTGCTTTCTCAGATATATCCAACAGAAAAGAAGTTGTGGAGGCGGCAATCCGCAGCGAGCACCTTTCATCGTTACTACAAACTGTCAAAATGGCCCAAGCAGAAATAAAAGCGGGATTTTCCTCATCATCAGTTAATGAGCTGCTGAATACGATATCCGAATATCTAAATGAGCTTCAGCACTCGGCCTAACAAGCGTTATTTGGAATTACCAATCTTCTACTAGCACACCAAAATCAAAAACAAATCAGATCATGGCCGATGTTTTCGAGTGGCCGTTCACGTACATTGCACAGCGATTAGCTGATCCGAATCGCTTCCCCCCTCGTTAACCATTGGCTTAAAATTCGCTAAGGTCGCATGCCGGCCCTGAGGTTGGAGAGAATTGTCAGGCCTCCTTATCTTTTGCAGATATGCATTTAGGTGATTGTTTGCTTGCACCACCCAGGCCTTCAACTGGCTCAAAATCTCGGTCAAAGCTTGCTGCCCGTTCCAAGAATCTGCTCTGTTTGAGAGACCGCTTTTCCAGACCAGAGCGGGCTATCCGCCTGTATTCGACAATCTGCTTAAGCTTTAAAAGTATCTTCTTTGGTCTTCTCATGATGATCTTGGGGTATCGATGTTGGCGTTATGGAACGACTTGCTATAAACGATGTGAAATTGCAATCGGTATGCCTATCATGCGCCACAGCAGCCTTGGAGACATTCCCTGAGCGGTTTATCAGCCTTGAGGAGCCTTATGCCTGGTCCAAATCTTTCTGAACTACTTGCTCATGTAACAGAGATCGTTCAACACGCAGGCGCTCTCCTCGCGGCCGAGTGGAGTCTTCCAGAGGGACCTCGAGGCATTGGTGACAAGGCCGCGATCGATGTCGAAATCGAATGTTTCTTGCGGCCAGAACTTCTCAGCGTGTTCAACTGCGATTTTTGGGGCGAAGAGACCGGGCACGTTCTGACAGGGCAGTCGTGGTGTTGGGTTGTAGACCCTAACGATGGCACCAGTGATTTTTTGAATGGCATGAAGGGATCAGCGATATCAGTAGGGCTACTGCATAACACCATTCCCGTGATGGGGGTCGTATACGCACCAGTGACTTCTGAGGGGCACCCCGACTGCATCGGTTGGGCTGAGGGCACCCCCCATTTGATTCGCAACGGTCGAGCAGTGTCTGTACGCCTCGAGAATAAACAGCTTTCGAATCAGAGCACGATCATGGTGAGTGCAGCAGCGATGACAAAGCCAGAACTCAATCGTGAACTGTGTGCTCCAGGACATTTCCATGCAATGCCATCGATCGCGTACAGACTGGCAAGAGTGGCTGCGGGTGACGGAATTTGCGGCATCTCTCTCTACGCTGTTTCAGCGCATGATGTTGTGGCAGGTCATGCGCTGTTGAGAGGTGCCGGAGGCGTCTTATTGGATGAAAATGGGTCCGAGATTCGCTATGTGACAGAGGCACAGATGACGGCAGTTTCGCAACGCTGCTTTGGTGGATCACCTTCAGTATGTCGCGAGTTGAAAGCTCGTGAATGGAGTCTGGTGCTCGGGGGTTCAAACGCTATTGATTAGAAGCCTGACGATTGACCACCAGAATCGGTCAAAACCATGCTCTACGCGAGTAATTGAACTCCACGGGGTCACCCGATCGTTCCACACAGGACGGGGCACTCTCCGAGCGGTATATGTCCAGTTATACCTGGACTAAGCGACGAGCTTCAGACGAGGAAAGATGGCCACAAAATCGTCTGGGATAGTGGAAAGTATGGCCGTCACTTTCTCTTGTGGAAGACTGGTGGCCAGCATCGCTTCGAGTCTTTCAACTCGTTGGCGTATCGAGGCTGCACGATCCCACTGAATTGCGTATTTCTTTGCGACCTTCTGTTCGATGAGCACCAAGTTGCGACTACTGTCGTAGGTGTATCGCATCGCCACTTTCACAGGACAGTCGTTTTCATCGGTCTCGAGAAAGGTGATCTCAAATATCACACCATTCGATGTCTTACGGGATGCTGATTCGACGTAGGTGTCTTCGAACAGGTTGTCGATGAGGTCGCTAGGCTGAACGCCTCGGCTGATATGGAGAGTCGTCAGTTCGTCAACGAGTAATTTGATAGATTCGAGGCTCATCTCAGCATTTTCCTCAGTTCAGCGATGACTACTTCCACGTGCGCGATCGACTCGGAAAGCGAGCTATTATCACGCTCAGCAACCTTGCCGTACTTCTTAGCCAGCTTGGTATTGATAAAGCTCACCAGTATACCGTCGTTGGGAGTATTCGGCTTTGCCATCGGAACGTGAGCTGCGAATTTCCGATAAAGAGTAGAGCTTTTCTCGTCGATCCCTAGGTCGCTGAGCAGTGTGGCAACTTCATCTTGGGCCTTTTTGGTAAGGATCTCTCGAAGCTGCTTCCGCGCGATCTCTGGTCGTTTTTCCATGAGTGTCGGGTCGATGACTTGGGCGGCTTTCTTCATCTCAGCGTTGCGGATGACGTTCGTCAACTGTGCAAGCACGTCAGCGTCGTAACCCTCTATGCCCGGCAACTCTTTGACTTTCTGGGCCGCAAAAGCATCGATTTCGGCTCGTTTGTCAGAGAAAATCTTGTTGAAATCCAGGTCTTCCAAATAGGAATCCTGATCGCTGACAAAAGCTTCGGAGGAACCAACCCCCGCCAGGGACTCCTCTTTTCGAACGTATTCCTGGTCAGTGATCACGTATTCCTTGGTGCGTTGATGTTTTGCTCGATCAACCTCCTTCTGAAACGAGCTCCACATCTCATCCAGGCCGGTTTCCTCGTGGTAGATCACAACGGCGTTGTTATCAATCTCGAACGCTGTGATCTCCTCTATAGGGATTGCGCGAAGAACCCGGCCGACGATTTGAGCGAAAGCATTCAGGCTTCGATAGGGTCGAAAAAGTGCAAGAACCGTAAGGTATCTATGGTCATATCCTTCCATCAGCATGTTCACGGAGATGACCACGTCGCATTGATTGTTATCGATCGTTCTAAAAGCTGCATCGATGTCCGACTGCTCCATGTAGCTATGAACAATCGCCGCTCTCAGATTTTTGGCCTCGTACCAAGTACGCAAATCCTCGGCATGGGAAATACTGCAGCCCACAGCAAGGATTTTGTGAGGCACTTCAGGTGACGCTTTCTTCAGCTCGGTGAGGTTGTAAATGCTCTGGTCAATCACATCCAGTGAGCATTCCTTGGACAATGCAACGCTGCGCTGAACCCACTCAGGATCTTTGAACCCGAGAACTTCCTCCTTTGATAGCCTAACGCCAGGCTGGTCAGCCAACGTGAAATAGAGTTGATGAGCATTGACCGTTTCTTTTCTGAGCCATTTGACGTAGCGGTCTCTCATCACCTCAGACAGCGGCGTTGTGTGAATCAGCTTTCCGGGCACTTCCTGGTTGTCACCGCGAAATGGGGTTCCAGTTACAAATAGCCTTTTAGCCTTGGCGAAGTAGCCAAGTGTCTTTTGCCAAGTTTCAGCCGGCGCGTGATGCCCTTCATCGACGATGATCAGGTCGAAGAAGTCGGGTGGGACTCGCCTGGTCAGGCACGTAGAGCGGTCGCTGTGAATTTGCTGAATATTGGAGTAAACGATGTGGCTTTGCTCCAAGTTGCGCTGGAGCGTCAGCGAGTTGAACTCGCAAGTGACGGGCAGGTCATTTCCGCTGAAGATCACATCAAAGTTAATCCAGAAATTGTCCTCCAGGAGGTCCTGGGTCTTCCTGATGCTCTGCTTGGTCACAAGACCAGGGGTGATGATCAGGACACGCCCTTTCGCCATTCCAAACGGCACGATGGAAATCAGCCCTGATTTGCCCGTGCCCGTAGGCAGCACGATCAGCGCATCCTGTTCAGGATTGCTTGCAAAATGCTCTTGGGCCTTGATGTAGGCTTCGATTTGAGGCGTCCGCAGCTTACTGTTGCCTAAAATGTTAACGGCAGTGTCGGTAAAGTAATTCATGAAAAACTCTCTGGCGTTTTTCGAGAATCCACGACAAAACCGCCGCTCGAACGAGCAGCATGCGCTTGCGCAGATTGCGATAGAAAGAGAACTGTCGACAGCAACGAAGCTGTGGCGGGCATCGAAATATCCTTATTTCTGAATCAACTGGATCAACAAAGGCGGTTTAGAGGGCTGAACACGCTTTTTAATCATAATAGCCGAATCATATTGCTCAAGGTGCCTTGAATTTTCGAGCCTGCTCATGCCGCCACTGCCGAAGACAGTTCATAGCCACGATACTCTAACTTTGAAGTCTCGCTTAGAAACATCAATTCGAGCCGGACGTAATTTGGACTCCGGCTTTGGTAAGCAGCTCGTACAGGATCGCAATTTTTGTTCGTGTGCCACGCGAGGCACAGTAAGTAAATATGACCCGCTGCTTGGCCCGGGTGAAAGCCACAAAAAATCCTGCTGTCGCCTCAATTTCATCCTGGGAAAAACTCCACCACGCGCCGTCATCCAGTCCGACAAAAATGACGGTGTGATACTCAAGGCCCTTGCTCTTGTGGATCGTCATCAATGGAATTGCGTGGACGCCTTCGTACATGTCGAGGGCGTGGGACCAGTCCGTACTGTGGAACGAGGTGGACAGAAGATGTTCCGCCGTCGCGTCTAGCACTTTTTCTAGCCAGGTTCCCTGGTCATAGGCAGGGTTGGAGCGGATCACATGCTCTGGACCCACGAAATTTAGGATGTCGTCAACAAGTGCGCGCGAGGCCGACTTGCTTTTTGGGGAATGGGAGTAACGTGCAGCCAGTTCGGTTGTATAGGTATCCAACTCACGCGCGAGCCTACTCTGCCTGATTGCGTCATCGGCATCGATCCCTCTCATTGACGCGAGCCAATTCTGGCAGGTCGACCAATAACCACCAGCTCGCGGAGTCATTGCGAGGCGGAGAACGGTGACCAGCAACTTTGAGATTTCCTCTGCCATCAGCTCTTGCAGCATCACTTTGCCGACCATTCCAGCTTCGTTACGCAGAGACAAGTTTTCGCTCGCGAAAGCAGGTTCTAAAAGTTCGGCATACTCTCCTGCCTTTTGTCGAACCAGGATGACGAAATCTCGAGGAGCCAGTTTCAGATGGGCAATGTAGGACGCCACTGATCGTGCCAACTGCCGCGCTTCAATTTTCGGACTTGCAAAATCGAGAATTGAGCAACTTTCTCCGTCAATTGTGCCATCAGCCTGAGATACCGGCTGTACGGCTCGCGCGTCTAACGCCTGGGCCAGCACGTGCTGGATACGTACCAACTCCGGCGAAGATCGGTAATTGTTGAAGAGCGAAGTCCGGGCACCTTCGAAATCGGCATCGAAGGCAGAAAAAGGATCATCCATCGCCATTGCCCAACGCATGATCTGCTGCTTGTTATCTCCGACAGCAGTCACGATGGTTTCTGTGCCTCGGAAAATCGTGCTTACCAGATCGTACTGGACCCTGGTGGTGTCCTGGAATTCGTCCATGAACAAATGCGAATAAGTGAGGCGCAGGGCATCCCGTGCCATCGGGTTGACTCGCAACAACAGTTCAGCGAGACGGCCAATCATCGCGAAAGACAGCACACTTTTGCCGCCGTTGTGGAGTGACTGTTGCCAGAACGCATCTGCCGCCCATTGTTCGACAGTTGGGGCCGGCCATCCGTCTACAGGCAGCGGTAAGCCGAGCAGGTGCTGGCGCTCAAATGTTTTTGGCCCAATTCCACGCACGTCATTTTTCGTTCCGATTATCGCAGGCGGCGCTGGAAGCTCATGAAGGAACTCACGAAAATCTCGTTCATTGTGAGTCGCGATCTCGTAATCGGGTCTTGGCCGCCAGCGATCCGGCAACGCCTGACCGAAGCGGTCGACCAATCCTTTTGCAAACGCATCAAACGTCATGGAGTCGAAGCGGCTCGCATGGGTGTGGTGGCAGCGCTGGCGTACGCGTGCTGCCAGATTTGACGCAGCATCGCGCTTGAAACTAATAGCTAGAATGCGCCGAGGAGATGGGGCCGCATCAGTCTGAAGGAGAAAGGCGGCGCGCTGCGCGAGCAGTTCTGTCTTGCCAGCGCCCGGACCCGCAATAACGGACCGATTTTTTCGCGAACGAGCCACCGCCAGCGCATTCGCCTCCAGAGCTTTCACCCCTACGGGCTTCCAGTCCTCGGGACGTATTCGGCGTGACGAAACGGCCATGATCAGTCTCGCCTTAAGGAGCTGGCAATATGTCGAACAACTTCGGCTAGAACTGCTGGCATTTCTGCGATCAGACTCGCCTTGCTAATCCGGGCCAATGCCGCAAGGTGCGTAGCTGGCTTGCTATGGGTGAGAAAGTGGTACCGATATTGCGGAAACGATTCCGGGTAGTCCTCGTAGGGCCCCGTGTATACCGCAAGTCCCGGACCTGATGTGCCCAGCACAACCTCCGCCGCCTTGTCGGCGGCCATGCGGGGGCCACCTCCTTTCGGAATCACAGCGGCATAGTCATCGGGGAAGGCATTTAGCATCTCCAGATCAAGGTCCAGCGGCGCAGAGAAGAAGACGTTGTATTTCTTCAGCCTATTCATCCAACCCAACAGGTTGGAGTGGTCAGTTGGGTTGCTCCATTTGTGCATTCCGGCCAACTTTGCGTCGGTCATAATGCCGGATGTGATTTTGAGGATTTTGTCCTTAGGTTCGCCGAACTCAATAAGCTTCTCCAGAGCTGTTTTTACTCGCCCCCAACCTCCACCATCGCGGCCGAGATCCAAGTCCAAGAGAGTTGCGTAAGGAATACCTAGTCCCTTAAGTAAGCGCCAGAAATATTGGACGTGTCTTCCACCGAGAGGGACGATCGCGACGAAAGCTGGGTCGATGAGAAGATCAAGTGCCTCGGCGAGTTGAGGGAGGACGATCCTTTCCGAATCACCCTCAACGAGCAGGACAAACCGCGCGAAGTACAGCTCGGGATAGGCCAATATGGCACCACGCACAAACTTGCTGGCCTCCACATCACCAGCCGGCAGCTCAATTCGCTTCACATTAGATATGCGCGTCTTGGCGTTACAGCGGCAGTAACGAACCTCGCTAGGCTCGACGCGACTAAGAACTGCCGGCGAATGGCTCGTAATTATGGCCTGCGCCCCACTGGCCTCAGTCAACGATCGAACTTGGCGGATGATTCGAGCAAGGAAGTAGGGCGAAAGATGGTTTTCAGGTTCCTCAAGGGCAAACAGTGTGAGCGCAGGAATATGCAGTGCATCCTTTCGAAATCCGTCTACAGAACCTTCAACGACCTCGCGCTCTAAGTCAAAAACGGCGGCGGCCAATGCAAAATAAAATAGCGACTGTTGTCCGTCGCTAAGGGCTTCGATACCTCTTTCTCGTCCGTCAGGCCCCTGCTCAAATATGACTGCAATCTTGTTTATCACCTCCTCAAACCGTCGGCTCACCAGACTGAGCCTAGGCTTGGTATTAGAAGCGTCGTCATGCAGATCTGCCCAGCGCGTTTGCAGGGCCTCGGTGATTGCGGTGATCGCAGACTCGCCTTCAAACGCGGCTGTCAGGCTCTCAGTCGCCTCCTGCACTTTGTCTTCAGTGTCGGAGGACCATTCAATAGCCCTCAGGAGTCGGGCGGCCAGGGTACCGGCAGTTGCACGGATTTGGCCGGCGGCATCCCGGCTAGCTGGAGTGTAATAAAGTTGTATAAGGCCCCGATCGGTTACAGCCACTGGCTGGTATTTGTCCTCTGCGGGCTCCTTATCCAGGCTATCGATCCAAAAGAGATTCTGTGAAACCTCTCCCTCAAGCGTGCCGTCGTCGTCCCATTGTGCTTCAAGCCGCATTCGGCAAACGGGCGCTTGGGCCGCTCTCGTAATCAGCATGTGCCGAAATGAAGGGGCGATGATTTCTGGGGTTGCAGACCCGTCCAGCAACTCAGGGAAGGCAATAAGCGCCTCGATGTAGAGTTCTTTGGAATCGCGGCTCTCAGGATCCTCTCCGGGGGCGAGGTGGAAATCCGAAAATGATACGGTGCGCTGCGCCCGCGTGACCCCGAACATCTTCGACATAGCCTGCAGAAGCGCAGTTTTACCCGCAGCGTTAGGACCAACGATTGTGGTGACCTCAGCTGAGATAGGGATGGCAATCTCATTCGGGCCGAAACAGCGAAAGCCAGATACCGTGATCGACTCGATGCGCACAGGTTCCTTCCTCAATGCGGTAACGGGCACACATGCTCGTTACTATCCGGCGAGGTTAGCGCAGTATCCCTTCGCGCACAGCCCTCTAACCCCCGATTTTTGGGCCACTCTGGCCAATTAGGTACTCAGGCCAAGGCTATCAGCTACGGGAGAGCAGCAAGCTGATTTCAGCCCCCCAAGCACCAGTGCGAGCATCCCCCTCGATCCATCGGCGAGCCTTGCGAAAATCGGTCAGTGCTTCTTCAGAGAAGGGTCGATCTAGAGTCAGGGCTCTAACGACTGATGTATGGCAGCAGGGTGTGAGGTTGGCAATCCAGTTGGTATGCGATGCGGTAGAGCTTCTCGATCGTAAGGTTGACTTCGCCTCTCTCGATCCTACCAACATAGCTGCGATCCATCATACATACGTGCGCTAAAGCATCTTGAGATAGGCCTACCGATATCCTTCGCTCACGGATGTTCTGCCCGAGATCCTTTGCCAGCTGCTGCATAACCGCCTCGACTTACTCAAGGCGAAACTATCCGTCGTTTGCGGACTAGGTGGCGACGGATTATAATCCGCATTTGTATAGCTATTTGCATTCCTAGGTGCCTGCATGAAACCGGCTACATTTAAGTTAAACAGGCACATCTGCGAGTTACTCCAGGAAGAGAAACTCCAACGATTCACCACTCTCGACCTTCGAGATGCCTACGCTCAGAAAATAGCCCCATCAGATATCGGTCTCGGTGAGCTCTGGAAATATGTATATGAGCAGGTCCGCCGCTTGAAGCATGTCGGATGGATTCGGCAAGATGAAGTGCGTCGAAAACGAGGACAGGTCTTTCACGTGCTAGACAAGCCAGAGCTTCTCTCTGTTGAACTCGTCGACTGCAATTTCATGAGTTGTTCCCCTCAGCAAGGTCAAAGCCCTACTGCGAGTATTCTTAAACCGTTTGAGGCGCCTTCCCAACGGCTTGAGACGTTGGCCAAAGAAATTCGGTTGGACTTGCTCACATCCATGGGCGAGGCTGAGCGGTATAAACAGCTCTTGAATGAAATGCCACAGCTGAAAGTCTGGGTTGAAGATAATTACATTGAGGCCCGCGATCGAAGCTCTCGGCTACTTGGTCACCTCAAGGCTGTCGAGAAGACCTTAAAGTCGCTAGCCGCATGAATGTCTCTCTGCGCGCCTGGCAGACTGCATGCGTTGATGCAGCTCTATCTCGTTATAAGCATTCTCCGCATTTTTTTTGCCAAGCAACCCCTGGGGCAGGAAAGAGCAGAATGGCGGCGGAAATCGCCCGTCAACTATTGCTCTCCGGTGAGATTGATCTTGTGCTCTGTTTTGCTCCGTCCTGCCAAGTAGTAGAGGGATTGAGGAATACATTTTCAGGTGTGTTAAACCGCCAGTTTGATGGCCTATTAGGCTCTATTGGTGTCGCCACCACTTATCAAGGCATGCATCATCAGGGTGAAGAATTCTGGAGGCTGCTTGATAAATATCGAGTCTTCGCAGTGTTCGATGAGATCCACCACTGCGCAGGCCATGACCCACTTTTTAGCAATTCTTGGGGGCAGATCATTCTGCAGAGGGTTCAAGACAGAGCTGCCTATACCCTTGCGCTATCAGGTACACCTTGGCGGTCGGATGAGAGAGCTATTGCATTGGCAAGGTACTCAAATCCGGAGGGCCGCCTGATCTGCGACTTTCGCTACGGCATTGAGGAGGCGATATCAGACAAGGTATGCCGTCCTCCCCGTATCGTGCTGATCGATAACAATGCAATAAGACTGACAGAGCAAGTGGGTAACAGCTCAACGGACGTTGTTTATCCCAGCATTGCCCAGCTCCTCACTGAGTCTCCCGTTAATTTTGAGGACTTACTCTCTAACGATGAGATCGTGCAACAGACCATCGAATTGGGCTGTGAACGGCTAAATGAGATCCGGAAGGTCACCCCAAATGCCGCGGGCTTGGTGGTAGCGACTAACGTCCGGCACGCCAATCAGATTGCCTCTATTTTGATGGCCCGCGGTGAAAATTGTTTGGTCGTCACAAACCAGACTCCCGGGGCTCAAGGCCTTATTGATAAGTTTCGCAATAGCAATGATCGCTGGATCGTGGCAGTGGGGATGATTAGCGAGGGCACCGATATTCCAAGACTGCAGGTCTGCTGCTACCTCAGTAGGATTCGCACAGAACTACATTACCGGCAGGTGCTGGGGCGGGTGTTGAGACGCATGGGAGATATTGATGAGCATGCATGGCTATATGCGCTTGCAGAGCCCCTTTTGCAACAATTCTCCCAGCGGATTGCCGAGGATCTTCCAGAGGATCTGGCCGTTCTGGATTATGTTCAAGGCGCCAGCTCGCGTTTTGCATGGGAAAAAAATAGTGAGCTCGAAGCACCCTTCGATGGCTCAACTGAAATTTCGATACACCGTGCAGTTCCTCAAGTAGAGGGTGAACTATCGTTCGTAGGGGATGTAGAGAGAAAAGGCCACTACGAACTGGATATCTCGTCAAGCTTTCGAACAGAGATTCTTGCTTATTATTGAATTCCGGCACCGCATGATGATTGCTAGATCCTTCAGATCAGCCAGAGCAGCCTGGACCGGAACCCATAGCTGCCAGTCATTTGTGTCTACAGAGTCAGGGGCAATTCAATCAGAGGGCAGTTCAGCGGCACGCTCTGGGGCTCTGTAAATATTCTATAGCGAGGGATGGTGGTGCCATCGTACGTGTTTGTCGGTTCGTGAAGATACCTACGATGAGGAAGTATACCCGGCCTTCGAATGACTGACTGATGGGTTGCCGATTGCCTTCCTGACCGGCAGCTGTTGGCCGTTTTTTGTCTGTCGCGAAGGACGGCAACTGACCGTGAAGCGGTCAGTCATGACAGATAAAAAGCGACCAAGTGAAGTCGTTCGCTATGGGGATATGTATTTTTGAATAAGAGGCTCGTAGATACTCAATATGGAATTCGAGCGAGTTTTGATGCTGGTACGACCATACAACGTACTCCGCCAAAAAATTAAATTCCTAAGAGTTGCGCTCACAAGTACAGGGGGAAAGGGGGAAAGCTTACACATAAGTAATATTCGCGGCAGCTTTCTGAAAGGCTTCATTGGTTATTCTCTATTCAGAAGTTAGTGAGAACCAGGAGATAATCATGAAAACACTCAAAGCACTTTTTGCCGTCACTATTTTGACCTTGTCGTCATTGGCCATGGCTGAAGGCGGCGGTGACCGCGTTTACGGTCGGATGATGCAAGAAAACCAACAGGCGATGGAGCAATATGCCTTGAAAAATGGTAAGGCCATCCCTGAGGTTGTTCATTATGAATATGGTATGAACCTCGATATTCAGAAGGTGGTCAGTGTCACGCAAGCCAACAAAACCTGTAGTGTTGCGCCTTCGCGCATGACTTATGAAGACTCGGCGGGCAGGCTTAATACCGTGGAGTACAAGATTATGGGTACCAACTGCCCACACGGAAGCTAACCCCTAAAGGTCATATCTACGTCAGATCATTCATTAGGCTTTTTAAGCATGCTTACTGGTCGCTGACATAGAAGTAATTTTCAGGTCACGCTGGAGTTATCTTTTGTATGAAATTATGTCTGCCGGCACTTAGAGGGAATCCCTACGTGTCGGTGGCTTTTTATAATGACAAAAATATTTCATAAAGAAACTCTGCCAAGCTAAAGCCTGGGGTGTTAAATGAACAATAAAAGCTTTTATGGTCTTCCTCTCATTGCCCTTGGTATGAGCATGGGGCAAGTTGCAGTGGCCGTTGAGCAAAAACCTGAGGGGTTCATTGAAGGGAGCACCTTTAGTCTTCTCAATCGTAATCTCTATTTCAATCGTGACTATCGAAAGGGCCAGTCAAGTCCTACAGGCAATGGCTACGCTGAAGAATGGGCTCATGGGATTATTGGACGTTTTGAGTCGGGCTTTACCCAAGGCACCGTCGGGTTCGGCATTGATGCATTTGCAATGGTAGGACTCAAGCTTGATTCGGGTGATGGGCGCTCGGGGGCTCGAAGCTCAGTGGATGTCATGCCCTACAACAGCAAAGGCCAACCTGAAGACTCTTACTCAAAAGTAGGCGGAGCCGCGAAGGCTCGCTTTACGGATACGGTGGTCAAAGTAGGAGACGTCTTTCCATCCACGCCTGTCGTGGCATATGGCGATTCTCGACTACTGCCAGAGAGCTTTAGGGGGGCAACGTTTACCAATATAAGCATTAAAGACCTGACCATTCAGGGGGGCCGGCTGCATGCGATGAGCCAACCCAATTCGAGCAGCATGCGTGACGGATTTTCGACTTTCTATGCCGGTGCTGTTGATGCTCCGTGGATTGCCTACCTAGGGGGCGATTACACCGTTAATGAGCATGTTGGTGTGAGTCTTTACTCCAGCCAATTTAAGGACGTTTGGAATCAGTATTACGCTGGCACTTCCTTTAGTTATCCGCTCTCAGACAACATCGCGTTGATCGGTGGATTTAATTACTACCGCGCGGTCGACGAGGGTAAAAAACTCCTAGGCAGCTTTGATAACAACATCTGGAGCGGCAAAACCGGGGTCAAATTCGGCGTCCACACGGTGACCGTTGGCTATCAGCGCAGCAACGGCAATGACGACTTCGACTACCTGCGCCAATCAGACTCGATTTTTCTGGATAACTCCATCCAGTACAGCGACTTCAACTCTCCAAAAGAGCAATCCTTGCAGCTACGCTACGACCTGGATATGCAAGCTTTTGGCATTCCAGGCCTAAGCTTCATGACTCGCTACGCGAAGGGGTGGGACGCTGATTATTCCAACGCGAGCAGCGTGTACATGCGTCGCGGAGCAGATGGAGCACCCTTGCAAGACCAAAAGCGTTGGGAGCGAGACATTGAGGCTAAGTACATCATCCAGTCAGGCTCTCTGAAGGACATGTCTCTGCGTGTTCGCCAAGCAACCACGCGTGCTACCGATTTCGAATCTGATTTGGATGAGGTCCGACTGATTGTCGAGTACCCACTGCAACTGCTTTAACGAGCGCTAACCTGCGGCACCAATTGTTCGACTACCAGGTACACCCCGTCTCCTTGTTTCTCCTTTGGTTTGGGAGGCGGCTTAGGCGCCCTAGTGGCGCCTTTTTTATGTGGACTGACATAAGGGAGGACGTTCTGTTGTCAGTACCTGTGTTTGCCCCGCTTTCAGTTTGTCGTCGCAAGCGATGATTTCGGTGGTAGGTAACTATGGCCAACTCATTAGGGGCAACGGGGTTTTCTCGACTAAGCTATCCAGCAAGGTTGGGACCCAGATCCCTTGCGGCGTATGCAAAGCGCTCACACACAACGCAGGAAAATTGCGTTAGATGAACAGTTCCCGCTGGCGCAAGGACCTTGCGGCTCGGCGGCCAGGTCAGCCAGTTGTATACGAGGCTATTCTGCCGACGGAGCAATATCCATCACGCCCAGCATGTGTATCGAAATTAGCGAGTTTATGCTCAGGACATAATTTCGCTAATTTCCATACACCTTACGTCGCGACCGTAGAAAACTCCTCGTTTAGCGATCCTCATCGGCTTGAAGAACGCACTCAAGGGTGTCGGCTTCTTTCTTGGCGGAGCCTTGCTGGCATTGATCGGCTTCAAAGGCGCCTTGCTGGCATTGATCGGCTTCAAAGGCGCCTTGCTGGCCATGGCCGGCGTACTGGCGCTGATTTGGATCAGTAGCCTGATCCTGTTGAAGAAGGATTTGGGCAAGGCCAAAGCCAAGCCAAAGTTTCGCGACATCCTGTCCAAGAGCCGGGCGATCAATATTCTTTTAGCGGCGCGGATGTTCCTGTTCGGTACCTGCGATGTCTGGTTTTTGGTGGCCTTGCCGGTGTATGGGCTGGGGACGTGCTTATGGATATCGAGCGCCTTCGTGCTGCTCGCAGCTTTGATTTCGATAGCCCTGCCTCGGCATGCAAATCACTGAAATAGTCGCTTGGTCTATTTCTGGCGGCACTAGATGCCGCCATTCTGCTGTCATTGCATGTTGACGAAATGCTTCGTCAGTTAGCTGCGACTCGATAGCGATTCAATGATGCGATCTTGCTCTATAACACCACCCTGACAGCAAACGCTCACACAAGTCTTTGGACCGTCAGACTCGGTTGCCGCAGTCCGGCAGCACAAACCAGCGGTTGTTTGCGGCTCACTCGGGCACTTGGTAGCTAATGCCATTGGGTCCGGCCCCGACTTTATGGCTGGCCACCACTGTGCGACTGGCAGTATCGATCACAGAGAAGGTGCCCGCCTCGATATTGCTAACAAACACATAAGCGCCGTCGCTGCTGATGGCCACGCCGTGAGCGCCCTTACCGGTGGTCAGGGTGGCGACAACGCTCAAGGTCTGCGGGTCAATCACCGAGACGCGGTCATCCGGCTCACTGCTGCTGCCCTGATTGGCCACGTAGACCTGGCGACCATCTGCCGTGGCATACATCTGAATCGGCGTTCTGCCGACGGCAACTTTACCTATCAAGCGTTGTGTTTCCGTATCGATGATTCCGAGCTTGTTCTCCGCGCTCAGCGACACATAGGCCTGCCGCCCGTCTGGGGCGAAGCCGACTTGCACGGGGCCGTTACCAACGGCAATTTGCGTGGCTTCTTTCAGCGTTGCGGTATCGATTACTGATACGCTGCCACTGCGCATATTGGCGACATACAGCATCTTGCCATCCGGGCTCAGGCGTAAACCATGGGGGAAGCTACCGGTCTTGACAGTGCCGAGCTGAGTGCGTGCTTGTAGGTCAAATACCCGCACCAGATTAGCGGAAGAGTCGCTAACGAAAGCCCGCTGCCCGCTCAGGTCAGTCACTACGTGGGCAGGATGTTGCCCCGCTGGCAGGCTAAAGGCCGGTTTGTCCAGCGTGGCAGTGCTGAGCACCAGCAACTCACCCGCCCTCATGGCTCCTGTTTGATGCTCAGCATGCGCAGGCATGCCCACCACCAGCAGCCAGCGTCCATCGGCGCTGATTTGTAAATTATGCGGTGCAATGTTCAGGGCCAGCGTTTTGACCACCCCCGTGTCGAGCCTGACTTGGCTAATCGAACTGTCGCGCTCATTGGCCGTGTACACAGTGCCAACTGGCGCTGCCAGGGCTACGTTTAAAGCCAGAGCGAGACTGGACGCCAAAAGCAGTTTGAACTTGAACATGTGCGCTGATCCTTTTAGCGAAACAGTGACTATTGCGACTGGTGTTCTGCGAGCAATCGCCTGCCTACCATGCTGCGCCGCCGCAACCAGTCGCTCATTGATCATGATCAACTACTCGGCATTGAGCGCTGCGGAAAAATAGTTATTGCTCACGGCAAGACGAAGCGAAACAGCTCAGCCCAAGGATCAAACTGCTGCTCAACAACCGTGTACGAAATGCTTTTTTCATGGGGACGCCGTTCATGGTGGGCCTCGGGTTAATGTGCATCTGGGTTAGAGCATGGTCTGACTGTGGTCATCTAATAAGCGCTGCAAGGGTGCCCGACCAAATAGCCAGAACATCAAGGGGTCAGGAAGCTGTCCATAATGGTCGAGCTAACCAGCCACCTCCGCGCTGCAGGGAAAGTTGCAGCAAACTCTTGTAGAACACGACGCATTAATCAAGGTTCAGGAACAGCAGGCCCTGGCGCTGGCAACCAAGGGCTGACGGAAGCCGTGCAGCGTCAGGAAGTGGTCCTGGCTGGTCTGGGCAGTGAAAAGTTCGACCTCGAACCGCGTCTGACTGATCGCGCCCATTACCAGGAGTCAGTCGCTCAACAGCACGACGACGAGCGCCAGGCCACTGAACAGCGCCAGCAGTGCCTGGAACACGAACTGACTGAACTCCGGCAGCACCTACTCGCTCAGCAAACCCGCCTAGGTGGACTGTAAACACGGGAACAGCGCCTGGCGCAAGACAACGATCGCCTACAAAACACCCTCCTCAGGGCCAAGGACACACTCACCCAAAGCCGCAGCGTACATGAGCACCTGATATTTCAATTCGCCGCGGCAGCTGAAAGCGCTGCACCTAAGCAGGAAGTCACTACTGCGCCGTAAACTTAAAAGTTTGACAAGTTTTATCGCTTTATCATTCGTTAAACGAGTCAGCATGATGTTCGTGATCGAAATCAAACTGGGCTTTTAATACCTCGAGAAATCTAACGCCCTACTTTTTTTATTTATGTTTGCTCGATCGCGCGGATAACGAACGAGAGCATAAATCAGGAAGCATTAGTAAATGCGGCAGCCCAAGGCTTAGCAAGAAGCCAAGCACTGTGAGGCTCGCGCTCAGAACGAAAGAGGCACCTGGCAGATAGACAGTACTGTAGAGGATTCCACCGACCGCCGACCCTAAGGTTGTCCCAAGACTGGACGCTGCCGTTTGCTTGCCTAGCTCCCAGCCCTGCGCACTTCCAGCCTTGGCCGAGATCCAGTAAGTGAGGATCGGCGACAGGATGCCGGCGCTGGCAGCGACCGCACCGATCACGACCAACATCAACATAAAATCAGATGCCCAAGGTACAAGGAACAACCCAGCTGCCAGCACGGAGAGTGCGGGCGCTATGAGCCAGCGGGTCGTGTCCGGCTTAAACCAGGGTGAGAATACGATTGCTTGCATCCCAAACATCACCAAGCTGCACTCGGTGAACATCAGCGCAATCTGATATGGACTCAAACCAAGTTCCTGTTTACCACGTAGTGCGAGCCCGACCTCGAAGGCCCCGACGCCGACCGAAACGATGAACGTGAGAATAAGGAGTTTTGGCACGAGCCATGTTTTTTGATCGGCCGAGGCCTTCGATATCTTCGTTGACCGACCAAGGACGTCGATACTTGGTAGAGCAAACGCAACTCCACCAGCCACTAAAAAGGCGAGTAAACCCGTCGCCGCGAGCGGAACCGCGACTGATCCTGGCGGCAAGGCGAGGTTGAAGGTATCTGCGGCAAAGCGCGTTACGAACACGCTCAACATCGGTCCAAGCAGGAAGCCGCTAATCCCTGTCATGCTGACGAACGCAAGCCGACGGGCTCGGCCCTGTTCAGTCGTCGTGACGTTTCCTATCACCGCCGCAACTACAGGCGTCACGGCGGCGGCGAACATGCCGCTCAGAAAACGCTCGGCGTATACAGCGACGAGACTCTCAACAAACGAGAAAACCAACATGGTTACGCCAAAGCCGAGGAGTCCAATAAGCAGTACACCACGCGGGCCGCGTTGATCGGAAAGTCGACCCCACAGGGGGGCGAATAGAAAAAGTGAAAGGGTATAGATAGCCGTCAGTAATCCCGTGTGCCGGGAAACTTGCGCAGCATCACCTCCCGCGCCCAGGAGTCGCTCAATCAGGTAGGGCAAAAGTGGAAGCACTATGCCAAAGCCAATCGACACAGTGAACACGCTCAGCATAAGCGTGACCATAGTCGCGATGGGCAAACCTGCTGAGCGCACGCTGGTGACCCTCATGTAGCCACAGGCCATCGAGTCATGCCTGCGGTCTGACTGCTGGGCATCATAGGGACGAGTTAACTGCAGCAACCGCCCTTGGATTGATGACTGGACGCGGCCTTAGCCATATCCACGCCATAGCCCGCGCCTTTAACGGCCGATTTCAGTTGATCGGGTGAGGTCAGTTGCTCGTCATAACGTACCGCAGCCTCGCCGGTCGAGAGCGACACTACTACGTCATGGACTCCGGGAATTGCTTTCAGCGCGTTCGCCACCTTGCTGGTGCAGCCGTCACACGTCATACCCGTTACGTTCAACGTTTGATTTTGCATGGTGATACTCCTTTTCATGATAGGGAATACAAACATTGCAGTAATACGCTTTTAGTCTCCTGCATGGACCTTCACCTTCTCATGCAGATCAATACTTGCCGGATTGCTTGACTCAAGGATTGCTTTGGATCTCGCCATCTCGTCCGAGGATCCATGGGCTACAACAAGAAATCCATCAGCTTTGACGGCTTGCTCGTACTGGATAACGCTGTCCTTCGGAATGCCGATGCTGAAAAGCGCAGCGCCAAGCGCGCTCAACCCACCGACCAGAATTGCACCCTCGACAGCGGCAACGACGATCCCTGCCAAGTGACCAAGCACCATGACAGGCCCGATCACAGGAAGGGTCAGAAATATTCCGCCGAAGAACAGGCTCCAAAGGCTGCCCCAAAATGCGCCCTTCTTACCCCAAAATTTAATTCGGTCGCCGACATTGTAAAAACCCACAACCTTTTCCTCGGAATGAAAACCTTGTCCGACGATACTGAAATGCGTCATGTCGAAACCACTGGCAGCAAGTTTGCGGACAGCGTCCTCTGCATCCTGATGATGAACGAATACAGCGACTACAGCGTCATGTTGATCCAGTTGGAGTGTCATGCTCTGTTCCTCGGTTGAGCGTGCTTGAGTTTTTTGGTTGGCACCAGCGATAGAGGGCTCCTCAGAGAACCATTGGTTTATCCGGTAATTCATTCGGCTCAACGCCGGCAATGGGAAAGTGTTTCGTCAGATGCTGTGTAACCGCCTGGACACCGCTGACTACGCCGCCTTTGTAATTGGATTGTTTGAAGGCGGCTTCCATCTGGCGGCAAATGCTTTGCCATTCTTGAGAGCCCGCCTTCGCGTGAATTCCGCGATCGGCAACAATCTCCACGTCCCGGTCAGCGAGCAACAGATAAATCAGCACACCGTTATTGTGAGCGGTGTCCCATATACGCAACTGCGAAAACACATCGATAGCGCGCTCTCGCGCAGACTGGCCCTTGAAAAGCGGTGTGCTATCCAGTGCGCCCTCCACGACGAAACGGATTTCTCCGGCGTGTGTAGCCTCACTGGCTTTGATCGCTTGCTCGATCGCGATCAACGTTTCGCGGGGAAAAGCCCGTTTGACCTGCCAATGGGTCATAACAAGATGGTTCAGAATGCGTTTGATATTCATCTTTACCATCTCCCTGATGCACCGCCGCCGCCAAACCCGCCGCCGCCTCCGCCGAAGCCTCCACCACCGCCTCGACCGAATCCTCCACGATGCCCCCCCATACCGTATCCACCCATACCGCCACCGACCAACGTGAACAAGAGCGCCATCACGCCCGCGCCCAACGCGATGAACAGTGCGCCGGCCACAAACCACGCGATAACGGCCACAACGCCTCCGGTGACTAGCGCACCTGGAAATCTGCCCAAAACGGGGCGCAGAACACTGCCGATCACGAGCGCAAGAATAAAAACGAGCGGACCATACTGCCGAATATCTGTAACACCGCCGATAGTTTGTGCGTTGGGTGCCGGTAACGGCTCGCCATCAATTACCCGGATCATCTGGTCGAGCCCGGCAGCAATGCCACCGTAGAAGTCTCCTTGCTTGAAGCGCGGAGTGATGATCTCGCTGATGATGCGTTTGCTGGTGGCGTCATTGAGCACGCCCTCAAGGCCGTAGCCTACTTCGATGCGAAGCGCACGGTCGGTCTTCGCGATAACCAGGATTGCGCCGTCATCCACTTTTTTCCGGCCTAACTTCCATTGCTCAGCAACTCGCAAAGCATATTGTTCGATCGCTTCCGGCTGGGTGCTGGGGACAATGAGAAGTGCGAGTTGAGTGCCTTTCTTGGCTTCAAACGTCCGTAAAGTTTGCTCAAGGCTGGCTGTCTGATCTGCGGTGAGCGTAGCTGTCTGGTCAGTGACCCGGCCAGTCAAGGGAGGGACTGCAACTTGAGCACCCACGAGGAAAGACCAGCAAAGCATTAAGACAAACAACGCCGCGGCGCTTGTCGTGCGCACCATGGTCACTTGGCTGCTCCCTGACTCCCGCTTGGGGGAAGAGCAGGCGTTGACCCAAAATCTACTGCGGGAGGCTTAGCGATCTCTTTTTCGTTTGCTACCGTGAAATTAGGCTTCTCTTTGTATCCGAATGCCATCGCCGTCAAATTGGAGGGGAAAGAGCGAACCGTGACGTTAAACTCCTGCACTGACTTGATGTAACGATTGCGTGCCACTGCAATGCGGTTTTCGGTACCTTCCAGCTGCGCCTGCAAATCGCGAAAACTGGCGTCTGCCTTCAGTTGCGGGTAGTTTTCGCTCACTGCCAGCAACCGGGACAACGCTCCGGAAAGCTCGCCTTGTGCAGCCTGAAACTTGGCAAAGGCGGCCGGGTCATTGAGCACCTCTGGCGTCACTTGTATGGAGGTCGCCTGTGCCCGCGCCTGCGTCACTTGGATTAGTACTTCTTTTTCATGCGCAGCATAGCCTTTGACGGTATTGACCAGATTAGGTACCAGATCCGCCCGACGCTGGTATTGGTTTACTACCTCAGACCAACTCGCTTTTATTTGCTCATCGTTACTCTGGAATGTGTTGTAGCCACAGCCACTTAGGTTTAAAGCAACCAGCGTTGCCAAGAGGATCCATAATTTGCGCATTTTATTTTTCCAAAAACAGGTTTTCAAACCGGACAACATTGTGACTGTTGCGCCTTTCGGCAATATCCTTGCCATGTTTTGGTTGCGAAGACCAAGTACTACCTATAAAAACTCTTCGCCACGGAGCGGCAATACCGCTCATCGCATTGCTACTAATGAGATCTTTTTGGATCCATCGCCGTTTGCATTTATTTGTGTACCAATTGCAGTGACGGTTTTGTGTGCCCGACGATTTCACACCCATGCCATTTAGATTAGACATGTCATCCTGCATCGCGTTCATGTACTCGGCCATCAATGTACAACGATCTTCAGGTATATTTTTCCTGAAGTCTGGACAGTGTTGGTCATACTGGCAGAGTCAAATGAGAGCCGAGAGGAATAAAGTCAGAGTTGATATAAATCAGATGAAAAATTTCAGTTTCATGAATTTTCCCTCTTTTCTTATGGATAGTGGATAAATTTACAGTACGAGGATGAGGGAAAAGATAGATTGATCTAGGTCAAAGTAACCAGAATGAACCTCCTCCGCTCGTCGCTTGTGATTTGCACCCTGCAAAGCTTTGGCTCAAGGGAAAATATGAGTCAAGAGAGCAGAGGTCTGATTTTCAGTAGCCTTACAGATTTTTGCGCCTGAAACAGGAATGACATCAAATATCGGCGGCTACTTCACACTGCCCTGGCTCTTGATAGTTCATACCGAAACGCAGGGTGTTATAACTAACTCGGGTAGTGCGCATCTGTTTTGAGGGCACGGAGTTGCCACTTCAGCATGAGCTACATCACCTGCCTGGCAATCCACTGACCTCGTGTTGCCACACTGCGGCAGCAAGGCTTGCGTACAAGGTCGCGACAGTGTCGGTTTCCTCTTGCCGCATGATCGGGCCCGTGGGACAAATCGGCCGGCTTAGGCTTATACCGAGACGCCCGAGGAAGCCTGCGCGCCGGCCGTAGGTGTAATTTGTTGCCGTACACGCTTGATACCGGCGAGCTTGGTCCGCTTGAGTAGCAAAGCGTTGATTGCCACGACGGCCGAACTACCCGACATCGATAATGCTGCAATTTCTGGCGACAAAGTAAACGGGTAAAAGACGCCGGCTGCCACAGGGAAGGCGATCAAATTGTAACCAACCGCCCACCATAGGTTCTGATGCATCTTGTGCAGGGTGGCACGTGACAGTTCTATAGCACCGACGACATCGTACGGGTCGCTTTTCATCAAAATGACCTGCGCGCTTTCAATAGCCACGTCGGTGCCGGCACCGATCGCGAAACCTACATCGGCCTGGGTCAGGGCCGGCGCATCATTGATGCCGTCGCCTACCATGCCAACTTTGTGCCCCTGCGCTTGAAGCTCCTTAAGCTTGGATGCTTTCTGGCCTGGAAGCACGTCGGCCAGCACTATATCAATACCAAGCTCCTTGCCGATGCGATCGGCCGTGGCTTGATTATCGCCGGTAATCATCGCCACCTTTACACCGCGCTCCTGCAACTTGGCGATCGTCGCCATGGAGGTCGGCCGCACGGCATCAGCGATGGCGATCAGGCCGATCAGCTTTCCGCCGCGAGCGACATACACTACGGTGCGGCCCCCACCCTGGAGTCGGAAGGCTTCTGTGGCCAGCGCCTGCAATGGGATGTCTTCGGACTCCATCAGCTTGAGGTTTCCGAGCAGTACCTTCTCACCGGCGATCATCGCGTGAGCACCCTGACCATCGATGTTGGTAAAGCCCGTCGCGACCTCGGCCTGCGAGGTCCCCAATCTTTTGAGCACCGCCAACGCCAAGGGATGCTCCGAGAATTTCTCTACCCCCGCAGCGGTAGCCAGCAACTGAGCTTCGGTGACGTCCTGGGCGGTGACCATCTCTACCACGTCAGGCTGCCCTAGTGTGAGTGTGCCCGTCTTGTCGAAAACGATGACGGTTAGCTTGGTAGCGTTCTCAAGTGCGGCGGCGTTTTTGAACAAGATGCCGTTCATAGCGCCGAGCCCTGTACCGACCATTATGGCCATCGGGGTGGCGAGGCCCAAGGCGTCGGGGCAGGCAATAACGAACACCGTGATCGTTAGCGTCAAAGCGAACAGCAGTGGCTGGTCCAGGACCCAGAACCACACGCCGAAAGTGAGCAAACCAATGGCAATGGCTGCTAGAACCAGCCACTGCGAGGCTTGATCAGCGAGTAGCTGCCCGGGCGCCTTGGAGTTTTGGGCTTCCTGGACGAGTTTGACAATCTGGGCCAATGCCGTGTCGGCGCCAACCTTCGTGGCTTTGTAGCGGAAGCTGCCACTTTTATTGATCGTGGCGCCAATGACGGCATCACCAAGAGCCTTCTTCACGGGCATCGATTCGCCGGTCAGCATAGACTCATCGACCTCAGAGTTACCCTCGATGATTTCGCCATCAACCGGAATCTTGTCGCCTGGCTTGATGATAACTGTCTCGCCTGTCAGCACCTCCGAGGTGGCCACCTCGGTCTCGACGCCAGCGCGTAGCACCGTGGTCATCGGCGGGGCCAGATCCATAAGGGCCCGGATCGCATCTGAGGCACCCGCGCGTGCACGCATCTCAAGCCAGTGGCCCAGTAGAATGAAGACCAGCAGCACGGCTGCCGCTTCGTAGAACACCTCGCCTTCGTAGAGGAAGGTGGCCCCCACACTGAACACATACCCAGTGCCGACCGAGAGTAAAATCAGGGTCGCCATGTTGACCACCCGGTTGCGCGCAGCACGCCAGGCTGCGATGAAGAAAGGCCAACCCGGATAGGCGATCGCGCCAGTGGCGGCGATGAACAGAAAAACCTTCCGATTGAGGTCGAACGGAGTTGCGAAATCGCCGAACATCTTGCCCATTGGTGAGTACAGGAAGACAGGAATTGCGAACAACAGGGCAACGAAGAAGCGATTACGCATATCGTTGGCCATGTCCTGCATCGACATGCCGGGCGCATGGCCCATATCGTGCGTCATTTCACTCATCGGTTGCGCGGGCTTGACGCTGTGGCCCGCATGGGGATCACTCCCCGGTGCCATTTCTTTCGGCGCATGTCCCTTGCTACCGCCATGCGCCACGTGGCCTGTATGCGCGTCTTCGGTCATCTTGTGATCTGTAGGCTCGCAGACGTGAGCGGGAACGAGTTCACCACGGCAGTGGTAGCCGCAGTCAATGATGCGTTGCCGGATCTCTTGAAGCGACGTTTTCGCTTCGTCAAAGTGCACGGTGGCACTCCCGGCCACATAGTTCACGTCGACATGATGGACACCCGATAGCATTGCAATCTGTCGGTGGACGCCGGCCGCGCTCAGGGTGGAGATTAACTCCCCCACTTCGAAGGTGCCTGTTTTCATGTTCGCTCCTGAGGGGCTGACATCAGCGCGCCAGTTTCCCAGCGTCGACGCAATTGGGCGTGAATTCGAATACGATGTCCCGATCCGGCTCGACGAGCTTGTTCTTCTTGCCCGCGTAATGTAGTCGGGAGAGGACGTCGCGTATAAGATTTAGACGCGCTAGCCGCTTATTGTCAGCCCGTACGATGCGCCACGGTGAAATAGCGGTATGCGTTCGCATCAGCATTTCGTCGCGCGCGGCGGAATACGCCTTCCAACGTTTAATGGCTACAGCATCGATCGGACTCGTCTTCCATTGCTTGAGCGGATTACGTTGCCGCTCGTCTAGACGGCGCCGCTGCTCGTCCTTGCTGATATCGAGGTAATACTTCAGCAGCTTGATACCTGAGTTGACGAGCACTTCCTCGAACTTCGGCACCGATTGCATGAACTCCTCATGCTCGTCATTAGAGCAAAAGCCCATTACATGCTCGACGCCGGCACGGTTGTACCAACTTCGATTGAACAGAACGAGCTCCCCAGCCACAGGGAGGTGGACGACGAAACGCTGGAAGTACCATCCACTGCGCTCGCGATCGGAGGGTTTGTCGAGTGCCACGACGCGCGTTTCGCGCGGGCTTAGGTGCTCGACGACGCGCTTGATGCTGCCGTCCTTACCGGCGGCGTCTCGCCCCTCCAGCAGCACGAGAATCCTATCGCCGCAGCCGATGAAGTGCCTCTGCAGCTTGACCAACTCAATCTGCAAAACACGAAGCTGAGTTGCATAGTCATCAGGTGGGATCAATGCCTCGGTTTGCCCTCTGCTGACAATACGCTCCGCTGGCAAAATATCTGCGCCGCCTGTAACCGGCAGAGCGAATGCATCACGTCCCCTGACATTTTTTTTCTTTTTGCTCATGGAAGTACTCCATCGCCCAGCTCGGACCTTCAGGGCAAAACTGATTGATCTTGGTGACCACCGATTCGATCTGGATCGTTGTTACGTACGCAGATTTTTTAGGCGCTTACGCGCTGTCTGCACACGTACCCGATACGGGTACGTCCCTTGACATTAGGCTCGTTCTGCAGAGGTACAAGACCCGAGCAATCAACAGATGGTATGGGATTGATGCGTTGCTTGCGTTGTTGAACCTGCTAACGCGATTCAGGTATTGGTCCATAGCCGCCGGAATAAACCGAGTTAAAGGAGTGCCAGCGAGCCTTCAGGCAACATCGCTTCAGGTGGCCGATAGCCGCTTGCGCAGCGATGGCAGAAAGCGTGGTGTCTTCGCCGCATAATCTTCGAACTCCGCGCCGAACTGCTTACGCATCTCCACCTCTTCTGTGATAGCCAACCGCGCATACATCACTAGCAAAATAGGAAACATGAGCAAGGTCAGCAACGTCGGCCACTGGAACAGAAAGCCCAGCAGAATAAGTACGAACGCAACGTACTGCGGATGGCGGATATGCGCATACGGGCCTGACACGGCGAGACCTTTGCGCTGCTGCGCGTGGTACAGGACATTCCACGCGCTGGACAGTAAATAGAAGCCGAAGCCAAGGAAGACATAGCTGGCGATGTGCAGCACACCGAAGTGCGGATCGCCCTTCTCTCCGAGTAACGTCGACCACAGATGGCCGGTGTTGTGGGACAGTAGGTCGAGGCTCGGAAACTTCGTCTGAAGCCAGCCCGACATCAGGTAGATGGTCAGCGGGAAGCCGTACATCTCGACGAACAGAGCGACTATGAAGGCTGCGAACGCCCCGAAAGTGCGCCAGTCGCGTGCGGTCTGAGGCTTGAAGAAACTGAACGCGAATATGATGAAGATGGCCGAATTGAGGATGACGAGCGTCCACAGTCCGTAAGACGGGGTGTCGTGCATGACTAATCTCCAGTCTTGGGCGGCTGCGATGGTCCAGGGGGGACTTTGGTCGATGGGTCTCCATGTTGGTGACCATGGCCGCCGTGCATGAAGAAGTGCATCAGCGGGCACGCCAGCAGCAGTAGAAACGGCAGCGCGCCGAAGAAGTGGGCACGGTGCTCGCTGAACAGGAAAAACGCAGCAATGGCGCCAAAAACGATCAACCCGATCAGGTAGCGCGAGCTCCAGAAGCCTGGTGGCTCAGAGTTGTGCTGGAGGTGGTCGTGATTCACTAAATTCTCCTTCAAACCGACGCGGGTATTTCTTTTAAAAACGCAGCGCATTGATAGACTTTGGCCTCACCATAGTCATGGTTTTTTATTCGCTTTAATCCACTGATCGAATACGGCGATTTCCTTTTTTTGCGCGGCAATTATGTCCTTGGCCATATGGAGCATCTCCTGATTTTTTCCGCTCTTGAGTTCGGCTTGCGCCATTTCGATTGCCATCTGGTGGTGCATGCGCATGTTGGCCGCGAAGTCATAATCCACATCACCAGTCATGGACATGCCGCCCAGTTGCTTCGTGATCTTCGATTGATCCATCTGCTCGGAAGGCATCGGCATCGGCATCGTTTCGCTTTTCGCGGGTTCTGCGGCATTGGCCAACGTCGGCGCTGCTGCCATTACCGCAACAACCATCGCTACCGCCCTCATCAACAAAGTGAACCGGCTAGCGCTGTTGTGCTTGATATACTGTGACATTGTGAATCTCCTGTTAGGGCGGGAGGGTTGGCCATTGCCCACCGAACACGGAAATTGCTATTTCTGAACCGCATGAGGCCTGACCAACCCTAAGTGCCAACCATTTTTCGGCAACGCTGATCCCATTCACAACAGGCCCTGACGCAATCTCCCATACCTCCATCGACTCGTTTACAGCCCTGGGCGCAAGCCTCACAGAGGCTCGGCGCAAACCCCGCACACGTGGAGGTGGAAACGGAACCGCTCAACAAAAATTGGCCGACGTCTAATAGATTTTCATCACAGTTGATCATTAGACGAAAATGTTCGGCCTCAAGATGTTTACCCCAAGCCTCAAGATCACCAAGCGTAACTCGAGCAAAATGCTGTTTCACAACGCTCAAGTAAGCACATACCCAAAGGCTCACATTTCACCCTAGACCACGTTTGACGGACAGTCGACTGAAATTAAGATTACATTCCTGTCAGCTTCTAGTTGGTTAGCATTTCGATGCGCATAGGTGTTAAGCACCATCCGAGCCTATTTAGCTGACGAGGTGTAAACCACGATGCACTGTCAGGAATGACATTAACAGAGCAAATATCATACCTGACACATAAGTAATGTTAGCGGCAGCTTTCTGACAGGTATTACTGACTAATATCTAATTACAATTAATTAGCGCTCGGAGAAAACCTACTCGAATGCGAAAAGTTTCTATATGCGCCGAGGAGCTGATGGCGCCCCACTACAGGACCAGAAGCGTTGGAGCGTGACATCGAAGCTAAGTACATCATTCAAATCGGCTCTCTGAAAGACATGTCTTTGCGTGTTCGCCAAACGACGACTCGGGCTACTGCCTTCGAATCTGATTTGGATGAGGTTCGTCTGATTGTCGAGTACCCACTGCAACTGCTTTAACGAGCGCTAACCTGCAGCATCAATTGTTCGATTGCTAGGTACACCCCGTCTCCTTGTTATTCCTTTGGTGGGAGGCGGCTTAGGCGCCCTTGTGGCGCCTTTTTTTTATTTCTTGGTCATGGCCTTACACGAATTTCGAGCAGGCTTGGTCAACAAACGACCATCAACGTAAATACCAGCTCTCCGCCTGCTAGCCACATTGACCACCATCAGCGTCGCCTTCACGCGTCGCTCTCTTTGATAAGCTCGGTGCATGATAAGGCGGAAAAACCTTCCGAGCGGCAGACATGACAATCCCGTGGCATGAACGCCGCCGCCTGCTGGTGGGTATCGATGCCGAGCCGGCGGACGCGTAACTCAGGAAAACTGTGCAGCGATGCGCAAGCTGTTGCACATCATCTTTGGTGTGCTCAAATCGGGCCAACCATTTGGCCCGGACTTCTTGATCAAGATCAACCCGAGAGGCGATCCGGAGCTATATTTTTAGTTGTGCTGTTCCTTCGCGCAGAGCGGTTAAGTTGCGCGTTCCCATTGAGCGGAATCATGATATGAAACTGACAAAGCTAACCGCGTTCCTGATAGGCGCATCACTCACCCCAGCCTGGGCATTGGCCGCGCAAGGCACTGAAGGAAGCCCCATGCCCCTAGCACAACAACCAGCCGTCAATGTCGAAGAATTTGATAAGCACATGGCACAGGCTCAAGAGCATCTGAAGAAGATGGAGGAGGTTATGACCGAGATCCAACAAGCCAAGGACCCCAAGGAGCGTCAGAAACTCTTGCAGGAGCATCAAGCGATGATGCAACGCGGCATGGGAATGATGGGGGACTTGTGGGGCCGAGGGATGATTGGGCGTCAAATGATGAAAAGCGGGATGATGGGCTGGAAGGATATGGGGGACCGATACTCAGCGATGACCCCGGAGCAGATGAAGCAGCACCAGTACATGATGGATCGGTACATGGGCATGCAGCAGATGATGATCGATCAGCTGATGCAGCGCCAACACCAAATGGATATGCAGCCGCGTTAACCAGCTCCACAGCCGCCGGAAAGGCGCTGACCAATGCCTTTTTGAATTTACACTTTGAACTCAGTACGTAACCTCGGGTTGCAAGATTGGCAAGTTCATTGCGATCTTGGAACAAGGTTCGGATCTGAAAACTCTTTCTCGGCTGGGGAACGTCAATAAAGAGGGAACCCGGCGGCTGAAGTTCCTAAAGTAGACTCTGCTTAAAACCAATCCTGCACCCCATATATTGGCCTTGGAGCGATTGGCAACACGCCAGAATCAAGCACAGCAACGTGCGGTGGCTGCACAGCGCCTGGTGAGCAACAAGGCCTGCGCGTGAGAAAGAGCTGATCGAGACGGAGACGGCAGCCACATCGACTGTAACTGGCGCAAGCGACGCTAAAGGTGCTGTCGCGCAGGGCGGAGTGACGTCCCGCAAACTCTCATGCATACCTCCACGCTACCGGAGGGGGGTAACGGGTGCCGTTGTGGCGAACTATTCGGACAGGGGGTTGAATCCCTGGACAGAAATATCTGGCCTCGGCTCGCCGAACGCAATTTCCCAAGCTGGCAACGACGCAACCACGAATCACATCGGCGAAAACAACATCGCAAAATTTTAAGAGGTCGATGTAATCGGGCACCCTGGGGGAGCGACTTTCAGTCAATTCTCCAGCGCGTCGGGGTATGTGTGTAAGGGAGCAATCATGCGTAAGCGTCTGGTCAATACATCTTGGCATTGCTCTCATCCCCGTGCTGGCGCTGCTGGGGAGCTTTCACAAGTGACCAGATTTTCTAAAAATGGTGTCAGTTCAAATGAGGTGGACACCATCGCCTTAAGCGATGGCATCAGGAGGGCGTGTTGCCCAGACGCTTACCACCCGCGGGGCGAGACAGCTGATTGTCTGCTCTCAAACGCCAGTGCTAAATCCAGCCTAGAGGGGTATGAGCTTACTTGAAGCATCCCTCGACAACGCCTCGGGGGGTGTAGCAATACGTGCATCAGCGTAGGCTCAGTAAAAATTCCAGATCTGCACCTAACCTGCGACCGCCTCTCATCAAGACATAGACAGTGTTTTGAGTTTCGAATAGGCATTCATGAGTGAACGAAACTTCATATGAGCTTTTAACCCAGTCTCCTGGAAGAAAACGCCCACGACTGTCTTCAATGACGCAAAGCGCATAAACGATGCTGGCCGCGAGGCCCAGCGTCGCAAGCATTCTAGCCTGCTCGTCGGAAACGGATACATCGATCAACGTCCAATCAGCTACCAGGCAGTACGCTCTGCCCGGAAAATGCGCCTCAACAAACGACACCGCTTCGGCATCGCTCAGAACACTGCCGATCAAGCTGTTTCCTTTACCAGCCAGTAAATCGATCAAGCCCGACACTTCCATACATTCCTCCGGGTTTGCCTAAGAAGAAATATGCCTTCGTTCTTACAACCTATCCGCATCGAGAAGGGCCTATTAGCCTCCTGCGTCGATCTCTATCAGCTGTGTTCTGACGAATTGCCGATAGAGTTCGATCCCGGATTGATTATAAGGGTCGTCCTCTGCCCAATCAGAAAGCCAGACCGCTGGATGATATTGCGCATGCAACCAGGAGCCGTGCAACAGTGGCGGACACGATTACTTCATAGTCCGCTTCCTTGCGAGAGTTTAGATTCAACAGCGAGACGCCGGCGGCGCATCAAGCGGTAAGCTGCCGGAATAACAAACAGGGACAGTAAGGGCGCGGTAACCATGCCACCGACCATGGGCGCGGCGATGCGGCTCATTACTTCGCTACCGGTACCGCTACCCAATAGGATCGGCAACAGGCCAGCAATGATGACGGCTACGGTCATGGCCTTGGGTCGAACACGCTGCACGGCTCCTTCGCTAATCGCTGCGATTAGTCCACGCTCAGTACTGTCGCCGGCCTCTACACGCTCGGCCCAGGCGTTTTTTAAGTAGAGCAGCATGATCACACCGAATTCGGCAGAAACACCCGCCAGAGCAATGAAACCGACGCCAGTAGCCACCGACAGGTTGAATCCCAGCAGGTAGAGGAACCACGCCCCACCGGTAAGGGCGAACGGCAAGGTGGCCATGATCAGCAAAGCCTCGTCGAATCGGGCAAACGTCAGGTACAGCAGTACGAAAATGATCAGCAGCGTGGCGGGCACCACCAGTTTGAGCCGTGCGTTGGCTCGTTCAAGAAACTCGAACTGTCCCGAGTAACTCAGGCTCATGCCTGGCTGCAGCTTGACCTGCTCACTCACAACCCGACGCAGATCGGCAACCACGGAAGCAATGTCCCGGCCACGCACGTCGATATACACCCATCCGGAAGGTCGGGCATTTTCGCTCTTGAGCATCGGCGGGCCTTCACTGACTTTGACCTTCGCCACGGTACCAAGAGTGATCTGACTCCCCAAAGGGGTGTAGATTGGCAATTGCTCCAGGGCGCCGAGCGAGTCACGCCACTCACGGGGATAACGTACGTTGATAGGGAAGCGTGCGAGCCCTTCAATGGTCTCGCCAACGTTTTCACCGCCAATAGCACCGGCCACGATCGACTGCACATCAGCGATATTCAATCCGTAGCGGGCAGCGGCTTTGCGGTCGATATCCACATCGACGTAACGCCCACCGGTTAATCGTTCGGCCAGTGCCGAACTGACACCGGGCACGTCCTTGGCCGCGCGCTGGACGGCCTGCGTGGCTGCATCGATCTCCGTCAAGTTGCTGCCGGCAATTTTCACTCCGATCGGACTCTTGATCCCGGTAGCGAGCATGTCGATGCGATTGCGGATCGGTGGTATCCAGATATTGGTCAGGCCAGGGACGCGTACCACTCGATCCAGCTCTTCCACCAATTTTTCCTGGGTCATACCAGGACGCCATTGCTCGCGAGGTTTGAACTGGATAGTGGTTTCGAACATCTCCAGCGGCGCGGGGTCGGTGGCAGTTTCAGCGCGGCCGGCTTTACCGAAGACGTGTTCAACTTCGGGTACCGTCTTGATCAGACGGTCTGTCTGTTGCAGCAACTGCGCTGCTTTCTGCGCCGACAATCCCGGCAGAGCCGAAGGCATATAGAGTAAATCGCCCTCGTCCAGCGCAGGGAGGAATTCGCCACCCAAACGGGAGATCGGCCACAACGCGCTAAGGAAGACCAATAACGCGATCAACAGGGTGACTTTTGGCCGATGTAACACCGCATCCAGGGCCGGTTGATAGATCCTGATCAACCAGCGGTTTAGAGGATTCCGGTCCTCTTTGGGGATCCGTCCACGAATCCAGTAGCCCATCAGCACCGGCACCAGGGTTACCGATAGTCCTGCCGCCGCAGCCATGGCATAGGTCTTGGTGAAGGCCAATGGACCAAATAGACGACCCTCTTGGGCCTCCAGAGTGAACACTGGAATGAACGACAGGGTGATGATCAGCAGGCAGAAGAACAGCGCCGGTCCCACCTCCGCCGCCGCTTCGGTTATCACATGCCAGTGACGTTCGCCCTTCAACTCTTCCCCTGGATGGGCCACATGCCAGGCCTCAATCTTCTTGTGGGCGTTCTCGATCATTACCACCGCGGCATCGACCATGGCGCCGATGGCGATGGCGATCCCGCCCAAGGACATGATGTTGGCGTTGATCCCTTGGTAACGCATAACGATGAAGGCAATCAGCACCCCCACCGGTAAGGAGATGATTGCCACCAGGGATGAACGCAAATGCCAGAGGAATACTGCACAGACCAACGCGACGACGATGAACTCCTCGAGTAGCTTGTAGCTGAGGTTTTCGACGGCGCGATCGATCAGTTTGCTGCGGTCATAGGTGGTGACGATTTCCACCCCAGCCGGCAAACTGCTTTTCAGGTCGTCCAGTTTGGCCTTGACCGCCGCAATGGTCTCACGAGCGTTCTTGCCGCTACGCAGAATAACCACGCCGCCGACAGTCTCACCCTCGCCGTCGAGCTCGGTGATACCACGACGCATCTCCGGGCCCAACTGGATCGTTGCCACGTCGCCGAGGGTCACCGGCACCCCACCGGCACCGAGCTTGAGCGGAATCGAACGAAAGTCATTGAGCGTCTTCAGGTAACCGGAAGCGCGCACCATAAACTCGGTCTCCGCCATCTCCAGTAACGCACCACCGGTTTCCTGATTGGCCTTGCCGATAGCCTCAGTCACCGCTGCTTGAGTGATGCCTAGGTTGGCCAGTTTCAGTGGGTCGAGCTGCACCTGATACTGCTTGACCATGCCGCCCACGGTGGCCACTTCCGCAACATTCGGTAGAGTCTTGAGTTCGAACTTGAGGAACCAGTCCTGCAAGGCGCGCAGTTGCGCCAAGTCGTGTCCGCCACTGCGATCCACCAGTGCGTACTGATAGATCCAGCCCACGCCTGTGGCGTCGGGTCCCAAGGACGGTTTGGCGGAAGCCGGTAGGCGGCTTTGGACCTGACTCAAGTATTCCAGCACCCGCGAGCGGGCCCAATATAAGTCCGTACCGTCTTCGAACAACACGTACACGAAGCTGTCGCCGAAAAAGGAATAGCCGCGTACGGTCTTAGCCCCAGGCACCGAGAGCATGGTGGTGGCCAACGGATAGGTCACCTGGTTCTCAACTATCTGCGGCGCTTGTCCCGGATAAGGGGTGCGGATAATCACCTGAACATCGGAAAGGTCCGGCAATGCATCGATGGGCGTGCTCTGAACCGACCAGACGCCCCAGACCGTGACGAAGATCGTCGCCAGCAGCACCAGAAAGCGGTTTGCCACTGACCAGCGAATCAGGGCGGCGATCATGGCTGGCCCCCTAGTTTTTCCAGGTGTTCAACGCGCAAACCATCATCGGTTTGGCTAACCGAGACCCTAACCTTCTCGCCAGTCTTGAGACCTTGAATGAGAGCAGGGTCAGCCAATGGGAAGGTCATGGTCATACCAGGCATGCCCAGCGTCTTGAACGGACCAAGGGCAATTGTTACGTCTTGGTTATTGATCTCGACGATCTGCCCATCCGCCTCATGAAAGCTGGAGGCTGCTGCGCTGGGTGGTGACATTTCCAGCGTGCTCGCAACAATGCCCTTGAGACTGGCCTCAGAGTCGAGCAGAAACTGTCCAGAGCTGACTACCTGCTGGCCTTCTTCCAACCCCTTTAAAACCACCGTCTTGCCTTCGTTTTCCTGCCCGAGTTGCACTTCTATGGGGCGGTAGCGACCAGCGTCTTCGGCGAGCATCACCAAGACTCGTCGGCCGGTGCGAATGATTGCCTCGCTCGGCACCCACAGCACACTTTGTTCGGTCGAACGATTCAGGTGCACCTGGGCCGTCATACCCGGCCTGAGTCGCCCATCCAGGTTGGGCAGTTCGACCCGCACACGCACAGTTCGGCTGTCGGGATTGGTTTCGGGCAAAATCGCACTGACCGTGCCCTTAAGCACTGTGCCCGGAAAGGCTGGCAGACGTGCTTCGACCGCTTGCCCCATGATGATCGATCCAGTCTCCGACTCTGGAACGGCCACTGCCAGCCAGACGCTGCTCAAGCCATTGACTCGAGCCAGCGTCTCGCCGGCCGCCACGGTCATACCCGAACGTACATTCAACTCTTGCAGCACACCGCTTATGGGGCTGGTGAGCGTCAGGACCGGCTGGGTCTTGCCGCTTCGCTCCACTTGAGCAATCAACGTCGCTGGCATCCCGGTCAAGCGCAAGCGTTGGCGCGCTGCCGCCAGCAAGTCGGCATCGCCACTGCGTTTGAGTGCGAGAAACTCTTCCTGAGCAGCGGCCCACTCCGGGACCAGGATATCGGCTAAAGCCGCATGGGCTTTGAGCACATCGCCTGGAGCACGGGCATACACCCGCTCCACAAAGCCAGCAGTACGCGATTGAATCACCGCAACATCCCGCTCGTCGAATGCCAGCACACCGACCACGTCCAGGCTGGAAGCAAGCACGCCGCGAGTGACTGTGGCCAGTCGTAAGCCGAGATTCTGGGTCAGGCTGGGGTCAATACTGATGGCCGCACTGTCCGCTGCAGCATCAGCGTAGCGGGGCTTCAACTCCATATCCATAAAGGGAGATTTGCCTGGTTTATCGAATTTCTGTTGCGGCTGCATCGGGTCGTACCAATACAGTACTTTGCGTTCGTCTTGCGTTTTAGGGGCCTGTTCGGAGGTGGTCTCAGGCATTGCACTCATGCGCTGCTGAGCGAACCAATAACCGCCGGCAGCGCCCAAGGCAATCGAGAGGCCTGTCAGCAAAGCCCCTTTCCAGATTCGAGTGCTCATTGATTGGCGTCCCCATAAGCAAAATACAGGCGAGCACTGGTGAGGGCGCGTTGTTCTTCGAAGTCGATCTGTTTGAGGCGGGTCTCGATGAGTTCCCGTCGGGCCGCGATGACCGCCGCCAAGTCGCTTTTACCGGCGCGGTAGCTGGCCATGGTCAGCGCCACCTTTTCCTTGGCCAGGGGTAGCAGACTGTCCTGGCTGCGGCGCATGGCACGGTTTAGACGCTCGTACTCGGCCAAATCGTCCTCCAGTTGCTGGGTATGTTCACGTATGAGAGCCTCGCGCTCGGCCTCCAACTGATTCAGTTCGGCGTGTTTGGCGGCGATCTTCGGGTTTTGTCGGGAGTCGGGGAACAGTGGCAGGTCGAACGTGAACTGCACGCTGACCATGTCGCCGAACTGACGGCCGCGCCGCTGGTAATCAAGCTCCCAACTCCAGTCGGACTGCTTTTCCGCCTTGGCTTCACGGACCTTGGCCTGCGCTTCGCGAGTCATTGGAACGAACGCCGCCAGTGCGGGGTGATGTTGCAGCTTATGCGGGTAACCCGAAGCGTCGATGGGCCACTCGGGCAAGCTGCCGACGGGCTGGTCATTGGCGGCCGGACCTATCCAGCGTCTGAGAGCTGCTCTGGCTTGAGCCCGCAAACGGATCAGGTCGTCTTGTTGTTCCGCCAACTGAGCCGCCTCCTGTTTCGGCGTTACTGCATCGGCAGGCTGACCACGGCCTCCGGCGATCTGCGCCCGGACGGTATCAGCCAATAGACGGTTCTCCCGGTAAAAATCCTGAAAAAGCGCCTCTTTACGTTCGACGGAGTAGCTGCTGATCCAGGCTAATGCCGTGGCCTGACGAACGTTCAAGCGCTCGACACGGCTTTCGGCCGCGGCTCGATCTATTGACGCTTCCGCAACTTCAATGCGCGCCCTACGCTTGTCACGGTTGGGTACCTCCTGCATGACGCCGACCATCTGCATGGTCATGAAGTCCTGCTCGAGGCGCCAGCGGTCAGGGCCGCCGATGGGATAGTTTTGTACGCCCAGTAGGAGCTTCGGGTCGGGTAGTTCACCGGCTGGAATGGCGGCGCTGCTGGCCGCTTGCAGTTTGGCTGCTTGGGCGGTCAGTGATGGTGCATTGTTTTCAGCCAAGCGTAAGGCTTCGTCGAGTGTCAGGGGCGCAGCAAGACTTGGCAACGCCAGCACGCTTGCCGCCAGGGCCGCCACGAGGGGCCAACCGGTGCAGTAGCACTTGGAATTCATGTTCACGATTCCTGTGATGATCCACTGCGCGCCTCTCTAAACATGCGCACAGATATGCCATCCCGCGCCAGAGCAGGATGAGGCTCAGTGTGGTACAGGAATCAAGCGCGAGGCGGTCGCCACACCCCGGACGGGGTCTGAGTAGGCAGGGAGTCGCTGAAGATTGTCAGCATCTGAGGACTGGACAAACGGGTGGCAGGTTTCCCAAACGACACCTGTAGCAGACTGGCGCTCCTGCATTCCTGACCAGGTTTGCAGGGTTTGCCATGGTCGGAGGAGCTGCTCATCTCGACGCAGCACTCCTGGTTCATATCAGCCATCATGGTCATGCTCGTCGTTTTCATCGGGCAAGGTTCTATCGGTGACTGAATACCCGCCATCCCGCTGAGGGGAAGCGCCAAGCTGATCAGGAAAATGAGGCAACACCGCAAATAGCGTTTCATGCGAAGGAGTTTAGTCGCAGGTAAAGGGATAAACCATTACGAATCTGTCAGGAGGAACCAGCCAGATAGCCCAGCAGGTCAACATGAGTCTCCTTGCCTAGAAACAAGGACTCGCTAAACAGCGAAGCCTGACTCCCTGAGCATGGAAGTAGTTAAAGCTCACAGAATACCGTTCGGATCACGTTTGATTGGTTTTACTATTAGTGTGGCCTCGGTAGCTGCCGTAGCTGCCGTAGCTGCAAAGTAAGGGAGCCCACTAGCCTTTGTTTACACGGCCATGCTCAAAGGGTTCGATGAGCTGTCCAAGGTAATTTTTGGGGTAATCCTTTCCATGCAATCCGACCTCGGCTTGGCCTAGTTTCCCCAGACTGTCATAGAACGTGCCAAATATTCGGTCCCACACCATCAGAAACTCACCATAGTTGACCTGGGCGTCTTCAATGTCGCGTTTGTGATGCCAGCGATGAATTTCGGCAACACCGATAATGTGGCGCAACCATCCCACCCGGTAGTCCAGGTTCGAATGCTGGAAGGCCAAGTGCACTGTTAGAACTCCAAACCAAGTGGCCACAACTGCGGAGGGTGCGCCTGATGCGAACAGGATCACCAGCCCCGGACTCGCCATAAGCACCGCGTGCAACGGATGTCGTCGCTCCCCGTTCATCCAATACAACCGCTCGGCGCTGTGATGTGGCATGTGAAAACGCCACAGCCAATGCACTCGGTGACTGATCCGGTGCATGACATATAGGCTCAGATCGAGTACGGCGATGACTAGTAGCAACTGCAGCCACAGCGGGCTCTCGATCGGAAAGAGACGAACCGAAGCTGGCACCGCATCACCAAGCTTGACCAGGACTCCAGCTGTGAATTGAATGACAGAAAGGTTCACCAACATGTGCAGCAGGTCTGTCGCGGTGTCGTGATGATCCTCAAGCCAAGCTTCTCGGAAAGGTTGGATGCGCTCCAAACCAGCAATGATCAAAAGTCCCACTGCAGCAACTAGGGGAGTCGTGGGCCAATACGGTACGCCGGTATACAGCGTCCAGATCATGAAGGCAGCAGAGCCGCCAAACACGAGTGGATAGCTCACCCACCGTAAGGCGAATCGTAGAAAGGAAGGCATTGCTCAGCTCCTAGATATGGAACCATCACAATATGTTAAGAGGTGAGCTTTCGACTTGAACGAAAGAGCTAAACCTCCTGGAGATGAACATCTGCCAAGGCGGATGACGGATCGATACCCAGTAGCGCCCGGAATGTCCGGGAGAAATGAGCCGAGTCTGAAAAGCCCGCCTCATGAGCCGCGTCGGTCAGCCGTGCACCTTTTGCCAAATGCTGCAGGGCTTGCGTGAGACGTAACCATCTCGCGTAACTGCGAAGCGGCAGCCCCGTCTGCTCCACGAACCAATGAGAAAACCGCGTGGGGGATAGATGCACCACCGCGGCCAACTCTTCGCGTCCCATTTGGCCTCTGCTCAGCGCCTCAATGACCTTGATCAAGCGAGGATCTGGGGGCGGGAGATCGGGCAGTCGCAGTGCCTGGCGCACCCCGGTCCTAACCTGGAGATCAGTGTGTCCTGGCTCGTGCAGTGCGTCGACTATCGGCGCTACGTCCGCCGGAGTGATCCAAATCACCCTCGCTTCTTCCGCACCCCGCAGAGCGCGGGCTTCCTCGGACAGCGCATCAACATAGATCGACAGAACGTGACCGGCGCTCAGTTGGTGTTTCAAACCGGCCGGAATGAAGATGGCGCCCCCTGTTTGAATACCCATCGGGGTTTGAACCGATACAGTTGAGTCGAGGCCAACTGAGATCTGATGTGCTTGATGGAGGTGCCATTCTTGGTGACCGGCACGGCCATAAAAGACACCGATACCAGGGCCAACCCATGCATGACCCGCCCAGCGCACGGTCTCTGCTGTAACCCAGCTTTTCATTCTCTAGCTCGGCCTACTTCCACTTTTTTCCGTGCTGACTGCACACGTATAGTCATTCGGCATCTGACTGCGGCATCGTATTGATGCTGGGCCATGATGGGCTATTCGTGCGCCGACTCCCAATTTCTTTACCGTGCTTGCGCACCTGGATAGTTGAGAATTTTTGCCGACGCCGGTTCGACCGCTTTGCCACCGTTCGGGTAATGAACTTTTGTGATTAGTTTGCCGGGTACTCAGCGATCACTTGGTCAGTACCTGCTTTGCTCAGACCGATGACCTGATACGCATCCTGCTTCCCACCAGCCTCCATACCAGGCGAGCCTGCCGGCATCCCCGGCACAGCAATCCCAATAAGGTCATCGCGTTTGCTCAAGGCAACTATTTGCTCAGCTGGTACGTGGCCTTCAACAAATTTTCCGTTGATCACTGCGGTGTGGCAGGACGAGAGTCGTGGAGCAACACCGAGATCCTGCTTGACCGCGCTCATGTTGGTTTCTACATGATCAACGACGGTGAAGCCGTTAGCTTCAAGGTGCTGGATCCACTTCTTGCAGCATCCACAGTTAGCGTCACGATGGACGTCGATCGTCAGCGACTCTGCTGCATGACCAACTGAACTGATAAACAGAGCCGCGAACGCAGCGAGGCGAAGTGCCCGACCGGGACGAAGAAAGTTATTTCGCATGGGTATGCTCCTTCCCATCAGCGTGGGTATGAGTTTTTGGCTGAACGGCCGGAGTTGCAGGAGCGTCATGTGAAGCCTCCACAACCTGAGGATGGGCGTGTTTGGTACTTTCATCCTGAGAAGGCGCTGCGGCCGCCTCATGGGCATGGGCGCTGTTTCTCTCGCCATGATGGTCGCCTGCTTCGGCTATCTCTTCGGCTGCACCCGCATCATGATGCCCCGCGACAGCCCCTTTTTGGCCCTCATGCTGGCCTTCATGGTTATGCATTTTGCTCTCGCCGCCACCGTGTTGATGACCACCGCTGCTGGTTGCTAGAGCGTTGTATTGCTCTGCATCCAATGAAGGCAGCTGTTGGAGAAAAGCGACCATTCCCCATATGTAGGGATCGGCCATGCTTTTACCCCAAGCGGGCATGCCTGTGGATTTGATTCCATGCTTGATGATCCAGAAAGCTGCGGAAGGGTTTCCATCAACGCCCAGTTTTGAAAGATTCGGAGGTGCAGGGTAAAGGCTATTACTTAATTCGGTTCCTGCAATACCTGGAGCCAGATGGCAACCAATGCACATAGCGTTGTAGTTGCCAGCACCTGCGCGGATGAGAGCTTCTTCGCTCAGGTCGGGGACTTTAATATCGCGTGAGCGCACAGCAATCGAGCGATCCCGAGCAGTGGAAAGAAGTGAGTGAACGGGGCCGAAATGCGGATCATCCGCCCCAACATTGATCACACCAGAATACACCACGCCGGCACCTACTATTGCGGCGACCACCCCGGCAGCAGTCAATGTTTTCAATGTTCTTTTCATGTCAGGCCCTCAAAACCACATCCGAATACCGGCGACAAATCGCGCCTCGTTCGCATCCTCTCCTTCATCGCTGGCCAAGTCTGCCGTATTGCCGTAGGAGCGGCTCCAGCTAACACCAATATAAGGGGCAAATTGGCGAACAATCTCATAACGCAATCGGAGCCCTACTTCGGTGTTTGCCAATCCAGACCCAATGCCGCGTTGAGGATCATTTTTTCCGTAAAAATTGGCTTCGGCCGTCGGCTGCAAGATCAGGCGATTGGTCAGCAGAATGTCGTAGTCGCCTTCCAATCGAGCTGCGGTTTGACCGTTCTCACCGATGTAGGCAGTCGCTTCGGCTTCAAAGTTATAGAGGGCCATGCCCTGAATACCGAGCGCTCCCCAAGTTTGTGGTGACCCGGGCTTGAAGTCTTGTCGTACGCCGGTGACGACATCCCACCATGGACCGATGGAGTGCCCCCAAAGTGCTGAGAGTTCAGCGCTTTCCGTTACGCCATTGGTACGTTCGCCTTCCGAGCGCAACCACAGTCGATCAACGTCACCGCCGATCCATCCTTTTGCATCCCAAGCCAATGCACTACCGTTGTCAGCATCCTGGTACTCGAACTTATCCAGCAGCATGAAGGAGTTGAGTTTTTTGTCGTGGACACCATGACCAGCGACATCTGGAAAGGCGGCTGCACGGTCAGCGTCGGTAAGTACGGGGACTGGGGTTCGACTGGTGGTAGTCGCCCCTCCATCCATACTTTCCATTCCGTCCATTTTCCCGTCATCCATACTCATCTTGCTGTGATCCATAGCCCCCATCTTGCTATGGTCCATAGCTCCCATTGAGCCGTGGTCCATCTTGGAGTGATCCATCTCTTCAGCGGCGTGAGCCACGACAAAGAAAGCAGGACTGGTAGAAACCGCCAGTGCCATCAACGTTGGGCGTAAAAACTTCCTGGTCATGATCTCAATCTGCCTTTTTGGTTTTTTGGTCATGATCCATCGACTCATGGCTCATCTTGCTGTGGTCCATTGACCCGTGATCGGGCTTAGACTCGTTTGTCGCAGTTGCAGGCTTGCTCGTTGCTTTCGCAGGAGTAGCAGGTGAGTGATCACTACTATCTTCGACTGCCAGCGTCACGGACGAGAGTCCACCCATCAAGCCGACGGCAAAGAGGCAGCCGACCAGCGATTTACGATTTAGGTATGTGCTCACAGATCGTCTCCTTTACTCATCAACCCGTACTTCACGGAACATGCCCATTTCCATATGGAATAGCAGGTGGCAGTGATAGGCCCAGCGACCTAAGGCATCAGCAGTGACTCGGTAGCTGCGTTTGGTTCCAGGCGGCATGTCGATCGTGTGTTTGCGCACCATGAATTTGCCGTTCTCATCCTCAAGGTCGCTCCACATGCCGTGGAGGTGGATGGGGTGGGTCATCATGGTATCGTTCACCAGGGTGATGCGCAGACGCTCGCCATACTTGAGGCGCAACGGCTCGGCGTCAGAGAATTTGATGCCATTGAATGACCACGAGAACTTCTCCATGTGACCGGTCAGATGCAGCTCAATGGTGCGATTGGGTTCGCGGCCGTCAGGATCTTGGAAAGTGCTTTTCAGATCTGAGTAGGTGAGCACGCGACGGCCATTGTTCCGCAAGCCAATGCCAGGATCGTTTAGCTTCGGTGTCGGGCTCATGGCTTGCATGTCAACCAAGGGGTTATTGGTTTCGGAGGCTGGGTGAGTCTGCATTTCGCCACCCATGCCGCCCATGCCTGCCATCTTGCTGTGGTCCATGCCGGCCATGTTGGACATGTCGCCTTTGTCCATTCCCGCCATCTTGCTGTGGTCCATGCCGGCCATGTTGGGCGTGTCGCCTTTGTCCATGCCCGCCATCTTGCTGTGGTCCATACCGGCCATGTTAGTCATGTCACCGCTGTCCATGCCGGTCATCCCGGTCATGTTACTTTGGTCCATTCCGGCCATCTTGCTGTGGTCCATGCCAGCCATGCCTGACATGTCGCCGCCGCCCATACCAGCCATGCTGCCATGGTCCATGCCCGCCATACCGCCCATACCCATGTCATCCATGGTCAAAAGCGGCCGAGGATCAATCGCAGGTACCTGTGCCTTTAATCCTTCGCGAACTGCCAAGGTTCCACGTGCATAACCGGTTCTATCCATGGACTGGGCGAAGATTGTGTAAGCCTCTTCGCTGGCAGGTTCTACGATCACGTCATACGTTTCTGCCACGGCGATGCGGAATTCGTCGACGCTCACCGGTTTGACATGTTGGCCGTCGGCGGCCACAACGGTCATTTTCAAGCCAGGAATGCGGACGTCGAAATAGCTCATCGCCGAGCCGTTGATAAAGCGCAGGCGTAGCTTCTCACCCGGTTTGAAAATACCGGTCCAGTTACCGTTAGGCGCCTGGCCATTCATGAGGTAGGTATAAGTATCCCCACTGACGTCTGCGAGATCAGTGGGGTTCATTTTCATTTCAGCCCACATCTTCCGGTCGGCTACGGCAGATGACCAGCCTTCCTTGCTGACATCGTCGATGAAATCGCCAACGGTACGTTTGTGATGGTTGTAGTAGTCAGATTGCTTCTTGAGCTTCGCCATGACGCGACTAGGATCTTCGTCGGTCCAGTCAGTCAACATCACCACGTAGTCGCGGTTGTATTGAAAAGGTTCAGGCTCTTTCGAGTCGATAACGATTGGCCCGTAAACACCGGCCTGCTCCTGTAAACCCGAGTGGCTGTGATACCAGTAGGTACCGTTCTGATGAACCTTGAATTTGTACTCGTACATGCCATCGGGTGCGATGCCATGGAAACTCAAGCCAGGTACACCGTCCATGTTGGCCGGCAGGATGATCCCGTGCCAATGGATTGAGGTGTCTTGGTCCAGGCGATTTTTCACACGCAGTGTGACCGTATCGCCTTCGCGCCAGCGCAGCAAAGGTCCGGGCAACGAACCATTGATGGTCATGGCTGTGCGCGGCGAGCCAGTTATGTTTACAGGGGTTTCACCAATAAACAGATCAAATTCGTTGCCGGTGAGAACGCTCGGCAGACCAGGACTGGTCACTGCCCATACAGGAGTGCGCCACAGACCAAGGCCGCCAAGAATGCCACCAGCGGCCAGGCCTTTAACGAATGTCCGCCTAGAGGTTTTGGAATGCATGCCGTTTATGTCCAATCAGTCAAAAGGGAAGCCGTACGAAACAACCAATGAGTTGCCCGGATGAGCTTCGCCCACCGTCACAAAAAACGAACTCTTACGGCAAGCGAGCTCAGAAATTGCCACATTTAAACCACCACAGTGATTACATTTCTGTCAGCTTGGGAATGTACCCAGCTATTTAGCAATTCTTGTGGTCCATCGCTTTGGCTTGGCTTTCTGCGACGGGAGGTTGGGAGCTTTGCGTTTGAGCTACTTGGTACGACTCCATCGAATTATTCCTAGCCACTTCCATACGTGCGAACGCCCGGTCACCACCGCCTTCAGCCATAGCCAAAGAAGAGACGGTCAGGGCTGCGATGACGAACAAAGTTTTGATGGGGTTCATTTGAATTTCCTCGGATGAGTATTGGTAACCCCTCGAATCCACATCAAGTGACGATTCTTAGGGGAGAGCTTAAGGCTCAATAGGACTATAAGACTCATACCCTGTCAGGAACCTTAGGCCAATATTACAGTTGTGTCAGGTTGCGATATTTCTCTTGAGGAACACGCTATTTAATCCGTAAGGTCTCGATCTTCCAACGTTACACCGCTATTAACTGAGTATCAGTTGAGGCGCTTAACATTGTAAGTGTCCGATAGCTTTCAAGGTGCAGATGTTTTTTTAGTTTCTGCACTGGAACTGCATATGTGAGCCTGGATGCACCGCGTCAACACTTAAGTGTTCGATGCTCATGAAAAATAGCAACGCTACTGAGGGTGATTGAGTGTGAGTATTAATTTTGAGAAAGCGCTTGGCTCCGCAGAAAGAGCGTTAATTTTTCGTAGCCAAAGAGCTGAAATCTTGAGTAACAATATCGCAAACGCTGATACGCCGAACTTCAAGGCCCGAGATTTAGATTTTTCTACTGTGCTTTTGCAAAGCCAGACAAAAGAAACTCCTGCTACTCCGATTTCTTTGAAAACAACAAATGTAAAACACATTACCGGAAAAGAATCAGTAAATGATATTTACGGAGGTGCTTTGCTTTACAGCACACCAGCTCAACCTGCCATTGATCAAAATACTGTCGATCAGCAGGTCGAGATCGCAAAGTACACAGAAAATGGAATACGTTTCGACGCCGCTTTTACTAGGTTGAATGGAGCATTCAAAGGTTTGCTCAAAGCTCTGCGAGGTGATTAGTAGCGCAAGGGCTTGCGAGCGGTAATTGTGGCCGACGTGGCTGCTTCGGTACTTCCTGAGGGTTAACCAAGGGGAGCCCCTGTATACGGGGCTCTGACCATGGAAAGGTGCCAGCATTCAAGCACTGATCTGGGAAGGAAAACCTAACGCCTCGACAGCTTTACGAATCTGCTCTGGGCTTTCGCTGCTTTCAACACTCACCTTACCGGCTGACCGATCCACGGAAACGGTAGCTTCGTTGTCCAGTGACTGAATCGCTTTGGTGATTTTGCTGACGCAACTGCCGCAACCGATGCCTGATACATCTAAGACGAACATGGTTATTCCTCTCGTGCTGAGCGGTCTCTTTTCACCGCACCGATAGCATCAACGTTGACACGACGGCAAGGTCAACAGTTATATGTTTCGGGTTGTGAGTGTCATTGACGGGTAATTGCACAGACTTAATCACTCGTTTGCATTTGACCTGATAAACGATTTGCAGCGTATTCGACCAGTACGCTTCTTGGTCATGGCCGGGAGAGAACGGTCAGAGGCGGACATTCCAGCTACTCTCGCTCCTCACTCGCAGTTGAAGCCTCTTTCCTGCCAGGCACTGTAGTTGCTCTCTCAGCTCCTTGGTCTTGCATAGGTATAGGGGGTATGCCTATCATGCACAATACATAGCTAGGGGGGGTATCCTATGGGCCATATTGCAGCAAACAAAGAAAATCTTCTCAAACGCGTAAAACGCATAGCCGGACAAATCCAAGCCGTTGAACGGGCATTGGAATCGGATCTCGATTGCGCCAAAACACTACACCTTGTTGCTGCCACTCGCGGAGCAATCAACGGCTTAATGGAGGAAATCATCGAGGACCACGCGCGGGAGCATGTCGCGAACCCTGCGCTCAGCGAAGAAGAGCGTAACAAGGGCGTCGAAGAGCTTCTTGAAGCCATTCGCCGTTACGCCAAGTGAACGCATCTAGGTACACACTCATGAGCAGCACCAACATCAATTACACACACGACCACGTGTTCCTTGGCTCAGCGCACGACGAAAATGCCAAGCGTACGCTTTGGGTTGTGGCACTGACGGTGGTGATGATGGTTGGCGAGATCACCGCCGGCTATATCACGGGTTCGATGGCGTTACTGGCCGATGGCTTCCACATGGCAACCCATGCCGGCGCATTGGGCATCGCGGCGGCCGCTTACGGATACGCAAAACGCCATGCTTCCAGCCAGCGCTACAGTTTCGGTACCGGAAAGGTTGGAGACTTGGGCGGATTCGCCTCGGCACTGATTCTCGGTATGGTCTCCCTGGGAATTGGCATTGAGTCTGTCATGCGCCTCTTGCAGCCAACGGAAGTTCAGTTCGGCACCGCTACGCTCATCGCGATTGCCGGTTTGATCGTCAACATTGTCAGTGCCTTGTTGCTGGGCCACGGGCACAGTCATGGGCACGATCACGATCACGATCACGGCCATGCCCACCACGGGAACGACAACAACCTGAAATCGGCCTACGTCCACGTCATCGCAGACGCGCTGACTTCGGTTCTGGCCATTGCTGCACTGCTCGCCGGCCGGTATCTCGGCTGGGTTTGGCTAGACCCGGTCATGGGCATTGTCGGCGCCATTGTTATCGCGCGCTGGGCATGGACCTTGATGGGGGCAACCGCAGGAGTACTGCTGGATCAGACAGACGCACACGTTGCCGAGGAAATCCGCGAACTGGTTGAGAAACCGGGGGATGCCACTATCACGGACTTGCACGTCTGGCGGATTGGACCGCAAGCCCATGCGGCCATCGTCAGCGTCCTTGGTGAGGCCACTGCGAACGCCGATAGAATTCGTGAACGTCTCAAGCCGGTCTACGAAGTCAGCCATCTGACGGTCGAGTTTCGACCTGTCTGATTCAGCGCCTCCCCACCATTGTCTCCAAAGGAACCCGCAATGCCTCCAGGGAAACGTGAACTGGCACGAATCGAACGTCGGTTGATGACCACGCTCACCGAAGCATGCGAAACAGCAAAAGGTGAAATCGAAGGCTTTACCTGGCTCACTCATGCCGCTGACCTGAACGCATTGGCTGAAACCCTGAATGTAATCTGGGTGTTCGAAACCCAGGCTGACAGAAAGCGCGCCCTGGTTAACGCTAAGGCGCGCATCTTTGAGTTGACGGCCTTAGCGTTGAATGAGGCCAACATCGATCTGATCCCTTCAAACCTTAACGTCCGCTTCGACTCTGAGGAGGAGTGTCAGCGAACTCACGGAGGTGACTGGAACACCCGCCTGACTCAATCACGTGTGTCCAAAGGTGGCTGACAATGGCTAAAGAAATCGAGAATCCCTGCATCTCAGTTTGCCAACTCAGTGGTGATCTGTGTGTGAGCTGTGGGCGAAGCAAGGAAGACATCAGAAAATGGAAACGCATGAAGCGGCCTGAAAAAATGGCCGCTGTTCAAAGGGCGAATGTGCGCTTGAAGGGACTGAAGAAAGCACATGGGTAGTCACTTGCCCAGGTTTACCGCTTTGGGTCGTTATGAGCCCCTCAGCTTTGATTCAACGCTCACCTTACCGGCGGAACGATCCACGGAAACCATGGCTTCGCTGTCCAGTGACTGAATTGCTTTGGTGATTTTGCTGACGCAGCCGCCGCAACCAATGCCTGATACATTAAAGACGAACATGGTTATTCCTCTTGTGCTGAGCGGTCTCTTTTCACCGCAACAACAGGATCAACGTTGACACCATGGCAAGGTCAAGAGTTATGTATTTCGGGCTGCGAGCATCGGTGATGCTCAATCTATTCGGGTATTCCTCAGTCTCAAAGCATTGAAAACTACAGACGCAGAACTGACGCTCATGGCTAGCGCAGCGATCATTGGTGACAGTAGGTGCCCCGTCAGCGGGTAAAGCAGGCCTGCGGCGAGGGGAATACCCATCGAGTTGTAAATAAAAGCGAAACCCAAGTTTTGCCGCATGTTTCTTACTGTTGCGACCGAAAGAGCCCTTGCTCGTAAAATCCCCATCAGGTCGCCTTTTACCAGCGTGAGTTGCGCGCTATTCATCGCAACGTCAGTCCCTGTCCCCATGGCAATGCCCACATCTGCTCGCGCCAGGGCCGGTGCGTCGTTGATACCGTCGCCAGCCATGGCGACCTTCCGGCCGTATTGCTGGAGGTCTGCGACCAGACGTTCTTTGTCCTGAGGTTTCACTTCACCGTGAACCTCTTCAATCCCCATCTCTCTGGCGACAGCCCGAGCGGTGGTGAGACCATCTCCAGTAGCCATGATGATTTTGATGTCATCAGCCTTAAGTTTGGTGACTGCTTCTTTGGAGGTCGGCTTAATTGGATCTGATACTGCCAACAACCCTGCCAAGACGCCGTCGACTGCGAGGTAGATGATGCTGATGCCGTCAAGACGCATCAACTCTGCACGCTCTTGTAGGGGCTTGGTGTTGATGCCTGCGGCTTCCATCAACGCGGTGTTCCCCAGCTGGATCTTCTTGCCATCAACGATGCCACTGACCCCGATACCTGAACCAGACTCAAAGGATTCTGGCTTGGTGAGCTTAATGTTCTCAGTTCGGGCGTGATCGACGATGGCATGTGCCAGGGGGTGTTCGCTGCCTTGATCAAGGCTGGCAGCCAGCTGAAGAACCTCATGGGGATTAAAGCTAGGCGTGGCCTCCACGCTGTGAAACACCGGCCGCCCCTCTGTCAGGGTGCCTGTCTTATCGACAATCAGCGTGTCGATCTTGCAAAGGTTTTCGATGGCACTGGCATCCCTGAACAGCACACCCATGCTGGCGGCTTTCCCCGTCGAAACCATGATCGACATGGGCGTTGCGAGCCCCAGTGCACAGGGGCACGCGATGATCAGCACGGCGACAGCGTTGATCAAACCAAACACCCAACTGGGCTCAGGGCCAAAAAGCCCCCAACCGACAAATGTCAGTATTGCAATCGCGATAACCCCCATCACAAAGTAGCCGGCAATCGAGTCGGCCATTCGTTGCATTGGTGCTTTGGAGCGCTGAGCCCGAGCGACCATCTGTACGATCTGTGACAGCATGGTCTCGGCGCCGACCTTCTGCGCCTCCATTACCAAGCTCCCATGTGTATTCAGCGTGGCGCCAATCAGGCTATCTCCAGCTCTCTTCATTACCGGCACTGGCTCGCCAGTGAGCATGGACTCATCCACCGCACTTTCACCCTCCAGTACTGAGCCATCAACGGGCACCTTTTCACCTGGCCTGACCCGCAGATGGTCTCCAAGGTGAACATGGGTAAGAGGAATGTCTTCCTCCTGTCCATCGGCATTGATCCGGCGTGCGGTCTTGGGGGATAGGCCGAGAAGAGACTTAATGGCGGCAGAGGTTTGCGATCGGGCTTTGAGCTCAAGAATCTGCCCAAGCAAGGTCAGCGAGATGATGACTGCGGCGGCTTCGAAGTAGACGCCGATGCGTCCATCTTGCATGAAAGTGGTGGGAAAACTTTGAGGAAATACCGTTGCCGCGACGCTGTAAAGATAGGCTGCGGCGGTACCCAAACCAATCAGAGTCCACATGTTTGGACTGCGATTTCTAATAGAGGCTATGCCCCTTACAAAAAAGGGCCAACCTGCCCATAAGGTCACCGGAGTCGCCAGAGCGAGCTCGATCCAGTTTTGGATCGAGCCATGAAGGAGTTGTAACGGGTGTCCCACCATGGCGAGTACGGTCACTAGCACTGTTAATGGCAGCGACCACCAAAAGCGTCGGGCGAAATCACGGAGTTCAGGATTTTCTTCTTCATCGAGCGCGGGCATGACTGGCTCTAATGTCATGCCACATTTAGGGCAGTTGCCTGGTCCGGGCTGGCGTATTTCCGGGTGCATCGGACAGGTAAATTCAGTGCCTGTTTGTACCGCAGACTCTGGAGTGGTGGCGCGGGATTCGGCGCTCGAAACATTCCCGCTGTAGCGTTCAGGATCAGCTCGAAACTTCTCCTGGCATTTCAGGCTACAAAATTGATATGCCTGTCCCTGATAAGACTCACCAAATTTACTTGGTGAAGTGACTGCCATTCCGCACACCGGGTCACGCAGATCATCGTCATTGAGCGGAGCAGCATGGGCGTGACTGTGTTCGTGGTGGCTCGATATGGTAGGCATGGCTATTTCCCTTTTTCGTCCTTGTTGGTTGCTGTCTGATCGCCATGGCTATGTCCGCCATGTCCATGTCCATGTCCAAAAAAATGCATCAATGGACAGATCAACAGAATCAGATAAGGCCAAAATGGATAAACGTGGCTGAAATGCTCCCGCAAAACGTAAAAGGCACCAATCGCAATAAGCATGATCAGTACAACGCCTGTTTTGCGCCTCCAAAATGGTGCGGTGGTGTTTCCATCCGGATGCTGATGGTTATTCATGATCTATACCCCACTGTGTGAGCATTGCTGTGATCTCTGCGACAGAGCGTAGCCAACTCTTGTATCGAAGCGGTGTTAGCAGCCAGCTCTGGCTTATTTCAGGTCAAACTGACCGACCATCCCCGATTGATAATGCGCCGGCATGTTGCAGGCAAACTGAAGCCCAGTGCTGTTGTTGAAGGTCCAGATTAACTCCTGGGTTGCGCCTGGCTCGATCAGGATGCTGTTCGGGTCGTTGTGTTCCATTCCGACCATCTTCATTCCACCCATGCTGTGGCCCATGTCGCTCATCGCTTTCCCGGTACCAGTGGGGGTCAGCGTCCCGTTCTGGAGCATGCTTACCATTTCTTTTTGGTGCGCTGCATGAGCAGCGGCTTTGCCGATGTTGAACTCGTGCAGCATCAAACCCTCATTGCGAAGGACAAATCGAATGGTTTCACCAGGTTTTACGTCGATGCTTTCAGGCTTGAAGAAAAGATCACCCATCTCAACCTCCACCGTACGGGTAACCTCAGAGGCGACTCCAGGACGACCGATGTCCTCTTTCCCATGACCTACGCCGGCCATGGCCGTTGCACCGAATAGCAGGGTGATTGCTGCGATGACTGGGGTAACGAGCTTAGCTTTCATGGTGACCTCGGGAGTAAGTGGGAAGCACCGGCTATGCTAATGATGCGGAGCTGCCAGTTAACTGACCTGAACATTACATTTCCGTCAGTTTTCGAAATAAATACGGCGTCCAGATGACGCCGCATTCAACAAGACTGTTTAAAAAGCTCTTTCCAGCGAGTTGCTCACTGGTGGTTCTCTGAAAGCATCAGCTTGTGCTCGCGTTGCATTTGACTCAGAACGTCGTCGACAATTTTGTCGTGTTTTTCCATCCAGGCCAGGTGCTGCTGGGGTGACATTGAGGCGTCTGGATGATCTTTATGGAGTTGGCTCATGATGTCGCCGAGCATCTTCATATGCTCGGCCATGTGGACATGACGTTGTCCTTCAGGGGCTTTTTCAGCTTGAATCAGTACGGCTTCAGCCCTGTCGCGCAGGCCTTCCATACGCTCTATCACCCGGTCTCCGCCACTTTCAGCCCATACAGAAGCTGAGACGAGTATCGAGCTCACAAAAAACAGCATTTTTAGGCGATTCATGGGGCAGCTCCTTATGGAATTGATTTCCGGCTCCCATACGTTTCATGCTGAAGAGTCGGTCGAGCACTAGGAAGTACTCATGTTTGAACCCTAGACAGCGCTCGCTGACATCAACCTGAAGCCAATATTACTTTTCTGTCAGTTGCTGGTTGGCTGCCGGTTTTCGTTGCAGACTCCGCTTCACCATTATCTGAGAACGACCCTCATGAGACTTCTTGTCGCTGAAGACGAACCAAAAATAGGTATCTATTTGCAGCAAGGACTCACAGAGGCGGGGTTCAATGTTGATCGCTTTACCAATGGCAAAGAGGCGCTTCAGCACGCTTTGAGCGAGAACTATGATCTGCTGATTCTCGACGTCATGATGCCCGAGCTGGATGGCTGGGAAGTCCTTCAGAAGGTTCGTGCATCCGGGAAAGACGTTCCCGTGCTCTTCCTCACAGCGCGAGACCGCGTTGAGGATCGAGTGAAAGGACTTGAACTCGGGGCAGATGATTACCTGATCAAACCCTTCGCATTTTCTGAATTGCTGGCCCGTGTCAGAACGTTGCTGCGTCGGGGTAACGGCGCTCCGTCGCAAACCTACATGAAATTGGCTGATCTGGAGGTGGACCTGCTCAAGCGTCGGGCCATTCGTGGAGGTAAGCGCATAGACCTTACGGCCAAAGAGTTTGCGTTGCTTGAGCTGTTGCTACGACGTCGAGGGGAGGTGCTGCCAAAGTCACTTATCGCCTCCCAGGTTTGGGATATGAACTTCGACAGCGATACCAACGTTATCGAGGTTGCAGTGAGGAGGTTGAGGGCCAAGATAGATGACGACTTTGAGGTCAAGTTGATTCATACCTCAAGGGGAATGGGTTACATGCTTGACGCACCTGATTCGGAGTCGAAATGAACCGAATGTCCCTGACAGCTCGCATGAGCCTTATGTTCATGCTTGCGGTAACGGCCGTTCTCACCGTTGCCGGACTCAGTTTCAATAACCTCAGCCGGCATCACTTCAAGATGCTGGATCAGCAGGCGCTGAACGAAAAACTCCATTCGACTCAAAGAATTCTGACGGGGTTGAACAGCATTGATCAATTCAGTGATGTTAAGCCTGAGCTGGAGGCGCTGCTTGGCGCTCACCGTGATTTGACTGCCCTGATAATCGATGGTGGCGGCAAACTACTGTTTGCTGATCCCGGTCCCGTCGATGTTCCGGAGGAATTCCGCACAATCCCAAACAACAACGTCTGGGAGTGGCGAGATCAAGGGCAGATGTTCCGTGGAGTGACGGCACAAGCCATTGTGACGGGACAAGACAAGCCATTGACCGTCATGTTGATCTTTGACGTTACTCAGCATATGTCCTTTTTCGAGACGCTTGAGCGATGGTTTTGGATAGGGCTGGTGATCAGCGCGCTGGTCAGTGCGGCGCTGGGCTGGATGGTCGCAAGCAGTGGCCTGCGGCCTATTCGCCAAGTCACTCAGGTCGCGGCCTCAATGTCAGCTAAATCACTCAAAGAACGTATTCCATTAGCACCGGTTCCCAAAGAACTTCAGCAAATGGTGCTGTCATTCAACGCAATGTTGTCCAGGCTCGACGATGCGTTTGTTCGCTTATCGAATTTCTCTGCGGACATTGCTCACGAGTTGCGGACCCCCGTCAGCAACTTGATGACCCACACCGAAGTGGTGCTTTCTAGAAAAAGGAATATCGAGGACTACGAAGACAATCTGTACTCAAATCTTGATGATTTGAAGCGTATGGGGCGAATGATCGATGACATGCTTTTTCTGGCGAAGTCTGACAATGGTCTGATCACGCACGAGAACAAACCGATAGACCTGGTGGAAGTCGTAGAGAAATTGCTCGAATACTACCGCCTGTTGGCAGATGAGCGAGGCATTGAGCTCACGGTTTCAGGACGGGGCAGTGTTCGAGGCGATGTTCTTATGCTCCACAGAGCCATTTCTAATCTGCTCTCAAATGCGCTGCGCTACACCTATGAAGGGAAGTCCATCAGTGTCGATATTCAGCAGAAGGAGATGTCGGTATTGGTCGTTGTGGAGAACCATGGAGAGCCCATTGCTCCCGAACACCTTGAAAAGCTGTTCGATCGCTTTTACCGCGTGGACCCAGCTCGACGAGAAGGCAGTCCAAGCAACGCGGGGCTAGGTCTGTCGATTACACGATCAATAATTGAAGCGCATGATGGCAAGATATGGTGTACGTCCTTTAGTGGAAAAACGGCCTTCCATCTAGAGTTTCCTAGTGTTGACTTGAAGGTCAGCTGATCAACGGCGCATTTGTGATCAACGGCGATCTCTCAGCCTGCGCCCAGTGTCCACTTTCGTTATTTTTGAATGAGTGAAAACCCTGGTATCGCGGGCACGCGGTCTCGTCTTTAAATCCCGCTACGCCCGCCAATTCGCGGCCAAGCACCCGCGTCAAGCTGACTGAAATGTAATCGAACAGTTTGCGTTCGTGTGGCATCGTGTTCTTGCACTGTGACGTTGGGGCCTAGTGAGTTTCTCGTGTTCAACCTGCCCTAGAATACGGAGGCTACTAGCTAATCATCAGTGGTTTTAACAAGAATCGAAAAGTAAAAATTAGATATTCCCAAACAAACCTCGAATCAACAGCTCTTGCTGTGAGGAGTCTTGCATGTCATTCCTTAAAACTACGACCGTAGCTGTTGCACTTACCGCTGGTTTGCTTCTGAGTGCAGTTGCTCAAGCACATCCAAAACTCCTTTCTTCCACTCCGACAGAAGGCTCGGATGCGGCGGCTCCTTCGAAAATTGAGCTGCACTTTTCTGAGAATCTCACCACTCAGTTTTCCGGTGCAAAACTGATCATGACCGATATGCCAGGCATGCCGAACTCCCCAATGGGTGTTAAGGCCGCCGTCGCTGGTGGCGGTGATCCGAAAACGATGGTGATTACACCGGCAGCACCTTTGACCACTGGTACCTACAAAGTCGAATGGCGTGCTGTCTCCTCGGACACTCACCCGATCACCGGCAACTTCTCATTTAAAGTGAAATGATTTATGAGCGACTCAATAAATATTGTGGTTCGCTTTGCTCTTTATTTCGACCTGATGTTGTTATTCGGATTGGCAATTTTCGGCTTGTACAGCCTCAGGGGAAAGGAAAGAGTATCGGGCACGGTCTTGAATTTTGAGTCGCTTCTTTACGGTACTTCTGTTGCAGGTGTAGCTCTATCCCTTGCCGCCATGTTGTTGCTTGCGAAAGCAATGAGCGGTGTATCGGAGCTTATGGAGCTACATCACCATATTTTTGAAATGGTCCTCATGGGGACCGACGTCGGGTTGACCTGGATGGTCCGAATAGCTGCCTTGGTGATGGCAATTATTGGCGTCGCGTTGAACAAGCGATTTCCGACACCCAGTCTCTGGATCGTCACCGTATGCGGAGCGATTGCGTTGGCGACGTTGGCTTGGACAGGGCACGGCGCCATGGATGAAGGCAGCCGACGCTACTGGCATTTCATCACCGATATATTCCATCTTTTAGCCGCAGGTGGCTGGTTGGGTGCTCTATTGGCATTCGCTCTACTGCTGCGGTTGAAATCGCTAAAGGGCGAACAAGAAGCTCGAATTCTTGCACGGGTGCTGACTGGTTTTGAATCGGCCGGCGCTGTAATCGTAGTGATCATAAGTATCACAGGCGTAGTGAATTACCTGTTTGTCATCGGTCCAAATCTCGATGAAGTGATGCTCACTACGTACGGTGTACTGCTGTTTTTGAAGGTCCTGCTCTTTGCCGGGATGATCGTGTTAGCCACGCTGAACCGCTTTCACCTAAGTCCGGTATTGGAGCGGTCAGTTCGAAATGGAGAATACTCTGCCGCGGTCAATGCTTTGCGCCGCAGCATGACACTCGAGTTTTCAATGGCAGTCATCATAATTTGCCTTGTCGCATGGTTAGGCACTTTAAGTCCGGAAATGGAAATGAGCGCGGAATAGATGTACCTGACTTCGGAGAGGTGACGAGCTTCTTGGAAACCTGCATCTCACCTGACCCGAACGCGAAACTCGACTAATCACAGCGGAGGGCTGATCACCGTATTTTTGACAACTTTTTGTGATTAACGTCTCAAACAGCAAAATGCCGGAGTTCGACCGCAAGGTACTGGAGGTTTTGCGAGAACCGCTGGAGTCCGGGCACATCGTGATTTCCCGCGCCAAGGATCGCGTGAGGTTTCCGGCCCGTTTTCAATTGGTGGCGGCGATGAACCCGTGCCCCTGTGGATATCTTGGCGAGCCCAGCGGCAAATGCAGCTGCACACCGGACATGGTCCAGCGCTACCGCAACAAACTGTCGGGGCCACTGCTGGACCGCATCGACCTGCACCTGACGGTCGCCCGGGAAGCCACGGCGCTGAATCCTGCACTCAAACCCGGCGATGACACTGCCACCGCCGCTTTGCTGGTCGCCGACGCCAGAGAGCGGCAACACAAACGCCAGGGCTGTGCGAACGCTTTCCTTGATCTGCCGGGCCTGCGCAAACACTGCACGTTATCCACAATCGACGAAACCTGGCTGGAAACAGCGTGCGAACGACTGACCCTGTCATTGAGGTCTGCGCATCGATTGCTCAAGGTCGCTCGAACCCTCGCAGACCTTGAGCAGGTCGATGGCATCACCCGTGGTCATCTGGCTGAAGCGCTGCAGTACCGGCCAACCTCCAGCTGATGAAATCACTCCTTCGTCAGATCCACCAACGGCGTCTGCCGAACCTCGGTTTCCCGCCCGTCCTGAATGTCACTCACCCGCTTCAGCGCCTGGTCCACAGCGCCCTTGTCCGCCAACAAGCTGTAACTGATCTGAAACTGCTTGAGCTCCTTCGGCGCAATCGTCGGCACCAGCCCCAGCGGCCGCTGATAGCGCCGGTTATAGGAAAAGCTGGTCCCCGGCTCGAGACCGGTGACATAGCCCTGGCCTTGGGTATCGGTGTTTTTCCACAGCGAAAACACGGGCAGCGTTTGAGTGTTAAAGCCGACCGAAACGCCCAGGCTACCTGCTTTGTTATGCAACACCGTCAACGTGTCCCCCTTGGCGTCGCCATACGGCACCACGTTGTAAACCGTTTCGTCGTAGTCCTTGGTCGGCGCGCGGTAAGTCTGCCAGTCCGGCAGATCGCCTTTGGCTTTGTCGTTGAACGGCGACACCTGCTTGACCGGTGCAACGAAACGCGCGCCCTGCTCCAGGAATGGCGTGCTGAAGTTACTGTGGTACAGCGCCTGATATTCCTTCGGATAGTCGCCATTGTTGATCAGGGTATCGTTGAGAGCGAACGCTGCGCTGCCGGGCTCGGTGACCAGCTCGGTGATCACCGAGAAGTCGACTTTCTTGAAGGCCTGTTCCTTCAATTCGCCGCGCAGGCTGATGGCATAAGGCGGTTTTTCGTCGATGTGCAGCGTGACTGTGCTGGCCGGAATGTTGGCAGCACGGCCATGCAAGGTCAGCAGTTCGCCGTTATCGACGCCAGGGTGGCCGACCCATTCGTAGCCGCAACGGGTGACCAGCTCATTGAAACCTTCGAGCCAGCCGAGTCCGCCGCGACCGTTAAGCTCAATGAAGGACGGATTGACCACATCCTTGACCGGCGAATCCCAGCCCATGCGCACATTGCCGACCGATGCCTGCAAAACGTTCATCCCGCGAGTCGGCACCACCGAGAGTTTCATTGTGCCGTTATCGATGTCGACGATGCTGACACCCTCCTGCCGACCACCGTGCAAGGTGCGCAAGGTCACGGAGAAAGGTTTGTCGGTTTTCACGCCGAGTTGCTGGCTGGTGATCTGCCAGTTCTGCGCCGCCTTGTCGGTGTCGAGCAGCACGTAATCCCAAGCCATGGCGTGGGAGGCAGCAGTGAGGACGCCGAGAGTCACGACGAATTTGAGCGGGGTCATGGGGTAAGCCTTTCTTGGAGTTGTGCATTTTTTATAGCGCTGATGAAACGATTCAGCAAGATTAAAAATGCACTCACCCGAGCGTTCGTCGGCCAATACACATTGACCTCAAGCAACACCCGCTCTCTTACGCTAATCTCATGCGGTTTTGGCTGGCCGCCAGATTGACGGCGACATCATTATGACATTAAGGTCACCAGCTAATTGCAGGAGCAAGCACGGGCATTTCCGCCCGTCATTTGCGCGAAGAATCATATGGAGTTTGGATGCGCGGGGCACTATTACGCAGCGGTAAGAGCGGGTCATTCACAGCCCTGGGCGAAACAGGTCAACCGGTCTACCGGGCGGCTCTGCAATTGCGCGAAGCGATTCGCCGCAAGAACCCCGAGATGGTCGATCACCTGGCCATTCCTCAAAGCGATGAACTCGGTAATCAGATCGATTGGTACAGCGGCCTCGACGGCGATGTGATCCCGTGGAGCAGTGCGACCGAAGAAGAACGCGCTCCTGCCCGCCGCCAACTTGAAGCGCTGAAAACCGCGCTCGAGGAATTGAGCCAGCGTTTCCTGGGCACTGAATCCGGCGAACAGCAGCAAGGCGACAAAGCCGTGTTCGGCAAGCTGCTCAAGCGCGTGATTCATTTCCCCGATGAGAACTTCGTCTACCTGGTGCAAGGCAAGCCGGTGCTGACCTTTTGGGGTTTCGAGCATGCCGGTACCGGCAATCGCGATCCCCTGCACTGCCTCTATCAGGTTCCGCCCGCGTTTACGCTGCCCCCGGTGGTCGAAGCCGCGCCTGTCGTTGCACCCGTCGTGCCGGTGGTTGCTCGTCCGTGGTGGCGTCGCTGGTGGTGGCTGTTGCTGCTGCCGTTCCTGCTACTGCTTTTGTGGCTGTTGCTTGGTCTGCGTGGTTGCGTGCCGATTCCGTTGGTGGCGGTAGACCTGCTGCCTGAGGGCATCGTGCCGGTGGAAAAACAGCTGGAAGAACCGCAACTGACCGGCAATGCCACGACGCTGAACGGCGTTCCGGTGACGGGCACCGTTGTAGGCTCTACCACTGGAACCGGCACCGGTACCGCCGTGACCGGACCCCATGGAGTGGAAGCGCCGGCGGTCGAGGGCAACGAGGCAGATGCAGCGCCGGCCGACCTGGCCAAAGACTCAGCCACAGACCCGGCAACCGAATCGCCCGCCACCCCGCCTGAAAACAAAACCGCGCCGCCGGATATCACATCGCCCGAGGCCGAAAAATCCGCCGCCGCAAAACCCGGCCCTCCCCTGAGCATTCCACCAGACGCCGCTGACGGTGCCGCCAAGTTCCTCGACGGTCAGTTCCGCGCCGGCGCCGGTATTCAGGACCGCCGGACCGGCAAACCGCTGCGTCTGGAATACCAACTCAAGGACGGTAAGGGCGAAGTCACCGTACACCAGGCCGACGGCACGAAATGCACCGGGCCGGTGAGCGCTACTATGAAGGGCGGCAGCCTGGCCATCGACAGCCAGGGCCAGGCCGTGTGCGCCGATGGCAGCACTTACGACATGCCCAAGGTCAATTGCCGCAAAGGAGCGACCACAGTCGCGGACTGCACCGGCGGTTACGGAAAAGATCAATTCCCCATGTCCATGCGGCAAATGGGCGAATAAGAACGGAATAACCCGACATGTTGCCTGAAGTCACCCAATTCGAAGACACCGTCACGCTCGTCAGCGACACCGGTATCCAGTTCATGGATTTCGCCCTGCGCCTGGACCCTCGCAAAGAACCGGCGGGCGAGTTCGCGCCGATGATCAGCGGGTTGATCTGCCGCCTGTCATACAACGAAGAGAAAGACTTCTTTTTCTACGAGCCGGAGCCAGAAAAGGTCGAAAAGGCCAAACCGGCGTTCAGCGTCGACATGAAAAGCAGCCTCGAACTGCTGGACGGTGTCTGGCTGCCGACGCCGTTTTTCCGCTTCATGCCGCCACATCGTTTCGACGAAGGCCCGAGCAACTGGTCGCGCATGCGCCTGGTGAGACTGGCGACGCCCGACATCGACGGCAACACCCATCGCCTGACGATGGCGTTCGACAGCCGCGTGATGCCCAAGCGTGACGGCACTGCTTACCTGGCGCCGAACGAAGAAGACATCAGCTCCGGCGTGTCCTTCAAATTGGCGACCAAGGCCAGCGAAACCCGCTGGTTCCTGGCCCAGCCGTGGGTCAACGAATGGCTGCTCGAAGTGTTCAACGAGGGCAATGCCCACCGCTCGCGCGCAGAGCTGGACACCGACATCCGCGCCAACTATCACCTGGCGCACTACCTCAACTTGCTGAGTCTGCTAAGCAAGCCATCGGCGGCGGAACAGTCGACTGCCCGGCCGAAAGTCGAGATTCCTGAACTCAAAGTGGTGGCCAACGACAGCAATGGCCTGGTCAAACCGATCCCGGTGGATCTGGTGCTGGACGTCGGCAACTCGCGCACCTGCGGCATTCTGATCGAGAACCACGGCCAGGCCGGCTCGGGGCTGAAGCAGAATTACGTGCTGGAACTGCGTGACCTGATCACCCCAGAGCACACCTACAATCAGCCGTTCGAAAGTCGTGTGGAATTCGCTCAGGCGTATTTCGGCAAGGACCACTGTTCGGTCAAAAGCGGCCGGCATGATGCGTTCCAGTGGGCGACGATTGCCCGCGTCGGCAATGAGGCCAGCCGCCTGGCCAGCCGTCGCCGCGGCACCGAAGGCTCGACCGGGCTGTCCAGCCCGAAACGTTACCTGTGGGACGAAAATGCCTACGGCCACGGCTGGCGCTTCAACTGTTCGTACATCAAGACCGACAGCGAGCCGTACGCCACTGCCGCACCGTTCTCGCACCTGATCAATGAAACCGGCGAAGCGCTTTACAGTCTTGAAGAAGACGATCGTCTGCCAGTGTTCATGCCGCGTTATTCGCGCAGCTCGCTGATGACGTTCATGCTCGCCGAGGTCCTGGCCCAGGCGCTGTCGCAAATCAACAGCCCGGCCCAGCGCTCGCGCCAGGGTCACACACGTGTACCGCGCCAGCTAAACAGCATCACCCTGACCGTGCCGCCGGGCATGCCGCAGGCCGAGCGCAGCATCCTCAACGAACGCATGCAGCAAGCCATCGGCCTGGTGTGGAAAAGCCTCGGCTGGCATGCCGGCGAGGAAGACCCGCATCAGGACCAGGCCGTCAGCCCGCGCACGCCGATCCCGAGCATCCGCGTCGAATGGGACGAAGCCTCCTGCGGCCAGTTGGTGTACCTGTACACCGAGGTCAACGAGAACTTCGCCGGGCACCCGGAAGAGTTTTTCGACACCCTCGCCCGGCCGGACAAAACCGACCGTGAACGCATCACCCTGGCGACCATCGACATCGGCGGTGGCACCACCGACCTGGTGATCACCGACTATCGCCTCGACCGCGCCGGCAACACCGGCAGCGGCAGTAACGTGCACATCGTGCCCGAGCAGCGTTTTCGCGATGGCTTCAAAGTGGCCGGCGACGACATTCTGCTGGACGTGATTCAGGACTTCGTCCTGCCGAGCTTCGAAAAAGCCTTGCAGATCTCAGGCGTCAAATCGCCCGTCTCGCTGATGTCGCGGCTGTGTGGCGATGAATCGGTCAGCGCCCAGGACATGATCCTGCGCCAGCAACTGAACCTTCAGGTATTCGCCCCGCTGGGCCTGGCGCTGCTCAAGGCCTACGAGCATTACGACCCGCAAGACCAGCAGGAAGTGAGCACCCGGACGTACCGTCAATTGCTGGGCGACAACGCGATCAGCCAGACCGTGCTCGACTACGTCAACGCCGCCGTGCGTCGTGATGTCGGCGGCCAAAGCGCCTTTGACCTGTACGAATCGTTGATCAGCTTCGACCTGCAAAAGCTCCATGCCGCATTCCTCAACGATCAGATCAACATCACCAAGATCCTCGGTGCGCTGTGTGAAGTGGTCGCGCATTACCCGTGCGACGTCCTGCTGCTGACCGGCCGCCCTTCGCGCCTGCCCGGCATCCAGGCGTTCATCCGCAAGGTCTTGCCGCTGCCACCGGGGCGCATCCTGGCGTTGCAGAATTACCGCACCGGCGGCTGGTACCCGTTCCACAAGAACGGCCGCATCGACGACCCGAAAAGCACCGCTTCGGTCGGCGCGATGCTGTGCCTGTTGTGCGCCAACCACAGTGTGCCGAACTTCTACTTCCGCTCTTCGGCACTCAAACCGTATTCGACGGTCAAAAACATCGGCGTTATCGACCTGAACAACGTGATCAAGGATGCCGACGTGCTGTACCGCGACATTCAGTCCGAAGACTACAAGATCAAACTGCCGGAAATCGGCACGGGCGACGACGCCGACACGCCTCAGCTGGAAATGCGCGGCGATCTGCGCCTCGGTTTCCGTCAGTTGGCCGCCGACCGCTGGGCCGCTTCGCCGCTGTACACCTTGCGTTTCACCAAGGCCGGTCGGGAGAAGTTCTCCCGTGCGATCGGTGAAAACGGCAGCGCGCCGCTGCTCAAGGTGCGCTTCGAGGTCAAACCGGCGGACAAGTACACACGCAAGCAGGATCTGGTCAGCGACCGCCTCTCGGTACGCGACATCGAATCCAACTGCAGCAACGTCAACTTCAACCCGCGCAGCGACCTCGAGCTGGAACTCAACACCATGCTCGACGCCGGCCTGAGCGAGACCAAGTACTGGCTCGACAGTGGAAGTGTGAAACGCAAATGAATGACCTGACCCCCGATCAACATCAGCTCTCTACCCGTTGGGCCGCTGTTTATGAAGGTGCCGGTCAGGCGCTGGAATGGATTGGCCAGACCCGTGTCAACGCGCCACGTCTGGACAGCGAAGCCGACAACCTGAACATCCGCCTGCATCGCGCCCGCAACCTGGCCCACAGCCTCGGTCGCGTGGCCTGCACGCCGATGACCATCGGCTTTTTCGGTTTGTCCCAGGCGGGCAAGTCCTACCTGATCTCGGCCCTCGCGGCCGGGAAGAACGGCAAACTGGAAACCGATTTCGGCGGCCAGCGCCTGGACTTCATCAAGCACATCAACCCGGTGGGTGGCGGCAAGGAAGCCACCGGCCTGGTGACGCGCTTCAGCCGGCGGGCCACACCGAGCCAGGACCCGGATTTCCCGGTGGAACTGACGCTGTTCAAGGAAATCGAGCTGGCGAAAATTCTCGCCAACTCCTGGTTCAAGGATTTCGACCTTGAACGGATCTCCTACGAGATTGACGAAGAACGCATCCAGCGAGTCCTCAAGCCGTTCGAAGGCCGCGAGACCGGGCCGATGCAGCCGGGTGTCAGCGCCGACGACCTGGTGTCGCTGTGGGATTACCTGCGTGACAACTTCCGTAACTCGGTGAAAAAACTCGAGCACCTGTATTGGCCGAAAGCCTTGCAGCTCGCGCCACGCCTGAACTTCCAGGAACGTGCCGAGCTGTTCGCCATTCTTTGGGGTGAGCAAAGCGAGCTGACGCGCGTGTATCAACAACTGGCCGGCGCGCTGCACAAGCTGGGACTGCCCGAAACTGTATTCGCGCCATTGACGGCCTTGGTGAGTTTCGAAAACGACACTTACAGCCAGCGCGACAGCATCATGAACGTCGACATCCTCGAGCGCTTCGGCAGCCCGCGGGACTTGCCGATCGACGTGCGCCCACGCATCGACGGTCGCCTGCAAAACAGCCAGGGGATTCCCGTCGCGCAACTGGCGGCACTTACGGCGGAAATGACGTTCTGCCTGGTCGAAGCCCCGGCCGATGACATCGTCAACCAGGTCGACCTGCTCGATTTCCCCGGCTATCGCGGACGCAAGAAGCTGCACGAGATCGCCAACTCCAACGATCCCGAGTCCGCCACCAAGGACAACTCCGTCTCGCAGCTGATTCTGCGCGGCAAGGTTGCGTACCTGTTTGAACGCTACACCGACAACCAGGAAATGAACGCGCTGGTGGTGTGCACCGGCTCGACAAAACAGAGCGACGTCAACGACGTCGGCCCGGTGCTGACACGCTGGATCGAAAAAACCCAGGGCGCCGATTCGGCCGCTCGCAGCAAACGCGACACCGGTCTGATCTGGGCATTGACCATGCTCGACTTGCGCATCACCAACTCCCTGAGCCTGACGCCCGATCAGTACGACGAGAGCTGGAACGGCATGGTCAAGCTGACCATGCTGGAGCGTTTCGGCAGCCTGAGCTGGATGAACGACTGGGCCGGCACGCCGTTCCAGAACACCTTCCTGGTGCGCAAACCGCGCATGGACGCGGCGTTCATCGTCCAGGACGCCAGCGGCGCCGAAACCGGGATCAACGCCAGTTACCAGGAACGCGTCGATGCCCTGGGCACCAGCTTTGCGAGCAACGCGCTGGTGTGCAAACACGTCAACAATCCCGCCAATACCTGGAAAGAAATGCTGCGCAACGATGACGGTGGCATCAGTCACTTCAGCGGCAGTTTCAAGGGCGTGGCCAATATCGAATTCAAACTGCAGCGCATCCGCGAGCAGTTGGACGAATGCCTTGAAGGCCTGACCACGCATGGTCTGAGCACCTGGTATCACGCCGACGGTGACGGCGCCGCCGCTGCCAAGAAAGCCCAGGCGCAGATGATTCTGACGGGGCTGGGCCGACGTCCGGCGGTGCTGGGCGAACTCATCGATCAGCTCGACATGCCGAGCGAAGAGGTGCGTGACCTGTACCTCAGCGGCGTGTACGAAACCGATGACGAGCCAGCGATCAGCGATGAACCGGTCGCCCTGACACCGAGCCAGAGCCTGTACGGCAACGACGCCGGTTTTGATTTCGATTTCGGCGATGACGCCAGCCCCGACAGCACACCGGCCAGCAGCAAGCCCCACACGCCGGTCCCGGAACTGCAAAGCAACGAACACCGTTTTGCCAAAGCGGCCTTCAAGGCCTGGGTCGCGCACTTGCGCGAACTGACCACCCGGCAAAGCCTGCTCAACCTGCTGGGGCTTGAAAAAGCCTTGCTCGAAGCGGTGGTCGACGAGCTGATCACTGCCGGTTATCGCCAGGACTTGCCGGGGCAACTGAGCCGCGCCGTCCTCAAGCGTGCCCAGAGCGGTGCCCGTCGCGATCAACTGGTCGAGCGCCAAGTACTGGAAGTACAACGCGTGCTGCGCGATTTCGTGTCCTGGTTCGGCTACCTCCAGAAACCCGTGAGCGAGCGCCCACCTAGCCGGACCGGTGCCAAAGCGCCCTTGTTCTCGTTCTATACCGACATCGGTCCGGGACAGGTGCCGGAGCTGCCGCCGCAACCGGCGAACCAGGCGCAACGGTATCTCGGCGACTGGCTTTCGGGCCTGGCCTGTATCACGCAGGACAACGCCGGCCATGGTGCCGGTCGCGAAATCACCCCTGAACAGAACGAACGGCTGGGCCACGTGCTCACAGCCTTCGCAGCGAGATAAGCAATGCCAATTCGTGTCGACCTGCTCGCCTTAGAGCCCAATGTGCCTGGCCGGGCCTGCCTTACCGTGAAGAAATGGCAGGGTGGTGAAGAACAGCTGGAATTCTCCATTCAACGTAACCAGGACGGTTTCTACCTCCAGGACCAACAGGCCTGGAGCAACAACCCGTTCTGGTTCAAGGTTTCGCGCTTCAATCTCGCCGCCAGTGGCGATGCCCTTGAAGCCCAGGTCGGCCCGGAAGTGGTCGACCCGCTGCTGGAAGGCAGCGCCAACTCGCAATTCCAGATCGAACTGCGCGAACAAAGCCTGGGACATGCCGACAAAGGCGTGGTCCGGCCAGGCGTCGGGCTGTTGCCGTCCACGGCGGGTGGCCAGACGCGCTCGACGTATGGCGGCGCAGATTTGACCGCGCCAGCTGCACCGGCACCTGAGATCCCGGAAATCCCGGAACTGCCGGAATTGACCTTGCCCACCGCCGAGCCAGAAATCGAACTGGAATCGGTGCCCAACGAACGCGAATACACACCTGCTCCGCCACCGGCGAAGAAGAGCAACAAAGGCCTGCTGGGTCTCGCACTTGTGCTGGTATTGCTACTGGTGGCAGCGGCCGGGTTCTGGTTCTACAAACGCACGCCGGCGCCTGCCCCGACGGTCACGGCGGCCGCACCTGCCGGTGCCGACGCACAAGCCTGCACTCTGGAAAGCATGAACAGCCTGCCCGAGCTGACCTTCGTCCAGACCTGCATCAAGGCGGCACCCGACAGCGCCAAGCTGCTGGAAATCATCAACGAAGCCAAGGCCGGCGAACACTGCGGCGTCGCCCAGCGTCTGTACGCCAACCGTGCCCAGGCCGGTGACGCGCTGATTGCCAATGCCTATGCCCGCGAATACGACCCGAAATACCTGAAGGCCAGCAAGTGCTTCCCGGTCGCGGACAACGCCACCGCCGCCTACTGGTACGAAACGATCCTCACCCAGGACCCGAACAACGCCGAAGCCAAGCAGCGTTTCGAGGAGTTGCAGAAGTGATGCGTTCGCCCGTGAGTCGTTTCCTGCTGAGCAGCGCCGCGCTGTTGGCGCTGTGCATCAGCCCGTTGTCCCAGGCTGATGACAAACCGCTGATCCAGGCCGGTAAAAAGACCTTGTTCCAACGCGTGCTGACCACCCCGGGCTGCAAGATCAGCTCGACGGCGGGCGGTGCGGCAGGCGAGGAGCAACCGGTGTTCAGCCGTTTCTACGTGTACGAACGCGCCCAGGCGGCGAACGCCGAGTGGCTGAAAGTCGGCCCCGACAGTTACGGCAAAACCATTGGCTGGCTGCCTGCGAGCTGCACCACCGACTGGAAAATGCAGCTGACCCTGGCGTTCACCAACCCAGCCAACCGTGACCGACTGCTGTTCTTCAAGGAACGCGCCACGGTCGAAGGCATTCTCGATGCGCCGGACCCGGTGAGCAAAGTCGCCCCACTGCGCGCCACGCTGAAAAAGGGCAAGCCAGCACCCGGCGTACTGGCCGAAGAACCAGAATACTTCGTCGACCTGCAAAAGCAGTTCTACCTGCTGCCCGTGCTCAGCGGCGAAGAAGTCATGACCGAAGCCGGTTTCCGCACGCGCCTGCTCAATGTCGCATCGGTCAGCAAGCCCGACGAAAAAGACACCAAGGGCGCGACCGGCAAAAATGCGTCTGGCGGCAAAGAGGCCGAAGACAAGGCCGCCAGCCAACTGAAGGAATTCAGCGCGGCGGTGGTGTTTGTCATTGACTCGACGATTTCGATGGACCCGTACATCGACCGTACCCGCGAAGCGATCCGCAAGGTTTATCAGCAGATCGAATCGCAGAACCTTGGCAAGCAGGTCAAGTTCGGCATGGTGGCTTTCCGTTCCAATACCCAGGCGGTACCGGGCCTGGAATACACCACCAAGATGTACGCCGACCCTACCAAGGTGAAAGACAGCGCCGACTTTTTCGCCAAGATTGCCGACCTCAAACAGGCCAAAGTGTCGAGCAGCAGCTTCGATGAGGATGCCTTTGCCGGCGTCATGGAGAGCATCGACAAGGTCGACTGGAGCCAGTTCGGGGCGCGCTACGTGGTGTTGATCACCGACGCCGGCGCCATCGAAGGTGACGACAAACTGTCGAAGACCGGTTTGAGCGCTGCACAGGTGCGCATTGAAGCGGCCAACCCGGGCGTGGCGATTTACACCTTGCACCTGAAGACCCCGGCCGGCATCAAGGATCACGCCAAGGCCGAGGCGCAGTACCAGAACCTGTCGACTTACCCGGGCACCAACACCTCGCTGTACTACCCGGTGAATGCGGGTGATGTGCAGGAGTTCGGGCGCAAGGTCGACACACTGGCCGCCGCGATCACGACGCAGGTGAAAGCCGCCTACATGGGTGAAGACGCCATCGGCAGCGCGGTGAACGCCAAGCAGGACCCGGCCGAGAAGAAAATGCTCGAGGACGCCGCACTGATCGGCCACGCCATGCAACTGGCCTACCTGGGCGAGAAGACCAACAGCAAGGCCCCGCCGGTGTTCAAGGCGTGGATCACCGACCGTGACCTGATCAAGCAGAACATCCCGACCACCGACGTGCGGGTGCTGCTGACCAAATCCCAGCTCAGCGACTTGAGCGACGTGATGAAGAAGATTCTCGACGCCGCCAACGAAGGCCTGATTTCGCCGACGGAAATGTTCGACCGCTTGCGCTCGGTGGCCGCGACCATGGGCGCCGATCCGAACCAGCTCAAGCAGAACGGCAACGCCAAACTGGCAGACATGGGTGTGCTCGGCGAGTACATCGAAGACCTGCCGTACCAGAGCGAAGTGCTGAACCTGGATGAAGAGACCTGGAAGAGTTGGGACGGCCTGGCGCAGGAGAAATTCATCCGTACGCTCAACACCAAACTGCGGCACTACCAGCGTTACAACGCTGACGTCGACCGTTGGGTGGCGTTAGCCAAGGACAGCGATGCGCGGGACAACGTGTACCCGGTGCCTCTGGAAATGATGCCTTAACGAGACGCCCATGCTCGATATCAGGAACCTGCTGGTGCGCCGTGGTGAAGGCGCGCTGGCCCATCACGTGCGCCTGCCGCACTTGCAGGTCGGCGGCGGGGAAATCCTCGCCATTACCGGCGAGAGCGGTAGCGGCAAAAGCACATTGCTTGAGGCCATCGGCCTGCTGCTGGCGCCGGTCGAGCTTGGACGCTTTCGCCTGGGCGCAGCACAGGGTCAAGACATCGCCCAATTGCTAGCCACGGATAATCAACCAGCCTTGGCTGCAGTCCGCTCGCGGCACCTGGGGTTCATTTTGCAAAACGGCGGCCTGCTGCCGTTTCTCAGTGTGCGCGACAACATCAGCCTGCCACGCCGCTTGCTCGGCATGCCGGCGCACAGTGCGCACGTCGACCACGCGGTTGAAGTCTTACGGCTGCAAGGATTGCTGGATAAACACCCGCAGGCGTTGTCGATCGGTGAGCGTCAGCGCGTGGCCTGCGTTCGCGCCATTGCCCATGAACCGCTGCTGCTGTTGGCTGACGAACCGACCGCCGCGCTCGACCCGCACAGCGCCCGGCGCCTGTTTGAATTGCTGCTGAGCCTGGTGTCGAGCATGGGCCTGAGTGCGCTCGTGGTGTCCCATGACTGGGCCTTGTTGAAGGATTTCGGCTTGCCGCGACTCGGCGCTATCAGCCGTCAGGGGGAGACTCTGTTTGAACCGATGGACTGATCGACTGCACTTGCTGGGCACGCTGGCCCTGCAAGACCTGTGGCATGACCGCAAGGTGTCACTGTGCATCGCCGCGTCATTGGTGGCGGTGATCGCGCCGTTGCTGCTGCTGTTCGGCCTCAAGCACGGGGTGGTCAGCCAGTTGCAGGACGAACTGCTGCGCGACCCGCGTAACCTCGAAGTGAAGATGCTCAGCAATGGTAACTACGACAGTGCCTGGATCGAGCGTCTGCGCCAGCGTCCCGAGACCGGTTTTGCCCTCGGCCAGACCCGCTCGCTCAACACCCAGGCGGATTTGCTGATCGGCATGCAACGCTTCGTCGAAGGCGCGGAAATCATCGCCACCGAACCCGGCGACCCGCAACTGAACCTGCCACAACTCAACCCCACCGGCGATCAAGTGATCCTCAGTGCCCGCGCCGCGCAACGCTTGCAGGCCAAGGTCGGCGATCGCGTGCAACTGCGCGTGCAGCGCCGTCTGGAAGGCGTGAATGAGCGCGGCGAAATGACATTGACCGTGCTGGCGATTCTCGATGGCGCCCGTTTCGGCCGCGCCGCCGGGTTTGTCGCCCCGCCGTTGCTGCTGGACCTGGAGCGCTTTCGCGATGGCTATCAGGTCAGTGCGTTCGGCATCACCACCGGCAAGCCTCTGGGTGATCTGCAACCGCTGTATGCCCGCGCTCGCGTCTATGCACACGACATCGACCAAGTGGCGCCGCTGGAGCGCTGGCTCAACGAACAACACATCGAAACCTCGAGCCGTCTGGCGGACATCGACAACGTCAAAGCCATCAACCATGTGCTGGGACTGATTTTCGGGGTGATCGCCCTGGCGGCATTGATCGGTTGCGTGGCGTCGATGGTCGGCGCCTTCCTGGCCAACATCGACCGCAAGCGCAAAAGCCTTGCGGTCTTGCGCCTGCTGGGTTTCAAGCGCACGGCGGTCGGCGGTTTCGTGGTCCTGCAAGCACTGCTGCTGAGCCTCGCCGGGTACCTCGGCGGATTGGGGTTTTATGCGGTCGGCAGTCATCTGTTCGATTACTTGCTCGGCAGCAGCCAGGCCACCGGCACCTTTGTTTGCCACATCACAATCTGGCATGGCCTCGCCGCCCTGCTCCTGACCTTTCTGGTCGCTGCACTGGTGGCCGTGATCGGCGCCGTGCGCGCCATCAGCATCCAACCTGCGGAGAGTCTGCGTGAGCTATAAACGTTTTGGCTTGCTGTTGCCCCTGAGCCTGGGCTACTTGCTCGACGCCTCGGCGGCGGGCTGGGAAGAGAAGTATTACAACCCGATGCCCGAAGCCAGCGACGTCGTGTTGCCGATGCCGTGCGAAGGCTCGATGGTGTTTCGCAAAGTGTTCATCCCGGTCGCCGGGCCGCTCGACGACTACCCGATCAACATCGGTCAGGACGGCGCGGAATACGGCTATGTCGAACAGACTCGACCGACGTTTATCGCCGGCAGTTTCACTGGCGCCAAGAACGACAAATCCCGCTACTACCTGATGGCCAAGTACGAGATGAGTCAGTTGCAGTATGCCGCCCTGACCGACGAAACCTGCCCCACCGCCGCGACCAAGATGCGCCTCCCGCAAGTGTCCGTGAGCTGGGTGCAAGCGGTCGAAGCGGCTGACAAATACAACCTGTGGCTGCGCAAGAATGCCGCCGGCAAGCTGCCGAAAGAAGACGGCGCCCTGGGCTTCCTGCGTTTGCCGACGGAAGTCGAGTGGGAGTTCGCCGCACGCGGTGGCCTGGAAGTCGGTGCGGCGGAATTCCGCGATACACGCTACCCGATGCCCGACGGCATCAACGCTTACGAGTGGTTCGCCGGGGCGCAGTCGTCCAACGGCAAACTGCAATTGTCCGGCCTGCAAAAACCCAACCCGCTGGGCCTGCACGACATGCTCGGCAACGTCGACGAGATGATGTTCGAGCCGTTTCGCCTGAATAAGCTCGATCGCCAGCACGGCCAGGCCGGCGGCTATGTCGTACGCGGTGGCAACTACCTGACGGCCCAGGCCGACCTGCGCACAGCGTTGCGCAAGGAAGAGCCGTACTACAACGCCGAAGGCCAGGTAAAAAACAAAACCACCGGCCTGCGCCTGGTATTGGTCTCGCCGACCCTGACCTCTCGCGAACGCGTGGCCAGCATCGAAAACAGCTGGAAGAAACTCGGCACCGGCAGCAAGGAAACCGAATCCGCCGACAAAGGCACGGTTCAGTCGCTGAACACGCTGGCCTCGGGTGTTGAAGACAAAGCGCTGAAGGAAAAGCTCCAGGCCCTGGAAAACCAGCTGCGCGCCAGCAACCAGCAGCAGGAAGAAACCCGCGACCAGGCGATTCGCGCCAGCCTCAATCTGGGTGCGTTCCTGTGTACCAAGATGCTCGACGACGGCCAGTACGTGGATTTCCTGCAGAAAAACTACAAGCTCAATTGCGAAGCCGCCGACAAAGATGCCAGTTGCGACATGCGCAAGGGCAAACTCGACGAGCAGAAGGATCGCCTGCACAAACTCAGCCGTTACTACGCCAGCAGCCTGGTGGAGTCGGCGACGTTGTACGGTCAGCCGCTGCTCGAGGCACAGGTTCCGGTGATGGAAGAAATCATTACCCGCAACAAACAGCTTCAAGACCTCAAACCCTACTTGCGCACGCACTGGGCGAATCAGAAGACCTTCCTGCAAAAACAGAAGATCGACACTGACGCCTGGCTGACCAGCTGCAAGACCGTCACTCAATAACAACACGTCAACACCGTCATCGAGGAGTTTCACCATGTCGCGCAGCCTTTGGACTCGCTTCAAGCTACAGATCGCATTCGTCGTTGCCGGCAGCCTGTTGCTGACCGGTTGCGCCAACACCGGCAGTTCGATGTTGGGTGGCAGCGACGGAGCAGACCCGCGCCTGACCCAGGGCAATGACGCGGAGTTCTTCAGCAAGTCCGGTTACCAGGCCTGCGCCGTCGGCGCTGGTGTCGGCATCCTCGGCTGCGCGCTGTCCAACAGCAGCAACAAGGCCGTCTGCGCCATCGCCGCTGGTATTACCGCGTGTGGCGTGGCCATGGGCGCGAACTACTATCTGGATCAACGTCGCAGCGAATACGCCGACACTTCCACCCGTCTGGCGAAGATGAACAGCGACGTCGAGCAAGACACACGCAACGTGATTGCCCGCACCGAGACCGCTCAGCAAGTGATCAAGGATGACCAGGCACGTATCGCCAAGATCAAACAGGACATCGCCAGCAAAAAGGTCGACAAGACCAAAGCCCAGATGCAAATCGCCGAGATCGACAACAACATCGCAATCTTGCGCAAAGACCTCAGCAACATGCGCAACAAAGTCACCGAGTACAGCAAAGTGGCCGATGCCGAACGCGCCCAAGGCTCCAGCGCCGAGATGAAGCAGGTGGATGTGAGCATCCTGAAAATGAACCAGAAAGTCGCTGCCTTGCAGAAGGAAGTCGACGGTCTCTACAGCCAGCGCTCCGCAATCACTCTGGGTTAATCACATGACGCTACGACAGCTGGCGGTCCTGACCGCCGTCCTCGCCTTGAGCGGTTGCGCAACTCAGCCGGGCGAATGCGACGCGACCAATCGCGACAGCAGCATGCTGACCAAGATGAACTGCGACTACTCTGGTGGTTACAGCGATCAGGTCAAACAAAAGGAACAGGCCCTGGCCGAGTCCCGTCAGCAAAACGCGATGTTCCGTCAGGTGTACGAGAACATTCAGGCCCAGCAGCTGAGCACCAAAACCGATTTGGCCAGCCAGCAGAAATCCCAGGCTGAACTGAACCAGTCGCTGGGCAAGTTGCTGACCTCGCTGAAGGCGCGCCGTGGCAACGAAAGCCAGGTGCAGAAGCAGATCGCCGGGCTCGAACAGCAGCTCAAGGACTCGCAGACTGCACCGGTGGCCAAGCCTTCAAAGGCGGCCCTGGCCGCCAAGCAGGAACAACTGAAGGCGCTGCAGAAAAAGGTCAATCAACTGCAATTCAGCCTCGGTTACGAAGAGTAACTTTTCACCCGCAGGCCTCCCGCCGGAGGCCTGCAGCCTTTTCAGGAATCGACGTCATGCAGCGGGTCATCAGGGATGCGCAAGCCACACCAGAGGGGATGAGTGCGCTGCAAGCCAAAGTCGCCCTCATCCAGAAACACTTTCCGCCGACCGTCTCCAGCCTCTTCGCCATACCGCGAATGGGCAGCGGCGAGGTGCTGGAATGGTGGACCGAACTGGGTGGCCAACCCACGCCCTATGCCGACCTCAACGAGAACGCTCAACGGCGATTGCTGGAAACCTATGAAGTGCGTCAGACGTCCCTTGGACAGTTGGCGGACGAACTGCAAAAACGCGGTCAGCCCACGGAAGCGGATGACCTGCGCAGCCTGCTCGGCGCTCCCGAGCTGGACAAACTCTACAGCCTCAACGGTGAGCCTTTGGTGGTGCGCTGGAACCAGCGTCCGCCAAAACCGGTGGTGCCGCCAGTGGTTCCGCTGGCTCCGGTGGCCGCCGTGGCGCCTTCGCGCCGTGGATGGTGGATCGCCGCCGCGTTGCTGGCACTGCTGTTGTTGCTCCTGGCGCTCTGGGCTTACTGGTGGTTTATGCACCGGGAAAAAGTTGTCCCGGTCGAACCGGTCGCCCCGGTGGTGACACCGATCGAGAAACCGGTTGAGCCCGTTCCCGAGCCGGTAGTGGAGCCGGAGCCTGTAGTGGAACCAAAACCGGAACCCGTACCGGTTCCGGAGCCAGAACCAGTGCCCGCCCCCAAACCGGTCCCGCCGCCAAAACCTGTGGTGGCCGCCCCGCCGCCACCGCCGCCGCCGGCACCGACGCTGGACAACTTCGCGTGCCGCAAAAAAGCGCCCAACGCAGAGATACCGCAGTTCGTGGTGGTGCTCGACACCTCGGGTTCAATGGATTTGAACATCAAGTCCGTGAAAGCCGATGAGGACTGGTTCTTCGGCAATGAGATGAACAAGTATCTGGACCCGAACCGCACCATGCAGATTTTCGCCAAACCCAGCCGCATGGACGTCGCCAAGGACTCGCTGGCCGGCATGATCAACGGGCTGGACCCGAAAATCGACACGCGCCTCATCACCTTCGCCGGCTGCGAACGCACACCGGACCAGGGCGTGTTCAAGTTTGGCGACCGGCCACGGCTGATCAACGGGATTCAGGGCCTGGTGCCCAACGACGGCACACCGCTGGCCGACAGCCTGGCTTACGCTGCAAGCACCGTCGACGGGCGTAATAATGATGCCGTGATCGTGATGTTTGTCGACGGTGAGGACGGTTGCCAGAAAGACGCTTGCGCGGTGTCCCGCCAAATCGCCAGGGAACAACCACGCCTTCGGGTCAACGTGGTGAAAATCGGTGCCGGTGGCCCGTCACGCTGCATTGCTGAAAACACTGGTGGCCGGGTTTACAACAGCACCAACGCGGCAGAACTGGCCAAGCAGTTGAAACTGGCGAGCAAGGAAGTGTCGAGCAACGCCAAGTGTGATTGATTGGCTGATCTGAATATTGCGATGAGGCTATCGCGAGCAAGCTTGCTCCTACAGGAGATGTGGCGTTCCACGTTTTTGTGAACGATGCCAAACCTGTCGGAGCAAGCCTGCTCGCGATAGCTATTTCAAAGGCACCTCAACGAAAGCGGTCAACCTCCTGGCGCAAATCCGCCGCCAGGCTCTCCAGCTCTTTGGCCGTCACCGCCAGGTTCGACACCACTTCCCGCTGCTCACTGTTCGCCAGCGCAATGCTCTGCAAATTGCTGCTGAGCAATGTCGCGGTGCTGCTCTGCTCCTGGGTCGCCGTGGTGATCGCTGCGAACTGCTCGCCAGCAGAACGGCTTTGCTCATCGATCCGCGCCAGCGCGGAAGCGACGTTGGCGTTACGCGACAGGCCTTCCTGCATCAGCACATTGCCCTGCTCCATGGTACTGATGGCGTTGCCGGTTTCTTGCTGGATGCTTTGGATCATCCCGGAAATCTCGTCGGTCGCCTGGCGAGTACGCGAAGCCAGGTTGCGCACCTCGTCAGCCACCACCGCAAACCCACGACCCTGCTCACCGGCACGCGCCGCTTCGATGGCGGCGTTGAGCGCCAGCAAGTTGGTCTGCTCGGCAATCGAAGTGATCACCCCGACAATCCCGCCGATTTCCTGAGAACGCTGACCCAAGGTGTTGATCACCGTGGCAGTGCTGTTCAGTGCACCGGCAATCTGCTCCAGGGACGAGGACGCTTCGTCCATCGATGTACGACCGATCTGGGTTTGTTGTGCATTTTCCTGAGCCAGGCGTTGGGTGTTGCCCATGTTGTCGGCAATATTCAGCGACGTGGCGCTGAACTCTTCCACGGCGCCGGCCATGCTGGTGATTTCGCCGGACTGCTGCTCCATGCCTTCATAGGCGCCACCCGACAGACCCGACAGCGCCTGGGCACGGCTGTTGACCTCTTGCGAGGCCTTGCGGATGTGCTCGACCATTGTCGACAGCGCCTGGCTCATCTGGTTGAAAGCGCGGGCCAGCTGACCGATTTCGTCGTTGCTCGACACGTCCAGACGCACGCTCAGATCACCAGCCCCCAGGGCTTCGGCCTGACGCACCAGATCGCCCAGCGGCGCGAGCTTACTGCGCAGCAACCAGACAGCGGAGCCCACAGCGATCAACATCGCCAGCAGGCTGCCAATGGCCAATTGAATGCCGACAGCCCAGGTTACAGCACGGATTTCGCTTTTCGGCATGCTCGCCACGACCGACCACGGCCCGCCTTCAAATGGCACGGCAATGCTGTAGAAATCTTCGGACTTGTCGCTCCAGAATTCACCTTTACCCGGCGTCTTGACCAGGCTGTTGATCGGCTTGACCGCTTGCTCCGGTGCTTGCACCCCCGCAATGGGTACCAGCCATTTGTTCTGCTCATCGAGCAATGCCAAAGAACCGGTCTGACCGATGCGGAAGCGTGTGAGGTTGGCAAACTGTGCGTTCTGAGCGTCGGTGTAATCGAATCCTACGTACAACACGGCAATGACCTTACCGCTGCTGTCACGTACAGGCGTGTACTGCGACATGTAGAAGCGTTCGAACAGCAAAGCTCGGCCCACGTAGTTTTGCCCCGCCAACAGGCGCGCGTAAGCCGGGTTCGCGTGATCGAGCAACGTGCCAATGGCGCGGCTGCCGTCTTGTTTAGTTACGTTCGTACTGACTCGAATGAACTCATCACCACTGCGCACGAACACCGTCGCAACGCCCGCGGTCATTTGCTTGAACTCGTCCACTTCCTTGAAGTTGTTGTTCAGCACTTCACTGCCCAGGTGCAAGCCCGGGGTCTGCGTGCCCGCCACGGCCACCGGTTCGTCCGGGTGCACGCTCAGACCCGCGCTGAAGCGCTTCTCGAACAGGCCGGCCAGACGCTGGGTACTTTCACGCAACGTGCCGTGAAACGTACTCAACTGGTCGGCCAGCAAACGAGCTTCGCTGGCCAGGTGCTCCTCGCGGGTAGCGAGGTTGGCCGAGTCCAGCGAGCGCAAGGCAAACACGGTGCTGCCGCTGATGACAATCGCCAGAATGACGGCGAGTGCAAGACCAAGCTGTGAGGCAATCCGGGCACGAGGTTGAGACATGACAGCTCCTGGCCAAGTGACCGGATCTTCATTGATCGGCTGCTCGGCAAATTTTCTAATAATGGGAATTGCGTCGAACCTGCACGAAGGTTCCATCTGCAGATTTTCGGCGGCAAACCTGAATACTTGAGTAATCAACCGGGATATAGCACAAAGCCTCTATCCCGATGGCTCTAACGATTCAGCTCAGGTGCTCGACATCCGGCAATTTCATCGCAAGGGCTTCGCCCTGGAGGAAATCGCTGAGGCGGCGCAAACGTTCACCTCCGGGGCGTGTTTTCGGCCAGACGAGGTAATAATTCTCACCGCTGGCGACGGCAGTCGGCCACGGCAAACTCAGACGGCCCTGCGCCACATCCTCGGCCACCATCAAAAGATCGCCCATCGACACGCCATAACCCCGGGCGGCAGCAATCATCCCCAGTTCAAGCGTATCGAACACCTGCCCGCCCTTGAGCGACACCTGATCGGTCAACCCCATGCGCTCCAGCCAGTTGCGCCAGTCACGCCGGTCCGGCGTCGGGTGCAGGAGCTCGGCATTGGCCAGGCGTGCGACATCCCACGGTTGATCCTTCAGAAGATTCGGCGCGCCCACCGGAATCAGCTCCTCGGGGAACAGGAAACTCGCCTCCCAGTCCGGCGGAAAATGCCCGTTGCTGAGGATTACGGCGCAGTCGAACGGCTCATGGTTGAAGTCCACCGAGTCGACGTCCATCCAGGCGCTGGTCAGTTGCACTTCGTTGCCCGGTTGCAGATGGCGGAAACGGCTGAGCCGCGCCAGCAACCAGCGCATGGTCAGGGTCGACGGGGCTTTCATGCGCAGGATGTCATCTTCGGCGCGCAAGGTATTGCAGGCGCGTTCAAGTGCCGTGAAGCCTTCGCGGATGCCCGGCAGGATCAGGCGCGCCGACTCGGTCAGTTGCAGATTGCGCCCGCTGCGATGAAACAGCCGACAGGCAAAGTGCTCTTCGAGCGTACGAATGTGTCGACTGACCGCACTCTGCGTAATCGACAACTCTTCGGCCGCACGGGTGAACGAGCTATGCCGCGCCGCCGCTTCGAATGCACGAAGGGCATACAGGGGAGGAAGACGACGAGACATGCGGGAAGCTCCTATAGCGCAATGGCGTCAACTTATCAGAATCTCCCCAGGATGAGTTTTAATCATGCTACCCATCCTTTTTATCCCTTTGTGCAAACCCCGCAGAGCGCCGAGAATCGACGCTTTCCTGTTCTCTTTGACCATCGAGCGTGATGACCATGCAGCATCCAGCGCGTATTGAACTCTGGGCCATCCTGCGGCTGGCGGGGCCGTTGATTGCCTCGCAGTTGGCGCACATGCTGATGGTTCTCACCGACACCTTGATGATGGCGCGCCTGAGTCCCGAAGCATTGGCTGGCGGCGGTCTCGGCGCGGCGACCTATTCGTTCGTGTCGATCTTTTGCATCGGCGTCATCGCGGCGGTCGGCACCCTGGTGGCGATCCGTCAGGGCGCGGGCGATATCGTCGGCGCGGCGCGGCTGACCCAGGCCGGATTGTGGCTGGCGTGGCTGATGGCGCTGGTCGCCGGTTTGCTGCTGTGGAACCTCAAACCGGTGTTGTTGCTGTTCGGCCAGACAGAAACCAACGTCCAGGCGGCCGGTCAGTTCCTGTTGATCCTGCCGTTCGCCCTGCCCGGCTACCTGAGCTTCATGGCCCTGCGCGGTTTCACCAGCGCCATCGGCCGTGCGACGCCGGTGATGGTCATCAGTCTCGGCGGTACGGTGGCCAACTTCGTACTCAACTATGCGTTGATTACCGGAATGTTCGGCCTGCCGAAAATGGGCCTGGTGGGCATCGGTCTGGTCACGGCGATTGTCGCTAATCTCATGGCTCTGGCGTTGGCGCTGCACATTCGGCGGCATCCGGCGTACGACGCGTATCCGCTGCGCCAGGGCCTGTCGCGGCCTAACCGGCAGTATCTGAAAGAGTTGTGGCGCCTGGGCCTGCCAATTGGCGGCACCTATGCCGTGGAAGTCGGACTGTTTGCCTTCGCCGCGTTGTGCATGGGCACCATGGGCAGTACGCAACTGGGCGCGCACCAGATTGCGCTGCAGATCGTCTCGGTGGCGTTCATGATTCCGGCGGGGCTTTCCTACGCGATCACCATGCGCATCGGCCAGCATTACGGCGCCGGGCAGCTGTTGGATGCACGACTGGCCGGACGGGTCGGGATCGCGTTCGGCGCGGCGGCGATGCTCGGGTTCGCGATGGTCTTCTGGCTGCTACCCAATCAGTTGATCGGCCTGTTCCTGGACCACAACGACCCGGCCTTCCGGCCCGTCATCGAACTGGCTGTGAGCCTGCTGGCGGTGGCGGCGTGGTTCGAACTGTTCGACGGTACACAAACCATCGCCATGGGCTGCATTCGCGGACTCAAGGACGCCAAGACCACGTTCCTGGTCGGTCTGGGCTGCTACTGGCTGATTGGCGCGCCTGCCGCATGGTGGATGGCCTTCCATTTGAACTGGGGGCCGACGGGCGTCTGGTGGGGGTTGGCGCTGGGACTGGCATGCGCGGCGGTAAGCCTGACACTGGCGTTTGAGTGGAAGATGAAGCGGATGATTCGGCGGGAGCCATCTTCGCAGCGTTTCGAGGTCGCCCAGCCAGACTGAAGATCCCTGTAGGAGCGGGCTTGCTCGTGAAGGGGCCGCGTCAGTTGATATCAACGTTGACTGACACACCGTCTTCGCGAGCAAGCCCGCTCCCACATTTGTGCGGGGTCAGCTCACGATTTCCATCATCGGCTGCTGGCTGCTGCCAAACGTCAGATAATCCACCAGTTCCACCAACGGCAACGGCTTGCTGATCAGATACCCTTGCACCTGATCACATCCAAACCCGCGCAACAGATCCAGCTGCTCGGGCGTTTCCACGCCCTCGGCGACCACTTCAAGGTTGAGGTTGTGCGCCAGGTTGATCATGGCGTGGACCAGCTTGCGGTTCTCTTCGCGCCCTTCCATCCCGCCGACGAAGCTCTTGTCGACCTTCAGCAAGGCAATCGGCAGGCTGTTGAGGTGCACGAACGAAGAAAAACCGGTGCCAAAGTCGTCGAGGGAGAAGCGCACGCCCAGACGCCCGAGGGCATCCATGGTTTGCTTCACCAGATCGCTGCGACGCATGACGGCGGTTTCGGTCAGTTCGAATTCCAGCCATTGCGCCTCGACGCCCCGTTCGGCAATCAGCCGGCTCAGGGTCGAGAGCAACTGGCTGTCCTGAAACTGCCGGAATGACAGGTTGATCGCCATGTGCAACGCCGGCAAACCGCGCTCACGCAGCGCCTGCATGTCGCGCAACGCGCGGGAAATAACCCAGTAACCGAGCGGTACGATCAAACCGCTTTGCTCGGCCAGTGGCACAAACTCGCTCGGCGGCAGCAAGCCACGCTCGGCATGACGCCAGCGCACCAGGGCTTCGAGGCCGACAATCTGGCCGTCTTCGAGATTCAGGCGTGGCTGGTAATGCAGTTCCAGTTCATCGCGACGCAATGCCCGGCGCAGCTCGCTTTCGAGATCGGCCATGCTGCGGGCATTACGGTTGATGCGTTCGTTGAAGATGTGAAAGGTGCAGCCTTGAGTGCTCTTGGCCTGCTGCATGGCGATGTGCGCATGCCACATCAACGGATCGGCGCCGGCCTGGGCGCGGGCGTGGGCGATGCCCAGACTGGAACCGATCAACAGGCTTTCGCCGTCGACCCAATAGGGTTCGGCCAGCGCCTCGGTGATTCTTTCGGCCATCCACTCGGCGCGTTGTGGCGCACGGCGGGTGTCGATCAGCAGGGCGAACTCATCGCTGCCCAGCCGCGCCAATTGATCGCCAGCCTCGAGCTGGCTTTTCAGCCGCGCAACCACTTGCAGTATCAACCGGTCGCCAGCCTGATGGCCGAGGGCGTCGTTGGCGTGGCGGAAGTTGTCGAGGTCAAGGTGGCCGAGGGCCAGGCCGCGCCCTTCGTTTTCTGCCAGTCGCGCAGCCAGCAGGGTCTGGAAACCCTGGCGGTTGGCGATGCCTGTCAGCGGGTCTTGCTCGGCCAGGCGCTGCAGAGTGTTCTCCAGCACGCCGCGCTCACGCACATGCCGCAGGCAACGGCGCAGCATGCCCGGGTCGAGATGCTCGCGCACCAACCAGTCGCTCACGCCATCGGGCGGCAACAGCGGCTCGTGTTCGAGCAGCAACACCGTCGGCAAATTGCAACGGCCCGGCGCCGGCTGAAGGGCCGGGATCGTCAACAACACCGCGCTGCGGTTGTCATCGAACAGAGTGCTGACCGATTCCCAGCTCGGAGCGCTGATGAGCACGGCCGAGCTCCCCATCGGAGCCAGACACTCGCGCAACAACGCTGCCCAATCTGGCTCATTGGCCAATAGCAGCAAACGCAAGGGTTCGACAGGCGTAGACAAGCTAGCTCCCTAGACTCTGCAATGATGTAGGCGGCGGGCATTATGCCGTGCCGATAACCAATGACCAAATGACATCAGTTATCAAACGAGGTCTTTGTATCCGGAATTACGAACATTAGACGCAAATTCATCGCGCATCCTGCGTGAAAGTAACAAAACCGGCAAATATAGATAGCGTGTTGCGTCACAAGTCGGAGAGAGCAGCACAATTCGCTGAGCCTGTTAAAATGCCGGCCCATTTCGTGACTGACTCCTGAATTTACGTATGTCCCGACTCAATCCCCGGCAGCAAGAAGCCGTGAGCTACGTCGGCGGCCCTCTTTTGGTGCTCGCCGGCGCAGGCTCCGGCAAGACCAGCGTGATCACGCGCAAGATCGCGCACTTGATCCAGAACTGCGGCATCCGCGCCCAGTACATCGTCGCCATGACCTTTACCAACAAGGCCGCGCGCGAGATGAAGGAACGCGTCGGCACCCTGCTCAAGGGCGGCGAAGGCCGTGGCCTGACAGTGTGCACCTTCCACAACCTGGGCCTGAACATCATCCGCAAGGAACACGTGCGGCTGGGCTACAAACCGGGCTTCTCGATCTTCGACGAGACCGACGTCAAAGCCCTGATGACCGACATCATGCAGAAGGAATACGCCGGCGACGACGGCGTCGACGAGATCAAGAACATGATCGGCTCGTGGAAAAACGACCTGATCCTGCCGGCCGAAGCCCTGGAAAACGCGCGCAACCCCAAGGAGCAGACCGCCGCCATCGTCTACACCCACTATCAGCGCACGCTCAAGGCGTTCAACGCGGTGGACTTCGACGACCTGATCCTGCTGCCGGTGAAGCTGTTCCAGGAACACGCCGACATTCTTGAAAAGTGGCAGAACAAAGTCCGCTACCTGCTGGTGGACGAATACCAGGACACCAACGCCAGCCAGTATTTGCTGGTGAAGTTGCTGATCGGCACGCGCAACCAGTTCACCGTGGTGGGCGACGATGACCAGTCGATCTACGCCTGGCGCGGCGCCCGTCCGGAAAACCTGATGCTGCTCAAGGACGATTACCCGTCCCTGAAAGTCGTCATGCTGGAGCAGAACTACCGCTCCACCAGCCGCATCCTGCGTTGCGCCAACGTGCTGATCTCGAACAACCCGCACGAATTCGAAAAGCAGCTGTGGAGCGAGATGGGCCATGGCGACGAGATCCGCGTCATCCGTTGCCGCAACGAAGACGCCGAAGCCGAGCGCGTGGCCGTGGAACTGCTGACCCTGCACTTGCGCACCGACCGGCCATACAGCGATTTCGCGATCCTGTATCGCGGTAACTACCAGGCCAAGCTGATCGAGCTGAAGCTGCAGCACCACCAGATTCCGTATCGCCTGTCCGGCGGCAACAGCTTTTTCGGACGTCAGGAAGTGAAAGACCTGATGGCCTACTTCCGCCTGATCGTTAACCCGGATGACGACAACGCCTTCCTGCGAGTGATCAACGTCCCACGCCGGGAGATCGGTTCGACCACCCTGGAAAAGCTCGGCAACTACGCCACCGAACGCAAAATCTCGATGTACGCCGCCACCGACGAGATCGGTCTGGGCGAGCATCTGGACACGCGCTTCACCGATCGCCTGTCGCGCTTCAAGCGTTTCATGGACAAGGTCCGCGAACAGTGCGCCGGTGAAGATCCGATCTCGGCGCTGCGCAGCATGGTCATGGACATCGACTACGAGAACTGGCTGCGCACCAACAGCTCCAGCGACAAGGCCGCCGACTACCGCATGGGTAACGTCTGGTTCCTGATCGAGGCGTTGAAAAACACCCTGGAGAAAGACGAAGAAGGCGAGATGACCGTCGAGGACGCCATCGGCAAACTCGTCCTGCGCGACATGCTGGAACGTCAGCAGGAAGAGGAAGATGGCGCCGAAGGCGTGCAGATGATGACCTTGCACGCCTCCAAGGGACTGGAATTTCCTTACGTGTTCATCATGGGCATGGAAGAGGAAATCCTCCCGCACCGCTCCAGCATCGAAGCCGACACCATCGAGGAAGAACGCCGTCTGGCCTACGTCGGAATTACCCGCGCACGTCAGACGCTGGCCTTCACCTTCGCGGCCAAGCGCAAGCAATACGGTGAAATCATCGATTGCGCGCCGAGCCGCTTCCTCGATGAATTGCCGCCGGACGACCTGGCCTGGGAAGGCACCGACGACACACCCGTCGAAGTCAAAGCCGTTCGCGGCAATACCGCATTGGCTGATATACGGGCGATGTTAAAGCGCTAGAATTGAGCACTTTTTAACCGAATACTTTTTAATCAAGCATTTTTGACAAGCTAGGCGCACACGGCGCCAGTAGAGGAACGCTTCATGGAAGCACTGCACCAGAAAATTCGCGAACAAGGCATCGTGCTTTCCGATCAGGTCCTGAAGGTCGACGCCTTTTTGAACCACCAGATCGACCCGGCCCTGATGAAGCTGATCGGCGACGAGTTCGCTGCACTGTTCAAGGACTCGGGCATCACCAAGATCGTCACCATCGAAGCCTCGGGCATCGCCCCGGCGATCATGACGGGTCTGAATCTGGGCGTGCCGGTGATTTTCGCCCGCAAGCACCAGTCCCTGACCCTGACCGAAAACCTGCTGTCGGCGACCGTCTACTCGTTCACCAAACAGACCGAAAGCACCGTGGCGATCTCCCCGCGCCACCTGACCAGCAGCGACCGCGTGCTGATCATCGATGACTTTCTGGCCAACGGTAAGGCGTCGCAAGCGCTGATCTCGATCATCAAACAGGCCGGCGCGACCGTGGCCGGTTTGGGGATTGTGATCGAGAAGTCGTTCCAGGGCGGACGTGCGGAACTGGATGCGCAGGGTTATCGGGTTGAGTCGTTGGCTCGCGTCAAGTCGCTGGCCGATGGCGTTGTGACCTTTATCGAATAATTTGCTGACACAACTTCCTACTGCAGGAGCCGGCTTGCTGGCGATAGCGGTTTATCAGCCAACATCGATATTGACTGATCCCCCGCTATCGCCAGCGAGCCGGCTCCTACAGTTGTTTGGGGCTGGCTGTTATTGCGCGGTGGCCTTGAGGCCGGTGAGCAGCAGTCGCTGAAACAGGTCCTCTTTCAACCCTTCCGGGTTGGTCAGCTGCATGCGCTCCAGATGCTCGGGAAACGCTGCCGGTTCCGGCGCATCCAGCGCCGCCTTGCCCAACTCCAGAATCTCCGCCAGCTTGAACTTGCTCTTCAGCCAGTTCAGCGCCCGCAACAAGTCCCGCTCTTGCGCCGTGAAATCAGACCCCAGCGGATACTCCGGAAACAACTGCGGATGCCGCGCCTGAATCGCCTGTAAACGTTCTGGTCGGTTGTCGGCAAAACGCGGATCGAGGCGGAAGCTTTTTGGCAACTCCTCGCATCTGAGTGGTTTCACCGTTGTCAGGCATAAACCCCGATGGGGGTGACATCCATCGGGGTTTTCTGAGTTACGCGTCAGTTGGTCTGGCTTTGTTGCTTGGCGAAGATTGCCGCCATCTCCGGATCGTCCAGATGATCCAGCGCGCGCTCCACCAACAAATGCACGCCGTCGGCCATTCGGCTTAGCGCCAGGGCTTTAGAGCGGCGTGAGCCGTCCACGTCGTCAGCGAGGTCGGCGGCGATGGCGCTGATGGATAGCAGGTCTTCCGATGCGTTGGCGAGCAGGGCTTCGGTGTTGATGTTTGGAGAGACGCAGAAGAGGTCACCGTTGCGTTTTGGTGACGTTGGTTCGGATGGTGAGAAGGTTTGATGACGGCCGTGCTCGGCGGCGTCGTTTCTAAAAGTTGAATCGGGGCTTTCACCCTGAGTCACCGAGTCGGTGTCCGGGGGATTTGGAGTGATCTTGACCATTGGCTCTAACCTCTAAAGGTGAGGCCGCAACCCGTTCGCTACTAAACGAAAGGGAGGCAGCTGTGCACAGGTTAGTAGACCGATGAGCCAAGAAATCGGCGCGCCCGAGGGCGCCCTGCGCACAGCCGCCATCGAGTGCAGGAAGAATCCTGACTGATAGAGGCATAGTGCGACTTGGCAGCAACGGGCTACTAAACCCGATCACTGATGAGCAGTGACAGGAATAAAGTTACCGACCGACCCCAAAGCGCACAAGCCGGCGGATTCTGGCGTAGCTGTAGGCAACGACGCAAGGTGTTGTAGCTTTCACGACGTTACCTACAGGGTTTTTAAACAAGCACTCTCAGGCGATGTTTAATCATTGGGATCTTGGCACCCCTTACCAACTTCCATAGGGGATTCCGAACTTTTCGACATAGGCTTTGGACTCTTCTGAAAGCGGCCGATGTTTTCCATTGGACGTCCCCCCGTAGGGGCCTTTGGGACTAATCGTACCTTGGACACGGGTAACTTCGATCGCCGTCAAACAGGGTCCCCCTACCCAGACTTTGGCGATACCTCCAGGGGCCAAGCCTACCACCAGCAGTTCTCGATAGTCCGTTATGACCTTGCCGTCAAACGCGCAAAATACCTCCTCGCGTTTGCGCATTAACTGTCTAACTGGGTCTGTAATCTCGATGTAGGCTTCGTAGGTTTGCGGTTCGGCCATAGACTGCCAACGTACGTAGACCAACCGGGGTAGATCAGCCCCTGTTACATGCCGCCCCTTTCCTCCCGGATTTTCTCGCCATCCCGCTGGTTTTCCTCTGAACTCAGACGGTATGCCTTTGCTCAGCGCGCGCGGATACCCCATAGCCGGTATACCGCTGCCCGCCCCCTTGAACACCTGCTCATTGATATCAACGACATCCGCAGTTTCGATCCAGACCTCCATATAGTCAGGAGCAAAAAAATCGAGGCTCCAAGCATCGTAAGGTAATGATCTGCTCTCGACAGAGGCACATCCTTCCAACAACGCAGTTAGCAGCGCAAAGCCTAATTTGAACATCCACGGGCGCTTACTCATTGGGATGCACCCCGCGTTCATAGTTATCGGCGGGGCGATTGATGAATACGATGTTCAGGTCGCTGTTGTTCCAGCCTTTGGCCGCATTCCAGTTGGCAGACAGATGGATGTAGCGGCGGTAAAGCAGCTCCTCTTCGTCGAGGCTCAAGCTGGCGCGACGTGTTTCGCCCAACGCATAAACCATCAGTTTTTCGGCAATCGGTTTCAGCTCTGTTGGTAACGCGTACGTTTGGTCCTCTTCGTCAATTACCGCGAACGGGACATCGTGCCTGGACCCCAACTCGCGCATGATTCTCAGGTAAACCAACGCCAGTTCGTTGTACACAGTCCGCTTGCTATGGACTGCCGCATAAACATTTTTCGATTTGGATCTGTCGCCTTTAGCGTTGCTAGTAATCTCTACCGCCCAGGTTTTCACGTCCAGAGATAGCCCGTACAGATTGAGTTGATCCTGAAGGCGACCCAGCTCCTGCTGGGCCCAGCGATACGCGGCTGACGATGTAGAAGGCACGTGAAAATCTACATCGAGGCTGCAGCGCGGCTTGCTCAGCAGAATTCGTTCGATGAAGTTTGGGACATACCCGCCACCCAAGTCAGAGTGGGCGCCAGGCATCACGATATCGGCAGTCCCCGCGCTGTTGAGTGAGAAGTTGTGGCGCCGCTCGTCCCGCGCCACCAAATGCACGACCTTTTTTGCCACATCGGGCGCCAAGTACAAATTGACACCGGGGTTATTGGCGTCGTGGACGCTAAAGTCGCCGTCAGCCATGCTGCCTACTGCGGCGGCGGTGTCGAAAATGCCGATAAAATTGATGGAGACATCCGTGTTGGCGCGCCAGTTAAAACCCTCAACAAAACCGGGTGCATCTTTCAGGGCCGAAGCCAGAGTACTTTGGTTGCCCTTCATGACTTCATTCGCGAAGTGCCGAGCTGCGGCGGCTCCTCGACTGAAGCCAAAAACATCGAACTCCACACGCTCAATTTTTCGTCCAGGGTTGATCAGCTGAAACCGCCGAAGCTTTTGTCTTATGAGCGAGGGACTTTGCTCAACTCTCGCCAGCACGCCATGGGCACCTGCGCCGGTCGCTAGTGAAAAAGGTGAGTCCCCTTCACCACTGCTAGTACCGATGCCAGCCAGATAAACTGGGATGAAACCTATGGTTTCGTCATCGGCCAGTTGCCGCTGACCGTCATCGGTGTACAGGGTATACAGCTTCGCCACATTACTCGTGTCATTCCCATAACTGCTATCCGGCGTATTCCCCAATCCGTCATACCCATTCGCCTGACAAAACTGCTGAATATCTTCAGCCTCCTCCAGCAGATTCACATCCTTGGCATAACAACCGGCAACCATTTCACTGTTGGACCGATTATTCCCGGTGCCATCAAAGAACACGCCAATCCGCAAAGTAATCCCTTCTTCTGCTTCGACCTCTTCTTCTTCCTCCTCCAGTTCGTCTGAGTCTTGGACTTCCGGGGGCGGAGCCTCTTTGGAAACTAACGTGCCCGTGCCATCGCTTAGCAGTACGATCTGAGCAGGCATTTCCGGATTTGGAAAACTGCGCATCTGAATTCCGCTGCTGCTGAAAATGCCGTCCGAAGTGATTGTGACGCTTTGACCCCCGGCCTCCAACGTAAGAGTTGCTCCCGCACGCAGCACAATATTTGTACCCGCCTTGATGTGCGTTGCTTCGCCGACTTCGAGAACGAACGTTTCGCCGACTTTCGTATGAGTGTCCCCAGCAACTTGCCGGTATTCATTCGCGTTGAGTTGAACCTTGCTGTCTGCGCCAATAGTTCGATGCTCCTCACCTTCTACCACCGTAACGCTGTTGCCCCTGACGGTTTCCCGCCGATCGTTGCCCACCTCAATCCGGCTGTCATTTCCAACCTTCTGCTCCATATCCCGCTGAGCACGCAAGTGCACCAACTCATCGCCAGCACGATCGTCCATCGACAGTTCGTTGTAGCCACCCGTGGTGGGGGAGCTGTGGGTTCGAAGTACGGTTTTGGTTTTATTTTCGGGCAATGGGTATGCCGGCAGTGTGACCCTGTTGATGAAGCAGCCGGTTACCAACGGATTATCGGGATTGCCTTCGAGGTAGGTGACGATCACTTCCATTCCGATACGCGGAATGATCACAGTGCCGAAGTTATCCCCCGCCCAGCCTGACGCTACCCGCAGCCAGCAACTGCTGTTTTCGTTGTTGCGCTCAGACCGGTCCCAGTGAAATTTGACTTTGACGCGGCCGTACTCGTCGCAGTAGATCTCCTCACCGACGGGCCCGGTGACGCGCGCGGTCTGGCAATTCAGCAGGGGTCTTGGTGCCGGCGTCGGTGGCCGATAAAACACATCCCAGGGAATCGCACTGAAGCTGTTGCGGTAGCCCTCAACAAAGCCGTCCTCAGTTTTGGTCGTGTTGGTGGCGAACTCCTGGAGCACCTGAGGTTGCTTGCCGGTGTGAGTGACGCTCAGCAGCAGCCAGAGATCGTTGTACGTTTCGTGTGGGGAGTTAGTCAGGCTGAAAAAGTGGCCGCTGCGCAGTGTTGGCTGGTCGCTTTTGCCCTCGGCCAACTGATAATCGACTCGGTGCCGTTCCAGCGCCTGCCGGGCCAGTTCTTTGCCGCGTTTTTCGCTCTCTAATGGTAGCGGGTAGCTATAGTCTTCCAGCTCGGGACTGAACTCAGCGGTAAAGCGACTTTCCAGCAACGCGTTCGGGCGTTTCAGGTCGTAGTCACGGCGGCTAACGATGCTGGGCCGGGTTTTGAAACCCATGGAAAACAGGCTGACGACCGGATGCTCCGCGACCATGCCGGAGTCTTGCTGATACAGGGTTTCGCCCAGTTTGGGGAAGTATGTCTGGTCGTCGGTAAACACCAGCATATGGCCTTGCGAAGAGTGCTGGTGATGCCACGCAATGCCGTCCTCGGCGCAGAGTCGCTGGACAAACTCCAAATCATTTTCCCGATATTGAGTGCAGTATTCACGCGGGGGATTTGCTTTGACGTGGAAAGTGAATGCATCGGTGTGAATGCCGTGCCCTTTGAGGACCTGAGCGATGATTTGCGGCACGGTCTGATTTTGAAAAATCCGCTGATCCTGGCTGAACTGCAGGTAGTGCAGCGCCGGCACCAGGTGCACTCGATAACGGGTCAGGCGTTTACCAACATCACCTTCGGACACACCTTCGATGTATCCGTGAATACCTTCGCCGTTATGGCCGAATTGCAGAAATGCAGAAATGCAGGTTGGTGAAGCAGGCTCTCCAGATCGATATCGGGGTATTCGCTGACCAGATCGACGCTGATTGAATACAACGCGCTGATGGTTTCAGTGCCTTCAAAAGCCAGGACTTTAAAATCGTTGGGAACGTTGGGGATCGTTAGGATGAATTGAGGGGCATTGGCGGGTGCGAGCATGCGCTTATCCTTTTGCTTTTTTAGCCCATCCTTGAGCAGAGAGATAAAAAAGGTTACGACGCGCTTGTTACGGTGTGAGCGAGTCGCAAGAATCCGAAAAGCTATCAGCGCGCGGGAAAGAATGATGTAGGAAGGGGCTAGAAGCTGTGTGCGAAACCTCCTGCGTCACCAAATGTTGCTGTAAACAGCGAAACCCACTCGCGAAGGCGGCGTGTCAGTCGACGTCATCAGCGACTGATCCACCTCAATCGCGAGCAGGCTCACTCCTACAGTTGCTTTTGGGTGGCCAGTTATTGCGCGGTGGCCTTGAGGCCGGTGAGCAGCAGTCGCTGAAACAGGTCCTCTTTCAACCCTTCCGGGTTGGTCAGCTGCATGCGCTCCAGATGCTCGGGAAACGCTGCCGGTTCCGGCGCATCCAGCGCCGCCTTGCCCAACTCCAGAATCTCCGCCAGCTTGAACTTGCTCTTCAGCCAGTTCAGCGCCCGCAACAAGTCCCGCTCTTGCGCCGTGAAATCAGACCCCAGCGGATACTCCGGAAACAACTGCGGATGCCGCGCCTGAATCGCCTGCAATCGCTGCGGACTGTTGTCCGCAAAACGCGGATCGAGGCGGAAATTCTTCGGCAATTTGCCCACGCTCTGCGCTTGCTCGATCAACCCCGACTGGAACCGAGAGTCGCTGATGTTCAGCAACGCCTCGATCACTGCCGCATCGGTCTTGCCGCGCAAATCGGCGATGCCGTACTCAGTGACCACGATATCCCGCAGATGCCGCGGGATCGTGCAATGACCGTATTCCCAGACGATGTTGGAACTGACCTCCCCGCCCGCCTCGCGCCAGCTGCGCAGCAACAGAATCGAACGCGCGCCCTCCAGCGCATGGCCCTGTGCGACGAAGTTGTACTGCCCGCCAACCCCGCTGAGCACCCGCCCGTTTTCGAGCTGATCGGCCACGCCGGCACCGAGCAACGTCATGGTGAACACGGTGTTGATAAAGCGCGCATCCAGTCGTTGCAAGCGCTTGAGTTCTTCCTGACCGTAGAGCTCGTTGATGTAGCTGATACGGGTCATGTTGAATTCGAGCCGCTTGCTCTGGGGCAGCTCTCGAAGACGTTCGTAAAAGCTGCGTGGCCCGAGAAAAAATCCGCCATGCACTGAAATGCCGTCAGTCTGCGCGGCCTCATCCAGCGTGCCAGCATTCGCCTGTTGCTGGGTTGGCACGTCCGGGTAGACCTTGCGCCGCACGATCCCGGCGTCGGCCAGCACCAACAAGCCGTTGACGAACATTTCGCTGCAACCGTAAAGGCCCTTGGCGAAGGGTTCGATTCCGCCTTCACGGTCGATCAACTGCGCCCACTGGCTGAGATTCACGTCCGCCAGCAGTGCTTTGTAACCCTCGTTGTCAGCCTGCCGCGCCAGCAACGCCGACGTCAGCGCGTCACCCATGGCACCGATGCCGATCTGCAACGTGCCGCCATCGCGCACCAGCGTGCTGGCGTGCAGGCCGATGAAGTGGTCCTGGAAACCCACGGGCATATTCGGGGTGGAGAACAATGTGGTGTTGTCTTTCTCGTCGATCAGCAGGTCGAAGGCGTCGATGCCGACTTCGGCGTCGCCGGGCATGTACGGCAAGTCGTTGTGCACCTGGCCCACGAGCAGGATCGTCTCCCCCGCTGCCCGGCGTTTCTCGATCATCGGGAACAGGTCGAGGGTGATGTCCGGGTTACAGCTCAGGCTTAGCCGATCGGGATGTTCGCTGTGGCTGGCCACCAGCTGCGCGACCAGGTTCAAACCGGCAGCATTGATGTCCCGCGCGGCGTGGCTGTAGTTACTGCTGACGTAATCCTGCTGAGCGGATGCGCTATGCAGCAGGCTGCCTGGCTGCATGAAAAACTGATGAACGTGGATGTTGGGCGGCAGGTTGTCCTTGTGCAGGCCCGCGAGAAAATCCAGTTCCGGATAGTCGCCAAAAACCCGTTCGATGAAGGGTTCAAGGAAGCGCTTTTGCAAACCGTCACCCAGAGAAGGACGACCCAGGCACAGCGCTGTGTAGATCGTCAGCTGCCGCTCGGGCAGTTGCGCAACGCGTTGATACAGCGCGTTGACGAAGTGGTTGGGTTTGCCCAGGCCGAGGGGCAGGCCCATGTGGATGTGCGCCGGCAACCGCGCCAACACATCATCGACCGCCTGTTCGATAGAACACAGCTGCACCATCTGATCCTCCCTTACGTTCCGTGAATTGGGGTTGGACCGAGCTTGCCGGGTCTTTGCTGCAATGAACAGCCTCGGGCGGTGATTTGCCCAAAACCTATAGGAGCCGGCTTGCTGGCGATCCAGGCGCCGCGGTTAACCAGCTAAACCGTGTGATCGTTCATCGCCAGCAAGCCGGCGCCGACAGGTCCGTGAACGACAGGCACAAAAAAGCCGCTCGAAAGCGGCTTTTTCGCGAAAGATGCAGGCGTGTTACAGGCCGGACATCTCTTTGATCGCGCCTTTCAGCTCATCGTCGGAGCAGTCGGCGCAGGTGCCTTTAGGCGGCATCGCATTGATACCGGTAATGGCCTTGGCGAGGATGCCGTCGAGGCCGCCCTGATGATCGGCGCGCTCTTTCCAGGCAGCCTTGTCGCCGATTTTCGGCGCGCCCAGCAAGCCAGTGCCGTGGCAAGCATTGCAATGTTTTGCAATCACGTCTTTAGGTGCCTTGGCACCACCACCGCCAGTAGCGGCAGCGACTTCCATCCCCTTGCACTCTTGACCCGTCACACAGACCTGGCCAACTGGCTCAAGGCGTTTGGCAATATCGTCGTTGGTCGCAGCTTGAGCGCTGACAGCCCATAGGGCCAATACGGTTGCTGGTGCAGCCAGCATTTTCATAATTAGGTTCACGCGTTCACCCTCAATGGTGGCTAGTCACGCCTACGGCCACGGTTCGCAGGCGGGCGCAAGTATAGCGGTAAGCCCGTCGCACTGAAACAACCCCAAAGTCGAAGGGGTCTTGTTGCGCCGCGGAAAAACCCTTCGAGTGTCGCTGCCGTGCTGGCAGGACGCCTCGTCTCTTAGAAATTCGCTGGCGTGGCTGCGCTGATTAGTCGCGCCGGCGCATCGAACGGATTACGGAAACGGTGTGGCTTGGTACTTTCAAAGTAGTAGCTATCACCCGCTTCAAGCACAAAAGTTTCCAGCCCGACCACCAGCTCCAGCCGACCTTCCACCAGAATCCCGGTTTCCTCGCCCTCATGGGTGAGCATCTCGTCACCGGTGTCGGCGCCTGGCGGGTAGATTTCATTGAGGAAGGCAATGGCGCGGCTCGGGTGCGCCCGACCGACCAGTTTCATGGTCACTGCGCCATCGGAAATATCGATCAGCTCGTTAGCCTTGTAGACGATCTGAGTCGGTTTTTCCTGCAGGATCTCTTCGGAAAAGAACTCGACCATGGACATGGGAATCCCGCCCAGAACCTTGCGCAGCGAGCTGATCGAGGGACTGACGCTGTTCTTCTCGATCATCGAAATGGTGCTGTTGGTGACGCCCGCGCGTTTGGCGAGCTCACGCTGCGAAAGACCTTTGAGCTTACGGATGGATTGCAGTCGTTCACCGACGTCCAAGCTTGCGCCTCCAGGATTCAGGTTGTAGGAATATTGAGCGTTATCATGGCGACAGCGTTCAGTATTTACAACACTTTGGCCTGAATCCTGTTCGGCGAGCCGACTTCCGGTGCGCAGTGCCTGGGCCTAAGCCCCGGAATAGAGCAGCGGCACCCGGCGCAGGTTGCAGAAGATCTGGTAAGGAATCGTGTCAGCCGCTTCCGCAACCGTGCTGGCGAGCACATTTTTGCCCCACAACTCGACGGTCGAGCCGAGGCCCGCTTGCGGCACATCGGTCAAATCAACACAAAGCATGTCCATCGACACCCGGCCAATCAATTGGCTGCGCTGCCCGGCAACCAGCACCGGCGTACCGGTCGGCGCGTGACGCGGATAGCCATCGGCATAACCCATCGCCACCACGCCAACGCGCATTGGCTTCTGGGTGATGAATTTCGCGCCGTAACCGATCGGCTCGCCAGCCGGCAGCTCACGCACGCAGATCACTTTCGATTCCAGGGTCATCACCGGTTGCAGGCGGGATGCTACGGCGTTGGCTTCTTCGAACGGCGTGGCACCGTAGAGCATGATGCCCGGGCGAACCCAGTCGCTTGGAATCTGCGGCCAACCGAGCACTGCCGGTGAGTTGCGCAGGCTGATCTCGGCGGACAGGCCCTGGCGTGCCGCTTCAAAAACCGCCACCTGCTCGGTGCTGGCCTGGCTGTGCAGCTCGTCGGCACGGGCGAAGTGGCTCATCAGCACGATCTTCGCCACCTTGCCGCTGGCCAGCAGCCGTTGATAGGCCGCCTGGTAATCCTTTGGATGCAGACCAACCCGGTGCATGCCTGAGTCAAGTTTGAGCCACACCGTGATCGGCTTGCTCAGCGCGGCTTTCTCGATGGCTTCAAGCTGCCACAGCGAATGCACCACGCACCAGAAGTCATGCTCGACGATCAGCGCCAACTCATCAGCTTCGAAAAAGCCTTCCAGCAACAACACCGGCGCACGAATGCCCGCAGCCCGCAGCTCCAGTGCTTCTTCAATGCACGCCACGGCGAAACCATCCGCCTGGGCTTCCAGCGCCTGGGCGCAACGCACCGCGCCGTGCCCGTAGGCATCGGCCTTGATCACCGCGAGGGCCTTGGCACCCGTGACTTCACGGGCAATTTGGTAGTTGTGGCGCAGGGCTTGAAGGTCGATCAGGGCACGGGCTGGACGCATGGCGGCAGGCTTCTAGACAGTCATGGGAATAAAAACCGGCGCTGGCTGACGGCGTTAACCGCCAACGGCACCGGGAGAGGGATCTTTCTGACAGGCTTATGGCAGAGCGGCTACAACTGACAGCTCCACCAGGATTTCCGGTTCACACAGCTTCGATTCAACCGTCGCACGGGCCGGGGCGACGCCTTTTGGCAGCCACTTGTCCCACACCGCGTTCATGCCTTCGAAGTGCGCATCAATGTCTTTCAGGTAAATCGTTACCGACAGCAAGTGATGCTTGTCGGTGCCCGCCAGATCCAGCAAACGCTCGATGTTGGCAAGGGTTTCACGGGTCTGCTGTTCAATCCCGGCACTCATGTCGTCGCCGACTTGCCCTGCCAGATAAACGGTGCCGCTGTGGGCAACGATCTGGCTCATGCGCTCATTGGTGAGCTGGCGCTGGATTGACATGTTTTGCGGACTCCTGGGTTTTACTTCCATAACGAGAGATATCGAGGCCTTCGGCGCTGATCTGCGGCGTTTTCTTCGCCATCAGGTCAGCCAGCAAGCGACCGGAGCCGCATGCCATGGTCCAGCCGAGCGTGCCGTGACCGGTGTTCAGGAACAGATTCTTGAACGGGGTGGCACCCACGATTGGCGTGCCATCCGGGGTGGTCGGACGCAGACCGGTCCAGAAACTGGCCTGGGCCAGATCGCCGCCCTGAGGATAGAGGTCGTTGACGATCATCTCCAGGGTTTCGCGCCGACGCGGGTTCAGCGACAGGTCAAAACCGGCTATTTCCGCCATGCCGCCGACGCGGATGCGGTTGTCGAAACGGGTGATCGCGACCTTGTAGGTCTCGTCGAGGATAGTCGAAGTCGGGGCCATCGCCGGGTTGGTGATCGGCACGGTCAGGGAGTACCCCTTGAGCGGGTAAACCGGCGCCTTGATGCCCAGAGGCTTGAGCAGTTGCGGCGAGTAGCTGCCGAGTGCCAGAACGTAGCGGTCTGCGGTTTCCAGCTTGCCGTCGATCCACACGCCGTTGATGCGGTCACCGGCGAAGTCGAGCTTCTGAATGTCTTGGCCAAAACGGAACTCCACGCCCAGCTTCACGGCCATTTCTGCAAGCTTGGTGGTGAACATCTGGCAGTCGCCCGTCTGGTCGTTCGGCAGACGCAAGGCACCGGCAAGGATGTCGGTGACGCTGGCCAGGGCCGGCTCAACGCGGGCAATGCCGGCGCGGTCGAGCAGTTCGAACGGCACGCCGGACTCTTTCAGCACGGCGATGTCTTTCGCGGCGCCATCCAGTTGAGCCTGGGTGCGGAACAATTGGGTCGTGCCGAGACTACGGCCTTCGTAGGCAATACCGGTTTCAGCGCGCAATTCGTCGAGGCAGTCACGGCTGTACTCGGACAGACGGACCATGCGCTCCTTGTTCACCGCATAACGGCTGGCGGTGCAGTTGCGCAGCATCTGCGCCATCCACAGGTATTGGTCGATGTCGGCGGTGGCCTTGATCGCCAGCGGTGCGTGGCGCTGCAGCAGCCACTTGATGGCCTTGAGCGGCACACCCGGCGCGGCCCACGGCGAGGCATAACCCGGCGATACCTGCCCGGCGTTGGCGAAACTGGTCTCCATGGCCGCAGCCGGCTGACGGTCCACCACCACCACTTCGAACCCGGCACGCGCCAGATAATAAGCACTGGTGGTACCGATGACGCCGCTACCCAAGACCATAACGCGCATTTTCATATCCCTCATCGCGGCGTGCCGCTGACGTTTGTAGTTCAGACCGTAGATGTGGGCAGTTTAAAAAAGATTAGCCAGTGCTTTTCACTATATAAGCACCTATATTTGGCGACAATTCTCGGCAAAAACGCTTTTCACGGAGGCGCATCCCCTATGCGTACCAACACTCAGACCAAACGTGAGCTGGACAAGATCGACCGCAACATCCTGCGGATCCTGCAAGCAGACGGGCGTATATCCTTCACCGAGCTTGGGGAAAAGGTCGGACTCTCGACCACGCCTTGCACCGAGCGGGTTCGGCGCCTGGAGCGCGAAGGGATCATCATGGGCTACAACGCCCGGCTGAATCCGCAGCACCTCAAGGGTAGTCTGCTGGTGTTCGTCGAGATCAGCCTCGACTACAAATCCGGCGATACTTTCGAAGAGTTCCGACGTGCGGTGCTGAAACTGCCCCATGTGCTGGAATGTCATTTGGTATCAGGGGATTTCGACTATCTGGTGAAGGCACGGATTTCCGAGATGGCCTCGTACCGCAAGTTGCTGGGCGACATCCTGCTCAAGCTGCCGCATGTGCGCGAATCCAAGAGCTATATCGTGATGGAAGAAGTGAAGGAGAGTTTGAGTTTGCCGATTCCGGATTGAGTCGGTTGCCGCCTGTTCGGACGCCTTCGCGAGCAAGCCCGCTCCCACAGGATGAAATGCATTCCAATGTGGGAGCGGGCTTGCTCGCGAATGAAAGCGACTCGGTCTCGACTTAGACGAGGACCTGCCGTGTAGAAGCCATGTACTCATGAATCTGCTTCTCCACCCGCGGATGAATCAGCTCCACCGGCCCCCGCCCATTCGGGCAAGGCAGCGTCTTGGTCGTGCCAAACAACCGGCAAATCAGCGGCCGCTCGTCATACACCGTGCAGCCGTTCGGCCCAAGGTGCACACAGTTGAGCTCATCCATCGCCGCATCCTGCTCGGCGCGGGTCTTGCGCGGCAGGCGGGACATTTCTTCGGGTGAGGTGGTCACCGGCCCACAGCAGTCGTGGCAGCCGGGCACGCACTCGAACGAGGGAATCTGCTGTCGCAGCGTGCGGATTTTCTGACTGTTGCAGCTCATCGAAACGGTGACCCAAAGCGGAATAAAGCGGGATTCTGCAGCAAAAACGCCGATCCAGACAGCCACAACCGACCAGTGTTGCCCGCGCCGAAAGGTCCGGCTTATGCTCCGTCAAATTTTCCAGACACAAAAATCAGGATGATGCGCATGAATGCCCGCGCCCAACACATTGCCTCCTATTACGCGGCCAGCAGCCTGCCGCAGCCTGATCATCCGGTGCTTACTGAGGATCTGGCGGCCGATGTGTGCGTGGTCGGCGGCGGGTTTTCCGGGCTGAACACGGCGCTCGAGCTGGCCGAACGCGGCTTCAGCGTGGTGCTGCTCGAGGCGCACAAGATTGGTTGGGGTGCCAGTGGCCGAAATGGCGGGCAGCTGATTCGTGGCGTCGGCCATGGTCTCGATCAGTTCGCCAGCGTGATCGGTGCAGACGGTGTGCGTCAGATGAAACTCATGGGCCTGGAAGCGGTGGAAATCGTTCGACAGCGCGTCGAGCGTTTTCAGATCCCTTGCGACCTGACGTGGGGCTACTGCGATCTCGCCAACAAACCCCGCGACCTGGAAGGCTTCGCCGAAGACGCCGAAGAACTGCGCAGCCTCGGCTACCGATACGAAACCCGCTTGCTGCAAGCCCACGAAATGCACTCGGTGGTGGGTTCCGACCGCTACGTCGGCGGCCTGATCGACATGGGTTCGGGCCATTTGCACCCACTGAATCTGGCACTGGGCGAAGCCGCCGCTGCGCAGCAATTGGGCGTCAAGCTGTTCGAACAGTCGGCAGTGACCCGCATCGACTACGGCCCGGAGGTGAAGGTCCATACGTCTCAGGGTTCGGTGCGCGCAAAGACTTTGGTGCTCGGTTGCAATGCCTACCTCAACCAGCTCAACCCGGAACTCAGCGGCAAAGTGTTGCCCGCCGGCAGCTATATCATTGCTACCGAACCCTTGAGCGAAGAACAGGCGCACGAACTGCTGCCGCAGAACATGGCGGTGTGTGATCAACGAGTGGCGCTGGATTACTACCGGCTCTCGGCGGATCGACGCTTGCTGTTCGGTGGCGCTTGCCACTATTCGGGTCGCGACCCGAAGGACATCGCTGCGTACATGCGGCCGAAAATGCTGGATGTTTTTCCGCAACTGAGTGGGGTGAAAATCGATTATCAATGGGGCGGGATGATTGGCATTGGTGCTAACCGCCTGCCGCAGATCGGCCGGCTCAAGGATCAGCCGAACGTGTATTACGCCCAGGCTTATTCAGGTCACGGGGTGAATGCCACGCACCTGGCGGGCAAGTTGCTGGCCGAGGCGATCACTGGGCAGCAGAGTGGTGGGTTCGATCTGTTTGCCAAAGTGCCGCATATCACCTTCCCCGGCGGGAAGTATTTGCGCTCGCCGTTGTTGGCGTTGGGGATGTTGTGGCATCGGATGAAAGAGTTGGTCTGAAGAATTTTTGGCGCTCTTGCGGACGCCTTCGCGAGCAAGCCCGCTCCCACATTAGGTCTTCAGCGAACACAGATTGGGTGTTCGACGACGATCAAATGTGGGAGCGGGCTTGCTCGCGAATGGATCTAAAGAACACCCCAAAACTCAGACCCGCCAGAAAGGCTTAAGCCCCTCCTCCCGCGCCTGGTCAAGACTCAACCCGACATCCTTCAACTGCTCCGGCGTTAGCTCCAGTAACGCCTTGCGCGTGTGCAGACGATGCCAGAACAGATCCCAACGACCCAGGCCGGACGGCGCATTGCGCATGACCGCTTCCCGCGCACCGTTTTTTTGCCCTGCCGCCAGTTCCTGACTGCGTAACGTCAGCCGCACATCGCTCAAGCCGTTCATTTTGATTGCTCCTGTTTACTTGGGTAGCCAGAGCTTTCATGATGCGTGGACGGCGAAAAGCATTACAGATTCAACTTGTCAGTATTAACTCCATACAGATTTCGCATTTTAACCTCTGAATCACAATTTTTTGCCTCATCTGTACTGGTCAACCGAATCATCCACATCGAGACTGCGCCATGACCCTCTACGTCAACCTCGCCGAATTGCTCGGTACGCGGATTGAACAGGGCTTCTATCGCCCCGGCGACCGGCTGCCGTCAGTGCGGGCATTGAGCGTCGAGCACGGCGTCAGTCTGAGTACGGTTCAACAAGCCTATCGGGTGCTGGAAGACAGCGGCCTGGCCATGCCGAAACCCAAGTCCGGCTACTTCGTTCCGGTCAGTCGTGAACTGCCGGAATTGCCCGCGATCGGTCGCCCGGCCCAACGTCCGGTGGATATTTCGCAGTGGGACCAGGTGCTGGAGCTGATTCGCGCTGTGCCGCGCAAGGACGTGGTGCAACTGGGCCGCGGCATGCCGGACATCACCACGCCGACCATGAAACCGTTGCTGCGCAACCTCGCCCGCATCAGCCGGCGGCAGGACATGCCCGGTCTGTATTACGACAACATTCACGGCACCCTGGAACTGCGTGAGCAGATCGCGCGCCTGATGCTGGATTCCGGATGCCAACTGACCGCCAACGACCTGGTGATCACCACCGGCTGCCACGAAGCGCTCTCCACCAGCATTCGCTCGATCTGCGAGCCGGGCGACATCGTCGCCGTGGACTCGCCGAGCTTTCACGGCGCGATGCAGACGCTCAAGGGCCTGAACATGAAGGCCCTGGAAATCCCCACCGACCCGCTGACCGGGATCAGCCTCGATGCGCTGGAACTGGCCCTGGAACAATGGCCAGTCAAGGCCATACAGTTGACGCCCAACTGCAACAACCCGCTGGGCTACATCATGCCGGAATCGCGCAAACGCGCGTTGTTGACGCTCGCACAGCGTTTTGACGTGGCGATCATCGAGGACGATGTGTATGGCGAACTGGCCTACAACTACCCGCGACCACGCACGATAAAATCCTTCGACGAAGACGGCCGCGTCCTGCTCTGCAGTTCATTTTCCAAGACGCTCGCGCCGGGTTTGCGCATCGGTTGGGTTGCACCGGGCCGGTATCTGGAGCGGGTGCTGCACATGAAATACATCAGCACCGGCTCCACTGCGCCGCAACCGCAGATTGCCATCGCCGAATTCCTCAAGGCCGGTCACTTCGAACCGCATTTGCGGCGGGTGCGTACGCAATACCAGCGCAATCGCGACCTGATGATCGATTGGGTCACCCGCTATTTCCCCGCCGGCACCCGCGCCAGTCGGCCGCAAGGCAGTTTCATGCTTTGGGTCGAACTGCCGGATGGTTTCGACACCCTGAAACTGAATCGCGCCTTACACGACCAAGGCGTACAGATTGCCGTCGGCAGCATCTTTTCTCCCTCAGGCAAGTACCGCAATTGCCTGCGAATGAACTACGCTGCCAAGCCAACACCACAGATCGAAGACGCGGTGCGCAAGGTCGGCGCCGCGGCAATCAAACTGCTGGCGGAAAATGACAGCCTCTGCGACTGACTTTTAACGGGATTTCAGCGTCCATATGCCGACACCTGCCGCCAATCGGAACGATCCTACGTGAGAGTCAGACAGCCCCTGCTCGCTCTTCTGCTACTCGCCTCGCTCCTGGGCGGTTGCGCCGGCTTCGACGTTCGGCGCGAACCGAGCCAGGCGCTGCCCGCCAGTGATTCGGCATTCGGTCGCTCGATCCAGGCCCAGGCCGCGCCCCATGAGGGCAAGTCCGGTTTTCGCCTGCTGTCCAATAGCGGCGAAGCCTTCATGGCCCGCGCCGAGTTGATCCGCAACGCCCAGAGCAGCCTCGACTTGCAGTACTACATCGTCCATGACGGCATCAGCACGCGCATGCTGGTGGACGAACTGCTCAAGGCGGCCGACCGTGGCGTGCGCGTAAGAATCCTGCTCGACGACACCACCAGCGACGGCCTCGACTGGATCATCGCCACACTGGCGGCACACCCGCAGATCCAGATCCGCCTGTTCAACCCGTTGCACCTGGGTCGCAGCACTGGCGCGACCCGGACCATGGGCCGACTGTTGAACCTGTCGCTGCAACACCGACGCATGCACAACAAATTGTGGCTAGCCGACAATAGCGCTGCCATCGTCGGCGGCCGCAACCTGGGGGACGAATATTTCGATGCCGAGCCCAACCTGAATTTCACCGACATCGACATGCTCGGCGTCGGGCCGGTCGCCGAGCAGCTTGGCCACAGTTTCGACCAGTACTGGAACAGTGCGCTGAGCAAGCCGATCGATGAATTTCTGTCGAGCAAACCGTCGCAAAAGGACCTGCAAAATACCCGCACGCGCCTGGAAGAATCGCTGGAAGACACGCGAAAACAGAATCACGCGCTGTATCAACAATTGATGACGTACACCACAAACCCGCGCATGGACATCTGGCGCCGGGAGCTGATCTGGGCCTGGAACCAGGCCTTGTGGGACGCACCGAGCAAGGTCTTGTCGGACGGCGAGCCAGATCCGCAATTGCTGCTGACCACGCAGTTGGCGCCTGAGCTCTCCGGGGTCAGCAAAGAGCTGATCATGATCTCGGCGTACTTCGTGCCGGGGCAGCCGGGGCTGGTTTACCTCACCGGCCGCGCCGATGCCGGAGTCTCCGTCAGCCTGCTGACCAACTCGCTGGAAGCCACCGACGTCCCGGCGGTGCATGGCGGTTACGCGCCCTATCGCCGGGCGCTACTGGAACATGGCGTGAAGTTGTACGAATTACGCCGCCAACCCGGTGAAGGCGGCGGTAGCGGACCGCATATTTTCTACAGCAAGTCCTATCGAGGCTCCGATTCGAGTCTGCACAGCAAAGCGATGATCTTCGACCAGCAGAAATCATTCATCGGCTCGTTCAACTTCGACCCGCGCTCGGTGTTGTGGAACACCGAAGTCGGGGTGCTGGTCGACAGTCCGGAACTCGCTGTCTATGTGCGCAAAGCGGCGCTGGAAGGTATGGCGCCGCCCC
>Ga0255334_1000090_pt1 | contig 109782 bp, 103 predicted proteins | sample EtOH5_35cm_T3_12_FD_202080 | JGI IMG/M metagenome (GOLD analysis project Ga0255334, IMG submission 202080) | Sandy soil microbial communities from University of British Columbia, Vancouver, Canada - EtOH5_35cm_T3_129 | ecosystem: Engineered > Artificial ecosystem > Sand microcosm >...
AAGTAGAAGATCGTCGGCCAAGACAGCTGGGCGGCGATCAACACCCCCACCAGCAGACCCGCCGCGGCCCAGAACATCGTGGCGATCACCCCCGCCTTGATGACGTTGTCGCTATAGCGATCGGGATGCTCCACCAGCGTGCCGCCCGACAATCCCGCGTTCAGCACGAACGCGGCGATCACCCCCGCCAGCGCGATGGTCTCGGCCTGCAGCCGGAAGATCGGATCCTGGCTCAGTCCCGCGCCGAGGATCGCCAGGAACGCGCCTACGGCCGAAACTATCAGTAACACGCCCGACCCCGCGGGGGGCCTGGCTTGGGTATGAGACGGGGCGGACATGCAGACTCCCTGCGGCGAACCTAAACCCCTCCTGTCACGCACCGCGCACTCCAGCTTTGATACGTATCAAAGCCAGGAACCGGATCCGGGAGGACTGTGTGTCCGCGCATCCGGAGAGTTTCATGTCGGCCAAGTCTCGCTTCATCGTTCCGGTCGTCGGCGCGACCGCTCTGGTCGCGTGGACGATCGCCCTGGCCCAGGCCCTGCCGCGCCTGCTGGCGGGTCCGTTGTGCAGCAGCCGCCAGGACGTCTGGTCCATGGCGGGCCATTGTCCGGCCTGCTACGTCGCCGCGGCCTTGACCCTCGTCTTCGGAATCGGTCTGGCGCTGGCGCGACCAAAAGCCGCCCCCGTCGGATTTCTCGCTCGACGCCGAGCCCTCGTCCCAGGCTGATTGGCGAGGAGCGCCGGTCATGTCGGCGCCCCTCGCTTTTCGCGCCCCACCGCGCTGATCGACGGTCGCTTCTCGCGACGCTTTCGACACGGTCTAGTTGCCGGGTGAAGCGGAGCGGCGCAATCTCGCGCCTGTCGCAAGATGTGATGACGACGGACAGCGCCAGGTCTGCGATGGCTTGCGCCGCAAGCCATCGTGCGAGGAACGGGCGCGAGAAACGGGGACGTCGGGATGAGCATCGAAGCCGCGTCGTCGACGCCGCTCCAGATCGTCCTGGTCGAGGACGACGTCGCCTTCCAGGACGCCTTTCGCACCGCCCTGGCCGCCGCGCCGGATCTGTCAATCGCCGGCGTGGCCGCCACGGCGGCCGAAGCGCGCACCCGCCTGGCGGGCCAACCGGCCGACGTGCTGATCGTGGATCTGGGTCTCCCCGACGGCTCGGGCGTCGACGTCATCCGCGAGGCCCACGCCCGCTGGCCCGCCTGCGCGATCATGGTCGCGACCACCTTCGCCGATGAGCGCCACGTCATCGCCTCGATCGAGGCCGGGGCCAGCGGCTATCTGCTCAAGGACAGTCCCCTGCCGACCATCGCCGAGGACATCCGCGTGCTGCATGCTGGCGGCAGCCCGATCAGCCCGCGCATCGCCCGCCAGGTGCTGATGCGCTTCCGGCCCGACGAACGTCCGGCCCAAGAAGCCGAGACCGTCGAAAGGAGCGGCGTCCCCAGCCTGTCCGAGCGCGAAAAGGAAACGCTGCAGCTGATCACCCGCGGCTTCTCGTTCGACGAGATCGCCGGGCTGATGGGCGTGTCGCGCAACACGGTGCTGACCTTCGTGCGACGGATCTACGCCAAGCTGGAGGTTCGCTCCAAGACGGAAGCCGTGTTCGAGGCCCGCGCCCATGGTCTCCTCTAGGCCGGCGGTGACCACACGCCCGTGGTTTCCATGGGCGGCCTGGATCCTGGCGGGACTTCTGGCCCTGGGGGTCGCCTTCGTCATCGAGTCGCGCGCCGGCGGCCAGAGAATCACCGCCGCGCGCATGACGATCGCCGATACGGTCGGCTACCAGCCGCCGCCGGCGACCGTTCCGTCGAACCTCCCGGCCGGCGGCCGGACCGTGGCCATGCCCCACGCGCCGGCGCCGCTCTGGGCGCCGACAGCCGAAGCCGCGCCCCAGCGCATCGCCACGCGCGTCACCTGGTATTCTCTGCAAGTCCCGCCCCTGCCCGACGACGGCCGCCAGCTCTATCTCTATGTGCCTCGCTGGAAGTCCGACGGCACGCTGGCGATCTACGCGGACGGCAAGCTGATCCATCAGTCGCACGCCAATCTGCAATGGAACGGCTCCAACGAGCCGCTGATGATCAGCCTGCCGCGCACCGAGGTCTCACATCCGCCCCGGACGCTGGACGTCCGGCTGCAGCATGTGCGCGGCATCGGCGGCGCGTTCTCGTCGGTCTGGATCGGCAACTATCGTCAGCTGGCTCCGCGCTACACCATCCGGGAGATCCTGCAGGTCCAGCTGTCGTCCTTCTCGTCCTTCGCGTTCCTGGCGACCGGCGTCTTCGCCCTTTTCGTCTGGTTCAGCCGCCGCGGCGAGCCGATCTACCTGCTCTACTTCATGACCTCCGTCGTGGTCTTCCTGCGGATGCTGCACACCTTCGTCGGCGTGCATCCGCTGATCGTTTCCGACGCCTGGTTCGGCTGGATCACCGTGATCTCGCCGTACTGGATGATCGTGGTGCTGCACCTGTTCGTCACCGAGCTGCACGGCAGGCGCCAGCCGCTGCTGACGGGCGTGGCGCTGCTCAACGGCGGGTTCTGGACGATCGCCACCCTGCCCGGCCTGCTGGATCCCACCCTGCTCTCGGCGCCTGTCTATGCCAACTTGCTGGTCCTGGGGCTGATCGTGGCCTTCAACGGCGTGCGCCAGTCGATTCGGTTCAAGTCGCGCGACGCCCTGCTGCTGTCGGTCTGGTGCCTCGTCACCGTGCTCTCGGGCGTCTACGACCTGGCGCTGCAGCAGAACATCGTCAGCATCGAGAGCGTGTTCGTCAGCAACTTCACCGGCGTCGGGTTCACGGTGCTGTTCTGGTACATCATGTTCGGCCGCTATATCGAGGCGCTGGAGACGGCGACTAGGGCCAAGGCCGATCTGGCGCGACGCCTGACCCAGCGCGAAGCCGAGCTGACGACCAGCCACCAGCGGCTGCGCGAGATCGAGAACCGCGAACTGCTGCACCAGGAACGCCAGCGGCTGATGCAGGACATGCATGACGGCCTGGGCTCGACCCTGGTCACCGCCCTGCGCGCCTTCGAAGGCGATCGCGCCGCCGACCTGGACGCCGTCGCCCTGCTGCGTGGCTGCATCGACGATCTGAAGCTGACCATCGACTCGATGGAACCCGTCGAAACCGATCTGCTCCTGCTGCTGGCCACCCTGCGTTTCCGTCTTCAGCCGCGACTAGAGGCCAGCGGTCTCAAGCTGAACTGGGACGCCGGCGAGGTCCCGCCCCTGGAATGGCTGGACCAGCGCCACGCGCTGCACATCCTGCGCATCCTGCAGGAGACCTTCGCCAATATCCTCAAGCACGCCGAGGCCCGCGAGGTGGCGCTCTCGGTGCGAACCGAGGACGGCCGCGTGCTGGTGCGCGTGCGGGACGACGGCCGCGGCTTCGACCCGACCCTGCCCGTCACCGGCCGGGGACTGGCCAACCAGCAGCGCCGCGCCGAGGCGATCGGCGGACGGGTCGTCTGGGAGCCCTCTCCGGTCGGCGCCTGCCTGGTCCTGGTGCTGCCGGTGCGAAAGACTGTCACGAAAGACGGTTAGCAGCGCCAAAGCAGAGCGGATGACCCACGGCCGCTTGCGGCGTCGCCGTTCGTCGCCTCTCTATCCCCCGTCTGGAAAGTCGCGCCCGAGCCATGCCTGCGATCACACCCGAACGGTCCCGATGGTTCGCGCGCAACATCCTGCCACACGAGCACGTCCTGCGCGGCTGGCTCAACCGCCGGCTCGCGCCTGGGCTGGACGCCGACGACGTCATCCAGGAGGCCTATACGATCCTGGTCTCCAAGGAGAGCGTCGAGGATATCCAGAACCCCAAGGCCTATCTCTTCCAGGTCGCCTATTCGCTGCTGGTGCGCCACGTGCAGCGCAGCCGCATCGTCTCGATCCGCGCCGTCGCAGACCTGGAGCGCCTGGACCTGGCGGCGGAGATGGCCTCGCCCGAGCAGGTGCTGATCGACCGCGACGAGCTGCATCGGCTGGCCGAAGCCATCGCCGAGATGCCCGAGAAGACCCAGGAGGCTTTCATCCTGCGCCGGGTGCAGGGCCTCTCCCAGCGCGAGATCGCCGCCCGCATGGGCGTGTCCGAGAACACGGTCGAAAAGCACATCGTCAAGGGCATCCGCCTGTTGATCGATCGCTTTGGGCGTGGCGGAAAACGCGCGCTCGGCGCATCTAGGAACGACGACACAGGAACGAATGGCCTTGAGGGCAGAGCGAGAGACAAGTCGGGCGGTTGACGACGCGGCGGCGGTTTGGGCCGGGCGCATCGATCGCGGCCCCTTGTCGGCGGCCGACGACGCCGCGCTCGCGGCCTGGCTCTCCAGCGATCCGCGCAGGCTCGGCGCCCTGGCTCGCGCCCAGGCGCTGTACGACCGCAGCGACGCCGCGCGCGCGCTGGGTCCGGAGTTCGATCCGGCTCCGTTCAAGGCCAAGCCCGCCATCCGGCCATCGCGTCGGAACCTGATCGGCTGGGGCGGCGGCGCGATCGCCGCGGGTCTGGTCGCCGGCGTCGGCGCGCTGACCGTGTCCAGCTACGCCTCCCGCGCCTATGCGTCCCAGCGGGGCGAGGTCCGCCTGATCCCGCTTGACGACGGCTCGGCCATCACCCTCAACACCGACAGCAAGATCCGCGTCCGTCGGCGCGCGGTCGAACTCCTTCGCGGCGAGGCCCTGTTCGAGGTGGCCAGCAGCGAGCAGCCGTTCGTCGTCTCGGCCGATACCCTGTCCGTCGTGGCGACCAACGCCGCCTTCGTCGTCAAGGCGATCACCGGCGAGCTGGTGTCGGTCGTGGTGCGCGAGGGCCAGGTCAGCGTCACCGACCGTCGCGGCCGTCTGCGACTCGGCGCCAACCAGCAGATGGACGCGTCACCGAAGCAAACCCAGGTCGAGGCCATCGCGCCGGCGGCGCTATCACGGCAACTGGCGTGGCGGGAGGGCAAGATCGCCTTCGAGGGCGAGACCATGGCTCAGGCGGCCCGCGAATTCGCCCGCTACAGCGACGTGCGGCTGGTGATCGACGATCCAGCCCTGGCCCAGGAACCGGTCAGCGGTCTCTTCGCGGCCAACGACCCGGTCAGCTTCGCGCGCTCGGCCTCCCAGGCGTTCGGCGCGCGGTTGGATATCGAGGGCCGCACCGTCCGTCTCAGCCGCCCTTCCACGGCGGCGGGCGCGTAAAAGTTCCGTGACACATGGCGGAGACGTCGCCGCGACGTCTCTTGGCCTCGGAAATCGCGCCGCGACTGGCGCGTAAGAGGGGCGACATGGCTTTGTACAAGACGAAAGCGATCCTGGTCGGCGGCGTGGCCGCCCTGGCGCTGTGCATCGGCGGCTCGGCGGCGGCCCAGCAGCGATCCTTCAAGGTGCCCGCGCAGGACGCGGTCAGCGCCATCCCGCAGTTCGCGCGCCAGGCCGGCGTGCAGATCTTCGCCCCAGCGGCCCATCTGAAGGGCGTGCGCACCGTGGCCATCGAAGGCGAGATGGACCTGCATGAGGCGCTGCGGAAGCTGATCGCCGGAACCGGCCTGGAAATCGCGGCCGACGACGGCCGCATCATCACCCTGCGCGTCGCCCGGCCTGCCGTTTCGACAGAGAACGTCGCCGCCGAGCCCACCGCGCTGGACACCATCATCGTCACCGCCCAGAAGCGCGAGGAAGCCGCCCAGGGCGTGCCGATCTCGCTGACGGCCTTTTCGGGTCGCGCGGTCGAGACCTACCGCCTGGAAAGCCTGCGCGATATCTCACGCCTGACGCCGGGCCTGCTGGTGTCGGCGTTCAGCCAGTCCAGCCCGACCATCGCCATTCGCGGCGCGACCAACACCTTCACCCAGATCGGCGCCAACAAGCCGGTGGCCGTGGTCATCGACGACCTGTTCATCCCCCGCAACAGCGCCGCGACCTTCGAGCTCTACGGCCTGAACTCGGTGCAGGTGCTGAAGGGGCCGCAAGGCACGTTGTTCGGCCGCAACGTCACGGGCGGCGCCATCGTTCTGGACACCGGCAAGCCGGCCTTCGGCAGCACGGCGGGCGCGATCCGGATCGGCGGCGGCGACTATGACCTGAAGCAGGTCGACGGTCGCGTCGACATCCCCGTCGGGGAGACGGTCGCCCTGCGCCTGGCGGGCTCGCTAAAACAACACGACGGCTACGGCAAGGACCGCCTGACCGGCCGCGAGCAGGACGACCTCGACAGCCGCAGCCTCCGCGCCCAGGCCCGCCTGCGCGCCAACGACGACGTCGAGGTGCTGCTGGGCGCCGACTACGCCGAGGACCATAACGGCGGCCGCACCCTGTCGTCCAAGGCCGCCGGTTCGGACGGAGACCGCCGCACCTCCGAGCTGGGCTACAATCAGGGCTTCGCGCGGAACCAGTGGGGCGCCTCGGGCCGGGTCTACTGGAACGCGCCGGTCGGTCAGGTCACCTCCGTCACCGGCTATCGCTGGTCGCAGTCGGGCGAGGACTATTCGGGGACCGGCGCCAGCTACGTCTTCCTGGCCGGGACCAACACTCAGTCGGTCAATCGCGACGTCGACGATGTCGGCCTGTTCTCGCAGGAAGTCCGCTGGGCCAGCCCGAAGTGGGAGCGCGGCGACCTCGTGGCCGGCGTCTATTTCGCCGACGAGGACGCCAAGCGCCAGCTGCGTACGCGCGGCTTGGCCGCCGTCACCGGCGTTGCCTCCTCGGACGTCCTGACGGACCAGGCGGTGAAAACCAGGAGCTACGCCGCCTTCGTGGATGGCACGGTCCATCTGCCGGCCGCCTTCGACCTGACCCTCGGCGCCCGATATACCCACGACGAGAAGACCGCCGACCTCGTCCGCACCGACTTCGTCCGCCCCGCGACTGGCAGTTTCACCGCCCGCGGCCTGAAGGCCGACTGGAGCGAGGTGACGCCCCGCGCCGTCCTCAGCTGGACACCGCGTGAAGACCTCAAGGTCTATGGCAGCGTCACGCGCGGCTACACGGCCGGCGGCTTCAACACCGACGCGGCGGTGATCACGGCCCTGGCCAAGCCGTTCGATCCCGAGACGGTCACCAACTACGAGCTGGGCGTGAAGTCCCAGTGGCTGGCCGACACCCTGCGGATCAACGCCTCGGTCTTCCACATGGACTACAAGGACAAGCAGGAGCTGTTCTTCAACAACCTGACCCGGGTGCTGACCATCACCAACGCCGGCCAGGCCACGGTGAAGGGCGCGGAGCTGGAAGTGACCTGGCGTCCCCTGCCCTGGCTGAACCTGATGGCGAACTATGGCCTGCTCGACACCGTCTACGACAACTTCGTCATTCCGGGCGGGGCGGTGAACACCGGCAATCCGCTGGGCTCGTCGCCGCGCGACAAGGGCGCCTTGGCCGCCGACGTCCGCATCCCGCTGAACGGCAAGGGCTATATCACCGGCGCGCTGAGCTGGGCCTATACCGACGGCTACTACACCGGCGCGACCAAGGATCCGAACCTGCACATCGACAGCTATGCCCTGACCAACCTGTCGCTGGGCTATGAGAGCCAGGACGGCCGTTGGGCGTTGACGGCCTGGGCCAAGAACCTGGGCGATGTCGACTACCTGCTGACCCCGTCCACCCAGGGCGTGCTGGCCGAATATCTTGGCGAGCCGCGCACGGTCGGCGTCATGCTGTCGGCGAAGTTCTAGGCGGTGGCGGCGGTCGACTTCACCCGTCGCGGCCTGCTGCTCGGCGCGGCCGCGCTGGCCGCCGCCGCGCCCTTGCCCGAGGACGATGTCGTCGGCCAGCCGCTGCGCCCCTGGCGGCGCGGCGGGCTGGACATCCACCACATCGCCACCGGTCGGGGCGACTCGACGCTGATCATCGGGCCGGACGGCTCCAGCCTGATGATCGACGCCGGCGCCTCGAGCACGCCGCCGCCGGCCAGCCTGGACATCCGCCCAGGTCCGGAACGTCGCGCCGGCGAGTGGATCGGCCGTTACGCCCGCCGGCATCTGGCGGCGACGGGCGAGCCGAAGCTCGACGCCTTCCTGGTCAGTCATCTGCATCCAGACCACATCGATGGCCTGTACGATGTCGCCGGCCTGCTGCGCATTGGCGTCCTGGTCGATCGCGCCTATCCCGACTACGCCTATCCCACGGTCTCGGACGCGCCGTTCGCCAAGGCCTATGTCGCTTTCGTCCGCGAGCGCGTCCGGAGCGGCGGACGGGTCGAACGCTTCCGCGTGGGCGCCGCCGATCAGCTCATGCTGCCCGGCGCGGAGATCCGCAACCTGGCCGCCAATGGCGAGGTCTGGACCGGGCGTGGGAGCAAGACCCGCCACCTGTTCCCACCGATCGACAGCCTGGCCAAGGACGACATTCCCGACGAGAACGCCTGCTCGGCCGCCGTCCGCCTGCGCTACGGCGCGTTCGGCTATTTCGCGGCCGGAGACCTGACCAGCAACAGCTTCGACGGAACCCTGCCCTGGCGCGACGTCGAGACCCTGGCCGCCCAGGCCGCCGGCCAGGTCGACGTCGCCGTCGCCGCCCATCACGGCATGTTCGACGCGACCGGCGCCGACGTCGTACGTGCGCTGAAACCTCGCGCCTGGGTCATTCCCGGCTGGCACGCCGCGCATCCCAGCACCGACGCGCTGGAACGGATGCTGAGCCAACGCCTCTATCCCGGTCCGCGCGACATCTTCGCCACCGGGCTCTCGCCCGCCAACGAACTGACCCACAAGTGGCTGACCGACCGCCTGGCCGCGCGCGGCGGCCACGTCGTGGTCCGCGTCGCCCCGGGCGGGGCCAGTTATCGCGTGGTCGTCACCGACAATCGTGACGAGCGCGATCACGTCATTTCGCGGTCGGGTCCTTGGCCGGCTGGACGGGGCTGACGGTTGATCCGCGCTCTATCGAAGTTCAGCCCTCCCTATGGCGGCTGAATCGCCGCGGAGCGTCCGATCCTGGACATCTCCGCATCCATCCCCACTTGCTAGGGCGTCGCGTCAGGCGCGCGACGCTCTCAGCTCTTGAAGGGACTTCGCCATGGACGCCAAGCTCGAAACCGCCATCCTGGCCGGCGGCTGCTTCTGGGGCGTCCAGGATCTCCTGCGCCGATATCCGGGCGTCGTCGCGACCCGCGTCGGCTATTCCGGCGGCGATACGCCCAACGCCACCTACCGCAATCATGGCGACCACGCCGAGGCCATCGAGATCCAGTTCGATCCGACCCTGATCAGCTATCGCCAGCTTCTGGAGTTTTTCTTCCAGATCCACGATCCGACGACGCTGAACCGGCAGGGCAACGACCTTGGCCGCAGCTATCGCTCGGCGATCTTCTACACGTCCGATGACCAGCGTCGCGTGGCGGTGGAGACGATCGCCGATGTCGACGCGTCAGGCCTCTGGCCTGGCAAGGCCGTGACCGAAGTCGAGCCCGCCGGGGACTTCTGGGAAGCCGAACCCGAGCACCAGGACTACCTGGAGCGGATCCCCAACGGCTATACCTGCCACTTCATCCGCCCGGGCTGGCGCCTGCCGCGCCGCGAAAGCGCCGCGAGCTGATCCTTCGAGCACGGCCGGCGGCGCGCCTCTTGAGACCGCCGCCGCGCGGCTCACGCGCCCACTTTCCTCACGCCGTGTCCGCTCGCGGCGAGGCCTCGCTGACGGGGGTCTCGGGATCGAAGCCGCCGAGGGGCAATCCCGCGCGTCGCGCGACGCTGATGAAGGCGCTCCGGCATCCCAGGGCGTCGATATTGGCTTCCTGCACGCCAGACCAGGCGCCGAACATGTCTGGTCGGGCGGGCGAGATCGGCGAGGCGACCCGATCCAGGGCCCGCGCAAGGCGGGCGTGGGCGTCGCCTTCGACCCGATAGACGCTCTGACAATGCTCGATCGCGGCGTCGAACGCGGCGCGCGTCGCGTTGTCGGCGGCGGGCGGGGCGCGCAGGGACAACAGGCTAAGGCCCGCGGCGCGGCAGGCGTCCCGGGCCCGTCGCACCGGCTGTGACGGGACGATCGGGCTGGACGGCGCCGGGGTCGCCCGAGCCGCCGCCTCCACCGCGGCGTCGCAGGGCGCGATGATCGCCAGCAGCCGTCGCCAGGTCGCCCAGGTCTGGGCGCGCAGCACTGGCGACACCGAAGCTTCCGGGTTCGAGGCGCGAGGGATGTCGCGTCCCGCTGGGAGCGGCCAACCCACGGCGATCAACGCGACCAGGACCGCGGCCGTCAGGACGAACAGATGGGACGGCTGCCAGCGCCGGGTGCGTGAGACGCTCAACTCGGCGCCGTCTCCAGGGCGGCGGCCAGGCAGGATTGCCTCACGGCCACGCGCGGCGGCGCGCCATCAGCGCCAGAGGCAGCGCCGCCAGGTTGAGCGCGACGGCCAGGGTGGCCGCCAGGGCCCCCCAAGCCGGAGCGCCGCGCAGCGCCAGCAACGCCAAGGCCAGCGGTCCGGCCAGGCTGGCCAGGACCATGCCACGCGCGGACCATCCCGCGATCGTGGCCGGCGCGCCGATCGCCAGCAGCGCGAGGGCCTGGATCAGCGCGGCGACCAAGGCCAGGATCCTCAAGTCCGGAACGACCTGGACCGCGACGAAGGCTAACAGGGCTCCGAACACACCGGTGACGAGGCTCCAGATCATCACGGACCACACGGCCCCGGTCTGGTGCGCGCCCCAGATTCCCAACACGGCGCCGAACAACAGACAGCTGGGCAGATAGATCCCGGCGACTTCGCCGAGGAAGGGCGCGGCCAGGCAGAGCACGGGGAAGATCCAGCGCAGCGCCCCACCGCCGGCGGGCGGCCTGACGCGCGGCGCCGCACGGTCGCGCGTCCGGGCTCTATGGAGCGGCCATCTGATCCCGAAAGCGTCCATCGAACCGTCTCCTAGAGTCCGGCGCCCGGCGCGATCGCCGGCTCGTGATAGGGACGGCGCAGGCGATCGAGGTTCTGGCAGCTGGCGAGCGACACCACGCCGATGACCACCGCGAGGGCCAGGATCGCCACCCAAGGCCTGCGGGACGCCGGCCTCATGGCCGTCTCCGATCGCGTCGCATGACCGGCCCCTCACCCGCCGTCGCGATCAACAGGATCATGCTCGCGATCGTGGTCAGGGCAAAGAGGCCGACGATGTCGAGAAGCAGGAAGGTCGTTTGCAGCATGCTCATGGTCCGAGCCTCCGAATGTCGGTAGTCTCGCGCGATCGCGCGCGAGGAATTTGACGTCGCGCAATCGCGCCTTCAGATGCCTGGTCGAACGATGTCAGCGTTTCCGGACCGGCCGGACCCGCAGCGACGGCAGGGCGCGGGACGTGAGCCGATACGCGGATCCAAGCCGCGCAGATAGGCCTTCAGATCGGCGATCTGATCATCGTCCAGCTTGGCCATCGGCATGCGGGGATGACTTCGCGGCGAGCCCTCTTCCGGCGGCTGGCTGGGAGCGAGCATGCCCTCGGCGAGGATCGCGTCGAGACGGCCGGGGCGGTAGCGGGTGAACAGGCGCGGGAATGGCGGCGCGTCCGGCAAAGGGCTCGCGCCTTGGGCGATGGCGTGACACTGCCCACAATAGCGCTGCGCCAGACGCTGACCGTTGATCTGGTCGCCCGAAGGGGCGTGGGCGGCCGACACTGGCTGGGCTTGCGGGGACGAGATCGGCGCGCCCCAGGCGCACAAGACCAGAAACGCCGCGGCGAACGACAGGCTCGCGCCCCGCTCCGCAGCCGAAGGCGGCCACGCATCTGAACATCCCGCAGGCATGCTCGCCTCCCTCACTGCAAAAAAAGGATCGTGATGGCGAAGGGCGGCTTAGCGCCCCAACACCAGGGGCAGCTGGGCCGCGTCGAGCATGCGACGGGTCACCCCACCGAAGAGCTCTTCGCGCATCCGGCCGTGGCCGAAGGCGCCCATCACGCAATAACCCACCCCAGCGGCTTCGCAGGCCGTCAGGATCAGCGCGTCGGGCGTAGCGCCGTCGGCGGCGACCTGCTCGATCGTCGCGTGGACGTCATGGCGTGACAAGTAGGCGGCCGCCGCCTCGACTGGCGCGGCCCGGGTCGGGCCATCCTCGACGACGAACAAGGTGACCGATTGCGCCAAGCGCAACAGGGGAACGCTGGCGCGCAAGGTCGCCATGCAAGGCTCCGAGCCATCCCAGGCGACCAAGGCCGGAAGGTTCGGATTGAAGCCGCGCGCGTCGTCCGGCACAGCGACCACGGGGCAACTGGCCTGGGTCACGACAGAGGCCACCACGCCTCGGCGATCCACCGCCATCATCGTGTCCCGCTTGCAGTTGACCACGATGACGTCGGCCAGCCCGGCTTGGCGCATCAGGCATTGGGTGAAGTCGCCCGTCGCGTCGATCCAGTCCCAGGCGACACCCTCGCCGGCCAGTCGCGCTTCCAGAGCGACCCGATTGATCGTCTCGGCCTCGCGCTCCTCTTCCAGGATCATCGCCTGCGCCGCGCCGCCGATATCGCCGGCGAAGTCGGGGATGGGCGTGACATCAACGCAGGTCAGGTGCCCTTCGAGCGCGCGGGTCAGATCGAGCGCCGCCTGCAGTCGGGCCTCCTGTCCGGCGTCGGCATGCACTAGCAACAGCACCGTCTTCATGGCCGCCTCCATTGGATCAATGGGAGCAAAGCTAGAAAAACGGAAACAGGGTCGGTATGAGGGATTATACGGATGCTGGCGCGCACGCGTGTCCGTCGCGGCTTTTTTCCGCCACCTCGGCCCTTTTTCTTCGACGCACGGAACGGAAGATCAAACGGCCATTCTAAGTACTGTTCCCAATGGCCGGTTGACCAGGCCCGCCCTATCCCTGTCGCCACGCAGCAGGGAGAGCCGTCATGTCGATGCCCGCGTTCCTACGTTCCGCCGATACCCCCAGCATATCGCCGCTGTTCACCCCCACGGCCGACATGTTCGGCGACATGGGCGTCAGCATGAACTTCACCTGCGGCGAGGAAATCTACGCCCAAGGCGAAGAAACCGATCTCGTCTATCAGGTGCAGAGCGGCGCGGTGCGCGCCTCGCGCCTGACCAGCGACGGCCGCCGCCAGATCGCCGGGTTCTATTATCCGGGCAATCTCTTCGGTCTGGAGACCGGGCCCGCGCATCTGTCCTCGGCCGAGGCGCTGGGGCCGACTCGCGTCCTGGTCGTCCGGCGCTCGGCCATGCGCTATCACGGCGAGGCCGGCCATGGCCTGGAACGGGCCATCTGGCGCGCGACCGGCTCGGAGCTGGAACGGGCTCACGAACACATGATGCTCCTGGCTCGCAAGAGCGCCCTGGAGAAGGTCGCCGGCTTCCTCTCCGACCTCGCCGCCCGCCAACCGGCGGCGTGGAACGAACTGGCGATGAGCCGCCAGGACATCGCCGACCATCTGGGCCTGAGCATCGAGACCGTGTCGCGCATGTTCAGTCAGTTGCAGGACGAGGGTCTCATCGTCCTGGAGGGCTGCCGGCGCTTTCGCGTGATGTCCCACGCGCGGCTCGCCAAGCGCGCCGCGCTCTAACCCCGCTTGGAGGATCCCATGCCGACGCCTCCGCCCCTGCCCGCCCCCCCGCCGCTGGATCCCCAGACGGCCAAGACGCGCATCGCTGAACTCCTGACCCGTTCGCGGCTGATGACCATCGCCACGCTCCGGCCCGATGGCTGGCCGCAGGCCACTGTGGTCAACTATGTCGCAGAAGGCCTGTCGCTCTTCTTCGTGGTGAGCCGCCACAGCCAGAAGCTGGCCAATATCGCGCGCGACGGGCGCGTGGCGATCGCGCTGGCCGCGGACGGCGCTGGTCCGCCGGTCGGGCTCTCGATGGCCGCGCACGTCTTCGAGGTGAACGACCCGACCAAGATTGACCGCCTGAACCAACGAATTCGGGGCGCGGCGCACGATCAGCCCTTCACGCCCCACCCGGCCGGACGCGACATCGCGCTGCTGGAGGCCCGGCCGACGGTGCTCTCGTTGATCGACTATCAGGCCCTCGGCGCGGTCGCCCAGCATTTCACCGTGCACGAGGACTGGCGCCTGGAAGCGACGCCGGCGCCCGCCGAAACGCCCGCGCCGTGACCGCATCCTTCTGACCGCGCCGCTTGGGCCGCCGCCGGCGGCATCTCCGTCAAAGACCGCGTGGCCATCTTGCGCTGCCCCACCACCGCACGAGCCTAGGCCGTCTCGACGTCACCGACGGGGTGGACGCTTCTTTTTGTCCACGGAGCTTGTCGCTCCGGGTTCACCGTTTCAAGGTCGGGTCATGGTGCAGCAAGCCGCCGGCGTTCTGGTCTGGGGTGGTTCCGACGACGCCCCCGCCTTTCTGCTCGGGCATCCCGGCGGTCCCTACTGGCGCGGCCGCGATGAAGGGGCCTGGTCGATCCCGAAAGGCCTAATCGAGCCCGGAGAGACGGCGATGGCCGCCGCGCGCCGGGAGTTTCAGGAAGAGACCGGGCTGGCGCTGCGCGGTCCGCTGGAGGCGCTGACGCCTCGGCGCGCCTATCGCGGCAAGGCGATTTCACCCTGGCTGATCAGGGCCGATCTCGACCTTGAGCGGTTCGCCAGCCAGACCTTCCGTCTGGAATGGCCGCCGCGTTCGGGACAGTGGATCGATGCGCCGGAGATCGACGCTGTCGCCTATTTCGACTTGCCCACCGCCCTGCACAAGATCCTGCCTGGCCAACGGCCCATCCTGCTCGAGGCCGCGGCGCGGATCGCCGCGGCCAGCGAGTCGGGCTAGTCGCGCCGGCGCATCAGTCCGTAGGTGACGAGCCCCGCGACGCCGGCGGCGAGGACTACCGCAAGAGCCGCGGTCGCGGCCGCCTCGTCCGGATGGCGGCGGATCTGGCGCCGGGCGCCGTCGGCCACGGCGTCGAGCTTCTCCTCCACCTCGCCGACAAGCTCCAGGGCCGCGTGACCGAGAGCCAGCGACGTGGTCGAAAGCGCGTCGCCGGTCTTGTCGCCGAGTTGGGCCTTCAAGGCGCGCAAATGTTCACCGACCTTAGCGAAGGCTTTACCGCCCTGGTGTCCGAGGTCGTCAGCGATGGCAAGGGGCTTTCGCATGTCTAAACTCCTGTGGGTGTGCTGACCGCCACCATCGCCGCGCCAGCGTGGACCCGCTTGACCTGTGTCAAACCCCAGCCGGAGGGCCCAAATTTCGGAAGGCGTCGCGCGACCTTGACCAGGCGCTCGCCTCGCGGCGTCCGTTACGCGCGAGCGTAAAGCCTGACGCAGATCAATTCCTATCGGCGCGGCGACCTTAGTCTGGAGGCCTCGAAAAACTGGAGGCTCGCCATGCTGCACGCCGTCGTGCTCGCCCACCCCAAACCGACCAGCTTCTGTGCGGCGCTGGCGCGCACCTGTGTCGAACATCTGCGCGCGGGAGGCCATGAAGCCCAGCTACACGATCTCTATGCGATGGACTTCGACCCGCGCCTCAAGGCCGAGGAGATGCCCACCCCGCACGGCGTGACGCCCGCGCCGGACGTCGTGGCCGAACGGCGGCTGCTGAGCGGCGTCAAGAGCTTCATCTTCGTCTATCCGTTCTGGTTCAACGCCCCGCCCGCCATTCTCAAGGGCTATGTCGACCGCGTGTTCGGCATGGGTTTCGGCTATGCGCCTGGCGCAGGCGGGACCGAGGCGCTGTTGACGGGCAAGAGCCTTTTGTCGTTCTCGACCTCTGGCGCGCCCGATGACTGGGTCAACCACACCGGCGCGCTCAAGGCGCTGATGACGGTGTTCGACATCCATCTTCAAGGCGTCTGCGGCCTGCGCGTCGTCGATCACAAACACTTCGGCGGGGTGGTGTCGAACATGACCGACGAGTCCGGCGCCGACGTGCTCGAACAGGTGCGCACACGCTTGGACGAGCTCTTCGAACCCGCTGTGGCCTGACGTCGATGGACGATGCTTCGCCACCGCCGCTTAGCAACGCCGCCCAGTTGAACGCCCCGGCCTATCGGCTGGCCGCGCTCGACCAGGATTTCCTGCTTGGCGACTCCATGCGCGGCGTGCGCTTCCTGCTCGAGTTCGCCAAGGCCGACGAAGCCTTACGCGCCTTCGGCGTGGCCACGACGATCGTGGTGTTCGGCAGCGCGCGCGTTCGCGCCGATGGGCCGGGCCGCCAGGCCTTCTGGTTCGAGCAGGCGCGCCGGCTTGGCCAGATCGCCTCGGAACGCGGCGGCGCGCTCAGCCCGCGCCAAGGCGTCTTCGACAACGTCATCGCCACGGGCGGCGGTCCCGGCCTGATGTCAGCCGCCAACCAGGGGGCCTTCGAGGTCGGCGCGCCCTCGATCGGCTTCAACATCACCCTGCCGCGCGAGCAGCAACCCAATCCCTACTGCACTCCGGCGTTGACGTTCCGTTTTCACTACTTCGCCATGCGCAAGATGCACCTGGCGATGCGAGCCAGGGCGCTCGTGGTCTTCCCCGGCGGCTTTGGGACGTTCGACGAACTGTTCGAACTTCTGACGCTGCGTCAGACCCAGAAGGCCCCGCCCATCCCGATCGTCCTGTTCGACGAGGCCTACTGGCGCTCGGTGATCAATTTCGAGGCCCTGGTCGAGGCCGGCACGATCGACAGAGCCGATTTGGCGCTGCTGGCCTTCGCCGACGACGCCGAGGCCGTCTGGACGCGGCTGCTGGACGGCGGCTTGCGGACGCCGACGGCGACATCTTGAGCGGGTTCCTTACGGCGCGAACCGCAGATCGCAGATCAGGCCTTCCGCCGTATAGGTCAGAACGGCTGAACCACCCAGTTCGTGGGACAGGCTGCGCTGGATCAACCGCTCGCCGAACCCGTGTTGGTTCGGCTGGGCGACGGGTGGCCCGTCGACCTCGCGCCAGGTGATGGACAAGGTCGGCTTGCCCGGCTCGTCCAGCCAGCGCCACTCGACCAGGAGACGCCCCTCGTCGTTGGACAGCGCCCCATACCTGGCCGCGTTGGTGCTGAGCTCGCCAAACACCATACCCAGCGCCAGGGCCACGCGCGGCGTGAGGCTGACCGGGGGGCCGCAGAGCTCGAAGCGGGCGCCGCGGCCATTCTGGTAGGGCCGCAACTGCTCGAGCAACACCTCCGACAGAGTCGCCCCGATCCAGTCGTTGCGCGTCAGAACGTCGTGGCTCTGAGAGAGCGCGACCAGACGAGCAGTGAAGGCTTCGCAGAAGGCCGCCGGATCACCTGTCGACTTCAAGGTCTGGCGCGCGATCGATTGCACCGTCGCCAAGGTGTTCTTCACGCGGTGATTGAGCTCGTGGATCAGCAGCGTCTGGTGATCCTCGGCGGCCTTGCGCAGGCTGACGTCGCGAATGACGGCGCAGACAAGGCTCGCATCATTGTACAGGGGGGTAAGGCTGACCTCGACGGGAAAGGTCGCGCCGCTCGCGGTCTGACCTTGCAGTTCACCGCCATGCCCCATTTCCCTCAGTTGCGGCGAGGCCATGTAGTCGCGGACGAACCGGGCGTGGGACGCGCGATGGGAGTCGGGAATCAGCCGCTCCACGGGCTGACCGATGAGATCCTGGCGCGGAAAGCCAAACAGCCGCTCGGTCTGGCCGTTGGCGCGGACTATGAACCCGCCCCGATCGACGATCACCACGGCGTCGGCCGCTGATTCCAGAAGGTCGCCAAACCGTGCTTCGCTGGCCATCAGGTCCTGGTTGGCCCGGCGCAGAGGGTCCAAGGCCAGGCTGAGGGCGGCGTTGGATCTCAGCAGCGCCGAGAGGACCACGACATCGAGCAAGCCTACCGCGATGAACATCGCCAGGGCGACATCGTCACGCGGCGCAGGCGGTCCCAGTATGAACCGGACGGCAAGCGCGGCCAGGGCGACCGCGACCAGGCCCGCGCGAGCGCCGCACAGAGCCACCGTGAGCATGATCGCCGGAAAGAAGGTGATGAACTGAGCGCCAGTGATCCACGGCGCCAGGACATGCCGCAGGACCGTCGCCAGGGCGACGCTGGCGACAGCGATGAGATAGGCCAGCGGCGAGGTCGGCCGGATGGCCGTCCTTTCGGGATGGAGCCAGAGCTTATGCGTCATCGCCGATATCCCCCGCGCGCGCGTCCCGTATTATCCAGCCCGCGCGCGGGACGCCGGGCTTTGACTCAGCTCAAGCTTCGCCGAAGGGCCCTCGCCGACGGACGACATCTTGCGATCAGCCGACCGCCAGGGCCGCGGGGGTCAAGGTATGCGCCGCACGTGACCGTCCGGCCTGTCCGGACCCAGACCGTTCTCCCGGTCGTCGCGCGCTTGATGGTCCAGACTTCGGATATAGGCCGTCAAATCGGCGACCTGACCCGGCGCCAGCGGCTTGGCGGGCATGGCGTAGTGGCCCACCTGACTGATGGTCTCCAGTTCCCAGTCGAGCCGCAGGTCACGGTAGCGCACGGCGATCTGGCCAAAGGACGGCGCATCCACCCGCGTCCCTACGCCATCCTTGCCCGCGAAATGGCAGCTGGCGCACTGGCTCTTGGCCGTCGCCTCGCCACGATCGCGCGCGCCGAGGACTTCACGGCCTTGGCCGCCGATCTTGGGCTCGGCCGCGCAGGCGCCCAGAGCCAGAAGGGCGGCCAGGGCTATGCCCCGGGTGCGCACGGATTCATTCAGCGGGCTCATGTCGGCCCCCAGCCACCATCACCACGGCTCAGACGACGCGATCCTGACCAGAGCCATGGGGGCGTGCGCCTGATCAGCCAGCGACGCACGGGAACCGTTATCGCAAGCATGGCCATGATCAGTCGGGTTGTCGGTCTCGGTGCGGGACTAGGCGTCATCGCCCGTTGCCTTGGCGGAGAAGTCCAGCACCACCCGCCCCTCGATCTTGCCTTGGCGCATATGATCCAGAACCGTGTTGATGTCCTCGAGCCGGGCCGTCGCGACGGTCGCGCGCACCCGTCCGTCCGCGGCGAAGGCGAGGGCCTCCTTGAGGTCCAGTCGCGTGCCGACGATCGAGCCGCGCACGGTGATGGCGTTGAGGACGGTGTCGAAGACCGACAGCGGAAAGTCGCCGGGCGGAAGGCCGACCAGCACCACCGTGCCGCCGCGTCGCGCCAGGCCTTGCGCCTGGCTGAACGCCGGCAACGATACCGCCGTGACCAGAACGCCGTGAGCCCCGCCCATGCGCGCCTTCAGCTGGGCGACGGCGTTCGCGTCCTGGGCGTTGGCGACCAGGCTAGCGCCCAGCCGCGTGGCCAGGGCCAGTTTATCGTCGTCGATATCGATGGCCGCGACCTTCAGGCCCATGGCCACGGCGTATTGGACCGCCATATGGCCAAGGCCGCCGACGCCGCTGATCGCCACCCAGTCGCCCGGCTTGGCTTCGGTCATCTTCAGGCCCTTGTAGACCGTGACCCCAGCGCACAGCACCGGCGCGATCTCGACCAGATCGATGTTGTCGGGCAGACGCGCGACATAGTCGGCCTCGGCCAGGGCGTATTCAGCGAAGCCCCCATTGACCGAATAGCCGGTGTTCTGTTGATCCGGGCACAGGGTTTCCCAGCCTGCCAGACAGGCGTCGCATTGACCGCAGGCCGAGTGCAGCCACGGCACGCCGACCCGATCACCGACTTTGAGATGGCTGACGCCCTCGCCGATCTCGACGATCTCGCCCGCGCCCTCATGACCCGGAATAAAGGGCGGCGAGGGCTTGATCGGCCAGTCGCCGTTGGCCGCATGCAGGTCGGTGTGGCAGACCCCACAGGCGCCGATCTTGACCAGAACCTGACCGTGACCGGGCTTGGGACGGTCGAGGCTCTCGATCGTCAGGGCCTGACCAAAGGCTCGAACCACGGCGGCTTTCATCAGGGGGTTTTGCGCCCCGCCAGGGGTCGAAGCGACTTGCGGCGAAAGAAGATCGGACTGGGCCATGTCAGGTGTCTCCCGGAGCTTGGCGTCTTCGAAGGAAATCGCTGGGCGTACAATCCTTCCGATAGGCCCGAGGTCCTGGCGACGCAGTTGGGATTAGTACGTAGTCGCGCCATCGCCGCCGGCGGCGACCAGACGATCAACCGCGTCGGCCAGCGCGTGCTCGATCAGAGGTTTTTCCAGCACGCGGGCATAGCCCGCCGCCATCGCCTCGGCGCGCACCTCGGCGGTGGGAAAGCCGGTGATCAGCAGGGCCGGCCCCTGCCACCCCCCGGCCCGCAGGGTGCGCAACAACGTGACCCCGTCGACTTCCGGCATCTTCAGGTCGGCGATCAGGACCACCGCTTGCCTCTGGGCGTCGAGATCGGCCAGCAACGCCGATCCGGCGGCATAGGCCCGCACATCGTATCCCCTGGCGCGCAGAAGAAGCTGCAGCGCCCGGCGGACGGCCGCGTCATCCTCCACGAGCAGGAGGCGTGGCGGGCTCGAAACGTCGGAGGTCGGGGAAGCGGTCATGTCGGCGTCTGAAGGCTGGCCGGAAATTCGGCTCCGGTCAGGCTTCGCATCCGCTCGCGATCGCGTCGTTACGTAGACTTCCTAGGCCTGCGGCTCGGCAAACCCGGCGGCGAAGGCGATACGCAGCGCCTCGGAGAGGCTGCGGGCCTTCAGCTTGGTCATCAGATTGGCCCGGTGGACCTCTACGGTGCGCGGCGAAATGCCAAGGTCGAAGGCGATGGTCTTGTTGGGTAAGCCCTGCGCCAGGCCCTTGAGGACCTCCTGCTCGCGCGCGGTCAGGCCTGCGACGGCGACGCTGGCCTCCAGCGATCGGGCCGATCGTCCCTCGACGTCGGCCAGTCGCTCGAAGGCGGTTTCGATCGCGATCAGAAGCGCCGCCTTCTCAAAGGGCTTCTCGATAAAGTCGATGGCGCCGGCCTTCATCGCGCGCACCGCCACGCCGATGTCCCCGTGGCCGGTCAGCACGACGACGGGCATGGCGATGCCCCGTTCGTTCAGCGTGGCCTGGACTTCCAGACCGTCGACCTCGGGCATGCGGACATCCAACAGCACGCAGCCCGGCTGCAAGTGACGCACCTCCCGCAGGAAGGCCACGCCGGACTCGTGCGCCGTCACGGAAAATCCGGACGTCTTCAGCATGAAGCTGGCCGAACGGCGAATGGCGTCGTCGTCATCGACGATATGGATCATGCGTTTATCGGACATCAATCGCCTCCGGATCGGCGCGCACAAGGGTAAAGTGAAACTGCGTTCCGCCGCCTGGGCGGGGCTCGAACCAGATACGGCCGCCATGGGCCTCGACAATGGTTCGACAGATCGACAGCCCCAGCCCCATCCCATCGGACTTGGTGCTGACGAAGGCGGTGAAGAGCTGTTCGGAAACGCTGGGCGAGACCCCTGCCCCTGTGTCGGCGACCGTCACGCGCACGAGCCCCCCCGCCTCGACCCGGCTAGACACCCAGATCCGGCGATCGGCGCGTCCCGCCGTGGCCTCGGCGGCGTTGCGCGCCAGATTGATCAGCACCTGTTGGATCTGAACCTTGTCGACCAGCACCAGACTGGCGGCTGGATCGAGGTCCACGCTGACGGCCAGACCGGACTCCCGCGCGCCCATCAACCCCAGGGCCAAGGCGTCGTCGACGAGACCCTGCAGATCCTCGATCGACTTTTCGACCTCGCCCCGGGCCACGAAGTCACGCAGGCGCCGGACGATGTGGCCCGCGCGGATGGCCTGGCCGGCGGCGTCGGTGAGAGCCTCGCGGATCATCGGCAGGTCGTCGGGCTCGGGCCTTTCGAGCAGATCGCGCACCGCCTCGACATAGTTGGCGACCGCCGTGATCGGCTGGTTCAGCTCGTGGGCCAGGGTCGAGGCCATCGTCCCCATGGCGCTGACGCGGGCGACATGGATCAACTCGGCCTGGAGTTCGTCGAGCCGCGCCTGGGTGCGGTGGGGCTCGGTCAGATCGCGAATGAAGCCGGTGAACACGCGCTGCCCTTCGCCTCGCGCCTCGCCGACCGAGAGCTCCATGGGAAAGGTTCTCCCATCGCGGCGCTGCCCCACCACCACCCGTCCGATGCCTATGATCTTGCGCTCGCCCGTTTCCACATAGCGATGCAGGTAGTCGTCATGGCGTCCGCGGTCGGGCTCGGGCATCAGCTTGCTGACATTCTCCCCGACGATCTCGGCCTCGGCGTAGCCGAACAGACGCTCGGCGGCGCTGGAGAACGACAGAATCCTCCCGGCCTCATCGATGACGATCATCGCATCGGGCACCGTGGAAAGGATGGACTTGAGGTGGTTGGCGCTGGCCTGCAGAGCCCGTTCGCTGGCTCTATGGCCTGTGACGTCACGCACCACCTTGCCGTAGCCCTGCAACCTGCCGGCCTCGTCGTAGAGCGCGGTGATGGAGACGTGGGCGAGAAACTCCGAGCCGTCCTTTCGCAGGCGCCAGTCTTCTTCCTCGAACTTGCCCAGCGTCCGCGCCCGGCCAAGGTCGGCCTCCGGCTTGCCTGCGGCGCGCGCGTCGGCCGGATAGAACATCGCCGCCGGCTGTCCGAGCACCTCGGCCTCGCGCCAGCCCTTGAGCCGTTCTCCGCCCGAATTCCAGATCAACACACGCCCCTCCGGATCGAGCATGTAGATGGCGTACTCGGCCGCGCCGTCGATCAGCAGGTTGAGTTCGTGGGCGACGCGTCCGGCCGCGGCGGCCCTCTCCTGGGCCTCGCGCTCGCTCTCGGCCGACCGCAAGCGCAGACGATCGATCTCTCCGCCGACCATGATCAAGGCGGCGGACACGAGCGCGAACGTCAGGCCATCGGTCAGCGGCCCGCGCCATCCCTCGCCCACGAAAAGGAGACCCACGACCAGGCTTAGGGCGCTGGCCAAGAGGGCGGGCCGCAGACCACCGAAGGCGGCGGCCAGAACCACCGGGGCGGTGAACATCAGATAGGGCGAGCGATGCTCAAGCCAAGGCTCCAGCGCCAGGCGAACCATGGCCGCGACCGCCACGGCGCCGACCGCGAGACCGTAGCGCGCCGGAACGGATAGAGGTTCGACCGATGCGAGAGACGCGCCAAGCTGTTCAACTCGTGCCTGCTCGCGATTCATCCTGCCGTACCCACGCCACGCCGCCGCCATGATGCGCCTTATGCCGCGCCCCGCAAAGCTAAAGCCGAACATCCGACCGCGCCAGAGACAAGCACGTCCCAGGCGCCTAACTTCGCGGCCCATTGTGGATTCTACGGATGGCGGCGTCGGCGGCGAAGCGGTCCTTTCGGCGCGTCAAAGCCGAGGCCCACGATGTCCCAACACGCCCTGTCCGCCCTGCTCTCCCCCTCGGCCGTCGTGGTCGTCGGCGGTTCCGATCGTCCCGACAGCGTCGGCGCGGTCGTGGTCAGCAACCTGATCAGCGGCGGCTTCGCTGGAGCGATCCACGTCGTCAATCCACGCCCGCTGGCGCTCGACGGCGTCAGGTGCTGGACCGATTTGGCCGACCTGCCAGCCGACATCGACCTGGCGGTGGTGGCGTCTCCCGCGCGAACCGTGCCGAGCGTCATCGCCGGGTTGGGCGCGCGCGGCGTCAAGATCGCCATGGTGATCACGGCCGGCCTGACCGAGGAGAACGGTCTGCGGCCGGCGATGCTGGCGGCGGCCAAGGCCTCGGGCCTGCGGATCGTCGGGCCCAATGGCCTTGGTCTCCTCGCGCCGCATGCCAAGCTCAACGCCTCATTCACGCGAGGCGACGCCACGCCAGGGCGCCTGGCGTTCATCTCCCAGAGCGGAGCGCTGATCACCGCGATGCTCGACTGGGCGCGCGCCCGGCGGATCGGCTTTTCCGGCGTGGTCTCGGCTGGCGACATGGCCGACGCCGACCTCGCGGACCTGATCGACCTGTTCAACGCCGATCCCCACACCGACGCCATCCTGCTCTACATCGAAGGCGTCACCCATGCGGCCAAGTTCATGTCGGCGGCCCGGGCCGCAGCGCGCAACAAGCCGGTCATCGCCATCAAGGCCGGCCGCACCGCCGCGGCCGGCCTGGCCGCGCGTTCGCACACCGGCGCCCTGGCCGGAGCCTACGACGTTCACGCCTGCGCCTTCGCGCGAGCCGGGATCGTCATGGTCGAGACGCTCGAGGATCTCTTCGACGCCGCGGCCGTGCTCGGCTCCACCCGCGCGCGCGCGGGCGAGCGTCTGGCCATCGTCACCAACGGCGGCGGGGCCGGCGTGCTGACCGTCGACGCGCTCGACGGTGCCGGCGCGCGCCTGGCCGCGCCTTCGCCCGAAACGATCGCGTCCCTTGAGGACCGGATGCCGGCCGGCTGGTCGCACGCCGGCCCGATCGATCTGCTCGGCGACGCCCATGCCGACCGCTACACGGCGGCGCTCGAGACGGTGCTGGCCGATCCTGGCGTCGACGCCGTTCTGGTCATGAACTGTCCGACCGCGGTTTCCACGCCCCAGGACATCGCCGAGGCGGTGGCGGACGTGGTGACCAAGGCCCGACGTCGCGGCGTTCTCAAGCCGGTTCTGACCTGCTGGCTGGGCGACGCCAACGCCGCCGCCGTTCGCGATCTTTTCGCCAAGGCCGCCATCCCGCTGTTCGACAATCCCGAAGCGGCGGCGCGCGGGTTCGGCTACCTGCTCGCCGCGGGCCGCGCCCGCCTGGCCCTGACCAACGCGCCGGCGACAGGGACGGAAGTCGTCGGTGATCGCGCGGCCGTGCAGCTGATCTTCGCCAATGCGCGCGAAGCGGGCCGCACCTTGCTCAACGAGGTCGAGGCCAAGACGGTGCTGTCCGCCTACGGCGTGCCCGTCATACCGACCCGCTTCGCCGCTTCGATCGAGGCGGTCGAGGAAGCCTGCCACATCCTGGCGCCGCCCTACGCGGTCAAGATCGTCTCGCCCGACATCTCCCACAAGTCCGACGTCGGCGGCGTCGCGCTCGACCTGCCCACGGTGCGCGCGGCCACGAACGCGGCCCGGGCCATGCGCGAGACCATCGCCACGCGCGCGCCGCAAGCGCACCTGAGCGGCTTCGCCGTCGAGTCCGTCGCCCCGCCCGGCGGCCTGGAGGTGATCGTGGGCCTGACCACCGATCCCATCTTCGGTCCGGTGCTGATGGTGGGCGCTGGCGGCACGGCCGTGGAGATCCTGAACGACAAGGCTCTAGGCCTGCCGCCGCTGAACGCCGCCCAGGCCCGCGACATGATCGCCAGGACCCGCATCAGCCGCCTGATGGCGGGATATCGCGACGTCCCCCCCGCCGACGTCGAGGGCCTGGCGCGCACGATCGCGGCGCTTTCGGCCCTGGTGGTCGATTTTCCCGATGTGCTCGAGCTGGACATCAATCCTTTGCGCGTCGGACCCGACGGCGTGCTCGCCCTCGATGCGCGCCTGGTGATCAGCCCGTTCTCCAGCCCGCCGTCGCGTCTGGTCATCGCGCCGCCGCCGGCCGACTGGACGCGCGATCTTTCCACCCGCTCGGGCCTGGCCTTCCACGTGCGTCCGGTCCGGCCGGACGATGAAGCGGCCCTGGCGGCCTTCTTTGCCCAGCTGACGCCCGAAGACCTTCGGATGCGGTTCCTGACCGGCATCCACGTCGTCGATCATGACCGCCTCGCGCTGATGACCCAGATCGACTACGCGCGGACGATGACGTTTCTCGCCCTGGAGCCCGGGACCGAGACAATCCTGGCCGTCTCCATGCTGGCCAAGGGCGCGGATCCCTCGCGCGCCGAGATCGCCGTTTCGGTGCGTTCGGATCTCAAGGGACGCGGCTTGGGCTGGACGCTGATGGACCACACCCTGACCTACGCGCGCGCCCAGGGCGTGGAGACCATCGAATCCCTGGAGAGCGCCGAGAACGGGGCGGCTCTGCGGCTCGAAGCCGAGATGGGCTTTTCGGTGCGCGCCTGCCCCGAGGACATGAGCCTGCGCATGGTCGAGCGTCACCTGACGCCGCTGGCCTAGCCAGCGGTTCGGGCGCCGCCCTCGTGCTCGAGCAAAGCGCCGGTCAGAGCCGCGCCCCACGCAGGCGCAAGGCGTTGGCCACCACGCTCACCGACGACAGCGCCATGGCCAGCGCCGCGATCGCTGGCGACAGCGTTATGCCGAACGCCGGGTAGAGCACGCCTGCGGCGATCGGCACGCCGGCGAGATTGTAGGCGAAGGCGAACACGAGGTTCTGGCGGATATTTCGCATGACCGCCCGGGACAGCCGCTTGGCCCTGACGATGCCTTGCAGGTCGCCCTGCACCAGGGTCACCCCAGCGCTTTCAATAGCGACGTCGGCGCCCGCCCCCATCGCCACCCCAACCTCGGCGGCCGCCAGAGCCGGCGCGTCGTTGACGCCATCACCGGCCATGGCCACCAGGCGTCCCTGCGCCCGCAAGCGCGCCACCACCTTCACCTTGTCCTGCGGCGAGACGTCGGCCTCGACCTCCCGAAGGCCCAGCCGCTCGGCCACGGCCAGGGCCGTGGTGCGGTTGTCTCCGGTCACCACGACCACGCGCACGCCGTCGGCCGCCAAGGCCGCCAGGGCCGCGGGAGTCGTCGCCTTGATCGGATCGGCGATCCCCAGCACGCCGGCCAGCCGCCCGTCGACGGCGACGAACACCGCCGTCGCGCCGCCGCGACGCAGCGCCTCGGCCCGCGCCGCGAGCGGCGCCGCCTCGACGCCTTCCTGGGCCATGAGCCGGGGCCCGCCGACCGCCACGCGCTGGCCGTCGACCAGACCCAGCACGCCCAGGCCCACCGGCGAGTCGACCTGCGCGGGCTCCGACAGAGCCAGGCCGCGATGGCGCGCCATGGTCAGGATGGCCTCGGCCAGCGGGTGTTCGCTTCCGCGCTCCAGGCTCGCGGCCAGGCGCAGCAGCCGCGCCTCGTCGAAACCCTCGGCGGGCTCAACGGCCGTCACGGCCGGACGTCCTTCGGTAAGGGTCCCGGTCTTGTCGACGACCAGGGTGTCGATCTTCTCCAGCCGCTCCAGCGCCTCGGCGTCCTTGATCAGCACCCCCAGGCGCGCGCCGCGGCCGATCCCGACCATGATCGATATCGGGGTCGCCAGCCCGAGCGCGCAGGGACAGGCGATGATCAACACCGAAACCGCCGCCATCAGGGCGTAACCGAGACGGGGTTGCGGTCCGAAAGCCATCCAGGCCGCGGCGGCCGTGAGCGCGACGCCGATGACCGCCGGCACGAACCAGGCCGAGATCCGGTCGGCCGTCCGCTGCACCGGCGCGCGGCTGCGCTGGGCCTGCTCGACCATCTGCACGATCCGCGCGAGCAGGGTTTGAGATCCGACCTTCTCGGCGCGCATGACGAAGGCGCCGGTCCGATTGATCGCGCCAGCAACCACATGATCGCCAGCGGCCTTGGTGACCGGCATGGACTCGCCGGTGATCAGCGACTCATCGATCGTCACGCGGCCTTCGACCAAGACGCCGTCGACCGGAATCTTCTCGCCTGGACGGACCCCCAGGCGATCGCCGACCGACACGAGATCCAGGGTCACGGTCTCGTCGCTCCCGTCCGCCTTGACCCGGCGCGCCGTCTTGGGCGCCAGGTCAAGCAGGGCCCGGATGGCCCCGGACGTTCGCTCGCGCGCGCGAAGCTCCAGGACCTGCCCCAGCAGGGCCAGAACGGTGATCACCGCCGCGGCCTCGAAATAGACGGGCGTCGCCCCCATCGCGTCGCGCGCGCCAGACGGCAGCAGCCGAGGCGCGAACAGGCCGACCAGGCTCTCGCCGTAGGCCACGCCCACGCCCATGGCGATCAGGGTGAACATGTTGAGCCGGCCGCTGGCCACCGACCGCCAGCCGCGAACCCAGAACGGCCAGCCCGCCCACAGCACCACGGGCGTCGACAGAGCGAACTGGATCAGATTGGAAACCATCGGCGCGACCCACCGATGATGGCCCATCAGGTGGGAGCCCATCTCCAGCGTGAAGACCGGCAGGGCCAGACACAAGCCGATCCAGAAGCGCCGCGTCATATCGGCCAGTTCGGCGTTGGGCGGCGGATCGCCCGAGGTCGAAATCGGCTCGAGCGCCATGCCGCAGAACGGGCAAAGCCCGGGGCCGGCCTGGCGCACCTGGGGATGCATGGGACAGGTGAAGACCAGCGCGCCAGGCGGCGTCGCCGGGGCGGGTGAACTGGTGGTCGCGTTTGGCTCTTGGGCGTTCATTCGTCGACCTCACCACGCGGGCCGCGTCAACGTCTCGACGGAGCCGCGTCTTCCATAGGTTTCGCGTCGCCATGGCCGGACACCCGCGACGCGGCCGCATGGCTCAGCCGACGGGCGCTGGTGATGTTGACGCGCGCATGCGCCCGCGCGGCATCCGCAATGGCCCGTAGACAACCGCGCCGGTTCCTGACGATGCGGAGGAACTTGATTTGGCGCAAGGTCGCGCCAGCACGCGGCCGCAAGCTCGCGGCATGAGGACCTCGCCATGAGCTACGCCAGCATCCTGACCATTCTCACCGGCGCCGACGACGACGCCCTGACGCTTGCATCCGCCGCCGAGCTGGCGCGCGCCGCCCAAGGGCAGGTCAATGTGGTCCTGGCCCCGCCCCTCGCGGTGGTCGGGGACCCCGCCCCAGGCCAGAGCGGCCTTGGCTTTTCGCCCGCGTTGCGAGAGGCGGCCCACAACGCGCAGGCGGAGCTGCGTCGCGATGTCGAGGCCATGGCCCGGGACATCACCGGACAGTTGGGCCCGGGCGCCGAGTCGGACGCCGGCCGCATCGTCTTGGTCGAGGAGCAGTCGGCGCACGCGCTGGACCTATCGGCCCTCGCGCCGTTCGCCGATCTGGTGGTCGTTGGCCGCATGACGCTGCAGGCCTTGGGATCTTGGAGCGGACTGATGGACGACGCCCTCCTTCGCGCCCAGGTCCCCGTCCTGGTGATCAGCGGCGCGCCCGGAGAGTTGGGCCTCGGCGCGGCCATCGCCTGGAACGGCAGTCCGGCGGCCGCGCGCGCCGTGCGCGCCGCCATGCCACTGCTCAAGGCGGCCACGCGCGTGGTCATCCTCCAGGATCCGGCCCACCTGCGCGCCAGCGAGCGGGCCGTCGCCGCGCCCGAGCGACTGGTCGCCTATCTTCGCCGCCATGGCGTCCGCGAGATCGAGGTCGAAACCCGTGATGGCCTCAGCCGATACGATGGCCTGGTTCGTCAGGCGCGATCCTGGGACACGGGTCTGCTGGTGGCCGGCGCTTTCGAACACTCGCGCCTTCGCGAAGATGTCCTGGGCGGCGTCACCAAGTCGCTGATCGCCCACGGCCGGGCGCTGAACCTGTTCTTCGCCCACTGAGCGTGGCGGCCGCCGATTCGGCGCCAGCCACGCTCTGGATGTTCGAGCTTCAGCGACCCAGGACGAGCGGCAGGCGCTCGGCGGCGAGCATGCCGCGGGTGACGCCGCCGAACAGGTCCTCGCGCAGCCGGCCCTGGCCATAGGCGCCCATCACGCAGTAGCTGGCGTGCTGGTCGGCGCAGGCCTTGAGGATCGCCGCATCGGCGCGCTGGCCATGGGCGGAGGCCCGCTCGATAGAGGCGTGGACGCCATGGCGCGACAGATAGACCGCGGCCGCCTCTTCGGGCGCGCCCTTGCCGCCGTCGTCGGCGTTGAAAATGGTCACCGACCCGGCCAGGCGCAGGAGGGGCGTGGCCGCGCGCAACGCGCCCATGGCCGAAGCCGAGCCGTCCCACGCCACAACGGCGTGGCCGCCAGCGTCGAAGCCTCGCGCGGCGTCAGGTACGGCCAAGACCGGGCAACGCGCGCCCATCACCGTCGAACTGGCAATCGCCCGCGGCTCGATCCGCATGAAGGTGTCGCGCTTGCAGTTGATCACGATCAGGTCGGCCAGGCCCGCCGCATCCAGGACGCAGTTGGCGACGTCGCCCGTGCTCTCGATCCAGTCCCAGGGCAGGCCTTCTTCGGTCAATCGGGCCATCAGGGCCGCGCGATTGCCCGTCTCGAGCTTGCGCTCCTCCACCAGGAGCAGCGCCTGGACCTGACCGCCATCGTCGCCGGCGACCACCGTGATGGGAGTGACGTCGATGCAGCTCAGATGGCCCTTCAAAGCCCGCGTCGCATCCAGGGCCGCCTGCAGGCGGGCTTCCTGGCCTTCGTCCTGGTGCACGAAAAGCAGAACGTTCTTCATCATCGCCTCCACGGTCGGCAAAAACGCCTGGAGATGACGCTAGCGAGCCCCTCGTCGCGCCGGCATCCGCATTTGTACGGAGCCCCGGCGAGCGCCGACCGGACGATTGACGTCCGTCAAAACGGTCCGCCGCGCGCGACCCATATTTTCTTCGCCCAGCCCCGGAGATTTCCTTTGTCCAGGTCAGATATTCTTGAGCGGAGCCACTCGCTGGCGCGACGGTCTCATGGGATCCGTGGAGCGGCCGGCCTGACCTTGCCCTTGGTCGGCGTCTCGAGGGTCTTCAGGTAGGCCAGGATCGCGGCGTTGTCGGCCGGCCCAAACGACCATTCGGGCATCGGTCCGTGACCGACCGTCAAACCCTCGGTCAAGGACTCGCTCAGCGCCTCGACATCATACCGTTCATGCAGTTGGCGAAAGCGCGGGGCTTGTGGATTGGGGCTGTCGCCGGTCCGGCCCACCGCGTGACAGCCGGCGCAGTCGCGCTCGACGATGGCCTGGCCTCGGGCGACAAGGTCGGGCGGGCTGGCCGCCGCGGGCGCGGCGACCAAGGCCCCGCTGAAGACCAGCGGGAGTAGGCGCAAGGCCAGATGAACTGGAATCCGAAGGGCGCCGCGGGCGCCAGGCGTCGGGTTCCGGGCGACCTGGACGTGCATCGCGTCGACGTTCATGACCAAGCTCCGAGCCCACATTCAAGACACAAGCCTGACCATAGGATAAGGGCCCGCCCTGATCCTGATCAATATCACGAGGACCTGATGATCGACGCCGTTGATCACGTCGCCGTCAAGCAGCCCGAACGGCCCAAGCTCCTGCAGGTCCTCGGTCCGGGGTTGATCACGGGAGCCTCGGATGATGATCCCAGCGGCATCGCCACCTACTCGCAGGCGGGCGCGCAATTTGGCTTCGGCCTGACCTGGGTGATGCTGTTCAGCTGGCCTCTGATGTGCGCGATCCAGGAGATCAGCGCCCGAATCGGCCGGGTCACGGGGCGGGGAATCGCCGGCAACCTCAAGCGCCACTATCCGGGCGGCATGGTCTACGCCGTGGTCCTTCTGGTGGTCAGCGCCAATGTCATCAATCTCGGAGCGGACCTGGGCGCCATGGCCGCGGCTCTGAAGCTGCTGATCGGCGGGCCCGCCCTGCTCTATGTCGCCCTCTTCGGCCTGGTCTCGGTGCTTCTCGAGGTTTTCTCGCGCTATTCCCGCTATGTGTCCGTCCTCAAGTGGCTGACCCTGTCGCTGTTCGCCTATGTCGGCGTGGCGTTCGTCGTCCAGATTCCCTGGCCGACGGTGGCGCGCAGCCTCGTCCTGCCGAGCGTGACCTTCAACGCCGACTATCTGACGGCCATCGTCGCGCTGCTGGGAACGACGATCAGTCCCTACCTTTTCTTCTGGCAGGCCGAAGAGGAAGTCGAGGAGGTCAGGGAGCGTGTCGACGCCAAGCCCCTTCTGCGGGCGCCCGATCAGGCGCCGGCGGAGTTTCGACGCATCCGCATCGACACCTATGTCGGCATGGCGATCTCCAACGCCGTGGCCCTGTTCATCATCCTGACCACGGCGGCGACCTTGCACGCCCACGGGGTAAGCGACATCCAGACTTCGGCCCAGGCGGCCGAAGCCTTGCGGCCCATCGCCGGTCCGCTGGCGTTCTTCGTCTTCGCCCTGGGGATCATCGGCACCGGTTTGCTGGCCTTGCCCGTGCTGGCCGGCTCCTCGGCCTACGCCTTGGGCGAGACGTTCGGCTGGCACGTGGGCCTGGCCCGAAAACCGAGACGCGCCAAGGCGTTCTACGGCGCCATCGCGGTGGCCACGCTAATCGGTGCGGCGCTCAACTTCAGCCCTATCGACCCCATCAAGGCGCTCTTCTGGAGCGCGGTGATCAACGGGATCGTCGCCGTTCCGATCATGGCCTTGATGATGCATATGTCCAGCCGCCGCGCGGTCATGGGCTCGTTCAAGCTTCACCCGGGGCTGAAAGTCGTCGGATGGCTCGCGACCTTGGTGATGACCGCCGCGGCGGTAGGCCTCCTGGCGACCTGGGGTCGCTAGTGAGCGAAGCCGAGCCGCTCTCGCGCGGCGTGTCGCCGCCCTCCCCGCCACGTTCAGAGGTCGCCGAAATCGGGTCTATGTATTTACCCCCGGCGCATTAACCTAAATCCCTTCGCCCATATATTGGTGGCGATCTCCGCCACGGATCGAAATTCGTAACCGACGACTAGAAGAACAGATTTCGGATCAATACTCAAAATGGGAAATAGAAACATCGCTCTTAGGGGGCGATTTGACCTATGAAAGCGATTCTGCCCGCATCACTGGGGCCGAAGGCGAGAGATGAGTTTTCAAATCGATCGGCCGCGGCGCCAGCAGGAAGATTGAAGACATGAGCGGATCCGAGGACCGGCCAGGCGCGCTGACCTTCAGCGCCAACGACCTGGTCAAGCTGATGGCGGCGACCTACCTGCCGCTGTGCGATGAACTCGAAGCGGCGGGGGTCCTCGATCGGGGCAAGCTCGCCGATACCATGGGGTTCTACGCGCCGGCGGGGGAAGTCAGTTCAAGCGCGGCGCTGATCGCCGCCCTGCAGGCCGTTCTGCGTCGCCCCCGACCGAACGAGACCATCGCGCTTTCGGAGTCCTTGTTCGACGCGACTAAGGACGTGGCGCTGCGCGTGATCCAGGGTGGCCGGCAGGACGATCAGGCGCGCGGCCGGACCTAGCCGCGCGACGTTTCGGCCTCTTGGATCAGCACGTGGGCCAGTGAGATCGCCAGCATCGCCCACGAGGCCTCGCGCTCCGGCCCAAGCCGCGCCAGGATGCGGACCGCCAGGGCGTGGGGATCGATCGCGCCGGCCTCGCGCAAGGCGCGACACAGCGGCAGGTAGGCGCCGGCGAAGGCGCGCGTAACATCGTCGCCGTTGAAGGACGGGATGTTCTGGCCAGCAGCGCCGACCTCCAGGGTCATCGCCGCGAAGGCCGCCCGGTCGGGATCGCGCCCGCCGACGGCGCGGGACTCGCTAAGCTCGCCAGAAGGATCAGGGTCAAAGCCGCGGCGACGTAGCAGGCGGGGCAATGACCCGCCATGGACCAGACGTCCTGGCGGCCGCTGCACAGCGGGCCGGCCATGAGACGCGGCAGGGCCTGGAACAAGGCCACGCTCCAGGCGGCGAGCGCGCCCGCGGCGGCGATTGGAGCAAGCGACCGTAGCGGCGTGACGAGCTTGGTCGACATGAAGCCCTCCCTGGAATGGACCGTCACAATGGTGGGGCCGGCCAAGCTTGGCATTGACGGCGATCAAAGCTGGAGTGCGCGGTGCGTGACAGGAGGGGTTTAGGTTCGCCGCAGGGAGTCTGCATGTCCGCCCCGTCTTATACCCAAGCCAGGCCCCCCGCGGGGTCGGGCGCGTTACTGATAGTTTCGGCCGTAGGCGCGTTCCTGGCGATCCTCGGCGCGGGACTGAGCCAGGATCCGATCTTCCGGCTGCAGGCCGAGACCATCGCGCTGGCGGGGGTGATCGCCGCGTTCGTGCTGAACGCGGGATTGTCGGGCGGCACGCTGGTGGAGCATCCCGACCGTTATTCGGACAACGTCATCAAGGCGGGGGTGATCGCCACGATGTTCTGGGCCGCGGCGGGTCTGCTGGTGGGGGTGTTGATCGCCGCCCAGCTGTCTTGGCCGACGATCTTCTACTTTCCCGAGGCTGGCTGGCTGAACTTTGGCCGGCTGCGGCCGCTGCACACCTCGGCGGTGATTTTCGCCTTCGGGGGCAACGCCCTGATCGCCACGTCGTTCTGGGTCGTGCAGCGCACCTGCAAGGCCAAGCTGGCGGGCGGCATCGCGCCGTGGTTCGTGTTCTGGGGCTATCAGCTGTTCATCGTGCTGGCCGCGACCGGCTATCTGATGGGCGCGACCCAGAGCAAGGAATACGCCGAGCCGGAGTGGTACACCGACCTGTGGCTGACCATCGTCTGGGTCGCCTATCTGCTGGTGTTCCTGGGCACGATCTGGAAGCGCAAGGAACCCCACATCTACGTGGCCAACTGGTTCTACCTGGCCTTCATCGTCACCATCGCCCTGCTGCATCTGGTCAACAACGCCGCCATTCCGGTGGGTCTGCTGAACCACAAGTCCTATGGCGTCTTCTCGGGCGTGCAGGATGCGCTGGTGCAGTGGTGGTACGGCCACAACGCCGTCGGCTTCTTCCTGACCGCCGGCTTCCTGGCCATGATGTACTACTTCGTGCCCAAGCGCGTGGAGCGTCCGGTCTACAGCTACCGCCTGTCGATCGTGCACTTCTGGGCGCTGATCTTCATCTACATCTGGGCCGGCCCGCACCACCTGCACTACACGGCCCTGCCGCAGTGGGCCCAGACCCTGGGCATGACCTTCTCGATCATGCTGTGGATGCCGTCCTGGGGCGGCATGATCAACGGCCTGATGACGCTGTCGGGCGCCTGGGACAAGCTGCGCACCGACCCGGTGGTGCGGATGATGGTGGTGTCGATCGCCTTCTACGGCATGAGCACCTTCGAAGGCCCGGTGATGTCGATCCGCGCGGTCAACGCGCTCAGCCACTACACCGACTGGACCATCGGCCACGTGCACTCCGGCGCCCTGGGCTGGGTGGGCTTCATCAGCTTCGGCGCGGTCTACTGCCTGGTGCCGTGGCTGTGGAAGAAGAAGGACATGTACTCGACCAAGCTGATCGAGTGGCACTTCTGGATCGCGACCACCGGCATCCTGCTCTACATCGCCGCGATGTGGGTGTCGGGCATCATGGAAGGCCTGATGTGGCGCGCCTACACGCCCCAGGGCTTCCTGGCCTACAGCTTCATCGAGACCGTCTCGGCCAAGCACATCGAGAACGTCATCCGCGCTGTCGGGGGGCTGATGTACCTGTCCGGGGCGCTGATCATGATCGTCAACATCTGGAAGACGATCGCTTCGCCCTCCGCCGAGCCGGCCGACGAAACGGCCGCTCCCGCCACCGCGATCGCCTGAGGTCAGCCGATGTCTCTCTGGAAGCAACACGCCAAGCTTGAGCGGCACTCGCTGCTGCTCGTCGTCGGCATCCTCCTGGTCGTCTCGATCGGGGGGCTGGTCGAGATCGCCCCGCTGTTCTGGCTGCAGGGCACCATCGAGAAGGTGCAGGGCGTACGCCCCTACACCCCGCTGGAACTGAACGGCCGCGACATCTATGTCCGCGAGGGCTGCTATCTGTGCCACTCGCAGATGATCCGCCCGCTGCGCGACGAGGTCGAGCGCTACGGCCACTACAGCCTGGCCGCCGAGAGCATGTACGACCACCCGTTCCAGTGGGGGTCCAAGCGCACCGGGCCCGACCTGGCCCGGGTCGGCGGCAAGTACTCCGACGCCTGGCACCGCGACCACCTGATCGACCCGCGCTCGGTGGTGCCGGAGTCGGTGATGCCGCCCTACAAGTTCCTGGCCGAGAAGGACCTGGACTATCGCGACATCGTCGACCGGATGAAGGTGCTGCGCACCGAGGGCGTGCCCTACACGGCCGACGAACTGACCAACGCCAAGAAGGATCTCGAGGCCCAGGCCGATCCGTACTCGACCGACGCGGTGGCCCTGCGCGGCCGCTACGGGGCCAAGGTGGTCAATCGCGACTTCGACGGCGATCCCGACAGGATCACCGAGATGGACGCCCTGGTGGCCTATCTGCAGATGCTCGGGACCCAGGTCGACTTCAAGTCCTACAAGGCCCAGGCCCCGGAGAACCAGCGATGAGCCAGCTCTCCTACGAAACCGTGGCGCGCTTCGCCCAGCAGGGCGGACTGATCTACTTCGGCCTGATCTTCCTGGCCGGTGTCGCCTATGCCCTGCGGCCTTCCAAGAAGGCCGAATTCCAACACGCCGCGCGCATGCCGCTGGATGACGAGGAGCTCTCCTGATGGCTTCCGAACGCAAGACCGACGACGTCACCGGCGTCGAGACCACCGGCCACGAGTGGGACGGCATCCGCGAACTGGACAACCCGCTGCCGCGCTGGTGGCTGTGGGTCTGGTACGGCTGCATCGCCTTCTCGATCGGCTACTGGGTGCTGATGCCGGCCTGGCCGGGCGTGCATGGCTACACCAAGGGCCTGCTGCACCAGTCCGACCGGGCCGCCGTGGGCCACGAGCTCAAGGCGCTGGACGTCCAGCGCGGGGCGGGCGCGGCCCAGCTGCGCACCGCCAGCCTCGAGCAGATCGAGCAGGACCCCAAGCTGCAGGCCTACGCCCAGCAGGTCGGCCAGTCGGTGTTCGGCGACAACTGCGCCACCTGCCACGGCATCGGCGGCACCGGCGGCAAGGGCTATCCCAACCTGCGCGACGACGTCTGGCTGTGGGGCGGCAAGCTGGAGGACATCCAGTACACCATCACCCACGGCGTGCGCACCGGCGCGGACGGCGCGCGCATGTCGCAGATGCCCGCCTTCGGCCGCGACGAGCTGCTCAAGCCCGAGCAGATCGACGACCTGACCGAATATGTCGTCCACCTGTCGAACCGTCCGGCCGACGCCGGGGCCATCGCCCGCGCCAAGCCGGTCTTCGACACCCAGTGCGTGGCCTGCCACGGCCTGGAAGGCAAGGGCGACCAGACCCTCGGCGCTCCCAACCTGACCGACAGCGAATGGCTCTACGGCGCCGACCGCGCCGCCATCCGCGGCCAGATCTTCGCCGGCAACGGCGGCGTCATGCCCACCTGGAGCGGCCGTCTCAGCCCCGAAACCATCAAGGCCATCGCCGTCTACGTCCACGCCAACGCCGCCGGACAATAACCGGCCATGCCAACCCTCATCGACAACACCAAACCCAAAACCGAAAACCGGACGGCGGTCTCAGCCGCCGCACGGGCCGGCCTGAAAGGGTGTCGTCGATGAACATCATCCTCTTCCTGGCCCCCGCGTCGATCGGGCTCGGCGCCATCGGCCTGCTGGCCTTCTTCTGGACCATGCGCTCGGGCCAGTACGACGACCCCAAGGGCGACGCCGCCCGTATCCTCTACGACCATCTCGACGACAAGCCGCCCGCCGATCCGCTCTGACCGCCTGGCCGGCCACAGGGAGTATCCCCATGCTCGACGTCCTTACCGCGCGCGACTCCGGCCTGACCGCCGACCTTGTGGTTCGCCTGCCGGTCGAGGCCATGCTCACGCCAGGGGCGGCCGACCTGCGCGTCGACGCCTTGATCGAGGAACTGATCCAGCTGGAAGCGGCTCTTCCTTCGCCGCGGCGCACGCGCGGCGTCCTCCTGAGCGGCGCGGCCAATCGCCTGACCCGCGACGGCATGGTCCGGCTCTTCGAAGCCTTGCGACATGTCTTTCGGTTCGCGCCGGGCGCGATCAGCGTCGCCGAGATCGATCTTTCGGCCTGGTCCAGCGCCTGGGCGAGCGCCGCGGCGTTCCACGGCGTCGGCCGCGCGCGGTTCAGCATTTCGCCACCCGCGGGAGGCGACGCCGGCGGCGACCGGCCCGAGCTCGCGACCCTGGCCCAGGCGATAGCGGCCTTGCGGGACGCCCACGTCCCCGTGCTGGAAGTCGACTTGGGGATCGCCTTCGATCTGACGGGAAGCGCGCTGGCGGACGTTCGCCAGATCGTTCGCTCGGCGCCTGACGTCTTGCGGCTGTCGGCTTGCGCGGAGACGGGCGAGGTTCCCGGCGCGGCCCGGTCGGCGCGCGAGGTTCGCGCCTATCTCGAACGCGCCGGCTATCACGATATCGGCGGCGGCCTCTTCGCCCTGCCCGGAAACGATCCCGCCGCCACCGGCGCGAACGGCGTCGACCGATCCGAACACGCCCCCATCGTCATCGGCGCTGGCGCGCGGGCCGCGCCCGTCAAGGACGCCAAGATCAATGGCGGGGCGCCGAAGGCCGAGGTCGACCCTGACCCGTCGGTCGCCTCGTCGGGCCAGTCGCGACAACTTTGACCTTGAGCGAGCGGGTTGCCTGATTGCCCGTTCGCGCAAGACCTTCCCGCCGAGCGACCGTTCGGCGGGAAGGCGCCTCCCCTTCCGCCTCAAGCCAGCCGCCCGTCCCGTGTCCGCCCCGCTTGGGGGCGGACACGGCGCGGGACTTGATGATCGTCAACGCGCTGGTCGCTGGACGGCTCAGGATGGCTCAAAAGGGAGATTTCCCGCCTTGCGATCATCGGCATCGCCCGCGAACGTTCGTCTTTGCCTCAACCTAGGCGCCGGAAGCCTGTTGGCGGTCCATGAGCGCATCGCTCGGTGCGATCTGGTCGAGGATCCGACGTCGGTCCCGGACCCGGTCGGCTAACCCGGAATCGATGGGAGGCCGTCAGGCGGCCAAATCTGTCGCCGAGAAGCGTGGGCGGGTGATCGTGAAGCGTCGTGAACCGTCCAGCGCCACGCGGCCGTCATGCTGCAACTGGGTAAGCATGCGCGACACCGTTTCGATCGTGAGTCCCAGATAGTCGGCGATATCCTGGCGGCACATCGGCAGGTTGGCCCACGCCCCTTCGCTGCGCCGGGCGATCTGGCTCAGGAAGAAGACGACCTTCTCGTAGGCGTTGCGCCGCGCCAAGATCACCATGCGCGCCTGGGCCTGTTCCAGTTGCAGGCTAGTGACCGTCCAGATCAGCCGCTCGATAAGCGCCCCATCCTCGGCGACGGCGAGGGCCTGGCGCCGTACATGGGCGATTTCGCAGTCGGTGAGGGCCTCGGCCGCGTGGCTGTGAGTCGCGCCCAGCGCCAGTCCGAACATGTCGCCCGGAAAATAAAACTCGCTGACCTGACGACGACCGTCGGCGAGCAGCCGCGTGCTGCGCACCACGCCCTTGGTCACGCGATAGTAGTCGGTGGCCCGGCCCTCCTGGGCGAAGATCTCGTCCCCCGCCCCGAAGCGCGTCGTGCGCGCCAGGCGATCGAAGGCGGCCTGCGCGGCGAGGTCGGCGGACGTACCCGCAGCCGAACTGATCAAGACCTGAAACGGCATGACTTCCCCCAAAACTCTTCAGAAGATTAGGGACGAGAGGGTCACGCCCACTATTAGGAAACCTACCTAGTCGAACTCATTTCGACGCCTTGACCCGCGACCAATTCGCACACGCTCAAAGATGGCGAACACAATCGGAAAAGCCGGAACGAGCCCCCAAGATCAAAGACGCCCAATCTTTCGGCGCAATGCCGCGCCTCCTCGGATTCGACCTGTCGTTGTTGGAGTCCCATTCAGGTGCGACGGATTGTCCACTTAGGTAATCTTACCGAGTGTGGACAAACCCCAGGCATGGTGACGCTAGGCATCGCGAGCATCGTTCGTCGAGCGCCGGAAGGTCTACAATGCGCATTCTTCACGTCGATGACGACCAACTGGTTCGTGAACTGATCAAAATCAGCATGGGACGCCTCGGTCACGACGTCCTGTCCTTTCAGGACGGTCCGGCCGCCCTGGACCATCTGCGCACCCATCCTGTCGACCTGATCATCTCCGACGTGACGATGCCCGGCATGAACGGCGCGCAATTTGTCGGCGCCGTGCGCGACGAGGCCTTGTCCGGCGCGCCTGTCGTCTTCCTGACCTCGGGCTTCGACCCTCGCACCGCCGCGCTGGAGGCCCTGGGCCCCGTCGCCATCCTCGGCAAACCCTTCGACCCGTTCGAACTGCCCGCGGAGATCGAGCGCCGGATGGCGCGCGTCGCATCGTCGCAAGGCGCTCAAGCCTGACAGCGCCGCCGCGGGCGGCCCGACAAGCTCGGCGCACTCAGCGCGTCAGCGCCGCGCGCAGGGTATCGACCAGGTCATCGTCCAGCAGTGGCTTCTCAATCAGCAAGGCCCCCGACTGTTCCGCCTTGCGCCGCAGGTCCGCGGAGGGATGCGTGGCGGTCACCACCATGACGATGTCGGGAAAGAGCCCTCGCACCAGTTCGATGAGGGCCAGCGCGTCTATCGCTGGCGCGGCGTGCCCCATGATCACCGCCTCGGCCGCGCCTGCGCGCAGGCGGGCGAAAAAGGTCGGCGTGGCGGCGAAGGTCTCCACCCGGTAGCCCTCGAGACCCAGGGAAAAGCTCAAGGCTTGACGAAGCGCGGCATCCTCGTCGATCACGAGAACGCGAGGCGACTGGGCTAAACTCAAGGGCAAGGACACGGATCTTGTTCCGCCTGACGGGGGTGACCCGGCGGCGGGCCGGGTGCGCCTGAGCTTGATACGCCGGCCCGACTGTCGGAAACATCTGGACTGCCCCTAAGGGGAATCCCGGACTAGCCACGGCTGCCCGACCGGCCACGCGCGGAGTGACGACCATCGACGAATTCACGCCGCCGCGTCCCAACTCCACTCGGACTAACGCCGCTCGGGAATGGGCGATGGCCGCGAGCATCGCGTCCGCGCTGGTCGTCGCCGGGATCATCGCGCGCGTCTTGTTCGAACCGATCCTGGGCGATCGCGGCCTCTATCTCTTCTTCTTTCCGGCCGTGGTCGCCGCCTCCGCCTATCGCGGCGCGGCCGGGGGCCTTTTGGCCTGCGCTCTGAGTCTTGTCTGCCTTCTCCTCGTGAACCTGCGCCACAACGGCTTTGACTTCGGCGACGCGGTCGGGACGCTGCTGTTCGTGGCGGTCAGCGCGGGGATCTGTTTTGGCGGCGAGCGCTTTCGCACGGCCCGAAAACGGGCCGACGCCGTGACGGCCGATCTGCTGCTGCGCGAAGCCCATCTGGCCTCCATCCTCGACACGGTGCCCGACGCCATGGTGCTGATCGATGAAGCGGGGCGCGTGCGCTCGTTCAGCTCGACGGCCGTCCGTCTGTTCGGCTGGACCCCGGAGGAAATCTTTGGCCAGAACGTCAATCGACTCATGCCCGAGCCCTACCGGTCGGCGCACGACGGCTATCTGCAGCGCTACTACGGCACCGGCGAGCGCCGGATCATCGGCCTGGGTCGCGTGGTCATCGGCGAGCGCAAGGACGGTTCTACCTTTCCGATGGAGTTGTCGGTGGGTGAAATCCGGACCGGCCGGGAACGGTTCTTCACCGGCTTCGTACGCGACCTCACCGAGACCCAGCGCACCCAGGCCCGATTGCAGGAGCTTCAGGGCGAGCTCGTCCATATCGCCCGGCTGACCTCGATGGGCGAGATGGCCTCGGCGCTGGCGCATGAGATCAATCAGCCGCTGTCGGCCATCGCCAACTATCTGAAGGGCGCGCGCCGCCTTCTCGAAGAGACCGACATTGACCGCGACACCCTCGATGGCGCGCTCGACAAGGCCGGGGAGCAGGCGCTTCGCGCCGGCGCGATCATCCGCCGTCTGCGAGACTTCGTGGCGCGCGGCGAAACGGAGCGACAGGTAGAGAGCCTCAATCGTATGGTCGAGGAAGCTGCGGCCCTGGCGTTCATCGGCGCGCGGGAGCTCGGGGTCGGGGTGCGCTTCGACTACGACATCAAGACCGACCGCGTTCTGGCCGACCGCGTCCAGATCCAGCAGGTCATCGTCAATCTGATCCGCAACGCCATCGAAGCCATGTCGGACGGCCCTCGCCGAGACCTGAAGATCAGCGTATCACGCGCCGACCAAGACGCTGTCGTCTCCGTGAGCGATACTGGACCTGGCGTCGCGCCGGAAATCATCGACAATCTGTTCGCCGCGTTTGTCACGACCAAGCGCGACGGCATGGGCGTGGGACTTTCGATCTCACGAACCATCATCGAATCGCACGGCGGTCGGCTGTGGGCCGAGGAGACGCCCGGCGGCGGGGCGACGTTCAGGTTCACCCTGAAGATCGTGGAAGGAGACCAGAGTCTTGAGTAACGGCGTCGTGCACATCATCGATGACGATGAAGCCATCCGCGACTCCCTCGGCTTTCTGCTGCGGGTCAATCGCATCCCGTTCCGCGTCTTCAGCTCGCCAGTAGAATTCCTGGAGGCCTCGCCGCCCGAGGGGGGCTGCATCCTGACCGATGTACGCATGCCCGAAATGAATGGCGTCGAGATGGTTCGTCGCCTGAAGGCGCGCGGCGATCGCGCGCCGGTCATTGTGATGACCGGCCACGCGGACGTTCCGCTGGCGATCGAAGCGATGAAGGCCGGGGTCGTCGATTTCATCGAAAAGCCGTTCGAGGAAGGCCAGTTGCTCGCGGCGATCAACGCCGCCCTGGCGCAAGGCAAGGCCCAGCGCGACCAGGACACCACTCTGATCGAGACGCGAAAGCGTCTGGCGGCGCTGTCGCCCCGCGAGCGAGAGGTCCTCGACGGCCTCGTCGAAGGCAAGGCCAACAAGGTCATCGCCTTCGACCTGGGGATCAGCCCGCGAACGGTGGAAATCCATCGGGCCAATCTCATGGGCAAGATGCAGGCGCGCAGCCTTTCGGAACTGGTGCGCATGGCCCTGTCGGTCCGGGATCGCGACTGACACGGCGGCGCGTCAGGGGCGGCTTCGCGCCGATCACCAAGGCGAGCACACCCTGTCCACCCGCGCGAGCCGCGACGCGCAGGGCAGCGCAGGCGACAGACGGACGCCGAGGACGTACGGGATCAAGCGTAGGCGACAGCCACCCGGTTTGCGGCTAAAGCGCATCGCGTGACTCGATCGGCGTTCCACCGCTGGCCCTTGATGCGCGCTGCGTTCCTTGCGTTGGCGTTGATAGCGGTTGCGCTGAAGGTTCTGGTGCCGGCGGGCTTCATGACAGCGCCGGGGCCGACGAACGGCCTGCCGTTCTCCGTGGTCATCTGCACTGGGCAGGGCGCGATGGTCGTCGAACCCGGCGACCCGATGAGCCACGACAAAAGGACCCCGTCCGAAAAGCCGTCGCACGACCAGCCCTGCCCGTTCGCGGGCCATGGCGCGGCCACGGTCGCGCCCAGCGCGATCACCGTCCAGGCGGTCACTTTCGCCGTCTATGTCGAACCGGCGGCGCGCCCCGTGAAGGGCTTGGCGCCGGGGCGCGGTCTGGCCGCGCCGCCGCTTCCCGCCCGAGGTCCTCCCAGCCTGCTGATCTGACGCCCTGGCGCCTTGGCGCCGGGCAAGGCCCTGCGCGCCGCGCCGGGCCCGTCTTGCCGATCAGTTCAGCTCACGGCGCCGATGCGCGCCGAAGGATCTCATATGAAGTCTCTCCTGCTCGCCACGAGCGCCCTCGTCGGCGCCGCGCTCCCGGTCATGGCGCGCGCCGACGCCGTCCTCGACGCGGACCAGAACAAGGTCGAAGGCGTCGTCGTCACCGGCCGCTCGTTCAATCTCCAGACACAGATCGCCGGCCGCCTTGGCCTCACCGAGCGCGAAACTCCCGCCGCCATCGAAGTGCTGACCCAGGAGGACATTCAGGCCCAGGGCCTGAGGACCGCGATCGAGGCCCTAAACGCCGCGCCCGGCGTCGTCTCGGGCAATCTGCCGGGCTCGGTCGGCTCGGTGTCGATGCGCGGCTTCCAGCGCGCGGTGAACTATCTCTACGACGGCGTGCGCATGCCCAATTCGGATGCGGGCGTTCGCAATTGGGACGCCTGGGCCTTCGAGCGGATCGAGGTGATCAAGGGCCCGGCTTCCGTCACCTCCGGTGAAGGCGCCCTGGCCGGCGCCATCAACTTCGTGCCGCGCCGGCCGGTGCTTGGCCAACGCTCTGGCGAGGCCTTCGCCAGCGCCGGCAGCCGCGACAGCTACCGCCTGGCCGCCGACCTCAACGCCCCGGTCGGCGACAAGGCCGCCGTGCGCGGCGATGTCGCCTGGTCGCGCTCGGGCGGCTGGATCGACGACACCGACTCCCGCACCTTCGCCGCCAATCTGGCCGTTCTGCTGGCGCCCACCGATCGCTTCTCGGTGACGCTGTCGGCCGACTACTACGAGGACCGCTTCTCGACCGCCTACTATGGCGCGCCGCTCGTGCCGGCCGCCGCGGCCCGGGATCCCTCCGACCTCGTCTCGGGCTCGGCTGGTCTGGTCCTCGACAAGGCGCTGCGTCGCAAGAACTATGACACGACCGATGGCCTGATGGACTCCCAGTCGGTGTGGCTGCGGGTCCGCGCCGCGTACAAGCTCAGCGATGCATGGACGCTGGTCAGCGACAGCAGCTGGTACGACGCCGACCGGCTGTGGCGCGACAGCGACGACTATAGCTTCAACAGCGCGAGCGGCCGTTTCGACCGCGCCACCACAAAGATCAGCCACGATCACCAGTTCTGGAGCCAGCGCCTGCACGCGGCCTATGACGGCCAGTTGGCCGACCGCCGCAACCGCTTCACCGTGGGCGCGGAGCTGGGCGGCACCGACTTCTTCACGGTGCGCCGGTTTGGAACGACGACCTCGGTCGCCCCTTACGCGACGGTCCGGGGCCTGTTTCCCGCCGACACGACCGCCAACTTCTCGACCCGCCAGAACGTCTGGGCCGACGTCGACTCCAAGGCGCTGTTCGTCGAGGACGCCTACAACCTGACGCCCGACCTGCTGCTGGTCGGCGGCGCGCGCCTGGACAGATTCTCGCTGGACCGCCGCGTGCTCAACGCCACCACCGGCGCGGTCACGCGCTATGGCCAGGACTACAGCCCCGTCTCCTGGCGCCTGGGAGCGGTCTACAACCTCCTGCCCAAGACCCAGGTCTACGGCCAGTATAGCCGCGCGGCGACGCCGGTCAGCGGCGTCCTGTTCCTCAGCGCGACCAACGCGACTTTCAAGGTCAGCATGGGCGAGTCCTATGAGGTCGGGATCAAGGGTTTGACCTTCGACGACCGCCTGCAGCTCACCGCCTCGGCCTACCACATCCGCCAGGACGACATCCTGACCCGCAGCCCCACCAACCCGGCGGTGACGGTGCAGGGCGGCAGCCAGACCTCGCGCGGCGTGGAGGTGTCGGCCGAGTGGGCGGTGAGTGAAGCGCTGAAGGCCAAGCTCTCCGCGACGGCTTTGGACGCCCAGTTCGACACCCTGATCGAGGCTGGCGGCGCCGACCGCGCGGGCAACCGGCCGGCCAATGTTCCCGAAAAGCTCGCCGACCTCTTGGTGACCTACGCGCCGCGCGCCCTGCCGCTGACCTTCACCGGCGCGGTGCGCTACAGCGGCGACTTCTTCACCGCCAACGCCAATACGGTGAAGGTCGAGGCCCACACGCTGCTGGATGCTTCGGTCAGTTGGGCCGCGCCGTTCGGCACGCTCAGCCTTCGCGGCCGCAACCTGACCAACAAGCTCTACGCCGACTGGTCGGGGTACGCGTCCTACCTCGTCTTCCTGGGCGAGCCGCGCAGCGTCGAGCTCTCGCTCCTGCGCAAGTTCTAAGCCGAACCACCCGCCGGCCCTTCAAGGGGCCGGCGGGTTTTCCCAGGCCGTCAGCCTCAGGACCCGCAACACCGTGACCGTTCACGCCCGATCCTTGCTTCGACGGATCCATCTTTGGCTGGGCCTTGTTCTGGGCCTGCCCTTCGCGGTGCTGGCCGTGACCGGTTCGGCGCTCGTGTTCTACATTGAGCTCGACGCCTGGCTGCATCCGGGCATCCGCGTGGCGACCAGCGCCCCCGCGCACGACTGGACCTCGCCCGTATGGGACCAGGCGCTCGCCACCGCCCGGACACAGTGGCCGGACGCGACGGGCAAGTGGTCGTTCGAGGTCACCGGCAAGCCCGGCGCTATTCCGGCCCGCTACTACGCGCCGACCGAGGGACACGCGGCCGGTCACGGCCACGCCGATCCGCTGATGGTGTGGTTCACGCCCGACGGTCGCCAGGTCCTGCGCCAGGCGCGCTGGGGCGACTACCTGATGACCTTCTTCTACGACATTCACCGCAACTTCCTGGCCGGCGACCTGGGCAACGTCGTCGTCGGCTGGACCGGCGTGGCGACCCTGCTCCTGCTGGCCACGGGCCTTTTCACATGGTGGCCGCGGGGCAGTTGGCGAAAGGCCCTGGCCTATAAGCGCGCGGCCTCGCCGACGCGCAGGCTCTACGATCTTCACAAACTGGTCGGCCTGGCCAGTCTCGTGCTGCTGCTGATCCTTTCAACCACCGGAGCGCTTCTGGCGTTGCCGGCCGAGAAGACCTGGCTGCTGTCCAAGCTCGTCGCGCCCGTGGTCGCGGTCCCCGCGCCTGTCTCCACGGTCAGCGCCGGGCGCCAGGTCTCGATCGGGCAGGCCCTGGCGGCGGCCCATCGGGCGCTGCCTGACGGCCGCATCGCCTGGATCGATGTTCCGGGGCCGGGCGATGGCGTGTTCCGGTTCCGAGCCCAGGTCCCCGGCGATCCGACCCACCGCTTTCCCTACAGCTTCGTCTTCGTCGACCAATATTCGGGCGCGGTCCTGGCCGTTCTCGACGCTCGCGAGGGCACGACCTCGACCACGGTCAGCAACTGGATCAGGCCGCTGCACGACGGTTCGGTCGCGGGTCTTTCGACGCGTGTCCTGGCCATCGCCGTCGGCCTCGCGCCCCCTGCTCTGTTCATCACCGGCTTTCTTCGCTGGCGAAGGCGCCGCGCCGCCAAGCGCCGACCAGCCTGACGTCTCGCCCTTCAACCTTTTCTCGGAAGAGCTCCCATGCCCGTCTTCATCAACCGTCGCGCCGCGCTCCTGGCCGCGACATCGTTCTGCCTGATCACCGCCGCAAGCGCCGCCCATTCACAAGACGCCACGACGTCCAGCGACAAGGCCAAGGCTCCGACGCCTTACAGAGAGACCGCCGGCGGCCAAAGCTGGGTCAGCGAGGTCCTCATCACTGGCCAGCGGCAGGGTTACGGCGCGCCGGTCGCCGCCTCGGGTGAATTCGGCGGCTATGTCGCTGCGGGGCGGCGCCTTTTCAACCGTGAACCCCACCCGCCGTTCAACGCCGGATCGATGCAGACGGCGCCGCCGGAGGTGAAGGCGCCCATGCTCAAGATGATGGTCGAGTTCAGAAACAAGGCCGAGGCCTTGGCGCGCGTCTCGCAAGCGCGAAGCTGAAGGTTCCTCTTGCCTCATGGCGTCTCGAATACATGACCACGTTGATCCCACATCTTCGCCACGTGGGCGCAAGCCTGTCGGTGCGGTCGTGAGTTGCGTTTTCGCAAGGGTTCTCGGCCAACCCATCGCCCGCGCGGCCTCGGGAGTTCCATTGGCGAAATGACCGCCTTGATCCCCATGCTTGCTCGACTCCTGGCGCGAACGGCTTTCGTTCTGACGTGCCTGGTGCTGGCCGTCCGGATCCTGGCGCCGCCGGGGTTCATGATCGCGCCGACGGCCCAGACCGGCGCCATGTCGCCGATCGTGCTGTGCTCTGGCCATGGACCGGTCACCAGGTTCATCGCCGCCGACGGTCGACTGGTGGATGGGCCTGCTCACAATCCCAAGGACGATGGCGAGACGCGCCATGGCGCGCACTGCGGCTTCTCCGCGACCGCGACGGGGCCGCTGCCGCCAAGCGCGCTTGGCGTGGCGCGGTGCGTCGTAATCGGCGCGACCGACAAGACGCCGCCACCAACAGGCTTGAGGCCGGGCCTTGGGCTCTGCGCGCCACCACCGCCCGCCACCGGTCCGCCTCTGACGCTCTGATCGCCTTCGCCGCGCCGGCGTCGCATTTTCGCGCGCTCGCGCCTGTCGTCAGACTTCATGCGGACGTTTTCCATGTCATCGCCATCCACGACCCCAGCACCCCCTCCCCTGCTTCACGTCCACCTGTCCCCCAGCCGCTCGCTGACACGTCAAGGCCAAGCCGTCGCCATCGGCGTGTTCGGCGCGGCCTCGCTCGCCGTCTCGCTGCTGTTCATCAGTCAGGGTTACTGGCCGATCGCCCCGTTCCTGGCGCTCGATGCGGGTCTTCTCGCCTTCGCCTTCTTCGTCATCGCCCGCCGCGGCCGAGCCTATGAGGAGGTCGTCGTCGAACCCGACACCATCCGGATCCTGCGCGCCGACGGCATCTCGCAGATCGTCGAGGATCGCATTCCCACCGCCTGGACCCGACTGGAGCGCGATGATGATCCAGACTTCGGCTGCCAGGCCTTGCGCCTACGCCATCGGCGGCGCTCGGCCACCATCGCCGACATGCTCTCCCCGGCCGAACGCGACAACGTAGCGGCCCTGCTCGCCGAAGCCCTGGCGCGGGCTCACCGTGGCGGCCTGGCCGCCCGCCAGCCCGTTCTCGTCCCCGCCGCCCTGTGTCCCATCCCGTCACACACGCCTTTCAGGAGGATCCCATGATCCGCGTCCGTCTCCTCGCCGCCGCCTTCGCGGCCCTCCTTGGAACGATCATCGCGCTGGCCCTGCCCCTGCCTCGGAGCCAGGCCACGGCGGCGGCGGCGGCCCCAATCGCGACCAAGGCCTGCGTTTGTCCCGGCGCGGGTCGCGCTTCGAGCGCCTCCGTCACCGCGTTCCTGAACCACCGCGCCTAACGCCGATCTCCTGCTTCACACCTCAAAGGACCCTACCAATGAAGATCACCTCTGTTTTCTGCATCGCCGTCGCCGGAGCGATGGTCATCGCTCCCGCCTTCGCCGCGCAAAAGACGGCATCGCCCCTCGAGATCTCTCACCCCTGGAGCCGGGCGACCCCGCCCGGCGCGACGACGGGGGCGGGCTATCTGGCCATCACCAACCCCGGCAAGACGCCCGACCGTCTGGTCGGCGGTTCGACGCCCGTCGCCGCCAAGCTGGAAATCCATGAGATGTCGATGACCGGCGGCGTCATGCGCATGCGTCCCGTGGCCGGGGGCCTTGTGATCGGCGCGGGCCAGACCGTGACCCTCAAGCCCGGCGGCTATCACCTGATGCTGATCGGCCTCAAACGCCCTCTCAAGGCCGGTGAGCAGGTGCCGGTCACCCTGACCTTCGAACGCGCGGGCCCGGTCAAGACCGCCCTGGACGTGCAGGCGACCGGCGCCGCGCCGGCCGCGCCTTCCCATCACGACATGCCCGGGATGAAGATGTGAACCGGACCACAAAAGTCACCCTGGGGCTGACGGCGATCGGCGTGCTGGTCGCCGCCTTGCTGATCTTCTGGACAATGCGGCCACAGGGTTTGGCGCCGTCGTCGATCGGCGGCGCCTTCAGCCTGGTCGATCAGGACGGACGCGCCGTCACCGACAAGGATCTGCTGGGCAAGCCGACGGCGATCTTCTTCGGCTTCACCTATTGCCCCGAGGTCTGCCCCACCACCCTGGCCCAGATGACCCAGTGGCTGCAGGCCCTGGGTCCCAAGGCCGACAAGCTCAACGTGGTCTTCGTCTCGGTCGATCCCGGTCGAGACACCCCGGCGGTGATGAAGGAATATCTGTCCAACTTCGATCCGCACATCCGCGGGTTTTCGGGCACGCCCCAGCAGGTCGCCCAGGCCGCCAAGGCCTACCGCGTCTACTACGAGAAGGTGCCGATCGAGGGCGGCGGTTACACCATGGACCATAGCTCGGCGATCTATCTGTTCGACGCCAAGGGCCGCTTCGTCTCGCCCATAGGCTACGGCGGCCCGCCTGAAGTCGGCCTCAACGCGTTGAAGGCCCTGATACCCCCCTAGCTGTCCAGTCCCGTGGCGGCCTTCAGGGCGCGCCGGAGGGACGGGTCGACGCGGTGGTCGGCTGGAGACCGATGGCTATGTCTCCGGTCTGATCGGATCGGGGCGCTGGCGGGTCAATCCGCGCCGATCGCCGCCCCTGGCGCATGCGCGGAAACGCGTCGCTCACGGGGTCAACGCTTTGAGCTCTGCTTGGAAAGATCCGCGCCACGCAGAGCGACCAGCGCGACAACCGCGTCGGTTTGAAGAATATTCGCCCCCATCGACAGTAAGGCCCTGACGCCAACGTCGTCGCCCAAGACCAGATGCTGGTCGGCGTCGCCCAGGCTGTTCAGCCAGACGCGCGGACCGAGTCGCGCGATAGCGTCGCGAGCTTCGGGCGTCAGGCTTTCGGGATCAGCGTGCACCACTTGCGCCGGTCCGGTGATCCGCAGCAGGTCGGCCAAAGGCAGATCCGTGGTGAACCGAACCATCAGGCGCGCCGCGGGGTCCAGGGCCCGCACGCTGGCGAGAATGGCGGGATCGCTGTCGAAGTAGAGGCTGGTGGCGCGCATGCCGGAGGCATTGACCGTCTCAACGATCGGCCTCAGACGATCGCTCTTCAGATCGAGATCGACCAGGATACGCCCGCAGGCCACCGCGAGCGCTTGCGCCAAGGTCGGCGGCGCCGCGTCGGCGGCGCGGCCATCGCGCTGTTTCAGCCGGAGCGCGGCGACCTCCGACGCGGTCTTGTCCTCGACCACGCCCTCGCCGGTCGTGGTCCGGTCGACCTTCCGGTCGTGCATCAGCACGGGTGTCCCGTCCTTGGTCACGGCGACATCGATCTCGACGATCTCGACCCCCGCCGCGATGGCGTCCTCGATCGCCGCCAAGCTGTTCTCGGGCGCGCGGCTGTGCGCGCCGCGGTGCGCGGCGATCATCAGTCCAGCGTCCGGCCTGGCGAGACGCGAGAGCGCCATCGCCATGGCCGGCGTCTGCGCGCAACGCTCCGGGGCCGTCGGCTCGGCCGCTCGCGCGGCGCTGGCCATGCCAAGGGCGAGCATGCCTAGAAGTGCGAGGCCACGGATCATGGCGCGCGCTTCAGGTCGAGTTCGGCGCTCTTCGGCGCCAGATCGATCAGTCGAGCGGGCTTGCCTGGCGCCGACTTGCTCAGGCGGAAGGCGTCGTAGAGCGCGCCTGTGGCGGTGTAGGCCCTGTAGGTCAGCTCGGCGCCGTCGACACCAATCGCCTGGAACAGCTGCACGCCGGTCGCCTTGCGCGAAGCCCAGTCGCGCTCGCCGCCGACATACTGCTTGGGACCAGCCACCGACACCACATAGACCGGCGCGCCCTTGCGCCCCCGGGCGTAGGTGTGGTCGTGGCCCTGGAGCACCAGATCGACGCCGTGCTTCTGGAGCACGGGCTCGAGCGCCGCACGCAGCTCTGCGTTGTCGCGCCCCTTGGCGGTCGAATAGATCGGATAGTGCAGGAAGACGACGGTCCAGGCGTTCGGATTATCGGCCAGACGCGCCTCCAGCCACTTCAGAGTCGCGTCGGCGAGGTCAGGAAAATCGGAGATGGCGTCGGCGTCGAGCGACAGGAACCGCACGCCCTGGTAATCGACCTGGTAGACGGTTTCCGACAGCGCCGCGACGCCCGGCGGACCGTTGCGCGGCAGGGTGAACTGCTGTCTCCACTGCGGGGCCAGACTCGGACGGCCTTCGATCTGCGGGCCATATTCATGATTGCCCGGGCTGGGCAGGGTCAGAAGCTCAGCGTGCAGGTCCGGCGCCATGTCGAACCACTCGCCCCATTCTCGATCGGCGTCCGAGCGGTTGATCAGGTCGCCGGCGTAAAGCGCCAAGGCCGCGTCCGGCGCCAGACGGCGCGCCATGCGCATGACCCGCGATCCGTGGCTCTCGACCTCGTTCTGCACGTCGCCGAAATAGAGGAAGCTGAACGGCTTGGCGGTCGCCGCCGCCGTGCGGATCTGCCGCCAGGCGCTGAAGGTCCGTCCATCGCCCACGCGATAGACGTAAAGCGTTTCCGGCTTCAGGCCCTGGACGACGGCGCTGTGGGCGGTCGCCGAGACCGGCCCGCCGTTGCGAGGGACGTACTGCATCACCTCGCTGTCGGCCATGACGGTCTGAACGGCGTCCTCGAAGGCGGGTCCGGGCGTCGCTTCGGCGTATTCGACCAGACCCTTGCCGGCCCCGGCCTCCATGCGCCAGGTCACCGCGAAGCCGCGCGACGGATCCTCGGTCGGATTGACGATCAGCCGCTGCGGCTTGCCGCCAGTGATGAGCGGCTCGGCCGAAGGTCTCGCCTTGGCCGGCCCCTCGGCGGTCGCCGGCGCGGCGAGCGACAGAGCGCCCAGGGCGACGCCGCATACGAGGGCCGCCATCGGCTTGAACGATGCGCCACGAGCGCGGCGCGGATTGGAGCTTTGGGTCATGGTCGACCTTGGATCAGGCGTTCAGGAAAAAGGAGGTCGGCGCGGCCAAGGGGGAGCCGCGCCGACGCGGCGCCCCCCAAAGGCGGGGCGCGCCTGCGCCACGGGCCGCGTCAACGCGGCCCGTAGGCGTCGCGGTCAAAGCTTCCAGTCGAAGCTGAGGCTGATGTAGCGGCCGTTCTCGATGTAGTCGCGAATGCCGCCCTTGGCCTTGCCGAACGTGTACCAGTAGGTGTGGCTGTCCAAGGCGTTCTGCACCTTGAAGGTCGCGGCCATCCGGTCGTTGAAGTGGCGGCGGACCATCAGGTCGACGAACCTGTAGTCCTGCTCGTAGGGATCGTTGCCGTAGTCCTCGATGTCTTCGAGCGATTCCGACTGGTAGCTGTACGAGACATAGGCCTCCCAGCCGTTGCGCTCCCAGAAGACTTCCAGATTGGCCAGTCGAGCGGGCGTCTCCATCAGCGGCAGTTCCAGGCCCGCCGGGTGCCAGCTGATGCCGGTGACGGCGCGGGCGCGCTGGAAGGTCATGTTGGCCGCGACGCCGAGGCCGTCGAACGGGGCTGGCAGCCAGTGCAGGATCTGGCGGGCGTTGACTTCCACGCCGGTCACCTTGGCGGACTTGCCGTTCATCGGCGTCGAGATGTCGACGCCCGTCCCGTCCGTGTAGTTTTCCGTCGTGCCGTCCTGGATGACGCTGGACGAGGAGCGGAACAGGAAGTTGCGGATGTCCTTGTGGAACAGACCGATCGAATAGGCGCCGGTCTTGCCATTGTACCATTCCAGCGAGGCGTCGTAGTTCACCGCCTTCATCGGTTTCAGGTCGGGATTGCCCGTGGTGACGCTCTCGAGGATCCACTTGTCCTTGGGATCGGTCTTGCCGTCGCCGTTCGGATCGGTGTTGTAGCCGTAGGACTTGGCCGAACTCATGCGGTTGATGTCCGGACGCGAGAAGCTGGTCCAGACCGCGCCACGCAGGATCAGGTCGTCCCTGAACTTGTAGTTCGTGTGGATCGACGGCAGCACGTTGACGAAGTTGGACTTGTCGCGCGTGAAGGTGTCGCCCTTGAGCGGGTCTTCCAGCCAGGCCTGGATGTCGTTCTGGGTGCGCTCGACGCGAACCCCGGTGATGACCTCGGCCTTACCGAACTGGGCCTTGCCCATCGCGTAGCCGGCGAGGACGGTCTCCTTGTAGTTCCAGGTGTCTTCGTTGGAGACCTCCGCCGCGTCCGGCGACGTCGCCAGGCCGCTGAAGAAGGTGGACTTTCCGTCCTGGGCCTTGCGCAGCTCGGCCATCATGTTGTCGGTGTCGATCGTGACGCCCAGCCGGTACTGACCCGAATAGACGCCGCCGAACAGGCTGTCGACGGACTTGCCAAAGTACGGGGAGAAGTCGGCCATCGTGCCGCTGCGGGTCAGGTCGATGAAGCTGCCGCCCGTCTTGCGGCGCTCCGAGACGGACATCTTCAGGCCCGTCTTTAGCTCGCGCAGCCAGTCGCTGGACGGCGCGTAGGCGAGGTTGAACTGGGCCTGCTTGAGCGTCTCCTCGTTGTCGCCGAAGCCGGCCGTCATGCCCGAATACTTGAAAGCGGCCGGGTCCTGAACGGCGGCCATGCCGGCGGCGTTCAGCACCCACTTCGGAAAGCGCGGGTCGCCAGCGGTCGAGACGAACACGCCCTTGTTGCCCAGCCAGTCATAGGCGTCGGTGCGGAACTGCAGCTCGAACTCGTCTTTGATGTTGTCGCGCGAGTTGGAGTACGAGAAATCGTAGTCGACGGTCAGGTCGCCGAACCGGCTCTTGCCGCCCAGAGTCGCCGAGCCCAGCACGCCTTCGGTCGAGCCCCCTTCCCAATAGCGGCGCAGCCGAAAGCCTTGCGGGTCCCACAGGCCCGAAGCCCCGTCCAGACTGTAGAAGCTCTTGGTCTTGCGGTCGGCGTCGGTGATCCGCCCGTCCTTGTTCTGATCGACGATGTCGTTGACCGAATAACCGTAGACGCGCGCGCCGTTCTCGACGCCGATGACCGCCTTGTCGGGCGTCATCAGGTCTGTACGGGACTTGTCCTTCTGGACCAGGCGCTCGGATATGCGGTCGGCGTAGTTGCGAAAGTTGAGCCGATTGCGGAATTCCGTCTCGTCATAGACGTTGTACTGTCCACGCAGGTGGACCTCGTGGTCGGCGCTTCGCCAATCCAGCGATGCGTTGACGCCCTTGCGCTCGACCTTGGTCTCGCCCGCCGAGAGCTCGACCCCAAGGGTCTGGAAGGTCGAGGTGTCGAAGTCGCGCGACTTGTTGGTGACGAACCAGCGCTGGGGCATGTCGTCGCCCGACCCGCCGACTTGCTCGAACTGTGAATTGCGGCGTGAAAAGCTGGCGGTGACGAACAGGCCAAGGTGCTCGTTGAACTGGCGGCCGAACGACAGCTGCGCCTCGCCCGACTTTTTCCGGTCGCGCTTGTCGAGCATCGTGCCTTCGAGCGACACCGCCAGGTGCGTGGGATCGAAGTCGAACGCGGTCGGCGTGCGGATCTCGACCGAGCCGCCCAGGGCGTCGCCGTCCATGTTGGGCAGGATCGACTTGAACACGGTGATCGAGTCGACGCCGGCGGCGGGCAGGAAGCTCAGCCGCACGCCGCGATAGAAGTTGTCGCCGGGCGAGCCCATGCCGCCCAGACGCACGCCGTTGACCGAATAGGTGTTGTACTCCGTGGCCAGGCCCCGGATCGAAATCCGATCGCCCTCGCCGGTCGTGTGGTTTCGCACGGCCGACACGCCGGGCAGGCGCGAAACCGCCTCGGTCAGGTTGGACGAGGGCAGCTTGCCCATGTCGTTGGCGCTGACCACGTCGGTGATCATGTCGGCGTCGCGCTTGGCGTCGAGCGACTTGCGCAGGCCGGCGGCGTAGCCGACGACGATCAACTCGTCGACCTCATCGGCGACGACCAAAGGGCGTTCACGCAGCACGACGGCCCCGTTGATGACCTCGACGGTAAGCGGCGCGGCCGACAGCATTTGCTTCAGCGCCGCCTCGGCCCGCAAGCGCCCGTCGACCGCCACCGACTGGCGGCCTCGCGTCAGCGCCGGATCGACCGAAATGGCGACGCCGGAAATCCGCGAGAACACCATCAGCGCCGCGCCAAGATCCTGCGCGGGGATGTCGAAGCGGGCCTCCACGGCCAGCGGCGCGGAAGAACCGGGTTCGGCCAGGGCCGCGCCGGCCCCCGCCGCCACCGAAAACGCCGCCACCGCGGCGAGAAGTCGAGATTTGTAACGCATCAAACGCCCCCAGAACCTTGAGCCCTTTTTCCGGGCCTCGAACGGGGTAGACGGAGCCATCGGCAATATCAGACAGGCGTCGCAAAACTTTTATTTTTCTAGTCCTTCAAGCCATCGCTCCACGCATCGGAAATATATCTCTCTATACTGATGATATATTTCAATCCGATCCTCGTATGGAGATCAGACGCTTTCTGACCGCCGCGCAGTCCTTCACAAAACTGCCGTACAGTTCGGCTAACGCCGCCGCTCATCGAGCCGCCTTCGGGGCGCGGCGAGGCCTGGAATCCGGGAATGGCGCAGAACGAACCCGTGCCGGTCTTCGAGACCGTGCGCGCGCACGAGACCCGGTTGAAGGCCTATGCGCGGCGACGCGGCGCGGACGGCCACGAAGCCGAAGACCTGTTCCAGGAAACCGTGCTCCGGCTACTGCAGCGGGCGCGCCGAGCGCCCTTGCTCAATCCGCTAGCCTATGCGTTCCGCGTGCTCGACAACCTGATGCGCGATCACCGCCAGGAGCCAAGCTTCGAGGCGTTGGACGAAAGCGAGCCGTGCGAGCAGCCGGGTCCGAGCGCCCTTCTTGAGGGACGCGAGCTGGCCGAGGCGTTCTCTCGCGCGATTGCCGCCATGCCCAGGCTTCGTCGGGAGGTTTATCTGCGACGCCGCCTGGACGGCCAGAACTACGACCGCATCGCCCTTGACCTCCGCCTGACGCCCGAGGCTGTCCAGAAGCATTACAGCCGCGCGTCGGCGGCCCTGCGCAAGGTCCATCAGGATGGATTTTCCGCGTTGGGCGAAGGATAGGCCGCATGCGCGATACGCATCTCGACAGGACCGACGATCATCTGGCGGCGCTTTGGGCCGACCGCCTGGCCGCCGCGCCGCTGCCTCGCCACGATGCGCGGGAGCTCGAGGAATGGCTGGCGGCGGATCCCCGCCGCGAAGCCTTGCTGGCCGCGCACCGCGATCTGATCGCCTCGGCGTCCTTGCGCCGGGCCTTGATCGGCGCTCGCGCGGCGGCCCGTCCTGGGGCCAAGTCGCGCGGGCTGGGAATGCCCTCGTGGGCGCTGGCCGCCGCGGCGGCCGCCGCTGCGGTCTTGGCCTGGCCCCGCCCCGCGCTGGAACTGAAGACCCCCCAGGGCCGTCAGCAGGTCCAGGTGCTGGCCGACGGCTCCAGGCTGACCTTGAACGGCGACTCCCAGGCGCGCGTGGCCTTGGCGCGCCGGAAACGGGACGTGCGCCTGGACCGCGGCGAGGCCTTCTTCAAGGTCGCCCACGATCCGTCCCGCCCCTTCACCGTCCATGCGCGCGACGCCTCGGTCACCGCTCTGGGCACCGCCTTCAACGTCAATCGCCTGGCCGACGCGACCGAGGTCACCGTGCGCGAGGGCAAGGTCAGGGTCGTCGCCGCCATGGCCCCCGACCGGCCAGTCGTCGTCGTCGCCGGCGAGAGCGTCCGGGTTTCCGCACGGGGGATCGAGGGACGCATCCGCTTCAACCCCGCCGCCGCCGATGACTGGCGCAGCGGCTGGATCGAGCTGAACAACGGCCGGCTGGGCGACCTGGTGACCGAACTGAACCGCGCCAACGCCACGCGGCCGTTGAAGCTTGGCGGGACCGCCCTGGCCGACCTTCGCTTGACAGGACGCTTCCGCGCGACGGCGCCGCGCGAGACGGCGGAGCTCGTGGCGGCGACGCACGGCCTGGCTCTCCGCGAAGCCCCCGATGGGATCGTCCTGGGCCCAGGCCTCTAGGCCACGGACCCAGGAGCGGGGTTCCCAAGAAGCGGCCGGACGCTGATGCAAATCTCCTGAGACTGGTTTGAATGGCGCGGTTTGATCTGACGGATTTCGAGGGGGCGGTGATCGCGCCCTTGCCGCCTGACAAGCCCCGCGCCGGGACGACCGGCGGGTGCTGAACGGCATCTTAGGGTTGGAGGCGACCGCCGCCTACAGAGGTTCAGGGATCAGCCTCGAGCGCTGTTCCGCGGGCGCGTTTTCGGCCCAGAGCAAGAGCGCGTCCAACGCCGGACATAGGGACTGCCCCCAATCGGTGAGATGATACTCGACCTTCGGCGGCGCTTGCGGGTGAACGATCCGGGTCACGACACCATCAGCCTCGAGTTGTCGCAGCTGCTGGATCAGCATCTTCTGAGACACGCCAGGGATAGCGCGCTCCAGGTCAGAGAACCGCTGCACCCGGCCGCCGAACAGCTGAAACAGGATTACCAGCTTCCACCGCCCCTCCAGAACCCGGATGACATTCTGGATGCTCAGAGACGCCGAGTCCGCCGTATAGGCCACACGCTTACTTTCGGGTGCGTGCCTTACTTTTTCGTCCGTTCTTGTCATTTCGGGAGGGTGTTCACAGGTTGTGGCGGACAGCAACCTTATGCCGGAGACCATCGGTGTCCACCAACCTCCCCCGCCCTATCGCCGACTATGTCGAGGCCAATGCCCGCCTTGACGTGGACGACATGCTTGCCGCCTTCGCCGCCGACGCCGTCGTGAAGGACGAAGCGCGCGAGCATCGCGGCCATGCCGAGATAAAGCCCTGGATTGAGTCAGCGACCATAGCCGCTCGCGCGATCTTCACGCCGAACGCCTGGCGCGAGGACGACGGCGCCGTCATCGTCGACGGAATCACCGTTGGCGACTTCCCGGGAAGCCCGCTTCCGTTCGCCTTCCGCTTCAGGCTGAACGGCGGGGCCATTTCGGCCCTGGAGATCGTCTGATGTCCGGCGAGCAACGTGAATTCGAAGGCGTCCGCGCCGTGGTCACCGCCGGCACCAAGGGCGCCGGCCGCGCGACGGTCGAACGCCTGCTGCGCGGCGGCGCCAGCGTCGTCACCGCGGCCCGGAGCGCCGCCAACGCCCCTGTCGGCGCCCATGTCGTGGAAGTCGACCTGACCAAGCCGGAAGGCGCCGAACAGCTGGCGCGGGCCGCGATCGAACACCTCGGCGGCGTCGATGTCCTGGTCCACGTCCTGGGCGGCTCGTCATCGCCCGGCGGCGGCTTCGCCGCGCTCACCGACACGCACTGGGCCGCGGAGTTGGATCTCAACCTGATGACGGCGGTGCGTCTAGACCGGGCGCTGCTGCCGCAGATGCTGGAACGCGGACGCGGCGCGGTCGTCCACGTCTCGTCCATCCAGCGGACGCTGCCGCTGCCGGAGTCCACGACGGCCTACGCCGCGGCCAAGGCCGCCCTCACCACCTACAGCAAGTCCCTGTCCAAGGAGATCGGCCCCAAGGGCGTGCGCGTCAACGTCGTGTCGCCGGGATGGATTCATACCGAGGCGGCCGACGATCTGATGCGCCGGATCGCCGACAGCACGGGCGGAAGTCTCGACGAGGCCAAGCAAAGCATCCTGGACGCGCTCGGCGGCATTCCGCTCGGCCGGCCGGCCAGGCCCGAAGAGGTGGCCGAATTGATCGCCTTCCTGGTCTCGGACCGCGCCTCGGCCATCCACGGCGCCGAATACGTCATCGACGGCGGCACGATACCCACCGTCTAACCTGGCTACGGTCTCCTACTCCCCGCGTAGCGCCGATCAGGAGAAAATACATATCGCGATAATTTTTACCTGGACACACGATCGGCTCACGACTACAAAATAATTATCGCAATAATCTTTATCGCAGAAACCACTAAACAGCCTTTGGGAGAACCCTATGATCCGCCAAGCTCGCAACATTCTCATCGCCGCCGCCCTGACCGGCCTGGCCGGCGCCGCCCATGCCCAGCCCGACGCTTCGCCGGCCGCGAGCGCTCCAGCGGTCCGCAACGTTGTCCTGGTCCACGGCGCCTTCGCCGACGGCTCGGGCTGGCGGGGTGTCTATGACCGACTGACCGCCAAGGGTTACAAGGTCAGCATCGTTCAGAACCCGCTGACCTCGCTGGCCGACGACGTCGCCGCCACCCGTCGTGTGCTAGCCCGCCAGGACGGCCCCGCGATCCTGGTCGGCCACTCGTACGGCGGCACGGTGATCACCGAGGCCGGCAATGATCCGAAGGTCGCGGGCCTGGTCTATGTCGCCGCCCTGGCGCCCGACACCGGTGAGTCCACCGGCGACCAGTTCGCCGAGATCCCCGCCCCTCCCGGCTTCGTGATCGAGCCGCAGTCCGACGGCTTCGGCTTCGTCAATCTCGCCAAGTTCAAGGCCGGCTTCGCCGGCGACATCAACGACGCCGACGCCGCCTTCATGCGCGACTCGCAGGTGCCGATCGCCATGTCGGCCTTCGGCGACAAGGTCACCCGCGCCGCCTGGCGCGCCAAGCCCAGCTGGTTCGTCGTGGCGACCGAGGACGGCGCCATCGATCCGAAGCTGCTGCGCAAGACCGCCGCGCGCATCGGCGCCGAGACGGTGGAGGTGAAGGGCAGCCACGTCGTCTTCCTCAGCCAACCTGGAGCGGTGGCCGACGTGATCGACCAGGCCGCCAAGACCGCCCCGCGTAAGGCGAAGTAAGACCACGACAGACGCCAGATGGGCCGGCCGCCGACACGCCATGCGCGTCGGCGGTCGCATCGATTTTGTCCAACACGCCTGGGATGGTTCCGACGCCGACGATGCGATCACCGCGGCGCTCAAATCGCAGCGACTATTACCGCTGAAACCGCCCTTTGATTGCGGCGCCGCCCCGCAACGACGACACTCGGCCTCAAGAAAGCGCCGCTCTTTCGCCCCGCCGAGCATCGGGGCCAAGGCGCGCAAGGCGCTCGCCTTTCGTCCCATCCCCCCGACCTTAAGGGACATACCTTCGACGTGGCGTACTCCCCCCAACGCGCGTCCTTCCGGCCCAACCGGCGCGATCACGTCCCCCAAAGGCGCGCGCCTTGGTTTCCGGCGTCAGCCAGCCGAACGGCGGCGGGTCTGCAAACCCGCCGCCGGCCTTTCAGATCTTTTCCGGGCTCTCCGCATGCGCGCGGGTAAGAGCCGCTTCGGCCGCTTCGAGACGCGATCGGACGGCGGGGGATTTGAGCGGCTCGACCGAAACGATCACGACACCCCGCGCGTCCAGCACCTGGATCTTCAGCGGCGTCTCGAACCGGCTCGAGAGCTCACGCCAAGCCATGAGTTCGGCGAAGTCCTCGCCGGCCGATGCGGTGGAATAGAGCGACACGAACGGCGCCTGCGCCAGCGCCCGGTACAGCGTCGGGCTTTGCGACAGGGGCAGCTTAGGTCCGCGCCGATAGACCGAATGGGCGATCACGCCGGTCGCATAGGGCTGCGCCAGGCTCCGGTAGTCGACCCAGACCGTCTTGAACGGACCGCCGGCCGTGGTGACGTCCAACGTGCGGTCGATCACGTGCGTGGTCTCATGCAGCAGAATGTAGGTCAGGGCGGAGGCCCTACCGGCTTCAACCTTCACGCTGTAGCCCGATCCGTCCGGGGAAAAGAGCATCGCCTCCTTCTGGGTGAGGAAGTCCGAAAGCGATGTCTCGAGCACATCGGCGCGTAAGGTGATGTCGAACAGCCGCTCGCCGTTGGGGCCCTCCGAGGACCGCGTCAAAGCCGTGCCCGCGCTGGACGGCGCGTCGATGAAACTGAGCCGCGCGAGACGTCGCTCCAGGACCTGTCGGTACAGCGCCGGAAGATCGGCGATGGCGCTTTCGATCAACGCCCATTCCCGGTCAGTAAGGACATGGGCCTTGGTCTCCTTGGCGCCCGCCTCGACATAGGCCTTGATGGTCTCGTCGTGAGGCGGGCCGATCCGCGCGCGGAGGGTCGAGGCGGTTTGATCGCCAATGGCCGCCGTCGACAGCGCAGCGGCCTTGGCAAGCCCGCCCCCGGGCCAGGCCAGCAAGAGCAAGCCCATGGCCAGCAGCGCGCCAAACTTGGGTCCGGGATGCGACGGGACTTCTGGCACGCGCTGTCTTCCTTTTCGATCATCGGGTCAGGCAAGGAACAGGTTTGTCTAGACGGACTTGTGTCAGACGATTTCGACCGGAACGGCAAGAGCGTATCCCGCCCCCCGCTCGGTGCGGATGATGCGCTGACCGCCAGGCCAGGCCGCCAGCTTGCGGCGCAACCGCAGGATCATCACGTCGATGCTGCGGTCGGTGACCTCGTCGGGATGCACGCGACAGGCGGCCACCAACTGCTGACGGCTGAGCACCTGGCTCGGCGCCTTGAGCAGGGCCGCCAGCAGGTTGAACTCGGCGGCCGTCAGTTTGACGGCGACGCCGCCTGGCGCGGTCAGACTTCGCCGCCGCAGGTCGGCTTCCCAGCCGACGAAGCGCCAGCGGGTGTGTTGTCGCAAGCGCGTCGAACGCGCCGGCCCCGCGCGCCGTAACACGCTGCGAATCCTGGCCAGCAGCTCACGAGGGCTGACCGGCTTGCTCATACAGTCATCGGCGCCCAACTCCAGCGCCACCACCTTGTCCGGACCTTCGCCGGGCGCGCTGGTCAGGCTGATGACGGGCGCCTCGTCGCGGTCGATGACGCCGCGCATCAGGTCCAGCCCGTTCTCGGCGCCCAGCTCGAGATTCAGAACCACAAGATCGACCGGCCGGGCAGCCATGATCCGCTTCATGGCCGCCCCGTCCGGGGCCGTGCTGACCTGAAAGGCGTAGGCGCTCAGATAGCCTTGAAATTCATCCCGGGTCCGGGGGTCGTCGTCCACCACGAGGACGTGCCTTTGGGCGTGCGGATACATCCGGCCCTCCTGGAAATTTGGATTCACGCGACGGACGCGGCCGCCGCCTCAAGGGGCGCGACCGCGTCGTCTTCTCGGACCTTTAGAGGCCGTGGGTTGCGCGGATGTACCGGGAGGCCTTTTCCCCGATGATCACGCAGGGGGCCATGGTGTTGCCCGTCGCGACCTTGGGCATGATCGAACCATCGGCGACGCGCAGCCCCTCAACGCCGTAGACGCGCAGGCTGGAGTCGACCACCGACATGGCGTCACGCCCCATCTTGGCCGAGCAGGTCTGGTGCCAGTAGGTCACCGCCGCGTCGCGCACATACTGCTCCATGTCCGTCTTGTTCAGCGGGCCCGGCATGGCTTCGCGGGTGACCAGGGGGGCGAAGGCCTGGGTGTTGCCCAGGTCGCGGCAGAGTTCCACGCAGGCGAGCGCCGCCTTCAGATCGTCCGGGTGGTCGAAGGTGTTCAGCTCGATCCGCGGGGCGATCGTCGGGTCGGCCGACGCCAGGCGCACCCTGCCGCGGCTCTTGGGATGGGCCAGGCCCGCGAACATGGTCCAGCCGTGCTCGGGCGCGCCTCGGAGAGCGGTTTCGGGGCTCGGAACCGGGAACTCGACCTGACAGAACAGCAGGTCCGGCTCGGTGAGCGCCGCGTCCGACTTCCAGTAGAGCGTGGCTTCGCTGCCACTGTTTCGCGGCGCGATCGGCTCGCGGTACTCCCAGATGCAGCCGAACGAGACGTGGTCCTGCAGGTTCGCGCCGACGCCCGGAAGCTTGCTCAGCACCTTGATGTCGTGGGCGCGCAGCTCGTCCTCGTCGCCGATGCCCGATCGCATCAGGACGGTCGGCGTCTGGATCGCGCCCAGGCTGAGGATCACCTCGTGGGCGACGCCGAACCAATGCATCGCGCCGTTGCGGACCACCTCGACGCCGACCGCGCGTCCGTTCTCGATCAGCACCCGGTTGACGTGGGTGTGCGTCAGCAGCGTCAGGTTCGGCCGGTCGAGATACGGATAGGTGAAGGCGCGGAAGATGGAGTGGCGCTTGCCGTCGCGGATCAGCACGTCGCTGATGGCGCAGCCGCCCGCGCCCTCCATCATTTCGCCGTTCGGCGAGCCGTAGGTCGGAATGCCGAGCTCATGGGCCGCGTCGACCATGGCGTAGGCGGCCGGACCGGGATTCGGCGCCGATTGCACATAGACAGGGCCGCCCGTCCCGCGCCGCAGAGGATCGGCCGGACCCTGCCAGTTCTCGATCTCCCGATAGAGCCCCAGGACCGCGTCATAGCCCCAGGAGGCGTCGCCGCTTTCCGTGGCGAAGTGGTCCCAGTCGCTGCGGTGGCCGCGCGACCAGACCATGACGTTGATGCTGGAACCGCCACCGCAGACCTTGCCCATCGACATCGGCATGGACCGTCCGTTCAGCGCCGGATTGGGCTCGGCCACGAAGCCCCAATCGGTGTCGCCGCCCAGGTTGGTCGGCCAGGCGGCCGGCTCCATCACGCTGGCGCGCTCGTCGCTGCCGCCCGCTTCGATCAGCAGCACCTGCACGTCGGGGTTCTCGGCCAACCGCCGGGCCAGCACCGAGCCAGCGCTTCCCGCGCCGCAGACGATGAAGTCATAGGTCGCCTTGAGATCGCCAGCGCGCTCGGCCTGGTTGGCCGCCACACGGGCGGCGAAATCGGGATGATCGCTGGGAAGATTGTCGTTCATGGTCACGCTCCAAACTCGAAATGAAGTATCAAATCTATCAATTTCATCAAATGCATCGAATTTGGAGCTTGTCAATGCGAGGCTGCGTGGGCATCTGTGCGACGCGGCCTGACGGCTTGGAGAGACAATGGACACGGCCGACAGGGACATCCTGACCACCACGGACGTGGCGAAGATCCTGGGCGTGTCGGTGCGCACCGCGCAGCTGCTGATCGAGGGCGGATCGATCCCGTCATGGAAGACGCCGGGCGGTCATCGCCGCGTCTATCGCTCCGACGTCCTGGCGCTGATGCCGGGCGAGACCATCAGCGCGCTGCCGGTCTCGGCGCGGGTGATCGTCATCGCCGGAGCCGACGCCCTGCCGGCGCTGACGGCGCGCCTGGCGCAGGCCCCTTCCTGCTTCGTGGACGCCTATCCGGAGCCCTTTTCCGCTCTGCTGAACATCGGCGGACGCACGCCGGCGGCCGTGATCATCGACGCGGCCTCATTGCCCATGGCCGCCGACCTGCTGCGGGCGCTGGCGTCGGATCCGGCTCTGTCGCAGACGGCTATCCTGCTCGTCGGCCCCAAGGCTCAGACCGCGGCCTTCGCCGGGCCCGCCAGCGGCAGGGTTGGTTTCGTCGAGGATCTGGACGCCTTGGCGCAAGCCGCCGAGACGGCGGTGCGAGGACCGGCGCCCGTGCCCGCCGCGCCTGAGGCCGGGGCGCTGGTTCCGTTGCCCGGCAACGAAGCCCAGCGCCTGCTGGCGCTCGAGCGCTCGGGCCTGGTCGACACCCCGCCGGAAGACGCCTTCGACAGGCTGACCTGGCTGGCCGCCCAGACGCTCGGCATGCCGATCTCGCTGATCACCCTGCTGACCCCGACCCGCCAGTGGTTCAAGTCGCGCCATGGCCTGGACATGGCCGACACGCCCCGCAGTTGGGCCTTCTGCAACCACACCATTCTGCAGCAGCGCTGCATGGTGTCGGAGGACCTGGCCACCGATCCGCGCTTCGCGGACAATCCGGCCGTCGCCGACGCGCCGCACTTTCGGTTCTACGCCGGCTGCCCGATCGTCGACCCCGACGGTTTCACGCTCGGTTCGCTGTGCGTGATCGACACCCGGCCGCGCACCCTAGACGACACCCAGCAGGCGATCCTCACCAACCTGGCGTCCCTGGTGTCGGACGAGATCAAGCTGCGCGTCACCGACGGGCGACTGCGACGCGCCATGGACGTTCTGGAGCGCAAGCCGCGGTAACGCGATCGGTCGCCGCCCTCAAGGCCGGCGCTCCAGGATCACCGGCAGATGCCTGAGCTGACACATGGCGTGGTTGCCGATCCAGTCGTCGGCGTCGCCGGCCGCACGGACCTCGATCCGGCGTTCGATCAGGGCCTCCACCAGGCTCCTGGCGACCAGGCCGGCCACGAAACGCCCAGGACAGATGTGAGCGCCGCCGCCGAACGTGGTCGAGCCCTGCTGAGGGCGGTCCAGGTCGAAGCATTCCGGGTCTGGGAAAGCCTCGGGATCGCGATTGGCGGCGCCCCACATCATCATCACCCGAGTCCCCGCCGGGATGGTCCATTCATCGTATTCGAGGTCGGCGCTGACAATGCGGTTTAGATGAATGACGGGCGGCTCCAAGCGCAGGCACTCGGATACCGCCGCGGCGGCCTTCTCCGGCTCCGCGCGCAACCGGTTCACCACCTCGGCATTGTCGATCAGTGTACGGATTGTGTTGGTGATGGCCAGAGCGGCCGTATGGAATCCATCGAACAGGTTTCCCGCGAGGAAGGCCCCCACCGTCTTGGGAACATAGCCGCCATGGTCGAGATCGTCGGCGATATCGACCATGGCGAGGTCTCGGGCCATGTCCGAGACGAACGGACAACCGCCCGCGCCCAAGGCGCGCTGGCTCGCGCCCTCGACCAGGCCGCGATAGGCCGTCGCGGCGGCGTCGGCCTCGACTATGCCATCCCCGTCCGGTCGCAGAAACAGCATGGGAGTCATCTTGCGCGCCTGCACGGCCGCGCTCAGAGCCTCCTCATCGGTCATCCCGATCAACCCGCCCCAGTAGAGGCCGATCAGCGGCTCGGCGATCCGCTCGACGAGATCGACGGTCTCGCCCAGCGGTAGATCTTCTAGGATCCGCCCGGCGATCTGGCGGGCGGCGTCGCCCCGCGCGGCGGTCGGCTTGGGTCCGATCTGGTTGAGAAGCACCTTGCGCAGGGTGGCGTTCAGAGCGCCGTTGGCGCCGAAGAGCTGGTTCTTGATCAGGTCGGCGATGGCGAAGCCGACCGGCTTTTCCTCGAGCGGTTCGACGCCGAGCAAGCCCGGAAAGAGCTGGTTGGGCGCCAGGGCCGAAAGCTCGGGCCGGGCCGCCAGCGCGCGAAGATCGGTATGACGGAAGACCACGAGCGCGCCGCCGTCGCCCCGCAGGAAACGGGGCCCGCCGGGCTGGAACGCCCTGGCGCAGAACCGCCGGAACGCCATGCGGCCGCCGTCATAGCCATGGTCCTCGAGCGTCGGCAGCGCACCGATGTCCAGAACGTGCGGATGATCGGCTACGATGTCACCAGACATGATCTTCTCCTTCGCGACGCGCGCGGGCGTGGGTTGGTCAGGCCGCGCGGCGCGTCGGCTCTAGGGAGGCGGCGAGCGCGGACTTGGCCTGGCGCCGGACACGCGAAAGCCACAGCATCATCGCCAGGACGAACGAGACCACCAGGCAGGCGCCCGCGGCGACCAGGGCGCCGCGGACCTCGTGGGCGCCGACGAAGAACGAGCACAGCATCGGCCCGGCGGCCGCGCCGACGGCCTGGACGCTGGGCGCCAACAGAACCGCGCGCCGCGAAGGATCCGATTCGATGACGAACGGCGCCTGCAGGGTCTGCAGGAACCCCCACGCCAGGCCGTGCAGGCCGGCGAAGGCGATGAACACGCCGGGCCCCGGCAGGCCCCACAGGCCGACCAGCACCGACAGGAACACCGGCAGACAGACCAGGAACGCGCGGTGATAGGGTATCCGTTCGGCCACCACGGCCGCGAGGCCCGAGCCGACGATGGAACTGCCCAGGGCCAGGGCGACGGCGAGCCCGCCCTGGACCGGCGTCAGACCCGCCTGGCCGGCCAACTGCTCGACATAGGCCAGGAACCCGATGAAGAACGAAAACAGGAGGAAGACGGCGGCCAGACTGACATAGGCCGCCTTCGGGATCGGCTCGGCCAGCACCGGCTCATCGCTCGTGTTTCCCGCCAGCGGCGCGAGACTGGCCGGCAGGACGAACCCAACCACCGCCGCCAGGACGGCGCTGGCGCCCAGGGTCGCGAAGCCCGCGTTGGCGCCGAGCGAGGGCGAGACCAGAAGCGGTATGCCGGCCGCGCACGCCACCTGCAGCACCGCCTGGCTGACCAGGAAGATTCCGCTCCAGCGGCCCGGCGTCGGCGAGCGCACGATCATCAGCGTGGTCAGCCAGACGAGGCCGCCTTCGGCCAGGCCCGCCATCGCCCGGATCACCAGGACCCCGAGCCCCGAGACCTCCAGCCCCGCGAGGTTGACGACGGCCAGGACAAGCGCGGCCACGAACCCGACCAGCTTGAGCCGGCGCGGCGGCAGGAAGGCGTCGGCCAGCCCGACGCCCAGTCCGATGGCGAGAAACTCGATCGTCACGCTCCAGCCAAGCTGGTTAACGTCGAGCCGGCCCGCATTGACCAGCCCCCCCAGCACGACCGGCTGAACGCCGGCCATGATCAAGGCGACCGATCCGACCGTCAGGAAAGCCGCGATCTGCCCGGCCGTCGGGCGGCGACCGATCCAGCCGTCGTGGGCTCGCGGGGCGCGCGCCTGGGTGTCCTCGAGCGACATGCATTTCCTCCAACGGGCTTTGGATCAATTCTTCGACGGGTCTTCGCCCGACAGCCCTAGGGTAGTTTTTGCTATCTCAAGAGTATCGTCAACCGGTCTCCCGCTTGATGGGTTCGACCGCGATGCCGCTTTGCTGGGCGCCGGCCGGCCGAGCTTGCGCGCGCCGCCGCCACACCGGGTTCGACGCGAACACCCTCGCTAATAGGATAGTTTGAGCTACACTAAACCCACGCGGGCTATGGACGCCGCGCACGCGACGCCCCCCCGCGGCGGCGACAGGTTCTCTTGACGCAACCCAGTTGCTATTCGACAGCACGCCGCCGATCCGCGGCTCTCTTCAAGGACCCGTGGTGAGCACTCCAGAACTCGAAGCCAAGTCACGGCCGTCCCGGCGCAACGGCATCAACACCTTCGAAGCGATTCTGACGACGACCGGGGAGCTGTTGGCCGAGGTGGGTTTCGAGCGCCTGACGACCAATCTCGTCTGCGAAAGGGCGGGACTGACGCCGCCGGCGCTCTATCGCTACTTTCCGAACAAATACGCCCTGCTGACCGAGCTGACCCGGCGGCTGATGGACGCCCAGGATCAGGTCGTCTTCGCCTGGGTGGAGTCGGGCGGCGCCCACTGGACCACCCTCGCCGCGGCCGTCGAAAGTCATATCCGGCTGCAAAAGGAGATCATCACCGTCACCCGCGCCTTTCCGGGCGGGCTCTGGATCCTGCGGGCCATCCGCGCCATGCCGCCGCTGCAGGACGTGCGTGTCCAGTCTCGGACGGCGGTGCTGGACCGGATCTTCGCGTTTCGCGTCAAGGACGGCCCCCCGGTCGACGAAGAGCGCCTGAAGCTGTCCATGCGCGTCTCCGAACTGATGAGCTACGCGGCGATGGAGATGCTGGTGGAGGATCCCGAGCTCGACGAGGACATGGTCATCGAGGAAGTCGCCTGGATGATCGGCCGCTACCATTTCGACCTCCCCCGCCGGTCACAGCTATCCAAGGACTGACCGCCCAGGCAGATCGGGCTTAGGCCTCGAGCGAAGCTTGATCGCCTTCCCGGGTCCCGAACGATCGGGCCCCGCCCCCAGCCTAAAGGCCGTGGCCCAGAGCCACGAGTCCCGGTGCGCCCGCCCGGGCCGGCGCCGCCGTGACCGAAGGTCACGACAGGCCCACGGCCCGTCTCCCCCTTCCCTGGTTCTCGGTCGTCCTTCGAGCGGTTTGGCGCGGTTTCGCCCGCAAACCGGGCGCCTGGACCGCCGCGCCACGCCAAGCCGTCCGATCGCTTGCGCTACGCCCCCTTGCGTCGAGATAGTTTTTATTATCGTAATGGCCTGGACCGGTCGGAGTACTGGATAAACGGGGAGTAGAATATGAAAGCGGGTATGTTTCTGAGCTGCGCCGTGCTGGCTTTGTCGGCTGGCGTCGCGGCGGCCCAAACGCACGACAGCACGGCGATCGAGGAGATCGTGGTCACCGCTCAGAAGCGGTCGGAAAACCTTCAGGACGTACCCGTATCGGTCACCGCCCTGACCAGCGACGCCCTGGCCGCGCGCGGCGTCAACAACGTCTTGGCGCTGAACAACCTGGCCCCGGGCATGCGCATCAGCGCCGGAGACGCTGCCGCCAATCCCAAGATCTACATTCGCGGCGTGGGCCTCAGCGACTTCAACCCCAACGCCTCCAGCGGCGTCGGAGTCTATGTCGACGGCGTCTATGTCGGCTCGCCCCTGGCCCAGATGGCGGGGTTCTTCGACCTGGCCCAGGTCGAGGTGCTGCGCGGGCCGCAAGGCACCCTCTATGGCCGCAACACCAACGGCGGCGCGATCAACATCACCACCAAGCGCCCTAGCCAGACGTTCGGGGCCGACGCCTCGCTGGAATACGGCAGCTTCAACGCCGTGACCGCCGATCTGGGCGTGGGCGGGCCGATCGTGGCCGACAAGCTGGCCTTCCGGGCAGCCGCCCAATACGTCGAGGACGACGGCTATACCCACAACCGGGTCACCGGCCATGATCTCAACGCGGCCAAACATTGGGCGGGACGGCTGTCGCTGCTCTACACGCCGAGCGAAGATTTCGAGCTGCTGACCCAGGTCAATCGCTACGTCAATCGCGGCGACGCCACCGCGCCCGGACATCGCGCTCTGTTCCCCGCGACGCCGGCGGCCGCCGGTTCGGACGGCTTCTGCGCGGCCAGCGCCTACGCCAGCGGCCAGTGCGCCGACCTGCTGGGCTATGCCGACACCGACAACAATCCCCGCGCCGTGGACGCCAACCTGGAGGGCAAGGACAAGGTCGACCTGTTCGGCGCCTCCAGCCAGGCGACCTGGAAACTGGGCGGCATGTCCCTGATCTCGGTGACGGCTTGGCAGTGGGCCCACCGCAACGACCTGGAAAACACCGACGCCAGCCCCCTGCGGATGATCGAGATCAACTATCGTTCCCGCCAACACCAGCTCACCCAGGAACTGCGCCTGCAGTCGAACGATCCTTCGGCGCGCCTCAACTGGGTCCTGGGCGTCTACTACATGGACGAGCAAGTACAGGACAACACGCGCCAGGACGTGCTGCGCGACCTGCGACCGCTGTTCACCACACCCAGCAATCCCACGGGCCTCAGCCTCGAAAACAGCGTCGCGACCTTCGGCTATCCCTACACCCAGACCACCAAGGGCTACGCCGTCTTCGGCCAAGCGGACTACAAGCTGACCGACAGGCTGACGGGTACAGTGGGCCTGCGCTGGTCGGCCGACGACAAGTCCATGGACTACCAAAGCCAGGCCGAAGACGGCCTGATCGTCATCCTGACCTCCAAGCAGAGCAAGACCTTCTCGGCGGTCTCGGGCCGGCTAGGCCTGCGCTATGCGCTGAGCGACGACGCCAACATCTACGCCACCTACAATCGCGGCTATAAGAGCGGCGGCTTCTTCGGCGGCATGGCCACGACGGCCCAGGAGATGGAGCCCTACGACAACGAGACCCTCGACGCCTACGAACTGGGCTTGAAGTCGGAGTTCTTCGACCGTCGGGTGCGCCTGAACGTGTCGGGCTTCTACTACGATTACAAGAACCAGCAGGTGTTCGCCCAGACAACGCGCAACGGCCTGACCGTGCTGGTGCTCGACAACGCCGCCAACTCCAAGGTCTACGGCGGCGAGGCCGAGGTCACCGCACGGCCGATCCAGCCCCTGACCCTGAGCGCGGGCGTGTCGCTGCTGCACGCCAAGTACGGGGACTATTTCACCGAGGGCAAGGACTTCACCGGCAACTGGCTGCCGCAGTCGCCGAAGGTGACGTTCAACGCCGCGGCCAACTGGGTCGCGCCGCTGGCGAACGGCGCGTCGATCGTGGCCAATGTCGACGCCAACTATTCGTCGAGGGTCTATTTCGACAACTCCAACGCCGCGCGCCTGTCGCAGGACGCGGTATGGGTGGCCGGCGCTCAGGCCAGCTGGCGCTCGCCCGACCAGAAGATCGAGGCCGGCGCCTTCGCCCGCAACCTGTTCGACAAGACCTACGCCGTGTCGATCTCCAATATCGACAGCCTCGGCGTGGATCTCCTCAGCTACAACCGGCCGCGGAGCTTCGGCGTCTTCCTGCGCTACCACTACTAGCGGGGACGTTCCATTGGCGGCCCAGCCCCCTTTCGGCGGCTGGGCTGCTTCGGCGCGGACGGCGCTCAGCGTTGTCCGTAGGACCTGAACCGCTGCAGGATGCGGCTCATCTCGTCCTCGGCCAGCAGATTGGGGCCGCCGATCGCCAGGGTTCCCCAATAGACCGCCGCCTGCTCCTCGACCTCCTCGGTGATGGCCAGGGCGAAGTCGAGATTGGGCGCGGCGACGATCTGGCCATGATTGGCCATCAGGGCGGCGTAGCGGCCGTCCAGCGCCTCGACCACGGTCGCGGCCAGTTCCTCCGAACCAAAGGTGGCGTAGGGCGCGACCGGCACGCTGCTGCCGCCGCTGACGGCGACCATGTAGTGCATGGGCGGGATTTGGAGGCCGGCGCAGGCTAGGATGGTGGCGTGGCGCGAATGGCAATGCACCACCGCGCCGACGTCCGGTCGGCGATCGAGAATCCCCTTGTGCATGCGCCATTCACTGGATGGCTTGAGCGCGCCTTCGGGCGACGAGCCGTCGGGACGGACGAGCACCATATGCTCGGCGGTCAGCCGCGCGGCCGGCACGCCGGTGGGCGTGACCAGCATGTCTTCTCCGCATCGGGCCGAAACATTGCCCGAGGTGCCCCTATTGAGGCCGCGCGCATCCATCGCCTGCATCACCTGCGCCATGCGCTCGCGCAGAGCCGCCTCCTGATTCGTCATGCCCATCACGCCGCCTCGCTCAGCGTCATCCGACGCATCGCGGCCTCGGTGGCCTCGAAGCTCTCGACCTTGCCCAGCGTGGCCAGACCCTGGGCGACCAGCGCGGCGGTGGCCGTGCCGAAACGCGCGGCGTCCAGCGGCGCCCAGCCGCGCGAGAGGGCGGCGATGAATCCCGCGCAATAGGAATCGCCGCAGCTGGTGGTGTCGACCGGCGTGATCGCGTGGGCCGGCAGGGTCGTGCTGACGCCGTCAAGGACCACCACCGAGCCCCGGCCGCCGTTCTTGATGACGCAGCCCTTGGCGCCCCACGACCGGAAGGTCCCGGCGGCGGCGAAGAGGTCCTCCTGGCCTGTCAGGAACACCGCCTCGGCGGCGCTGGGCAGGAAGTAGTCGACATGCGGCAGCAGGCGCTTGACCTCGTCGACCGCCGAAGGCTGGGGCGCGATCAGGTCGCAGGTCACGATCGCCCCCGCCCGCGAGGCGGCTCGGACGATCGCCTCCCCCTCGCCGCCGTCGAGCTTGGGACCGCCGACGCCGCCATAGTGCAGAAAGCCCACCCCGGCGGCCGTCTCCAGCGCGCGCGGGGTGACGCGGGCCAGCATCCCCGCGCCCAGCGCGTGGAAGCCCGGGCGAACGCCGCTGGAGGAGACCGCCAGCAGGGTCGTGGAACTGGGCAGGCCCGGCAGAACCTCCAAGTCGGTGACGTCGACCCCGGCGTCAGCCAGGGCCGTGAGGATGAAGCGACCGATCAGGTCGTCGCCCACCGCCGAGATCAGCCGGCTCGGCACGCCGAGGCGAGCCGCCAGCAGGGCCGGAGCGGCCGCCGTGCCAGCCGGAGCGCAGGCGATCCCCTCGATCAGCCCCGTTCCCTCTTCCTTCGGCAGCACGTCGATGGCGCGCGCCACCACGTCCAGGGTCGTCAGCCCAATACACGCCAATCCATTCTTCATCCGACGTCCTCCCTACGCATTGACAGTCACTATGCCTCAGTCATTATAATAGTCAAAACTATCTTATAAGGGGCTGAACTTGACCTGGACGAACAGCAAGGATGCGGCGCTGCGGGAACGCGCTATGGCGGTGATCCCCAATGGGATGTACGGCCACCAGTCGGTCATGCTGCTGCCCGACGACTACCCGCAGTTCTTCGACCGCGCCGAAGGCGCCTATCTCTGGGATGTCGACGGCAACCGCTATATCGACTTCATGTGCGGCTACGGCCCGAACCTGTTCGGCTACGGCCACGCCGCCATCGACCAGGCTTATGTCGAGCGCATGAAGCGGGGCGACACCATGACCGGCCCCGGCCAGGCCATGGTCGAGCTGGCCGAGGCCATGACCGCCCAGGTCAGCCACGCCGACTGGGCGATGTTCTGCAAGAACGGCACCGACGCCACGACCATGGCGATGATGATCGCCCGCAACTTCACCCGGAAGAACACCATCGTCCTGGCCAAGGGCGCCTATCACGGCGCCGCGCCCTGGTGCACGCCGCTGAAGAACGGCGTCACCGAGGCCGACCGCGCCAATCAGGTGTTCTACGAATACAACAACGTCGAGAGCCTGGAGGCGGCGGTCAAGGCGGCCGGCTCGGACCTGGCGGCGATTTTCGCCTCGCCCATCAAGCACGACACCTTCGTCGATCAGGAGCTGCCTGATCCCGAATACGCCCGCCGGGCCCGGGCGCTGTGCGACGAGCACGAAGCGCTGCTGATCGTCGACGACGTGCGCGCCGGCTTCCGCCTGGCCCGCGATTGCAGCTGGTCGCTGGTCGGGGTCAAGCCGGACCTGTCGGCCTGGGGCAAGGCCATCGCCAACGGTCATCCGATTTCCGCCCTGCTGGGCGCCGACAAGGCCCGCTTCGCGGCCGCCACCATCTATGCGACCGGCTCGTTCTGGTTCTCGGCCGCGCCGATGGCCGCCTCGCTGGCGACGCTGAAGCTGATCCGCGAGACCGACTACCTCGAGCGCACCATCGCCTTGGGCGAGCGTCTGCGCGCGGGCCTGGATGAGGCGGCGGACCGCCACGGCTTCTCGCTGCGCCAGACCGGTCCGGCCCAGCTGCCGCTGATCATGTTCGACGAGGATCCGACCGGCGCCAAGGCCTACTTCTGGAACAACGCCCTGCTCAAGCGCGGCGTCTATTTCCATCCCTGGCACAACATGTTCATGACCACGGCCATGACCGACGCCGATATCGACCATACGATCGAGGCGGGCGACGAGGCCTTCAAGCTGCTGAAGGCCGCCGGTCCCCTGCCGCCGGTCGAGAAGCTGGCCTTCCTGCATTCCATGGTCGACTGACGGACCTCGCACCGCCTGGATGCGGCGCCGCCAGACTTGCCCTGGCGGCGCTTCCCGCAACTCATTCAGGCGCGGTTCGCACATCAGCCATGACAAAGGGCCCCTCTTGCCGAGGGGCCCTTCTTTTTAGATGGAATGTGTCGACGGCGCGGTTCAGGCCGGGGTGGCGCGGGTGACGCCAAAGCGCCGCAGGACGTTGTGGGTGATAACCTCGATGAACGGGTCGCGCGCGGCCAGGCCGTGAGCCCATTCGGTGGTGCCGCTGTTGAACACCTCGCCCTTGCCGCGCTTGAAGCTGGCGACGACGGCATGACCGCGCAGGACCTTGGCCTGAGCCTCGGGACCGGAGTCTCCGAACATCACCTCGGCGACCACGTCCAGTTTCTCGGGCGGGATGATCGGGAAGTAACCCCGGCCGGCTTCCTCGCCGAAGGCGCAGGGCGCGACGCCGATGATCTCCAGGGTCTCGGGCACGCCCAGCATCGGCACGGCCTTGGGCAGGCCGTCGTCGCCGAACTGGAAGCGGCAGCCGTCGCTCTCGTAGCCGATCAGCGGCAGATCACCGCCGATCACGTCGCCGTAGAACAGATCCGAGCCCTCCAAGGCCCAGTGGCGGTCGTCATAGACCGTGAAACCGGCCTGGCCGCGCGACACGCACATGCCCAGACGATGGTAGCCGGCGAAGACGAAGCTCAGTCCCGTCAGCGCGGCCTCGGGCCGTTGGAAGGCCGGGTGCGACCACAGGTGCGTGGCCTTCTCGGGCGGAACGTCCTCGGCCTCGAAACCCTTCCATTTGTGGCAGACATAGGTCTTGCCGTCGTTCTCCCAGCGCACCTTCCAGAAGCAGCTGTTGCCCGACAGGATCGCGGCGTTGCCGCCCGCGTCGACGAAGCGCTCGACCTGGTCGCGCTGGCCTCCCGACCAGTATTCGCTGTGGCCCACGAACAGCGCAGCCGCGTAGCCTTCGAGGAGATCCTGTTCGGCGTCCAGGTCGTAGTCGGTGGCGAAGTCCAGCGCGTAGCCGTTCGATTCCGCCCAGGCCACGAAGGCGTGCTCCCACTTGTGCAGGAAGCCGGCCGAGCCGTCGTAGGGCGAGGCCCGATGCTCGACCATCCAGGCCATGTCCGAGGCCCAGGGGGTCTCCTCGAATCCACGCTTGCGCAGGTTGATCAGCCGAGGCGGGTTGGGCGGCGGCGCGACAATCAGCGGCGGAAACGGACGCTGGGTCGACAGGACGCCGATCGCCTCGTCCATGGCCTGGGCGAACGGAACCTGCCCGCTCATCAGGCCGGTGACGTTCGAATAGGCGTTGGCGCCGCCCCAGTAATTGTAGGCTTGGTAGGTGTTGGTCGACAGCACCATCAGGGCGCTCGAGCGACGCACGCCGACCGGCGGCTTGACGACCACGAAGTGATGGGCCTGCCCGCCGCTCGCGTCGGTCAGGACGATATCGTAGTAGCCGGACGCCCATCCCTCACCGACCTCGACCTCAAGGGCGACGGGCCAGCCGCAGCCGTCGCGGTCGGCGTTGGCCGGAACCGGATGGTGGTCGACGCTCACGTCGTCGCGCTCCAGGACCGTCAGGCGCTCGGCGCCGATCCGGGTGATAGACAGGCGGCACGGACCGTTTTCGGCGCTGGCATGGAGGGCGAAGCGCTCGCCAGCGCGCACGCTCAGGCGGTCGGTATAGCAAGCGAGCATTCGGTTCCCCCTTCAGACTCCGGCCAAGCCGCGCGGATCACGAGACGCCTTTGGCCTACTGGTTTGTCTCGGCCCATTCAGCGCCGGACCATGGAGTAGTTTTTACTATTCTATTTGCGGCGATCGCAAGCCACAACTCGATTCCAGGATGGGAGCAAGGAAGGGCGCGCGCGGCCTCAAGCGCGGCGCGCACTCTCGAGATCGTCGGCGTGGATGGCCGGGTCGGATCTGTGTCTTTGCCTGCTCCTCGAGCCAGCCGAAGAAGGTCTCAATCTGGTCGGTCCTGATCACAGAAGACCGCAATCCAGAAAGGACGAAGGGACCGCCACGCCGCCCTCTTCCCGACCGCCGAGTAGATCAATGAACTTACTCGCGTCGAAAGACGCCTGGACGGGCTTGGACTGGACGCTCGGGCCAAAGCCCATCGCCAGCGCTGAAAATTCGTCAGGGATCATTGGAGCCTCGCGAACGGCGGGGATCAAAATCCGTGTCGCCGTTTGCTGACGTTGGCATGGTGGCGAGCGTCGCTCGATATCTGAGGCACCTAGCGCGCCGCCTCAAAGATGTTACAAAGTAACAATGCGCCCCTCCGCTCACCGCTTCTTCGATCAGGACATGGCAGACGCCTATGACCGTCGAAACGACGCGCTCGCACCGATCTCGACCAATCTCCACTTTCTGCTCCGGCTAGTCCTGGCCGACCTTCCCGTCGACGCGCGGGTGCTTTGCGTGGGTGTGGGCACCGGAGCGGAAATCCTGTCGCTGGCCGCGGCCTTTCCGGGCTGGCTCTTCGTCGGCGTCGATCCGTCCGCGGAAATGTTGGCGGTGGGGCGACGACGCCTCGAACAGGCGGGTATCCTGCACCGTTGTGAACTTGTTCAGGGCTATGTCGAAGACGCTCCTCGCGAGGCGTTCGACGCCGTTGTAAGTCTGCTGGTCGCACACTTCATTAAAGGCGAAGGTCGGCCAGCATTCTACGGGGCCATCCATGATCGCCTCAAATCGGGCGGCCGTTTCGCAAGCGCCGAGATCAGCGGCGACCTCGACGCGCCGGAGTTTCCCGCGATGCTTGAGGACTGGAAGCTGGTTCAGACGCTCATGGGCGCGACGCCGCAATCACTAGAGAAGCTGGGCGACATGATGCGCGAAACCTTGGGCGTCCTGAGCCCCGACGAGACGCGGACCTTGGTTCGCGCTGCGGGCTTCGCCATGCCGATCCCGTTCTTTCAGGCCTTCATGATCCGAGGCTGGCACGCGGTGAGGCCTTAACGACGCAGAGACCAAGTCATCCCGCCGGCAGTCAAGGCCGCGCCATTTCCCGACGTTGGCCCCTTCCGAGAAGGCGATGTTCGCCACTGTCAGCGGTCAGGATTGAATCGCTCCATCCAGTCCGCCAGGTCTCCGGGACCGAGACCCGCCATGATATCGGCGTAGACGTCATCGCGCTCATCCTGGCCAAGCTTGAAGCGGCCGTCCAAACGTTCGACATCGGCGCGAAACGCCATCACCCCACGGCCGAGACGGTGCAAGCGCTCCCCCATCTCGTCTGGCGACCACGCCTTTGGTCGATCGACCTCCATGGCGCCGGAAAGCCGATCAAGGGCCTCATCGACGGTGACGGCGCTTAACCGCACCCGAACTTCGATGCGCAGTACAGCGTAGTTCCAAGTCGGAGCCTGGGTTCGGTCAGACATCCAGGATGGCGAGATGTAGCCATGCGGCCCCATGAACAGCGCCAGCGCTTTCGCATCCCGCTCCAGCGCCTCGACCTGAGGGTTCGAGCGCGCCATATGTCCGGTCAGCGAGACTAGGCGCCCTTCCCCATCAAGATCGGCCAGCAACGGCAAGGGCGTGGCGTGGAAGCCAGTAGGGCCACTACTGACGATCCAAGCCAGGGGATGGGCGGCGATCAGGTCCGCGACGTCTTGGTTCGTCCACGTCGAAAAGGGATGGATCATCGATCGGAGGGTTTCAGGCGGAAGCACTGGTCGTCACCCGCGCGCGACGTCGTTTAGCGCGGCCGGCGGCGTCGCGGCGATCCAGGGCGACGCCTGCTCGTAGGCGTGACCGAGCTTGAGCACCGCGAGGTCGGCGTGGTTGGGCCCGATGATCTGCACACCCATGGGCAGGCGTCGGGCTCCCCCAAAGCCGGCGGGGACCGCCAGCACCGGCAGTCCGGCCATGGTCGCCGGCAGGGTCACCTCCATCCAGCGGTGATAGCTATCCATCTGGACGCCGGCGATTTCCTTGGGCCAGCGCGTGGCGTTCTCGAACGGGAAGACCTGGGCCGTCGGCAGCACCAGGAAGTCGAAGCGCTCGAACGCCGCGCGGAACGCCTGGTAGATGCGCGCCCGCCCCGCCGAGGCCACGGCCAGTTGCGGGGCGGTCAGCTTCATGCCGCGCTCCACTTCCCAGATCGCCTCGGACTTCATCAGCGCGCGCTTGGCCGGGTCGTCGTAGAAACCCTGCAGATCCGCGCCGACCGACCAGTGGCGCAGCGTCACCGCCGTGCGCCACATGTCGGCCGCCGGCTCGGAGAGGTTGGCGGCCTCGACCTGCATGCCGATCGTCTTGAAGGCCTCCAGCGCCTTGACGCAGGTGTCGAGGACGCCGGCCTCCATCGGAAGGGCGCCGCCCAGGTCGCCCAGCCAGCCGATCCGCTTGCCCTTCCAGTCCTGGTCCAGCGCCCCGGCGAAGATCGCCGGATCGTCGGGCAACGAGAATGGCGAGCGCGGGTCCGAGCCCGCCTGGACCGAGAGAAGCAGGGCTAGGTCCTCGACGCGCCGCGCCATGGGGCCGGACGTGGCGAAATTCTGCCAGAACACGTCGCTATTGGGGACCGACGGCACGCGGCCGAACGAGGGGCGGAAGCCGAAGACGTTGTTCCAGCCCGCCGGATTGCGCAGCGAACCGCCAAAGTCGCTGCCGTCGGCCAGGGGGACCATTCGCAGCGCCAGCGCGACCGCGCCGCCGCCGGTGCTGCCGCCGGCCGAGCGGTCAGGCGCGTAGGCGTTGCCCGTGACGCCGAACAGGGGGTTGAAGCTGTGTGAGCCCAGCGCGAATTCCGGCACGTTGGTCTTGCCGATGAAGATCATGCCGGCCTTGCGCATACGCTCCACGACGAGGCTGTCGGCGGCGGGGATGTTGTCGCGCAGGATCGGCGAGCCCTGGGTGCTGCGGATGCCCTTGACCGGGGCGGTGTCCTTGACCGCGTGCGGCAGGCCATGCAGCGGGCCATGGAACCGGCCTGCGGCCGCGTCCTCATCCAGCGCCGCCGCCTGCTTCAGCAGCACCTCGCTGTCGACACGCGAGACGATGGCGTTGAAGCGCGGGTTCAGGCGGTCGATCTGGGTCAGGTGGGCGGCCATGATCTCGCGGCTGGAGAGATCCCGGCGCCGGATCGCGGCGACCATTTCGCGCGCGCCCATGGCCACGATCCCCTGCCCTGCCCCGCTCGTAGCCTGGGCGAAGGTCGGTGTGGCCACGGCGGCGGTCACGGCGGCCAGCAGCGTGCGGCGGCTCATTTCCAGGGGCGTACCGGACATTGTGTCGTTCCTCTTCGGGATCACAGATGCGCGTCGAACCAGGCCAGCACCCGTTCCTGGATGTCGGTCTGGTGGGCGGGCTCGTAGGTCCAGTGCGGCTCGCGCGGATAGCTGACCATGGTCGCGTCCTTCCCCAGCAGGCGCAGGCCCCGATAGAAGGACAGGCCCAGGGTGACGGGAACTCGGCGATCCTGCTCGCCGTGCAGCACCAGCACCGGGACCTTCACGCGGTCGATGAACCGCACGGGCGACGAGGCCTCCATTCGCGCGAGATTGCCGAGCGTGCGCCCGAAATAGCCGGCGACGAAGTCCGGCGTGTCAGTGGTCAGCAGCATGGGCGCGATATCGACCGGCGCGGCGCCGACGATAGCGGTCTTGAAGCGGTCGCTGTGGGTCACCGCCCAGGCCGACAGGAAGCCGCCGTAGCTCCAGCCGCCGATGCCGACGCGAGCGGGGTCGGTGATCTTCTGGGCCACCAGCATGTCCAGGCCGTCCAGCACGTCCTGGAAGTCGCCGCCGCCCCAGTCGTTGATCGGGCCCCGTGTGAAGCCGATATCCTGGCCATCCGAGCCGCGCGGATTGGGCAGCAGCACCGCATAGCCATGGGTGGCCAGCATCTGGGCCCACTCGTGCCAGCTGCCCAGCCAGCCCGACCACCAGAAGCCCTCGGGACCACCATGCCCCTGGATCACTGTCTTGATCGGCGCGCCAGCGACATAGCCCGGCGGCGTCACCAAGGTTCCGTAGACCTTGTGGCCGTCCTTGCTGCTGGTCCAGCTCACCTCGCGCACCTGGCCCAGGGTCCATTGGCGCACCTGAGGATTGAGGTCGGTCAGGGGTTCGGCGGCGGTCCGGCCCGGCGTCCACAGCCAGACGTCGTCGGGACGGGTCGGCGTGTCGCCGGCCAGGGCCACGCGTCCTCCCTCGGCGCTGAAGCCGCTCAGCCGGCCGTCGAAGGCCAGCAAGGTCTTGATCCGCCCGTCCCTGGCGTCGATGCGCACCAGCTTGGAGCGCGTATTCTCGAACGACTGCGCCAGAAGCGACCGGCCGTCGGCGGCCCACTCCAGGCGCGTAAGGTGACCAGGATGGTCCTCACCGATCTTCAGCCGGCGGTCGCCGTCGACGTCGACGATCCAGGCTCGCAGGCCGATATACTGTTCGCGTAGCTGCGCGAAGGCCAGGCGCTTGCCGTCGGGCGACCACTCACCCGGCCCAGAGGCCTCGCGCAGCAGGGTTCGAGCCGCACCGGTGGCGGCGTCGATGATCACCACATCGGAATGATAGAAGTAGTCGTTCAGCCCGGTGCTGTCGGCCACCCGCGCCGACAGCCGCTTGCCATCCGGCGACCAGCGCGCCTCGGCGATGTTGCGGCCTTCGATCGCGATGCGACGAGGCTGGCCGCCGGCGGCCTCCAGCAGCCAGAGGCGGCCCAGATCACCGGGGTCGTCGATCGTCATCTGGTCGCGCTTGGCCGCGGCGTCGGCCTTCTGCTGCTCGGTCTTGGGATCGCCGGCGACATAGGCCAGGATCTTGCCGTCGGACGATCGCGAGAAGTTACGCACCTCGGTCACCGAAGCCGTCAGCCGCCGAGCCGGACCTCCGTTCAAGGACGCCGTCCACACCTGCCTGGATGCGATGCCGGTCACCGACGGATCGGCCTGGTTGGACAGGAAAGTGATATCTCGCCCGTTCTCCGACCAGCGCGGCGTGTTCTCGATCTGGGTCCCGGCGGTCAGGCGGCGCGGCGGCGCGCTGCGGTCGACGGGCGCGATCCAGATCGCCGACTGCGACGGACGCTGGGTCGAAAGCGTGGGCGTGACGACATAGGCCACGCGCTTGCCGTCCGGCGACAGTTGCGGGTCCGACGCGTCGGTCAGCCCCATGATGTCCTGCGGACGGATCGGCTGGGCCGGCGCGGCGACAACGGGCCAACCGCCCAGCAGCGCCACCGCGGTCAGCATCAGTGCAAATCGAAGTCCGCCGGCCATGCGCCCGCCTCAGGTCTTGCTGGGAAAGGAACTCGGCGCGCCGCCCGAAAGGACGGCGCGCCGAGGCGGGTCGGCTAGCGCAGCTTCCAGTTCACCGTCACGCCCACGGTGCGGGGGCGGATGATGAACTCGCTGAGGCCGGTGCCGGTGCTGGACAGGCCGTAACCAAACGCCACCGCCCGCTTGTCCGTGAGGTTGGTCGCGAACAACGCCACGTCGACATTGTCGAGGCTGACGTTCAGGCGCGCGTCGAACTGGTTGTAGCCGGCGACCTTGACGTTGGGTCCCTGCAGTGTCTCGGGCGCCTTGGCCAGATAGCGGTGGGACACCGTCAGCGTCGGAGTCAGCGGCGCGTCGAAGCGGTAGGTCGCCGTGTTCGAGATCTGCCAGGGCGAAGCGCCCGGCAGGCGGGTGCCCTCGAGCAGCGGCGGCGAGGCCGTCTTCACCGTCTCGGTCAGCTTGGCGTCGAGATAGGTGATGTTGGAGGACAGCATCAGGCTGTTGGTCGGCCTGGCCACCACCGCCAACTCCACGCCCCGGATCCGGGCCGAGCCGGCGTTGGTTCCGTAAGTGAGGTTGTCACCCGGGCGGACCAGGCGGACCTGGATGTCGCTCCACTCGATATCGTAGACCGAGGCGTCGACCTGCAGCTTGCCGTCCAGCCAGGCGCTGTGCGCGCCCAGTTCGTAGTTCCACAGCGAGTCAGACGCCCAGGCCGCGGGCGTGTTGAAGCCGGCTAGGTCGACGACGGTGTTGGGGTTGCCGAACCGGAAGCCCTTGCTGGCCAGGGCGTAGACCGTCAGGTCGCGGTTGGGGCGCCAGGCCAGCGAGACCTTCGGCACGAAGCCGTCATCGCCGGCGTTGCGGCGTGGCACCGTCTGGCCGGTCAAGCCGTAGCTGATGCCATACCGCTGGATCTCGACCCAGTACTTGGTGTCGAACAGACGACCGCCGACCGTGGCGGTCACCTTGGGCAGGAACTCGTAGCTGACCTCGCCGAACAGCGCCTTCTCCGCGCCCTCGCGGTGGCTGTAGGTGCGATTGAAGAGCTCGCCCTGCAGCTGGGCGGCGTTGTAGCGCGCGGCCAGGACGGCCTCGCCCTGCGGCAGGCTGCTGAGCGTAGCGACGTCGGTCTTGGTCTCCGAGTACATGCCGCCGATCAGCCACTTGAACGGACCGTCGCCGTCCGAGGCCAGCCGCGCCTCCAGGGTCTTCATGTTGGTGTGCATGAATTCCTGGGACAGCACACCGTGCGGAGCGAAGGTGCGCAGGGCGCTCGATCGCGTCACGTCGCTGTCCAGCACGTGGTCCTTGGTGTTGGTCGAGGCGAGGATGGTCAGGTTGGCGAAGTCGAACTTGTGATCCAGGCGCAGCGAATGGATCTCGAAGTCGTAGTCGGTCGGCCCCGGCAGAATGGTCGACCGCGCGTACGGACCGAACGCGGTCTGCACCGTGGCGATCTCGTCCGACTTGTTCTGCTGGTAGAGGCTGAGCAGCGAAAGGGTCGTGCGGTCGGTCGGGGTGAACACGACCGAGCCGCGCACGCCGTTGACCCGCAGATTGTTGGTCGTGCCGGCGCCCAGGTTATCGATGTAGCCGGCGTCCTCGCGCGAGAAGCCCGCCACGCGCACCGCCAGCTTGTCCGCGATGATGGGCAGATTGATCATGCCCTTCACCGCGTAGCCCGCCTTGCCCGAGTGCGAGATCTTGCGAACCGTGGTCTCGGTCGCGGCGTCATAGCCCGAGGCGTCGGCGGTGTTGACGATGTAGTTGATCGCGCCGCCCAGCGACGCCGAGCCGAACAGCGACCCCTGCGGACCGCGCAGCACCTCGACACGGTTCAGGTCGAAGGTGTCGACATCGGGAATACCCGAGGCGTAGCTGGGCTCGGTCAGCGGGATTTCATTGAGAAAGTAGCCGGTCGGCCCCTGTCCCTGGTCGATGCCGGCCGTGGCGCCGACGCCGCGGATGGTCACCGCCGACTGGCCCGAGGTGCCTTCGTTGAACACCACGCCGGGAATCCGGCCCAGATAGTCGGCGTTGCTCTGCGCGCCGGCCGCCTTCAGCTGCTGACCGGTGACCGCCGAGGCGCCGCCCGCCAGGTCCTGCAGGCGTTCGGCGCGCTTGCCGGCGGTGACGATGATCTCATCGACGATGGCCGCCGGGCTCGTGAGGTCCCCGGCGGTTCCGGTCTGGGGGCGATCGGCCCCGCCTCCGGCCACGATGCTGAGGCCGCCGGAAGGCGTTCGGCGAACGCCAAGACCGGTCTCGCCCAGCAGCGCCTCCAGCGCGGCTTCATCGGTCAGCCGCCCGCTGACGCCTGGCGAGGTCCGGCCGCGCACCAGGCTCGGGTCGTAGATCACGTCCTGCCCGCTCTTCAGCGAATAGGTGCGCAGGGCCGAAGTAAGGTCCTGGCGCTGAATGGCGTAGTCCCGCACGTGCTGGGCCTGGGCCGCCGTCGCGGGGCCCGCCACCGCCAGCGCCGCGCAACCGGCCAGCAACAAGCCGCGTAGATCGATGGTCTTCATCCTTGCCCCCTCGAACTCAAGCGTTCAGTGACAGGGATGCAGCCGAGGGAATTCCCCCCCATCGCGCCTCGAACTTTTGTGACAGATAAATTCAGGCGCCGCGACAGCTAGCGGCGCGAAAGCACGATCTGGCCGTCGCCGCCGGTCGACGCCTTCACCGGAAACGCGGTCGAGACAGCCTCGGCGAAGGCCTTCGGCCGGTCGGTATGGAACACCCCGCTGATGGGCAGGGCCGTCAGGTCGGGGTCGGCCAACACCAGACGCGGCCCGCCATAGCGGTTGAACTCCTCCACGGCCTCGCCCAGCGGAGTCGACTCCAGAATGATCCGTTCGGTCCGCCAGGCCTGAACATGCGCCAGGTCGACGACGGCGACGGTCGGCGCGGCGGCTGGGACCAGGCGCGCCTCGTCGCCGGGCGACAGGATGACGGCCGGGGCCAAGGGGCCGGCCACCAGCTTGGACGACGCACCGCCAGCGACCGACGAAGCCGGCAGCGGCTGGCTGGACGCGTCGCGGAAGATCGCGACCTTCCCCTCCTCTAGCGTCACCGTCGCGCGCTCGCCGTCGCGGCGGACGTCGAAGGCCGTGCCCAGCGCCCGAACCTCGTCCTTGCCAACGAACACCCGAAAGGGCCGCTGGGCGTCCTTGGCCACCTGGAACCAGGCCTGGCCATAGTCCAGGAACAGACGCCGCTCCGCGCCGTCAAAGCGCACCCGCAGCTTGGACTGGGTGTTGAGCATGACTGTCGAGCCGTCGGCCAGCCTCAGGCGTCGCTGTTCGCCCGGCTCGGTGCGATAGGTCTTCCCCAGCACCAGGTCCGGTCCGACCACAGCCGCCGCGACCAGGGCCGCCGCCGCGGCGACACCGCCGCCAAGCAGCGCCCGGCGATCGAGGCGCGACGCCCGCGCGGTCTTGCCGCCCATCAGGATGGCGCGCGCCTCGGGGTCGTCGGTCAAGGCCCCGACCCCATTGAAGATCTTCGCGTGCTCATCGAACGCCGAGCCGTTGGCCGTGTCCGCCATCAGCCAGCGCTGCAACTGCTGGTCATCCTCGCGGGTGCACTGGTCGGAGGCCAGGCGCGCGACCCAGTCGGCCGCCCCGTCAGGGACGGCCGGCCCGGGCGACTTGGGCTCGCCGGCGAAAATCCAACTACGCTTACGCATCCTGATCCATCCGCGCCCGAATGTGACCGAGCGCTCTGCTCACCTGCTTTTCGATCGTGCCCACAGAGACCTCGAACCGCGTCGCGAGTTGAGTGTAGGTCAGACCGTCCATTCGGTTGAGCAGAAAAACTTCCTTCGTCCTCGCCGGCAGCTCCTCGAGGATCATGGCCAGCCGGACCAGGGCCTCCCGCCCCTCGAAGATGCGGGCGGGCGACTGCTCACTGTCGATCAGCTCGACGGTGTCGATGTGCACGTGCCGGTCCTCCCGCCGCGTCCTGGCCCGGCGGCCGCGCTCGAGGAAGACGTTCGAGGCGACGGTGAAGAGATAGGCCTCGGGGCTCACAAGGTCACCAGGATCGACCCGGCTCATGCGGATGAAGGTGTCCTGGGCGCCGTCCTCGGCGGCGGCGGGGTCCAGGCCCTTTCGCCGGAAATAGCGGACGACCGTGTCACGGTGGCGCGTGACCAGGTCCGACAGGCGCGCCCGACGCTCCTCCCCTGCCCTGGCCTCTCCTGCCCTGATGTCCGTTTTCATCGGCGCCGCGCCATCCCCGACAAGGGCCTAACCGGACGCAACGCCCCCGCGTGCGTCGCGGCGGTCGGGCCTCGTCGTTTCCGACGCAAGTCCCTCCCCGCCCGGCCGATCCCCTTTATTCTGATCGTTACGTCCAGTCCTCGGGCAAGCTCATCCGTCTGGCAACCAAAGTTTCCGAATTCTCAGGCGCCTTCTGCCCGTCGTCTACGCAGCCTCGCCGGCCGCCTTCGCCCGTAGGTTGGGTCGCTCGCGTCTACACCGCGACGGGCATCGCGGGGCGTTCCCGCGCGGTCAACAGGCCGAAGAGATCACGCGGGTCCGTCGGCGCGGCCAGCAGGTTGAGCCGCGTCCCGTTTCCCGCCTCGACCATGCGGTCGCGCAGGTAGCGCAGAGCCGAGAAGTCCTCGATCGCGAAGCCGACCGAGTCGAAGATCGTGATCTGGTCCGCGCCGCGACGCCCGGGCGCCTGACCGGACACCACCTGCCATAGCTCGGTGACCGGGAAGTCCGGCTCCAACTGCTGGATCTCGCCCTCGATACGCGTCTGAGGCGCGAACTCCACGAACACCTCGCCCCGGCGCAGGATGTCGGCCTGCAGCTCGGTCTTGCCCGGACAGTCGCCGCCCACGGCGTTCAGGTGCACGCCGGCCCCGACCATGTTGTCGGACAGAATGTGGTTGCGAGCCTTGTCAGCGGTGACCGTGGTGATGATATCCGCGCCTAGCACCGCCTCGGCGGCGGATTTCGCCACCGTGATGTCGAAGCCCCGGTCGCTCATGTTGGCGATGAACTTGCGCGTCGCGGCCGGGTCCACGTCGTAGACCCGGAGGCGGCGCACGCCCAGCACCGCACGGAAGGCATGGGCCTGGAACTCCGACTGCGCGCCCAGACCGACGATCGCCATCGTGCTGGCGTCGTCCCGCGCCAGGTGCCGCGCGGCCATGGCCGAGGTCGCCGCCGTGCGCAGCGCCGTCGTGATGGTCATCTCGGCGATCAGCTCAGGATAGCCGGTGCGCACCGAAGCCAGCACCCCGAACCCCACCACCGTCTGCAGCCCCCGGGCGACATTGGTCGGGTGCCCGTTGACGTATTTGAACGCGAAGGCCTCGCCGTCGCTGGTGGGCATCAGCTCGATCACGCCGTCCGGGGAGTGGCTGGCCAGTCGCGGCGACTTCTCGAACGCGCCCCAGCGCCGATAGTCCTCCTCGATATACCCCGCCATCTCGGTCAGGACGATCTCCAGGCCGATCCGATCGACCAGGTTCACGACGGCGTCGACATCCATGAAAAGCACAGGCAGTCCTCCGGTTTGAGCGTCGCAAGCAGTCTAGTTGCGCGCCGACACCGGACGGGATGATCAAAGAGCCTATCATTTCGACTGATATTTTGGCACTTTTGACATTGCGATCATGAGTTTTGCCAAATGCACCTCTTTGACGATCTGGACCGTCGCCTGATCAGCGCGCTGCGCGAGGACGGCCGCGCTCCGGTCTCGAAGCTGGCCGTCGTCTTGGGCGTCTCCCGCCAGACCATCGAAAACCGCCTGACGCGCCTCCTCGACAGCGGCGCCGTGCTAGGCTTCACCATTCGGGTGCGCCAGGACGCCGAAGACGGCGCGGTTCGGGCGATCATGATGATCGAGGTCGTGGGCAAGTCGACGACCGCGGTCATTCGCAGCCTGCGCGGCATGCCCGAACTGCACTCGCTGCACTCGACCAACGGCTCTTGGGACCTGGTGGCCGAGATCCGGGCGGCCAGCCTGCAGGATTTCGACCGCGTCCTGCGTCACGTGCGCGAAACTCCTGGTGTCCAGAACAGCGAGACCAGCCTGTTGCTCAGCAGCGTGTAAGAAGAAACGCGCCAAGAACGGACCTTGGACCGCCTCCAGGACCATGACGTTCATGAGCCAGGCCCGCCGAGAGCGCCCGCAGCGCGAGAACTGGGCAGCCCAGCTGGCGGTCAAAAAGGGTTCAAAGGCCGTACACCCTCGCCGCGTTGTGGTGCAGGAAGGCGCGGCGCTCGTCGTCATCGAGGAAGTCGGCGGCCTCGCGGGCCATCTGAGTCTTCTCGGGATAGGTCCACAACATGCTCTGACCCATGTCCGAGCCCCAGATCAGGCGATCGGGACCGAAGCTGTCGACCAGCCGCCGAACGATGCGCGCCGCGCGGACCTTGGCGGCGACGCAGCGTTCGAAATTGATCTCGGTGATCTTGAAATAGACGTTTGGCGTGTCCTCGAAGATCCTGATCGTATGGTCGATGCCAAAGTCCGGGGCCGGCGGCATGACCACCGCCTCCCCCGCCTCCTGGGCCAGCTTGACCTCGTATTGCGTCATGCCGAACGGCATGGCGCCGTGGTCCAGCAGGATCGGCAGGTCCGGGAACTGCTTGGCGATGATCTTCACCAGAGGCAGCAGGTACGGCAACTGGTTCATGAACATGATCATGGTCATCGGCGTGCCCAGATCGGCGCAGGCCTTCCAGACCTCCATGGCCGACGGCGAACTCATCCAGGCGGTGTCGAGCAACCAGGGTCGGGCGTTGGCCATCCGGAAGCCCCGCGTATGGCGGTTGCGGACCATGTCGCGATAGACCGCCGGGGTCCGCGGGTCCTGGGTGTCGAGGATGACCACCGGATGCAAGCGACCGGGGTTCTGCTCCGCGCAGTCGAGGATGTAGCTGTTGTCGTAGCCGTAGACATGGCCGCGCTGGACCAGGCAGGCGCGCTCGACCTTGTGGGCGTCCATCAGATCGATCAGAGCCTCGCCGGTGACCGTGAAAGGCGGCCGATCCGGCATCGGCAGATCCGGCGTGAAGGGCCGGGCCTTGTAACGTTCCCAGTCGTCGCCGATCAGGTGGGCGTGGGTGTCGAAAAGAAGATCGGTCATGGGCTCGGACGCTAGGCCTGTTCGTCGAAAGCTTTACGCGCCGCCAGCGCCCCCTGGCGCAGGAAGCCCTGATCGGAGGCGACCAGGAAGCCGCTGACGCCGGCCTGGCTCAGGCGAGCGATGTCGGGGTCGGCGCCGGAGCCGACGTGGGCGATCAGCGGAATCCCGCGCCGCCGAGCGGCCTCGGTGATGCGATCGACAACGGCGGTGATCACCGGGTCACTGACATGGGGCGCGCCCAGCCGCGCCGAGAGATCGCCGCGGCCGATGAACGCCGCCGTCAGGCCTTCCACCGCGAAGATCTCGTCCAACCGGTCGACGGCTTCGGGGTCCTCGATCATGGCGATGATCGAGGTCGAGGCGTCGGCGTTGGCCATGTGATCGGCGAAGCCGCGCGCCCCGAACTCGCCAGCGCGCGGCGAGTTGGAAAAGCCCCGCGCGCCGCCGCGATAGCGGCAGGCCGAGATGATCTCACGCAGCTTGGCGGCGCTGGTCACGTGCGGCGCCAGCACGCCGGCCGCGCCACAGTCCAGCGCCTGCAACAGATGCGACTCGTCGCTGGACGCCACCCGCACGACGCTGGGGATCCCGGCGGCGCGGGCCGCCAGCATCAGCAGGTCGATGTCGCCGGCCGAAAACGGCGCGTGTTCGGCGTCCACCACCACGAAGTCGAAGCCTGCCCCGCCGAGAATCTCGGTGGCGTGGCCCGTGGCGGTCTTCAGGAACGTGCCCAGGAGCCGCTCCTTGGCGGTCAGGCGGGCGCGGAATCGACGCTGGATCTCACTGTGCGGATGCATCAGGCCTCCGGAGCCGGCGCGGGATAGTCCTCGGCGTTCAGCACCCAGCCGGCCATGTCCGAGAAATCCCGGCGCGGCGGCGAGAAGATGTCGACCAGCAGATTGCCGTCGCCCGGCGCGATCGAGGCCGAGGTGTGGATCGCCTTGGCCGGGATCACCGCCACCGACGGCGCGGGACAGGTCACGTGCTCGTCGTCGCGCCATTCCGCCAGCTTGGCGGTCCACGGCCAGCGCAGGTGGTGGACGTAGGATCCGCCCATGGCCAGCGAGCATTGCTCGAAGTCATCGTGATGGTGCGGCGACAGCTTGTTGGGATCGCGCGGCGCGGCGGGTTCGAACACGTTGACCATGAAGGTCGTGCAGCGCCAGATCCGCCCGAACCGGCCTTCCTGCGCCGGGACGTTCAGCGCGTATTTCCGGATCTTGAAGCCGCCCGGCGGGTCGGGCCAGCGCACCAGCGGCGGGATGTTCGGCGCGCCGTGAGCGTAGGTCTCGGCGTTCGAGCACAGCGCCGGCAGGTCGGCGGCGCCGGTGGTGAACAGCCGCACGACCTCGCCGCCATCGGGCAGCTCGACACGGCTGTCGCCTGGCGGGACGAAGGCGATGTGCTCGCCGCCGACCTCGACGGTCTCGCCGCCGGCGGTGACCCGCGCCCGAGGCTCGGGGGCCTCGATCAGCAGGACGTACTCGTCGACCTGACCCTTGCGCTCCAGCGCCGCGCCGGGCTTGGCCAGGGTGTAGGCGACGACGAAATTGGCGCCGCGCACAAGCCAGGTCCGGCCGGTCTCGTCGTCAATCTGCGGCGGGGTTTGGCCAAACAGCGCATACGAGGACGCGCCGAAGCCGCCGCCGGCGGCCGGGCCGCCGCCGGCCTTGGCGGTCGACAGTCGTGAGCGGGGATCGGCGTCTGCGTACATGGTGGACATGGGTCTGCCTCTCGTCAGTCGGTCGTCAGGCGCGGTCTAGAGCTTGGGGTTGGTGATCGGCGTGTCGCCCTCGAACCAGTGCTCGAAGCGGCGATAGGTGCAGAGCCAGCGATCGCCGACCCGCTTGTACTTGTCGGTGGCCATCGAGATCGAGATCGGCGGCGCGCTGGGCAGGATCTTCTCGCCGTTGGCGGCGTAGAGGAACAGGTAGCAGCTGCTCTCGGCCGTATCCTCGCTGGTGAACGAGGCGCGGAAGTTGGTGAAGCTGTGCACGGCAAGGCGCGGCCCTTGGGCAATGCGCCAGTCGTAGAACGCCTGGATCTTGTCCTTGCCCTCGTACGAGGCCTTCTGGCCGTGGAAGACGGCGTCGTCAGTATAGTAGCTGTGGGCCTCACGGCCGCCATTGGTGTCGATTTCGTGCCAGTAGTCGGCGAGCTGCTGCTGCAGTTCGAAGGTCAATTCGGCAAGCTTGGGATCGTACATCTAGAAGGTCCTCGAAAAGGGCTCAGCCCACCGTATTGGCCGCGCTGGCGGCGTCTTGCTCGATCTGGCGCCGAAGCTTGCCTTCCTGGCCGGCGGGCGAGTTCGTCGCCTCCTCCGCGTCAAGGTCGCTCAGACTGTGCAGTTCGCGACCGGCCGTCTCGGGCAGCAGCAGGGTGGCGATGATCGAGCAGCCCATGGCGATAATCGCCAGGGTCGCCATCGCCACGCTCAGCGGCAAGGTCTTGGCCACCAGGGCCACGCCGGTGATGAACAGCGCCGCCCCGCCGCGCCCCAGATTGTAGGCGAAGGCCTGGCCGGTCGCGCGCAGTTCGGTCGGGAACAGCTCGGTGAAATAGGGGCCGAACGAGGCGTAGATGCCGAACTGGAAGAAGCCGTAAACGATGCCCGCCGGGATCAGGAACGCGGCGTTGTCGCCCAGCGGCGCGAACAGATAGATCGCCGCGCTGAGGATGAAGCCCGCGCCGAACAGTCGGAACGCGCCGCGCCGCCCGACCGTGTCGGAGATGTAGGCGTTGACCAGGAAACCGAAAAAGCCACCCAGGCTGTTGAGCATCACGCTACTGCCGGCCATGGAGACGGACATGCCGCGCTCCACATGCAGGAATGTGGTCAGGTAGTTGCTGATCGCGAACGCCGCGCCCTGGGCGCCGAGCGAGAGCAGCGAGGCCAGCATGGTGATGCGCAGCATGCGCCTGCCGAAGATGTCGGCGATCCTGGGTCGTTCGCCGGTCTCGGCCGCGCGCTGGACGGCGGCCTTGTAGATCTCGGGATCGTCCGAACCCCGGCGCACGAAGAACACCAGCACCGCCGGCAGCAGGCCGATGAAGAACACCACGCGCCAGCCGATGTCGGCCGGGAACAGGGCCGCGACCGGACCGGCCAGCAGAGCCGCGATCCCGGAGCCGATCGCCGCGCCGCTGTGCACGACGCCCAGCGCCTTGCCGCGATGCTTGGGCGCGATCATCTCGCCCAGCAGGACCGCGCCGACCGCCCATTCGGCGCCGAAGCCGATGCCTTGCAACACCCGCGCGGCGAACAGCTGCTCGTAGTTCTGGGCGAAACCCGACACGAACGAGAAGACCGAGAACCACAGGATGGTCAGTTGCAGGATCCGCGCGCGGCCGAACCGGTCGCTGAGCCAGCCGCCCAGCCAGCCGCCGATCGCCGCGGCGATGTAGTTGGCGCTGGCGATGTAGCTCGCTTGCGTCAGCGTCATGCCGAACGCGGCGATCAGGACGGGGATCAAGTACTGGAAGACCAGCCCGTCGGCGCTGTCCATCGCCCAGCCGGCGCCGCACGTCCAGAAGACCCGGCGGGTCTTGGCGTCCGCCTCGCGGTACCAACCCATCATTGACGTTCCATCCTCTGCTCTCGCGCGGGCTGACCCGCGTCTCCTGATTGTTCAGCCTAGCCCGCGCCTGCCCCATGACTTGTCCGGGCGGGCGCCGAAAGTTGCCCGCGAGATCGGCCGCTGGATCAGGCGAAGTAGAACCGCAGCGCCGTGTCCGACAGCGCCCGGCGGACCGCAGGATCCGGCGCCCAGCGGTCCAGGTGGGACAAGGCCCGCTCGTAGGTCATGCGCCCCTCGTAGCCGACGAACGGCGCGTCGCTGCCCCAGAGCAGGCGCTCGGGGCCGGCCTTGGCCAGCAATTCGGCGGCGACCGTCTCGGCGATCGCTTCGGAGCGGGTGATGTCCGGCTCGCGCCAGGTCTCCGGTCCGGCCAACCGGAAACCGGCCGCCAGCTTGATCCAGGTCCGCCCCCGCTGCACCGCGGCCAGCGCCGCCTGGAAACCTTCGCAGACCAGGCCCTTGGCCGGATCGGGATGGGCGAAATGGTCGAGCACCAGCTTGACGCCCGAAGCCTCCAGCGCAGGAAGGACGGCCTGCAGCCGTTCGCCCTCCAGCGCCACGTGGACGTGCCAGTCCAGATCGCGCACGCGCCGCAGCAGCAGCCGATGCGCCTCGTCGGCGAAGTCGGGCAGGACCGCGCGGCGCACCAGCTGGAAGCGGATGCCGACCACCCCGTCGTCGCGCATCCTGCGCAGCGTGTGGGGATCAGTGTCCGGCGCGACGATGGCCGTCGCGCGCAGGCGCGGGCTCAGCCGCGCCGCCGCGATGGTGTATTCGTTGTAGGTCCCGGAAATGCTAAGGCCAGACAGCACGCCGAAATGGATGCCGTGGCGGTCCAGGTCGGCCAGATAGTCCTGGGGCGTGTAGTCGTAGGCCGGCGCGGTCCAGGCGTCGCCAACCAGCGGCAGGTCTTGCGTGAAGACATGCGCGTGGCAGTCGACGATGGGCGCGTTGGCCTTGCCTTGGATGTCCGAGCCCCCGCCTGTCACCTTGCCCCGGCGACCTCGATATTGGCGCCGGCGACGTAGGAGGCCGCGTCGGACACCAGGAACATCACGGTCGCGGCGACTTCCTCGGCCGTACCTTCGCGCTTCATCGGCAGGGAGTCACGGATCGCCTCCAGTCGGCCCGGGGCGTGGATCTCGGTGGCGATCGGACCGGGCGAGACGCAGTTGACCCGGATTCCCTCGGCCGCGACCTCCTTGGAGAGGCCGATGTTCAGGCTGTCGACCCCACCCTTCGAGGCCGCGTACCATAGGTGCTGGTTCGGCGAGCCCAGACTCGCGGCCCTCGAGGACAACAGCACGATCGAGCCGCCCTGCCCGCCCAGCCGCGTCGACATGCGCTTGACCGCTTCGCGGCTGGCGATCAGCGCGCCGGTCAGGTTGACGGCGATGACCTCGGCCAGGGTCGCGTCCGACTGGTCGGCCAACCGGCCCACGCCGCCGGTGATGCCGCCGTTATAGACCAGAGCCGAGAGCCGGCCGAGCTTGTCGGCGGCCGCGAACATGCGCGCGACATCCGCCGGGACGCCTGTATCGGCCTGGACCGCCTCGGCCTCGCCGCCGGCCGCGCGGATGGCGTCGACCACGGCCTGGGCGCGATCGGCCCGGCCGGCATAGGTCAACAGCACGAGATAGCCTTGCGCCGCCGCCGAGCGGGCGATCGCCTCGCCGATCCCTCGGCTGCCGCCCGTGACCAGGAAGACTCCCTTGTCGGTCATGATCTTCTCTCCCTTTGTCGCTCTTATGATTGTCGGCGTGGATGGGCTCAGAAGCCGACCGCGTCGGCGCCCTTCAGATCGAGCATCTGCCGGGCTTCGTCGGGCGTGGCGATATCCAGGCCCAGGGCCTCGATGATCCCACGGATCTTGGTCACCTGGTCGGCGTTGGACTTGGCCAGTTCGCCGCGCCCGATATAGAGGCTGTCTTCCAGCCCGACCCGGACATTGCCGCCGAGCAGCGCGCTCTGAGTGCAGAACGGCAGCTGGTGTCGTCCCGCCGCGAAGGCCGAGAAGACGTAATCGTCGCCGAACAGACTGTCAGCGATCGTCACCATGTGGGCCAGGTTGCGCGGATCCGCGCCGATGCCGCCCAGGATCCCGAACACCCCCTGGATCAGGAACGGCGGCTTGATCAGCCCGCGCTCAGCGAAATGGGCCAGGGTGTAGAGGTGGCCGATGTCGTAGCACTCGAACTCGAAGCGCGTGCCGAGACCCTGGCCGATCTCGCGCATGATGCGCTCGATATAGACGTTGTCGTTGTACATGATCCGGCCGCGCGAGGTTTCGACGTACTCGCGCTCCCACTCATGCTGCCAAGTTTCGACCCGCGCCCCCGCGCCGCTGAAGTCGAAGATCAGCGGACCCATGTTCAGCGAGCAGACCTCCGGCTTGAAGGCGAAGGCCGCCTCTAGCCGGGCGTCCAGCGACATGGTCGAGCTGCCGCCGGTCGAGATGTTGATCACCGCGTCGGTGGCCTGCTTGATGCGCGGCAGGAAGGCGCCGAAGTGTTCGGCCGAGGGGCTGGGCCGCCCGTCGATCGGATCGCGCGCGTGCAGATGCAGGATCGAGGCGCCGGCCGCGGCGGCCTCGATCGCGGCCTCGGCGATCTGGTCGGGCGTGATCGGCAAATGCGGCGACATCGACGGCGTGTGGATCGAGCCGGTCGGCGCGCACGTGATGATGATCTTCTTGGAATGACGCATCTGACGATCCCTACAGGCCGGCGTGACACAGGTATTTGTAGTTCAGATATTCGGCGAGGCCGTGGTGGGAGCCTTCGCGACCGATGCCCGACTGCTTGACGCCGCCGAACGGCGCGGCGGCCGTCGAGATCAAGCCGGTATTGACCCCGACCATCCCCGTCTCCAGGTCCCGCCCGGCGCGGGCGATCGTCTGGCGGTTGGTCGAACAGACATAGGCGGCCAGGCCGAACGGCGTGTCGTTGGCGAGCGACACGCCCTGCGCATAGGTCTCGAACGGGATCACCCCGGCCAACGGGCCAAAGGTCTCCTCGCGCGTCAGCAAGGCGTCGGGGGCCACGTCGCCCAGCAGGGTCGCGGGCGACAGCAGGCCGCCGTCGCTCTTGCCGCCGGTCAGCAGGCGCGCGCCGCCGGCCAGGGCCTCGTCGAGATGGCGTTCGACCTTTTCGACGGCGCGGGCGCTGATCAACGGTCCGATGTCGGTCTCCGCATCCAGGCCGTCGCCCACCTTGAGCGCGGCGATCCGGACCTGGAAGGCCGACAGGAACGCTTCGTAGATCCCGCGCTGGACGTAGATCCGATTGGCGGCGATGCAGCTTTGCCCGCCATTGCGGAACTTGGCCACCATCGCCGTTTCGACCGCCACGTCCAGGTCGGCGTCGTCGAATACGAGCAGCGGCGCGTTGCCACCCAGCTCCAGCGACAGGCGCTTGATCGTCGGGGCCGAGGCCGCCATCAGGCGCGCGCCGACGGCGGTCGAGCCGGTGAAGGTGATCTTGCGCACGGTGCTGGAGGCGGTGACGATGTCGCCGAACAAGGCCGGGGCGCTGACCACGACGCTGAGCACGCCCGACGGGATGCCGGCCTCCTCCGCCAGGGCCGCCAGGGCCAGCGCGGTCAGCGGCGTTTCGCTGGCCGGCTTGCAGACGATCGTGCAGCCCGCCGCGAGAGCCGGCGCGATCTTGCGCGTCAGCATGGCCATCGGGAAGTTCCACGGCGTGATCGCAGCGCAAACTCCGATCGGCTCGCGCTCGACCAACAGGCTGCGGCCCGGCATGTTGGGCGGAAGGATCTCCCCCAGGATGCTCCCCGCCGCCTCGGCATAGACCTCAATGAAGGCCGCCCCATAGGCGACCTCGCCGCGCGCTTCCTTCAGCGTCTTGCCGTTCTCGAGCGTGATCAGCCGGGCTAGGTCTTCCTTGTCGCGCTCGATCAGCGCCAGCCAGCGGCGCAGCAGCGCGCCGCGCTCACGCGACAGCGTGCGCGACCACTTCGGAAAGGCCGATTGCGCCGCCGCGATGGCGACATGGATCTCGTCTTCGCCGATCGAGGCGACGTCGGCGAGCGTCTCGCCGGAGAACGGATCGACCACGGCGATGGTCTCGCCGGATGCGGCATTGGCCCATTTGCCCGCATAGTAAGCCTGCGCGCGCAGCAGGTCCGGGCGGGCGAGAGTCGCCCGTCGGGCGTCCGTGATCGTCAAGGCTATCCCCATGGGTTTGGTGCGCCGAAGTCCGGCGATGTGTTCGTGCTCAGGCCGCGGCGGGCAGGCCGGGCCGGAAGGCGCTGGCGCCCTCGCCCAGCTTGAGCCGCCGGTATTCGCGCGGCGGCAGGCCGAAACGGTCGCGGAAGGTGCGGGTAAAATGCGGGGCGCTGTTGAAGCCCCAACCGAACGCGATCTCGGTCATCGAGTGGCCGCGCCAGGCCGGATCGGCGATCTGCCGCGCGCACTGCTCCAGGCGACGGCGCAGAATGTAGGCCGACACCGTCTCGTTCTCGCTGGCGAAGATCATCCGCAGATAGCGCGACGACAGCTTCATCTGGGTCGCGATCGAGCAGGGCGTCAGCTCCGGGTCGCGCAGGTGCTGCTCGATGAACAGCTTCACGCTGGCGCAACGGCCGGTGACGATCGACGACCGGGCGCTGGAGGTGTCGAGGGCCAGGGCATAAGCGGTGGCCACGATGTCCAGCAGGTGCCGGGCGACACGGTCCTGGTAGTGCGGCGACAGGTCCGCCTCGAGCCGGCCGAACAGGTTCAGCGCCATGGCGGCGGCGGCGGCCGTCAAGCCCTCGTCGGCCCGCAGCGCCCGGCCGCAGAAGCCCTCCGGCGACGGCAGGTGCTCCCTCAGCGTCGCGGCGCCGACCTTGAGGAACAGGATCTCGACCTCGTCGGACATGCGGATCTTCAGCGGCGCGCCGCTGTCGCACAGCACGAAATCGCCTTCGGTCAGGTTGACCGTGTTGCCATAGTGGCTGACCTCGGCCTCGCCCCGGACCTGCAGCATCAGGAGGTAACTGGGCGCGCCCTTGTGGGCGAGCTGGGCGTCACCGCGCTCGACCGTTGCTTTTCCGCAGGCCAGACGCGCGATGTACAGCGGCCCCAGATCCGCGCCCGCAAGCTCGGCCACGAAGGCTTCAGGCTTTGGCAGCTTGAAATCCATGGCTTCGATGTGGCTGGCGAATAGCCCCGTCCAGCCGGATCGGCCTGTCAGATCGTTCGTGCTGAAGACGTTCATGCGCGCCTCCCCAAGACCAGGAGTGTGCCCTCCCTGAGTCATTTCCTATATCATATAGGAAACTTGAAAAAGCGGAAAATCGCGGTTTCGGATCTCGCTGTTCGATTTTGTTTGAGTGGCGATCCTGTGGCTCAGGGCTTGTCGCCCCCGAGCGGCAAAGCGCAATCGGGGGACAGCAAGACACTCAGCGCCTCTCGCCGGGCGGGATGGCCGCGCCGCGCGTTTCTCCGGAAGACGGTGCTCAGGCTTGGTCGAACCTACGCGTCGGCGAAGGGGACCACGCGCGCGTAGGAGCGCTGGATATGCTCGCGCATGGCGGCCTCGGCCGCATCGGCGTTACGCGAGGTCAGGGCCTCGATCAGCGCCGCGTGCTCGTTGACCGCCTCGGTCGCCACCTCGCTGTGGAAGCGTAGGCGGAAGATGTGCAGGTGCGAGTGCAGGCGCGCCAGCGTCTCGCGAATGATCGGATTGCCGCTGCCCGCGGCGATCAGGTCGTGCAGGTCCGAATCCTGGTCGGCGAACTTGTCGTAGGAATGACGCGACTCGCCCGGTGTCATGGCCTGGGCCAGGGCCACCAGCTCGGCCATGGCCACGTCGTCCATCCGCTCGGCTGCATGGCGCGCGGCGAAGGGCTCGATCAGCAGGCGGGCCTCGTAGAGCTGGTCGAGCTGCCGGCGATTGAGCTGCGGCGCGCTGCAATAGCCGACGAAGTGGCGTTTGGTCACCAAGCCGATCGCTTCGAGCATGCTCAGCGCTTCGCGGATCGGCGTCTGCGACACCCCTAGCTTCCGCGCCAGGTGGTCGATCGAGATCCGCGTGTCGGGCGGGATGGCCAGCGACATGATGTCGGCCCGGATCACCTCGAAGACCTCTTCGACGAAGCCCTGCGAGCGCTTGATGCGGCGATCCGCGCCGACGGGATCGGAGAGATCGCCCTCGGGCGCTTCGCTGCCGTGACCTTGCGGGACGGTGGATCGGCGAGCCACACGGGCCTCCTCGTTGGATCGCCGCGCTCCGATGGCGACGATCAGCCTCTTGCTCGCAGTATCATGCCTGCAACGTCCTCGCGAGAGAACAGGCGTCCAGCCTAACCGACCGACGCGCGAGGGCCTTGCCTCCAGCGGCGCGATTACTTTCCCGGCGCTTGGTTCCGCCCCGCCGAGCATGGTGCAAGTCGCCCTGCCTCCCTGAGCAAGTCCCTCCCCCTCCCCGGTCCTAGTCATGGCCACAGACGACTCAAGGAAAGCGAGCGGAATGGACGCGGGCGGACAAAGGCTGATCAGCATGGTGAACGTGGGCGCGCTCACGTTCGGGCCGGGCGCCTTGGCGCGCTGCGCCGACGACCTCATCGTCCGACGGTCGCGATCGGTGTTCATCGTCACGACGCAGCCGACGCTGTTCCTGTGCCGGCCGCTGGTCGAGGCGCTCGAGGCCGCCGGCGTCCAGGCGACCCTGTGGCATGACCTGCTCGGCGAGCCGACCCTGAAGGAATTCGAGACCGCCTTGTCGGTCGCGCGCGCCTGCCAGGCCGATGCGGTCGTGGGCCTGGGCGGCGGCAGCGCCATGGACGTCGCCAAGCTGGTCGCGGCGTTGTTCGACGGCCGCCAAGGCGTCATGGACGTCCTTGGGACGGATCTCGTCGCTCGCCGCTCCCTGTGGCTGGCCTGCGTCCCGACCACGGCCGGCACCGGCAGCGAGGTGACGCCGATCGCCATTCTCGGCGACGAGGACGAAGACCTGAAGAAAGGCGTCGTCAGCCCCTACCTGGTGCCCGATGCGGCCTATCTGGATCCAGCCCTGACCGCGACCATGCCGCCTTCGGTGACGGCCGCGACCGGCCTGGACGCGCTGACACACTGCATCGAGGCCTATGCCAACCGCTTCGCCCATCCGCTGATCGACGTCTATGCTCTGGGCGGCATCCGGCTGATCGCCGAGAACATCGAACGCGCTTGCGCGCATGGCGACGACCTGGACGCCCGTCTGGCGATGATGATCGCCAGCTACTACGGCGGGCTATGCCTGGGTCCAGTCAACACCGCGGCCGTGCACGCCCTGGCCTATCCGCTGGGCGGCGAATTCCACATCGCCCACGGCGTGGCCAACGCCCTGCTGCTGCCCCACGTGCTGCGCTTCAACATCGAGACGAAGCCGGAGCGCTACGCCGCGATCGCGCGGGCGCTGGGCGCGGACTGCACCGGCGACCATGCCGCCGACGCCCTGGCCGGCGTGGAGCGGGTCATAGCCCTGGCCAAGGCCTGCGGAATCAAGCGCCGCCTGTCGGACTTCGGCATCGCCCAGGACGCGATCCCGCGCATGGCGACGGCGGCGATGAAGGTCACGCGCCTGCTGGATCGCAATCCGCGGACGCTGACCGAAGCCGACGCGCGCGCGATCTACGAGGCGGCCTGGTAGGCCGAGCCCCCGAAAAGCCGCGAGCACGAAGCACATGGCGTGGTCGCTGACCATCGCCATGTTTTCGTTCAGTGATCGATGCGGAGGCAGGCCACGCCGCATGCTCGCCAAGCCATGGAAAATCCGCGCCGCGATGACGGCCTCAACGAAAGACCTCGGCGCCCCTTCCTGCCGGGTATGAGAGATCTTGCGAGCGGCGAGGCTGGCTGAAGAGCCGGCCCAACAACGCCGGCGGCGCGGCGGCCCGCAAAAAAATCCCGACGCGTGGGGCCCCGGCCAGGCCGGACCACGCATCGGGATGAAAGAGAAGCTCGGCGCCGTCCGGGGAGGAAGCGAACGACGCCGTCTTCTGTACGGACGAGCGCTACCAGGCGGCCCGGACGCCCAGCCGGAAGGCGCGGCCGACCGTGTCGTACTGCAGCGGATTGCCGAACAGGCGCAGCTCCGGCGGTTGGTCCTTGTCGAACACGTTGGTGATCCCGCCGTAGAGCTCGGTCTTGCTTGAGCCAAACAGCGACGGCAGTTGGGCCGACGCGGACAGGTCCATGTAGAACCGGGCGCTGACCGTGTTGATGCTGACGCTGGTCGGCAGGTTGATGTTGTAGCCGGCCTGGTCGGGACCGATCTTGGTCGGGTCCAGGATGCTCTTGGGGATGTAGCGCAAGTGCGCCGCGACCATCCAGGCCGGTCGGGTGTAGGCCACCAAGCCGTCGATCTTGTACTTCGGCACGCCCGCGATGCCAGCCAGCGAACCGGCGTTGCCGGTCACCCCGTTCATGCGGGTGATCAGACCGGTGCCCCCGATCGACTTGAGGTCCTTCACGTAGTTGGCGTTGAGCTGAAGGCTGACGGCGCCGTCCCAGACGTCGGGGATGGTGTAGTCGGACTGGAACTCGTAGCCCTCGGCGTGGACCTGAGCGACGTTCTGGAAGTTGGACAGCACCGTCGTGACCGCGCTGGCCTTGGCCGCGCCGCTGAAGGTGATCAGGTTGCACAGCAGATTCTTGGTGGCGCAGGCTGACAGGATGTTCGGCGCCGACACCGAGTCGATCGCGTTCTTGACGGTGATGTCATACCAGTCGACCGAGGCGTGGAAGCCGGGAAGGAAGTTGGGCTTCAGCACGATCCCGGCGGTGTTGGTCTTGGCCGACTCCAACTCCAGGTTCGGATTGCCGCCGGCCAGGGCCCCGACCAGATGGTTGGAGCCGCTGAAGGGATCGTTCAGGGGCAAGAAGGTCTGGACCGTGTTGGGGTTCGACTCCGCCGCCGTCGGCGCGCGGATGTCGGACGAGCGGGTGACGCGGACCAGGATCTGGTCGTTGGGCTGATACTCGACGCCGACCTTCCAGGGCTTGGCGTTGCCGAAGCCGCTGTAGTGGGTGTAGCGGCCGGTCAGATCGACCGACAACGACTTGGCCAGCGGCAGATCGGCCAGCAATGGGATGTTCGCCTCCGCATAGCCTTCCGTCACCTTCTGCGTGACCTGCGGCAAGGCCGTCACCTGCGGCGCGGCGAACAGCCCCGCCTTGGTCAGGGCGTCTACGTCCCCCGAGACGCTGTCGTGGCGATACTCGCCCCCGAACGCGGCCTGGACCGCCCCGGCGGGCAGTTCGAACAGCGTGCCCCGGAAATTCACCATCAGGTCGTGCTGCTTGATGGTGCGGGTCTGGAACTCGTCCTTGAAGTACTTGTTCAGCACCGCCGGAGTGATGTTCTGGCCAAACAGATCGACCGGCAAGCAGCCGTCGCTGGGATTGGCCACGGACGAGGCGCAGATCACCGGGGCGCCGGCTGGCGTGGTGTAGATCGTGCCCGCATAGCCCGCCGGCGGGGTGATCGCGTTGGTCGCCTGGGTGTCGAACGACGCCAGGCGGGTGTTCTTCACGTCCGTGCGGCTGTCGGTCTGGCCGTATTCGTACGAGGCGTCCCAGCGCCAGTCCTTGAACAGGTCGCCCTTCAGACCGGTGACGAAACGGTAGATATTGTTGGTGCTGGAGGCCACCACGGTGTCGCCGCCCTGGGCCACGGCCACATTGACGTTGATGGCCGTGATGTTCGGATTGGCCGCCAGGATCTGCGCCCTCACCGCCGGGGTGATGAAGGGGTTGTTGATGTCGATGCCGGCCGAACCGCCGGCCGGGGCCTGCAGCAGCACCGAGGTGCGCACCGGTCCGCCCTGCGTGCGGCTGTAGATGAACTCGCCGAAGGCCTGGGTCCTGGGCGTCAGGTCATAGTCGACATGGATGATTCCCGAACCGTGCGAGGTCGGCGTGACCAGCGGCGGATTGCCCCAGCCCCAGTTGTTGCTGGCGGCCGCGTCGCCGCCTTGCATGAACGTGCCGCTCAGATAGTTGCCGAACTGGAAGGGCACGAGGGCGTTGCCGGCGGCATTGAACTGCAGGCCGCGCAAGGCGGCGGGCAGAGCCGTCGCGCCGGTGTTATTGACCTGCTGGCCCAGGGTCGTCTTGACCCCGCCCACCGTCTGGACGGCGCTGAGCAGGACGCCGCTCGCGGTGTAGACGAAGTTGACATTGTCGAGCACCAGTGTGGCCGGCAGGCCATTGGTGCTGACCCCGCCGATATAGCCCGGGTTGGGGACGAAGTTGGTCAGCTTGGCGCACCACTCGCGCTGGAAGCAGTTGCCGACACCCTTGTCGTCCCGGTACTCGAACCCGGCGATGACATGGCCACGATCACCGGCGAAGCCGCGTCCGCCCGCCACCGACAGGAAGTAGTTCTTGCCGTCGCCGCGATCGCTGACGCCGGCGCTGGCGTCGATCTTCAGGCCGTTGAACTTGGTGTCGAGGATCAGGTTGACCACCCCGGCCACCGCGTCCGCGCCATAGGCGGCCGAGGCGCCGCCGGTGACGACCTCGCTGCGCTTGACCAGGGCGTTGGGCACGCCGTTGAGGTCGACGCCGCCGGAGTCGACGCTGGGGACGAAGCGCCGGCCATCGACCAGCACCAGGGTGCGGCTGGTGCCAAGACCCCGCAAGTCCGGCGTATTGCCGCCGATCGCGCCGTTGACCCGAAAGAGGATCGTCGAGGCCGAGGTGGTGGCGCGGAACGACGGGATCTGGTTGAGCGCGGTGGCCACATCGGGAATGGCCAACTGCTGCATGCGCTCGGCGCCGACGACATTGACCGGCGTGGGCGAATTATAGGTCGTGCGCACCCGGGAGCCGGTGACGATAACCTCTTGAACCGCGACGGATTCGGCTTGCTCTGAAGCCGCTGACGCGGCGGGCGCGGCGGGCGCGGCCTGAGCCGAGGCTGTCGTCGCCGCCGCAAGCGCGATCAACGACGTCGAGACAAAACTAGCGATCTTCACCAACGTCCCCTCCTTTTATGTTTATCTGACGGAAGGGTTAGGCGAGACGACCCTACTGCACTTGCTTCCAGCGGCACGACGTTTTTCCCGCTCGGCTCTCCCCCGCGGCCGTATGCCGTACCAGGACAAGTATTCGTGCCGAACACGTCAATCCATATCGATCGCTTGACTATGCAACACGAGCCCGCGTCGCGCGGAGGACTCCACTCCTAGGCCGGACATGGCCGTGGCCCGTGGCTAAGTTGATGTGCGGATTGGCGAAGGTGACCGTCCGACCGCCAGGCGGTTGCTCAGCGGGTCGAGGTGACCTCAGAGGGGGTCTTCGCGTCAGCGGCTGCAAGGTTGAGCCGCCGAGGACAATTTCGGCGACAATGGCGTAGAGTCGGCTGTTCTAGACGTTCGTACGCATGAACCGGCTTGGCGCGCTGTGTCGAACCCGAGTGGGAATTATAGGGACGTCGTTGCCATTCCTAAGTCAAAGCGCGGTCCAAATGGTTGTCGAGGTTAGCTTGCCATAAGCCGCGCCTTCCAACCACTCTTCTGGAACAAGCTAGGCCAAGCTCCGAGCAGCTATGCTTGCTATAAATGCCGGCGGAGATCGCAATGGCGTCGAACCTCTGGCGGCGACTAAAGAGCGAAATTACACCTCGAATGCCCGACATCAGAGTCTGAAACGCGCCAGTTGCTGACATTGGCGCTCCTCCAGGAACGCGACATTTCACCTGAACACGTGGGATGCTGTTGAGCGCGTTCTTTCCATTTGCAGTCCAAGGCGATGAAGAAACTACCATTGCGAACTTGTTCGCCTACACATCGCCATGTGAATATCTTGAGGTGGAGCAAGCTCAATACCCCGATGGTGTCCGCTGTGAAGATTGGACCAAGGGGGGTGGTCTATTGTTTGGCGGGGCGCGGGCTTCCTGGGCCGACGTCGTTGGGGGAAATCGATGTCAGAACCAGTGGCCAAGCCGCCCTTGGCGCACATCCAGAAACGCGACCTTTTGCGTCCGTACTGACGATCGCGCTAGCCCGTGTCCAGCCTCTCATCCAGCTAGGACGCACTTGCAGAGCTCGGCACAAAACGACCATAGGCTGCAAAATTTGCCACGCCCGCGTGGAGCGACATTTGAAAATGCGCTGCTAAATCCTCAGGTCGGAGGGCCGGAGGTTCCACCCTGGTTCCTCGCGACGTCGAAACGACGCATTGGCTTAGCCGGTCCTGTCGCCCAAGCGGGAAGCTAAGCCTTGAAATCAAGAAGGGACGGAGGAACCGTCGCGCTTCCTTGAGCGTCATCCGCGCTGCGACCGTTGAGCAGTTCGGCGAGCTTGCCCACGTCGAAGGCGGGCTGGTCGCTGAAGAACGCCGCCACCCCGATGTTCAGGAACGGGCTCCCCAGACGCTTCAAGGCCGTCAGCTGTTCATGCTGCGATCGGGCCGCCTCGGGGGAAAGCGTATCGACGTCGACCGGCTTGTCGGAAACCTGCATGCGCGCCGCCAGATTGCTGAGCTCGGCCACGACCTGGCTGGCCGTAGCCGTCGTCGCCTTCATGCGGGCGATGGATGCATAGGCCGAGCCGCGAGGCGCGGGGACGCGCCCCTCCGGTTCGAGCCCCGCCGGATCGTCAGCCTTCAGCCCGAAAACGGATCCCGTTCCGCTCGACGCCGCCCCCCCGACGGCTTGGGCCTTTCGGCCCTCGCCTCCTGGTATCCGGGCCGGCGATACATCTGTCAGGTCGTTGTCGGCCGGGGCGATCGGATTCGCCGAATCCGCAGACGCCACGGGTCCCCCGGGCGCTTGGACACCACCGCCTTGTTCTCCGGTGAAGCGCTGTTCGAGCCACCCCATATAGGTGTCGAGCGAGCTGGTTTTCTCACCCTTCAGGACAGCGTTCACGCCCATATATTGGAACACGCCCGCACGCTGCATCAGCGACAACTGATCGTGGCGAGCCTTCGCCTCGCGGGCCGTCAATTGGCCGACGTCCTGCGGCTTGGCCTGCTCGGCCGCCTGCGCCGACAGCTCGTCCGCGAGCTTCAGGCGATCGGCAAGCGTTTCCGTCGAGGGCGCGCCCGTCTCCACGTCCGCGCCAGCCTGGGCCGGCGCGGTGAGCGGCTGATATGGCTGTGGGCCGGGGCCGACGCCGACAGGCGATACCATCAGGCTTTCAGGTCGATCAGAGAAAGCGGGATCACCATTTTGTTCGGGTCGGCAGTCTTTCCGCGCTCCTGTAGCCAATCGAGGAAGGTTCCCATCGAGTTGGTCTTCTGATCGCCGAACATTGCGTTCACGCTCATGTTGTTGGCCAGCCCGCCATAGCGCAGCACGGCCTTCAGCTGGTCGTATCGACCCTTGGCCTGTTCAGGCGACATCTGCCCGACATCGATGGGCTTGCTGAGATCGCGGACACTGGCGGCGACGCTGCCCGCGTCCGCGACGGTCTGACTCGAACCTCCGTCCGAAATGGACGCATCGCCCGCATCAGACGCGGGAGTCCGCTTGAGCGCGTCCTCGGACGCCGAAGCGACCTCCGGACGGTAGGTCGATGCAAAGGGCGTCAAGCTCGAATACCACATGGTTAACTCCCGATCCCATACGAGGGACAAACTCGCCAAACCTTATGCATCAACCGCGCCATTCAACTAGACGAAGAAGGAGATCCCGTCTGCATAGTGGAAATGCTCGATGAAGGACGTGGTGTAGTAGTTCTCGACCACAACCGACGTATTCGGATCGAAAGACCCCGTCGTGGACAACCAAAGATCGTTGCCGACCCTGGTGGAAGCGACCGGCCCTTGCGAGGATCGGAAATCGGACAAGGTGATACCGTCTTCCCCAAAGGTCCCCGTATCCCGAATGTGTGCGCCCGACCTCGACGTCACCGAATAGATGTCGCCATCGTCACCGCCATCCGCCACGCTGCCATCGAACAGGTTGAAGCGATCAACCCCGGCCTCACCAAAGATATGATAGCCGTTGAAGTGCGCCGAGAAGGTGTCGCTCCCGTCGCCGCCATGCGCCTCTCCGCTGAAGACCGTGAAGGTGTCCGCGCCAGCATCCCCCCAGGCCACAGACGAGGCGTCATTGCCCGACATGACAATCCGGTCGTCGCCATCGCCACCGTGCAGTTCGTCAGAGCCGGCCCCAGTCGAAGGCACGTCGAACGCGCCGGTCCCCTTCGTCCCGTCCCGATCCCCGAAGATCGTGTCGTTGCCTGCTCCGCCGTAGATCTTGTCGCCGCCGCTGCTGCCTTCAAGGAAGTTCGCGCCGTCGTCGCCGATCAGGATGTCGTCGAACTGCGACCCCAGCAGGCCCTCGATGCTGATGAGCGTGTCACCGGTGGAATTGGCGCCGGTCGCGAGATTGACCGCCACGCCCGAGCCCGACAGGACGTACCAAACACTATCGGCGCCGGCGCCGCCATTGATCGTATCGCCGCCGTCTCCGCCGATGAAGGTATTGGCGCTGCCATCGCCGATGATCGTGTCGTCATAGGCCGAGCCCCACATGATCTCGGTCGCCGCATAGCTGTCACCGGCGGCGAAACCCGTGCTTGCGGACGGGTTGGTCATGTCGACGGTCAGGCCGGAGCCCGAGGACTGGTAGCTCACGAGATCGATACCAACACCACCATCAATGTGATCGGCGTCGCCGCCGCCGATGAAGATGTCGGCGAAATTGCTGCCCAGAATTCTCTCGATGCCATCAAAGGTATCGCCGCCGCCGACCTCACCAAGATTGAGATCAAAGGTGAGACCGACCGTACTGTCCGCATAGCTGGCCGTATCGACACCGGCCCCGCCGATCAAATGGTCGGCCCCGGCCCCGCCGATCAGCACGTCATCGCCATCCCCGCCGACCAGCGTATCGTCGCCGCCACCGCCGCTGAGCGTGTCCGCGCCAGCGCCGCCGGTAATGGTGTTGGCATCGCCGCTGCCGACGCCGTTGAACGTCCCGGACCCGGCGTAGGTGATGTTCTCGACGTTGAGCGTAGTCAGGGTGAAGCTGGCTAGCGTGACCTGGATCGTATCGTTGCCGCCGTCGGCGTCTTCCTGGACGATCACGCCGGACGCCCCGACCAGATAGGTGTCGCCCCCCCAGCCGCCGGCCAGGATGTGGCCATTGGTCGACGAGGCCAGGATGTCGTCGCCCGAGGAGCCAATGACCTTCTCGAAATTGCTAACCACGTCGCCCTGGGCGTCGCCGCCCGAGACCACGTTGGTGGTCAGGTTGACGTTCACCGCGTTGGCGGACCCTGCATAGCTCAGGGTGTCGGTCCCGCCCGCGCCATCGAAGCGGTCGGCGCCCTCGCCCGAAATGAAGGTGTCGCCGCTGGCCGAGCCCTGGATGAGCTCGATGCCGTCGAAGGTGTCACCGGCGGCGTCGCCGCCATGGTCGCCGGTCGACATGTCGATAATGACGGCCGCGGCGTAGCGGGCGATGTCGTTGCCGACCCCGCCGACCAGATGGTCGGCCCCGGCCCCGCCGATCAGGATGTCGTCGCCGTCGCCGCCGTTCAGCGTGTCGTTGCCAGCCGCGCCGTTGAGGGTGTCGCCGCTTGCGCCGCCGGTGATGGTGTTGTCGCCCGCGCTGCCCGTGCCCGCGAAGGCCCCGGAACCAGTGAAGACGATATTTTCGATGTTGGCGCTGCCCAGCGTGAAGCTGGCCAGGTTGGTCTGGACGACGTCCACGCCGTCGTCCTCGTTCTCCAGCAGGACGACGCCCGCCGAGCCGACGATATAGACGTCGTCGCCGTATCCGCCCGCCAGGACATGACCACTGGTCGAGGAGGCCAGGGTATCGTCCGCGCCTGAGCCTATGATCTTCTCGACCGAGATCAGCATATCGTCTTGGGCGTCGCCGCCTGAGACCGCGCCGGTGGTCAGGTTGACGTTGACCGCCTCGAGCGAGCCCGAATAGTCGATGGCGTCGACCCCGCCGCCGCCGTTGAAGGTGTTGCCCCTGTCGTCGCCCGCGAAGGTGTCCGCGCCGGACGAGCCCAGGAACACCTCGATATCGATGAAGACGTCGCCGGCCGCGTCGCCGCCGTTCTCACTGGTCAGCAGATTGATGCTGACGGCGCCGCCGCCCGCATAGCTGGCCGTGTCTGTACCCGCGCCGCCGATCAGGGTGTCGTTGCCGTCACCCGCGTCAAGCCAGTCGTCGCCAGCCGCGCCGTTCAGCGTGTCGCCGCCCACACCGCCGGTGATGGTGTTGTCGTCCGCCCCGCCCGTGCCCGTGAACGCGGCCGAGCCCGTATAGGTGAGGTTCTCGATGTTCGCGCCCAGCGTATAGCTGGTCAGGTTGCGAGCCGAGCCTGTCCACGGCGCCCGATATCACAGCCGCGAGGCGCGAACACGATGCTTGAGGTGATCTGGACGACGGTGAGGCTGGCGGTGGTGACCACGGTCTTGCTGCTCCTGGTGGCGACACCGCTGGCCTGGTGGCTGGCGCGCCAGCGCGCCTGGTGGAAGGAGATCATCGCCGCCATCGCCGCCCTTCCCATTGTCTTGCCGCCCACGGTGCTGGGCTTCTACCTGCTGATCCTGTTGGCCCCGGCCAGTCCCCTGATGGCCCTGCTCCATCCCCTGGGCGTTCGCAGCCTGGCCTTCACCTTCACCGGCCTGGTGATCGGCCCGATGGTCTATTCCCTGCCCTTCGCCGTGCAGCCGATCCGCAACGCTTTCGAGGCCATGGGCGAACGTCCGATGGAGGCGGCCGCCACCCTACGCGCGGCGCCGCTGGACGCCCTCTTGACCGTCGCCCTGCCTCAGGCGCGTCGCGGCTTGCTGACCGCCGCGGTCTTGGTCTTCGCCCACACGGTCGGCGAGTTTGGCGTCGTGCTGATGATTGGCGGTTCTGTGCCCGGAGAAACCGAGGTGATTTCGACGCGCATCTATCAGCAGGTGGAGTCGCTGCAGTTTGACGAGGCCCACAGGCTGTCGGCCGGCCTGCTGGTGTTCGCCTTCGGCGTGCTGCTGGCGATGCTGCTGATCGAGCGGCGCACGTCGCGACCGGCCCGATGATCCCGTCCTGCGCCGAAACCGGCCTGGAAGCGCGGCTGCGCGGACGCCTGGGGGTCTTCACCCTCGATGTCGCCCTGACCCTGCCGCCTAGGGGGATCACCGCCCTGGTGGGCCCATCGGGGGCGGGCAAGACCAGCGTGCTGCGCTGCCTGGCCGGGCTTTCAAGGCTTCCAGGCGCTTTGGTCGTCGACGGAGAGATCTGGCAGGATGAGCGCCGCTTTCTGCCGCCGCACCGTCGACCGATCGGCATGGTGTTCCAGGACGCCAGCCTGCTGAGCCACCTGTCGGTGACAGACAATCTTCGCTACGGCCAGCGACGCACGCGAGCACCACTGGCCACGGACTTTGACGAGATCGTCGCGTTGCTGGGGCTGGAGGTTCTGTTGGGGCGGTCGACGACACACCTTTCCGGCGGCGAGCGACAGCGGGTGGCGCTGGGTCGCGCCCTGCTGTCCCAGCCGCGCCTGCTGTTGATGGACGAGCCGCTGTCCAGCCTCGACGCCGACAGCAAGGCCGAAATCCTGCCCTATCTGGAGCGCCTGCATCGAACCCTGGCCATCCCGGTGCTCTATGTCAGCCATGACGCCGACGAAGTGCGCAGACTGGCCGATCGCCGTCTGGAGATGCGCGCCGGTCGCATCGTGACGAAGGCGACGGACATGCGGGCCACGGCCGATGTCCAACGCGCGGCCGCCGCTCGACGCCTGGCCGGCATGGACCCGGCGAGCCTCAGCCGCCTGGCCCTGGCGGCGCTGCTGGCCGGCCTGGACCCGGCCTAGACCTGGAGCCTCGACGGCTCGCCTTGCACACGGCAGACGTCGGCGCGGCGCTTGACTTCCGACAATCCCATTGTCTCGCCGCCGGTGTAGGTCGGGTTTGTCCGATCACGGTTGGCGGGAATGGCTTTGTGATGACCCAAGGTTTGGCTCGGGCGCCCTCGGCGATGGG
>Ga0255334_1000091_pt1 | contig 108402 bp, 95 predicted proteins | sample EtOH5_35cm_T3_12_FD_202080 | JGI IMG/M metagenome (GOLD analysis project Ga0255334, IMG submission 202080) | Sandy soil microbial communities from University of British Columbia, Vancouver, Canada - EtOH5_35cm_T3_129 | ecosystem: Engineered > Artificial ecosystem > Sand microcosm > Unclassified...
CTCCAAGACCGTTCAGGCCTCGATCAAGTCGTTGCTGCGCGAGCGCCGCCACCTGCAGCCGGCCGACGCCGATGACTTCAACATCTTCGACACCCAGCAGATCTCGGAGACCCTGCGGAGCACGACCCAGATGCTGACCGGCCTCTTGGGCGCCGTTGCCGCGGTCAGCCTGCTGGTGGGCGGGATCGGGATCATGAACATCATGCTGGTGTCGGTGACCGAGCGCACGCGCGAGATCGGCGTGCGGCTGGCCATCGGCGCGCTCGGGCGCGAGGTGCTTCTGCAGTTCCTGGTGGAGGCCGTGGTGCTGTCCAGCCTGGGCGGCCTTCTGGGCCTGACGCTGGCCCTATGCGCCAGCCTGATCCTCGCGCCAATGCTGAATGTGCCGTACATCTTCGACCCGACCATCAACACGGTCGCCTTCGTCTTCTCGGCCCTGATCGGCGTGCTGTTCGGCTACTTCCCCGCCCGCCGGGCCGCGCGGCTCAATCCGATGGACGCGCTTCGTCACGAATAGAGGCCGCGCTGGATCGCCTGGGCCTGCTCGGACTGCAGGTCGTCGATCATTTCAAGCATCTCTCGCGGCTTCTCACGCGCGCCGGCGAGCTTGCGGGCGGTGACGAGGTCTTGGCGGCCTGCGAGCTGCCCCTCCCCAGCAATCCTAAGGATTGGCCACCGGCGAGCTGGGTTAGCCGTTGATGGAAATCGTAGCTCAGAGGGCTTTGGCGTAGGCGTAGTGCTCCTCGCCATTCGATTCTGCGCGCCACCTCACCGGGCGAACGTCGTGTTCCTGGAGGTGAGGCAACGTCAGCAACTGGCGTAGCCCCGCCCAACTCCGGACCGGCCGATAGACCGGGTTGCTCCGATGGCGCCGTTAGGGTCAGGCCGCAATCGACGCCAGCGCCAATGAGCGCTTCCGCGTTGCAGACTTAGCCTAAGTCCGGTTGTGGCTTAATCGGCGGAGCGCTAGCGTTCGCCAGAATGATGGCTGCCACTTATACCATTCGCGATATTCGTTGGGTGCTGCGGGGCCCAGTTCTGGTTCGGACCGAAGCTGGCTTCGGCTCTTGCGGCCCGGCATCCCGAAACCTACCGCCGGATGCGCGGACTTTCGCTACCAAATAAGCTCATGTGGTTCGCCCTCTTCCGTCGGGATCGGAGGATGAACGATCCTGATCTGACGGTTCATACCAAACGTTTGCAGGTTCTCAGCAGCGTGGCGCTATCGGCCTGGCTTACGTTCGTTGTGCTGGCCATGGCGGTGCGGACCTGAAGGCGGCTGTCCACCCTGAACGGATGCTGCTGGACAGCCGCTCCCCTTTAACAAAAGTGAGCCCAGGCCCCAGCCCAGACCCAGGTGACCGTGGAGTAGAGACACATGTTCGAGTCGCGCTACATCAGCATCCGCATCCACAAGCCGGCGGAGGCGGTCTACGCTTTCGCCAAGGCTCCGGAGAGCTTCCCCAAATGGGCGGCGGGCCTGGCCTCGGGTCTCACGCCGGACGGCGACCAGTGGCTCGCCCACGGCCCGGGCGGCGATGTCCGCGTGCGGTTCTCGCCGGACAACCCCTATGGCGTGCTCGATCACTGGGTGACCCTGGCGGACGGGACCGAACTCTACATGCCGCTGCGGGTGGTGGCCAACGGCGAGGGGGCCGAGGTCGGCATGGTCCTCTACCGGCCGCCCAACATGTACGACGACGCCGCCTATGACCGCGACGCGGCGGCCGTGGCCAAGGACCTGGCCAGGCTGAAGGCGCTGCTCGAGGCATGAGCATTGTCCTGCGCCCACCCGCGCCGGGCGACCTCGGCTGGATCGTCCAGCGCCACGGCGCGCTCTACGCCGCCGAGGAAGGCTGGGACCATCGCTTCGAGGGCGTGGTGGCCGGCGTCGTCTCCGACTATGTGAAGACGTACGACCCCGCCTATGAGGCCTGCTGGATCGCTGAGCACGCCGGCGAGAAGGTCGGTTCGATCATGCTGGCCAAGGAGAGCGACACGGTTGGCCGTCTGCGCCTGCTGCTGGTCGAGCCGACCGCGCGAGGCCTCGGCGTCGGCGAGGCCCTGATCGCCGCCTGCGTCGCCCGGGCCCGTGAGGCCGGCTATGCCGAGATGGTGCTCTGGACCCAGAGCAACCTGCTGCCGGCCCGCCGGCTCTACGCCCGCTTCGACTTCGAGCTGGAGACAAGCTGGCCTTATGACGGCTTCGGCGAGGAGCTGGTCTCGGAGAGCTGGCGGCTCAAGCTTTGAGGCCTCAAAGCGCCCGGACCATCCGGGGCAGGGGGCGGCCGGGAATGGAGCGCGAGGGCGAGCGACCGACGGTCTCGAAGCCGAGCTTGCGGTAGATGGTCTCGGCGTTTGGATCGGCGTCGAGGCCGATCCGATCCAGGCCGCGCGCGCGGGCCTCGGCCAGCAGGGCGTCCATCAGGGCCGTGCCGACGCCACGGCCCTGGAAGCCCGGCTCGACCATGAAGTCCTCGAGTTCGGCCATGCCGTCGCCCGAGGCCAGGGCGATCATGCCGGCCAGCCGCCCGTCGCACTCGGCGACCCAGACGGTCCAGGTCGCCATCTTCTCCGGCGTGAGGGTCAGCTCGTCGCGGCACTGGGCCATGAAGGCTTCATCATAGCCCCAGGAGGCCTTGGCGCCCATCGCCAGGTCGGTGAGTTGCGGAGCCTCGTCGGGGCGCGCCGCGCGGACAGTGACAGGGTCAGCCATGGATAAGGTGGCCCTTCCAGGCTTCGCGCAGGACCTTCTTGTCGATCTTGCCCGTGGCGGTCAGCGGCACGATGGCGAAGACCACGTCGTCGGGCGTCCACCATTTGACGATCCGGGGCGCCAGATAGTCGAGCACATCGGCCTTGCCAAGGATCGAGCCTTCGTGGGCCTCGATGACCAGCAGCGGCCGTTCCTCCCACTTCGGATGCGGCACGCCGACGACGGCGGCGATCCGCACGCCGGGGCAGCCGACGGCGACGTTCTCCAGGTCGATCGAGCTGATCCACTCGCCGCCGGACTTGATGACGTCCTTCTGGCGGTCGGTGATGCGCATGAAGCCGTGGGCGTCCAGCGTGGCGATGTCGCCGGTGTCGAACCAGCCGTCGGCGCGCGCGGCGTCGGCCCCCTGGCGGAAGTAGCGCCGCACCACCCAGGGGCCGCGCACCAGCAGGGCGCCGGAGGTCTCGCCGTCGTGCGGGGCCTCGCTCCCGTCCTCCAGCTCGACGCGTAGCGCGATGCCGAACTGCAGCCGGCCCTGGCGGGTCCAGATGGCCTCGTCCATCGCCTCTTCGCCCAGGGCCGCGAGAGCGGGGGTGGGGGTGGAGACGACGCCGATCGGGCAGGTCTCGGTCATGCCCCAGATCTGCAGGGTCTGGACGCCGTAGAGCCGCTTGAACGCCTCGGCCATGGCGCGCGGCACGGCGCTGCCGCCGATCACGACGCGCTTCAGCGTTGTCGGCGAGGCGCCGTTCCTTTCCAGCCAGTCCAGATACATCGTCCAGATGGTCGGCACGCCGCCGGTGAAGGTGACGCCCTCGCCCTCGATCAGCGCGTGCAGGGACGCGCCGTCCATCTTGTCACCCGGCAGGACCAGCTTGGCGCCGCAGATCGGGGCGCTGAACGGCAGGCCCCAGGCGGTGGCGTGGTAAAGGCTGGAGCAGGGCATGACGACATCGAAGGCGGTGAAGCCGAAAGCGCTGTTCAGCCCGCCGGCCATGGCGTGCAGCACCACGGCGCGGTGCGAATAGAGCACCCCCTTGGGGTCGCCCGTCGTGCCCGAGGTGTAGCAGAGGAAGGCCCCGGCGTTCTCGTCGAAGACCGGCCAGTCGAAGCTTTCAGCCTCGCCGGCGATCAGGGCCTCGTAGGAGATGGCGCCGACCGAGCCGGGGAGGGTCCGTTCGGGATCCGACAGCATGACGAAGGTCTTCACCGTGGTCAGCTGGGGGGCGATGCGTTCGACCAGGGCCGCGAACCCGCGCTCGTAGAACAGCACGCCGCTTTCCGCGTGATTGATCGTGTAGATGATCTGCTCGTCGAACAGGCGGGGATTGGCCGTGTGCAGCACCGCGCCGAGGCCGGGGACGGCGTAGAACAGCTCCAGGTGCCGGTGGGTGTTCCAGGCCAGGGAGGTGACCCGGTCGCCGGCCTCCACGCCCAGGCGCTGGAGGGCGTGGGCTAGCTGGGCCGAGCGACGACCGAGGCCCGCATAGTCGTAGCGCCACAGCGGCTCGTCGATCAGCTTGGAGACGATCTCGCGCGTCCCGTGGGCCTGGGCCGCATAGGTGAGAATGCCGCTGATCATCAGCGGCGTCGTCTGCATCAGGCCCGCGATCATCGGTCCCTCCCAACATGTCTTGTTGGGAGGAGCCTAGGGCCTGTAACGGGTGTTCGGGAAGGGGTTAGAGCGCCGCCAGCACCGCGTCGCCCATCTGGGCGGTGGTCAGCGACCCGCCCAGATCCCGGGTGCGCGCGCCGTCGTCGAGAGCCTTCTTGACCGCCGCCAGCAGCGCGTCGGCCGCCTCGACCTGACCCAGCGACCAGCGCAGGGCCATTTCGAACGACAGAATCGCGGCCAGCGGATTGGCCAGGCCCTTGCCGGCGATGTCGGGAGCCGAGCCGTGGATCGGCTCGTAGAGGCCCGGCTTGCCCGCCGCGCCCAGGGCGGCCGAGGGCAGCATGCCCAGCGAGCCGGTCAGCATGGCCGCGGCGTCGGACAGGATGTCGCCGAACAGGTTGTCGGTGACGATGACGTCGAACTGCTTGGGCGCGCGGACCAGCTGCATGGCGCAGTTGTCGGCCAGGATGTGCTCCAGCTGGACGTCCGGATATTCGCGGGCGTGAAGCTCGGTGATCACCTGCTTCCACAACAGGCCCGACTCCATGACGTTCGACTTCTCGGCCGAGTGGACCTTGTTGGTCCGGCCCCGGGCCAGTTCGAAGGCCACGCGGCCGACCCGCTCGATCTCGCTGGTCGTGTAGACCTGGGTGTCGAAGCCCTTCTTCTGGCCGTCCGGCAGGTCCTCGATGCCGCGCGGCTGGCCGAAATAGACACCGCCGACCAGTTCGCGCACGAACATGATGTCCAGGCCCGAGACCAGCTCGCGCTTCAGGCTGGAAGCGTCGGCCAGGGCCTCGAAGCAGTAGGCGGGGCGCAGGTTGGCGTAGACGTCCATGGCCTTGCGCAGGTTCAGCAGGCCCGCTTCCGGACGCAGGTGGCGCGGGGCGTTGGCCCACTGCGGGCCGCCGACTGCGCCCATCAGCACCGCGTCGCTGGCGATGGCCTGGTCGCGGACCTCGTCCAGCAGCGGCGTCCCGTGGGCGTCATAGCTGGAGCCGCCATAGGGGGCTTCGGAGACCTCGAGATCCGGCGTGAGGGCGGCCGCCACGCGGCGCACCTGCGCGCAGACTTCCGGGCCGATACCGTCGCCGGGCAGGAGGAGCAGGGTGGGCATGGGAGGCTCTCTCTAGGATCAGATTTCGCGGTAGGCGGAGACGTCGAACGACGACATGCGGCGCTCGCCGACGCCGAGTTCCGGCCAGCACGCGCGCCAGGCGGCCATGTGCGGGCTGGCGCGGTGGAAAGCCAGGGCCTCTTCGTCGACGAAATGCTCGTAGACCCGGATCAGGCCGGGGTCGAGCGGGTCTTCGGTCAGGGCGTAGTCCAGGCACCCCGGCTCGGCCCGGCTGTTCTCGACCTGGGCGCGGAGGTGGGGGCGGAGGTCGGTCAGGCGGTCGGGCGCGATGCGGATCGTGCCGGCGAGGATGATGGTCATCGGCTTCTCTCGCTCCCTTCCCCCTCGATGGGGGAAGGGTTGGGGATGGGGGTGAAACCACGCGTCAGAATGGAGAGGGGCCGTGACGATATCCATCGCCGCATCACCCCCACCCCTACCCCTCCCCCATCAAGGGGGAGGGAAGAGATTTAAACCTCCAGCCAGGGCTGGCTGATCGCGCGCTTGCTCTCGTAGACGTCTATGTCGCCGCCGTGCATCAGGGTCTCGCCGATGGCGTCGAGGCCCTTGAGCATCTTTTCCTTGCGCACCGGATCGATGTCGAAGGCGATCGTCTTGCCCGACGGCGAGATCACGGTCTGGGTCTCGAGGTCGACGCTGACCATGTGGTTGCCGCCCTTGGCCTCGTCCATCAGGAGCGCCAGCTCGTCGGGCTTCACCACCACCGGCAGCAGGCCGTTGTTGAAGCAGTTGTTGTAGAAGATGTCGGCGAAGCTGGTCGAGATCACGCACATGATCCCGAAGTCCATCAGGGCCCAGGGGGCGTGCTCGCGCGAGCTGCCGCAGCCGAAATTGTCGCCGGCGATCAGCACGCTGGCGTTCTTGTACTCCGGCTTGTTGAGCACGAAGTCCTTGATCTCGTTGCCCTCGCCGTCGACGCGGAAGTCGTAGAACAGGCCCTTGGCCAGGCCCTCGCGCTCCACGGTCTTGAGGAACTGCTTGGGGATGATCTGGTCGGTGTCGATATTGGCCAGCTCCAGCGGAGCCGCGCGGCCGTCGAGGCGGGTGAAGGCGCGCATCAGGCGGTTTCCTCCAGGAAGGTGCGCACGTCGGTCAGGTGACCGGCGATCGCCGCCGCCGCCGCCATGGCGGGGGAGACGAGGTGGGTGCGACCGGCGCGGCCCTGGCGGCCCTCGAAGTTGCGGTTGCTGGTCGAGGCGCAGCGCTCGTGCGGCTGCAGCTTGTCGGGGTTCATGGCCAGGCACATCGAGCAGCCGGGCTCGCGCCAATCGAAGCCGGCGGCCTTGAAGATGGCGTCCAGGCCTTCTTCCTCGGCCTGTTCCTTCACGAGACCCGAGCCGGGCACGACCATGGCCTTGACGTGCGGGGCCACCATGCGGCCGTGCAGGAAGGCTTCCTGAACCACGGCGGCGGCGGCGCGCATGTCCTCGATGCGGCTGTTGGTGCACGAGCCGATGAACACGCGGTCGATGCGGGCCGCCGAGATCGGCTGGCCGGCGGTCAGGCCCATATAGTCGAGCGCCCGGTGAGCGGCCGCGCGCTTGTCGGGCGTGGCGAAGCTCTCGGGATCGGGGACATTGCCGGTGACCGGCACGACGTCCTCGGGGGAGGTGCCCCAGGTGACCATCGGCACGAGCGCCGAGCCGTCGATGACGACCGTGCGGTCGAACACGGCGTCCTCGTCGGTGAAGAAGGTCTTCCAGTGGCTGACCGCCATGTCCCAGGCCGCGCCCTTCGGCGCGGCGGGCTTGCCCTGAATATAGGCGAAGGTCTTGTCGTCGGGCGCGATCAGGCCGGCCTTGGCGCCGCCCTCGATGGTCAGGTTGCAGAGGGTCATGCGGCCCTCCATCGACAGGTCGCGCACGGCCTGGCCGGCGAACTCGATGACATAGCCGGTGCCGCCGGCCGTGCCGATCTCGCCGATCACGGCCAGGGCGATGTCCTTGCCGGTGACGCCGGGGCCAAGCTGGCCGTCGACGCGGACCAGCATGTTCCTGGCCTTCTTCTGGCGCAGGGTCTGGGTGGCCAGGACGTGCTCGACCTCGGACGTGCCGATGCCGTGCGCCAGGGCCCCGAAGGCGCCGTGGGTCGAGGTGTGGCTGTCGCCGCAGACGATGGTCATGCCCGGCTGGGTGCGGCCCTGCTCGGGACCGACCACGTGGACGATGCCGTTGCGGATGTCGCCCATCGGGAAGAACTCGATGCCGTTATCGGCGACGTTGCGGGCCAAGGTCTTCAACTGAAGCCTTGCTTCCTCGTCCGCCACCGCATCGACGCCGAGAGCCTGGCCCTCGGTCGGGATGTTGTGGTCGGCCACGGCGAGCGTGCGGTCGGGGCGGCGCACCTTGCGGCCAGCCGCGCGAAGCCCGGCGAAGGCCTGCGGGGTGGTCACCTCATGGATCAGGTGCAGGTCGATATAGAGGATCGCTTCGCCGTCGGTTTCGCTGACGACGTGGGCGTCCCAGATCTTGTCGTAAAGGGTTTTGCCGGACATGGCGGGGATATAGGGCGGATCGTGCGTCGAAATCCAGTGGCGGGCGGCTGGCGGGCCAAATTCTTGCGTTCAGTGTGACCCGGACGACAGAACGACATAGGGCGCGCCAGTGGTTTCGGCGCGCCCTAGCATCATTCTTTGCTTCCGGGGGCCGATGGCTCCGCCCGGAAAGGGCCGTCCACTAGAAAGGAGACGGTCAGGAAGCCCGGCCGAGGCCGGGGGTGGATTAACCATCTCACGGAACGGCGGTTTGTCAAGATAGTGCGTCCGCACGCAAGCTTGACTATGGGGTCGAGCGCGCCAACGGCGAGACAGCCGGTGACTCCAAGGGCGCCATCGTGGCGTAGCGGGCGATCAGCGGATCGGCGGCGGCCTGGTCCAGCACCCAGTCGCGGAAGGCGGCGATCTTGCGCACGCGGGCGCGGTCGCTGGGATAGGCCAGCCAATAGCCGCCGGTGTAGAGAGCGACGACGTCGAACGGCATGATCAGCCGGCCCTCGGCCAGTTCCCGCGCGAAGAAGATCGGCGAGCCCAGGGCCGCGCCGTGGCCGGCCAGGGCGCTGGCCACCTCCAGGGCTTGGGCGTCGGAGGCCAGGGTGGGCGGCGGCTGCTCGGGATTGGCCGCCACGCCAGCGGCCTGGAACCACTCGTCCCATTCGCGGGCGACGCCGATGCGCTGGACGTCCAGCAGGTCCTCGGGCCGGCCGAGGCCGCCGATCCTGGCCAGGAACTCGGGCGAAACCAGCGGCGTCTGGACGGCGGGAATCAGGAAATGCGCGGTCGTGCCCGGCCATTTCCCGTGGCCGCCGCGCAGGGCCATGTCGACGCCCTCGCGCGAAAGGTCGACCACCCGGCTCGAGGCCTCCAGTCGGACGGCGATGCGCGGATGGGCGATCTGGAAGCCGCCCAGGCGCGGGGCCAGCCATTGGCCGCCCAGGCTCTGGACCGTGGTGATCGACAGAACCCCTTCCTCGGCCTCGACCAGATCGGAGACCGCCGAGCGCAGCAACGAGATCGCCTCGGTCGCGGCGCGCGACAGGCGCTCGCCGGCCGGGGTCAGGGTCACCTCGCGCGGCAGGCGGTTGAAGAGCGGCTGGTCGAGCTGCCGCTCCAGCGCCTTCACCTGCCAGCTGACGGCGGCCTGGGTCACGCCCAGGGCGTCGGCCGCGCGGGTGAAGCTCTTCAGGCGAGCGGCCGCCTCGAACACGCGAATGGCGCTGAGCGGCAGGCGGGAAAGGATGTCAGCCATAAGCAGTGCTTATGTGTATCCAAGGAGTCCGCGTTTGTCACTCGGGCGCGGAACGACGATTTTCGCCGTCATGGATAGCCATGGGAGGCCAACATGATGGACGAAGCCTTCAAGACCCATAAGGAAACCACGTTCGGCTGGGTGTTGGCCCTGCAGGAGCTGTGGGCCGCCCTGCGGGCGCCGGCCAAGCCTCGGAAGCATCCGCGTCCGATCGTCCCGCGATAGCCTGGTGGATGTCAGCGGCCGCCGCTGACATCCAGGGTCGCGCCCGTCACGTACGAGGCCGCGTCGCTCAGCAACCAGACGATGGCTTCGGCGACTTCCTCGGGAAGGCCGGCGCGGCCTAGCGGGGTCTGTGCGCCGAGGCGGTGGGCGCGGTCCGGCTGGCCGCCGCTGGCGTGGATCTCCGTTTCGATCAGGCCGGGGCGGACGGAATTGACCCGCACGCCGTCGCCCGCCAGTTCCTTCGCCAGGCCGACGGCGAGGGTGTCGAGCGCGGCCTTTGATCCGGCATAGTCGACATATTCGAAAGGCGAGCCCAGTCGCGCCGCGGCGGAGGACACCACGACGATCGCGCCGCCCCGGGCGCTCGTGAGCGCTCGCGCGGCTTCGCGCGCCGTGAGGTAGGCGCCCAGGACATTCACCTCGAACATCCGCCGCAGGCGGGCGACGTCCATGTCCGCCAGGCGTTGGGGCGGAGCGACGATCCCGGCGTTGATCACGACGCCAGCCAGGGGGCCAAGAGCCGCCTTCGCCTGCTGGAACATGGCGAGGGTGTCGGGCTCCGAGGCCACGTCGCCGGGAACGAGAACGGCCGGGACGCCGCGCTCGCGCACGGCCGCCAAGGTCGCTTCCGCCGCGTCGCGGTCGGTCCTGTAGTTGATGGCGATCGACCAGCCTTCCTCGGCGGCGCGAAGGGCTGTCGCTCGCCCGATCCCTCGGCTGGCGCCGGTGATGAGAATGGCCTTCATGGGTCCCGCCGTGGTCTCGCCAAGGGAGACCTCTCTAGGCCCTGCGTGGCCATCGACCAAGAAAAAGGCCCCGGCGGTTTCCCGCCGGGGCCTTGTTCATTTCCGAAGGTCGAGAAGACTTAGTCTTCCGACGAAGCCGCGGCGGCCGCGGCCTTGGTGTTGCTGTTCGAACGCTCGGCGATCCGGGCCGACTTACCGCGACGGTCGCGCAGGTAGTACAGCTTGGCGCGACGGACGACGCCGCGACGCTTGACTTCGATGCTTTCGATGCTCGGCGAGAGCAGCGGGAACAGACGCTCCACGCCTTCGCCGAACGAGATCTTGCGGACCGTGAAGCTCTCGTGGACGCCCGCGCCCTGACGAGCGATGCAGACGCCTTCATAGGCCTGAACGCGCTCGCGCTCGCCTTCCTTGATCTTCACGTTGACGCGCAGGGTGTCGCCGGGACGGAATTCCGGGATCGCGCGGGCCGACAGCAGGCGAGCGGACTCTTCCTGCTCGAGTTGCTTGATGATGTTGATCGCCATGATCATTTCTCCTTGGGCTTACCCGTTTTCGGGCCGCCTTTTGCCTGTTGATTGGCGAGATGCGCTTCCCAGAGATCTGGACGCCGCTCGCGGGTCGTTTCTTCACGCATACGCTTGCGCCATTGGTCGATCCGCTTGTGATCGCCCGACAGCAGCACCTCGGGGATGTCCAGTCCTTCGAACGTCCGCGGTCGCGTGTACTGCGGATGCTCGAGGAGACCGTCCTCGAAGCTTTCTTCCAGCGTGCTCTCGATGTTCCCCAGCACACCCGGGGCCAGTCGAACGCACGCCTCGATCACGACCATCGCCGCCGCCTCGCCACCGGCGAGCACCGCGTCTCCGACCGAGACCTCCTCGAACCCGCGGGCGTCGAGCACCCGCTGATCCACCCCCTCGAAGCGGCCGCACAGCACCACGATGCCGGGGGCCTTGGACCACTCTCGAACGCGCGCCTGGGTCAGGGGGCTGCCCCGGGCGCTCATGTACAAAAGCGGCCGACCATCGAGCTCCACGCTGTCGAGCGCAGAGGCGATGACGTCCGCTTTGAGCACGGCTCCCGCGCCGCCACCCGCGGGGGTGTCGTCGAGGAAGCCGCGCTTATCCTTGGAAAAGGCCCGAATGTCCAGCGTTTCCAAACGCCACAGGTCCTGTTCCGTCCAGGCGGTCCCGATCATCGAAACGCCGAGCGGGCCGGGAAAGGCCTCGGGGAACATGGTCAGGACGGTGGCGGTGAACGGCATGGGCGCTCTTTAACCGCAGGCGGGCTCGGAGTCGAAGGGGCGTTCATCAACGGCGTTTTCGGCTTGTTCACCCTCATCGGCGAAGGTCAGGCCGAAAATCACGCTTGGGACCCGACCATGCCGACCGAGAGCCGCTTCCTCCGACGCCTGACCGAGGGCTTCGCCGCCTTCGCTCGCCGTCTGCGGCGCGACGAACGCGGCGCGATCGCCGTGCAGTTCGCCCTGCTGGCCCTGCCGCTGGCGGTGCTGGTGTTCGGCCTGGTGGATATCAGCCGTGTCAGCCTGCAGCGCCGGCAGATGCAGGACGCCCTGGACGCCGCCACCCTGATCGCCGCGCGCTCGACGGCGGTGACCGACGTCGACCTGGACAGCATCGGGGACGCGGCCTTCGCGGCCGAGATTTCCGGCCTGAACCTGGGGCTCTCCTCCGCCAGTTCGACCTTCAAGTCCGGCACGAACAACCGGGTTCTCGGCACGGCCACCGGCGTGATCAAGCCGATCATCGCCAACCTCTGGACGAACGCCAACATCACCGTGACGGCCAATTCGGAAGTCGTCCGCTCGGTCAACAAGCTGGAAGTGGCTCTGGTGCTCGACAACACCGGTTCGATGGACAACGACCTGGGGTCGGGCGGCAAGAAGATCACCGCCCTGATCGACGCGTCCAAGTCGCTGGTCGACGTGCTGTCCGCCGCGGCCGCGCGGGCTTCCGAAACTGATGCGGTCAAGATCGCCGTGGTGCCGTTCTCGATGACCGTGAACATCGGCTCGACCTACAAGACCTCTTCGTGGATGACGGGTAGCCTGCCCTCGGAATACGGCTCGGACCTCTTCAATGACGGCGCCCGTCCAGATCGTTTCACGCTGCTGAGCAATATGGGTCTTAGCTGGACGGGCTGTGTCGAAAGCCGGCCCAGCCCCTACGACACCACCGACGATGCGCCGAACTCGTCCGTGCCCGGCACGATGTTTGTGCCGTTTTTCGCTGCGGACGAGCCGGACTCTTCGTATTCAAAATATCGCTACAGCAGCGGCTACCAGACTGACAAATATTCCAATAAGCCGGCCAACGACTATCTTCGCGACTACGGCGGCAATCCTAATCCGTACCCTACGCCGACTGATTGGTGGACGCGACAAGGTGTCGTCACCAAGTACATCTCCGCCAACCTGCGCTCAGGCGCCAGCGCCTTTGACGCCGGTCCCAACGACGGCTGCGGCATCACCAACGTCCTGCGGCTGACCAATGTGCGGACAACGGCTAACGCCAATGTCGTGAAGGCCAAGCTCGACCAGATGGTGGCGAGCGGCAACACCAACGTGGCCATGGGCGCGGTGTGGGGCTGGCACATGATCTCGCCCAACGCCCCCTTCAGGGACGGCGCGGCCTACGGCGCGCCGAAGACGCAGAAGATCATCGTGCTGCTGACCGACGGCGATAACGTCATGAGCGGCAACAGCAACAAGAACGACTCGACCTATAGCGGCTATGGCTATGTCTGGCAGAAGCGCCTGAAGAACGCCTCTAATGTCTCGCTCGACGCCGGTTCCTCTAACGACGCACGCCGCGACGCCATCGATAGCCGTCAGACCAAGATCTGCGACAACCTGCGGGACAAGAAAATCCTGGTCTATTCGATCGGCGTGGGGGTCTCGACCCACTCCAAGAGCATCCTGCAGGGCTGCGCCACGACGACGGACATGTACTATGACGTGACCGACGCTTCGCAGCTGACCACCGTCTTCAACGCCATCGCCGGCTCGATCCAGAACCTGCGGATCGCCAAGTAGCGACCCGGCTGTCGCGCAACGAAAAGCCCCGCCGAGCGATCGGCGGGGCTTTGTTCTGTCCGCACGCCGGGGAGTCTACGCCAGCTTGATCTCGCGCAGGCGCTGCTGGAGGAACTCGTCCGCCGTGATCGACTCCGGATAGCGGTCCGGGTTCTCAGGGCTAATGCAGTTGGGCAGGGTCTTGATCTCGTAGTCCGACGCGAAGTGCAGGAAGAACGGCGTCGAATAACGCGGGATGTGGCGGCGCTCGGGCGGCGGGTTCTGCACGCGGTGGATGGTCGAGGGCAGGACGTGGTTGGTCAGCCGCTCCAGCATGTCGCCGATGTTGATGACGATGCAGCCCGGGGGCGGGTTGATCGGCAGCCAGTCGCCGTTGCGGTCCAGCAGCTCAAGACCGCCTTCCTCGGCGCCCATCAGCAGGGTGATGGTGTTGATGTCGCCGTGGGCGCCGGCGCGCACGCCGGTGGCGTCCTGCGGGATCGGCGGATAGTGCAGCAGGCGCAGCACCGAATTGCCGTTCTCGATGGTCGGATAGAAGAAGTCGCGGTCCAGCTTCAGATAGGTGGCGATCGCCTCCAGCACCTTGCCGCCCATGCTGTCGAGCGCGTTGTAGAACCAGGATACGTCGTGCTTGAAGGTCGGGATCTCGGCCGGCCAGACATTGTCGGCCATGGTGGCGCGGAAGCGGTGGCCGGGCGGCAGGTCGCGGCCCATGTGCCAGAATTCCTTCAGGTCGTGGTGCGTGGCGCCCTTGGCGGTCTCGACCCCGAACGGGATGTAGCCGCGCGCGCCGCCCTTGACCCCGGCATATTGCTTCTTGATCTCTTCCGGGAGGGCGAAGAAGGCCTTGGTGTCGGCGATCGCCGCGTCGATGCGGTCCTGCGGGATGTCGTATTCCGACAGCACGGCGAAGCCGTAGCGCTCGAACGACGCGCCCAGCTCTTGGGCGAAGCGCGGGAAATCCTTGCTGTAGAGGGAGAACGAGATCGGTTCGATGGCGGAGGTAGACACTTCTTCGAGCCCTGAGACAGCGGAATGGGAGATGAGTAAGTTCCTTCTTACTACACCGAGCCAGGGGTGAAACGAAGACCGTTCATCCTGGCGTCAGGTGCGATATTGGAACTTGACCATAAGAAGGGCGTTTGCCCGTCTGACGTTGATCTACAACAAAGCCGTGAGGGTTGCGAGAATGCGCAAGATTGCCTTGGTCGCCGTACTGATGGGCGCTACCGCCCTGGTCGCCTGCACCACCACCGACCCCTATACCGGCATGCCGGTGCGCAACAACACCGGCACGGGCGTGCTGGCCGGCGCGGCGGGCGGCGCCCTGCTGGGCTATCTGACCAACACCAACAAGGGCGAGCAGGGTCGCAAGAACGCGCTGATCGGCGCGGGCATCGGCGCGCTGGCCGGCGGCGCGGTCGGCAACTACATGGACCGCCAGCAGGCCGACCTGCGCCGCAGCCTCGAGACCTCGGGCGTGATGATCCGCCGCAACGGCGATCAGATCGTTCTGGTCATGCCCAGCGACGTGACCTTCGCCGTCGACAAGTCGGACGTGCAGCCGCAGTTCACCCGCGTGCTGGACGACGTGGCCCGCACGCTGAACGCCTATCCGCAGACCACGATCGACGTGGTGGGCCACGCCGACAGCAGCGGCGGCGCGGACTACAATCAGGGTCTTTCCGAGCGCCGCGCCAGCGCGGTGGCCGACTACCTGGTCCGCCAGGGCCGGGTGTTGTCGGACCGCGTCTTCGTGGCCGGCATGGGCTCGCGCCAGCCGATCGCCGACAACGCCACCGCCGCCGGCCGCGCCCAGAACCGCCGGGTGGAGATCATCCTGCGGCCCCTAGTCCAGTGAACACCTAAGGGCGCGGAATTGTCGCGTCTTTGATCCAAACGGTTGCTTTTCCCTCGCGTCGTCGCCAATTCGTCATGCCTGTTACGGGTTTGTGGGCGGCGCGAGGTCGAAGTGAACAAGTTGGCGAGCCAGGGCGTCAGTCTGACCAAGCAGGCCTATGCGCTGACCGATGACCTGATGACGCCGAACGCGGCGATCTACTGGGTCGACATGATCGTCTCGGTCGTCCTGATGTGGGGCGGGCTCTATGTCGCCGCGACGACGGCTAACCTGGCTATCGGCCTGGGCGCCGGTTTGGTCAGCGTGCTGGCCCTCTATCGCGCCCTGAGCTTCATCCACGAGCTGACCCACATCCGCGACGACGAGGCCCCGGGCTTCCGCGTCGGCTGGAACATCCTGGTCGGCGTGCCGCTGATGACCCCCTCGCTGATGTACGAGGGCGTGCACAACATCCACCACATCAAGGACCGCTTCGGCACGGCGCTGGATCCGGAATACATGCCGCTGTCGCGCTTCACGCCGCTGAAGCTGGCCGGCTTCCTGTTCGTGGCCCTGCTGGCTCCGCTGGGCGTGATCCTGCGCTCGGCGATCCTGATTCCGCTGTCGTTCGTGGTTCCGCCGCTGCGCCGTTACCTGAAGACCAAGCTGTCGGCCCTGATCATCAATCCCGGCTTCGTGCGCGACGACCTCAACCGCTGGCGCGCCGCCTGGGTGGTCCAGGACGTCGCCTGCTGGCTGTGGTCGTGGGCGGTGATCGCCGCCACCGTCGCGGGCTGGCTGCCGCTGCGCGCCGTGCTGACGGGTCTCCTGATCTTCTCGCTGGCCACCTTCCTCAACCAGGCCCGCACCCTGGTCGCCCACCACTGGGACAACGAGGGCGACAAGATGAGCCTCGACGAACAGTTCCTGGACTCGGTCAACGTGCCGCCGCCGAACCTGGCCTCGGCGCTGTGGGCCCCGGTCGGCCTGCGTTACCACGCCCTGCACCACCTGCTGCCGCGCCTGCCGTATCACAATCTGGGCAAGGCCCACGCCCGCCTGTCGGCCGCCCTCACGACGGACTCGATCTATCATCAGGCCTCGGAGAAGGGCCTGCTCGAGGCCCTGGCGGATCTCTTCCGCCGGGTGGGCCAGAAGCAGCCGGCGACCTAAAAAAGCGACGCGGACTCGGCGGGAGTCCGCGTCGCGGTAGTTTGGGTTGTTCACGCGGCGGTCCGGACCATCCAAAAGTTCCCCACCCTGGACGGACCGGACCAAACCGCTCGGCGCGAGTTCGTCACCAAGGGAATGGATCAGACGATTTTCGCGCCGGCCGCTTCCGTAGAGGCTGGGTCTGACGCCTGGCAACGGGGCGCCAGGGGTTTGAGACGGCGGGTCATGAATCTGAGACGCGGCGCGCGTCTGGCCCAGCCGTTGACGGCGGACGGCTTTCGGGATTTGGCTCAGCTGTCCGCTTATCGTTGGTTCGCGTTTCCGGGTTCGAGTTCCATGTCGCAAGCGTCGATGCTTCCCCACTATCAGGCGGGCACCCAGGTCACGCCGGGCCGCCAGGGCGTGCACGCCTATGCGGAGGCCATCGCGCCGATCTTTGACGTCCGGCTGAACGGCGTCGACGCCGCGGGCCCCGACCTCTGGGTCGACACCTTCAACATCGGGCCGATGCTGCTGGGCGCGGCGCACATGACCGGCGGAGCCTTCGCCTATGGCCGCGACGCGCGGAAGGTCGCCGCGACCGGGCTGGAGCTGATCTTGGTGCAGATCATCCTCGAGGGCGGGGATAGCCGCCGGACGGGGCGGGACGAAACCTTCGCGCGGCCTGGCGACGTCTGCGTTCTTGACCTGACCCGCACCTTCCAGTCCCAGGCGGGCGACTGCGTGAACCTGAATCTGGCCTTGCCGCGCGACGCTTTCGACGCTCGCGACATCGACCTGGACCCGCTGCATGGCCTCGTCCTGCGCCGAGAGAGCGCGGGCGCGCAGCTCTTGAAATCGCACGCCGAGAGCCTGATGCGCGTGGCGACCAATCTGCGCCCGGAGGAGGCGTATGGCGTCGGCCGCGCCACGACCGACCTGCTGGCCGGCCTGATCCTGGGCCAGCGCGGCGACGCGGCTCGGCGGGCCTCGGCCGACACCCAGCGCGCGCGGATGCGCCGGTTCATCGACGGCAACCTGCACGACCCAGATCTTGGGGCCGAGATGCTGTGCCGCCAGTTCGGCGTCTCGCGCGCCTCGCTCTATCGGCTGTTCGCGCCGCTGGGCGGGGTCAGCGAACACATCCGCAACCGACGCCTGCGCCGGGTGTTCGAGGCGCTGTCCGATCCGATCCAGCCCCTGGCCATGGCCCAGGTGGCCGAACGCTACGGCTTCACCGTCTGGTCAAGCTTCAGCCGGGCGTTCAAGAGCCGCTTCGGCATGACGCCGGGCGAGGCGCGTGGACAGGGCGCGATGGCGGCGGCGCGGGCCAACGCGCTGCAGGCCTCGGCCGGCGCGCTGCCGGACTGGCTGAGGGCGCTGGACGCGGCCTAGGGGCCCTTTAGCTTCTGGGGCCTACTCCGCCCCCTCCCGCTCGGCGCGCTCGCGCAGTTCCTCGTCCAGGCTGGCCGTGTCCCAGGCCCCGCCGGCGTCGCCTGGGCGCATGCGGTGGAGGTCGGCGTCCAGCAGGCGGTCCATGGTCTTGGCCGCGTCGCGCGAGGCCAGGATATAGGCCTCCTCCTGGCCCCACATCGGGCGCAGTTCCTCGAACACCCGCCGATCGTGGCGACGGAAGAAGGCGGCCGCCCGGTGCGCCCGGTGAGCGCGGTAGCCCAACTTCTGCAAGGCGGTGGTCCCCAGGGCCAGGGCCGACTCGAAGGTCTCGCGCTCGACCGCGTCGGCGCCGTTGGCCAGCAGGTCGTAGGCGTGGCGGCGGTCCCAGGCGCGGGCCAGGATCACGAGGTCCGGGAAGGCCTTGCGGGCGGTCTCGACCAGCTCGACGGTCTTTTCGCGGTCATCCAGGGCGACGATCAGCATCCGAGCCCGCTCGGCGCCGGCGGCGCGAAGCAGGTCCAGGCGCGTGGCGTCGCCATAGTGCACCCGGCGGCCGAAGCGCTGCAGCAGCTCGATCTGCTCGATGTCGCTGTCCAGAACCGTCGACTTGAAGCCGCTGGCCTGCAGCAGGCGGCCGGTGATCTGACCGAAGCGGCCGAAGCCGGCGATGATGATGTCCGGCTCGCCCTCGTCGAAGTCGCCGGTGTCGGGGACGACGTCCGGGATCGCCGCGTCCATCAGGGCCGCGACGCGCTCGTAGAGGATCATGGCCACCGGCGTCAGGGCCATGGAGACGGCGACGGCGGCGGTCAGCAGGGCGGCCAGCTGCGCGCCGATCACCCCTGCCCCGACCGTGAAGCTGAGCAGCACGAAGGCGAACTCGCCGCCCTGGGCCAGGGCCGTGGCCACCGCCATTGCCCCGCGCCTGGGCGCGCCGAACAGGCGGGCGATGCCGTACATGACGATGAACTTCAGCACCATCAGGCCGATGACGACGCCGAGCAGCTGCAACGGCTGGCGCGCCACCAGCGGCAGGTCGACGCCCGCCCCGACGGTGATGAAGAACAGGCCCAGCAGCAGGCCCCGGAAGGGCTCGATGTCGCTTTCCAGCTCGCGGCGGAACTCGCTCTCGGCCAGCACCACCCCGGCCAGGAAGGCCCCGAGGGCGGGTGACAGGCCGACGATCTGCATCAGGCTGGCGACCGCGACCACGATCAGCAGGGCGGCGGCGACGAAGATCTCGCGCAGGCGGGCCTTGGCGATGAAGCGGAACAGCGGCTGGACCAGATAGCGGCCGCCGCCGATCACTCCGGCCACGGCGGCGAACACCGACAGGGTCTGGGCCCAGATCGGCAGGTGGGCCACGAGACTCCCGCCGCCATGGCCGCCGCCATCCGCCGCATGGCCCGCCGCGCCGGTGGCCAGCAGCGGCAGCAGGGCGAACATCGGAATCACCGCCAGGTCCTGCAACAGCAGCACCCCGAAGGCGGCGCGGCCGACCGGGCCTTGCCGAAGGCCCTTCTCGTCCAGTGTCTGCAGGACGATCGCGGTCGAGGACATGGCCAGCACCAGGCCCACGGCCAGGGCCGTCTGCCAGGGCAGGCCCAGCGCCAGAGCGGCGGCGGCGATGGCCAGGGCCGTGCCCAGCACCTGGGCGCCGCCCAGGCCGAAGATGGCCTTGCGCATGTCCCACAGCATCGAGGGCTGCACCTCGAGGCCGATCAGGAACAGCAGGATGACGACGCCGAACTCGGCGAACTTCATGACGTCGGCCTGGTCGCCGACCAGCGACAGGGCGAACGGGCCGATGACGACGCCGGCGATCAGGTAGCCCAGCACCGAGCCCAGCCCCAGCCGCTTGGCGATCGGCACCGAGACGACGGCCGCGCCCAGATAGACCAGGGTCTGGGTGAGAAAGTTCTCCATCCGCCTTAAGCCTCCGCCTTGCCCGAAACCCGCGGCGCCGGCAGCAGCGAGGCCACCCGCGCCTTGTAGCGCTCAGCCTCGGCCTTCAGGGCGGCGTCGTCTTTCACGGAGGCGCCGTGAACCACGAACGGCGTCTCCCATTCCATGCCGCACAGGTGGGCGGTCTGCTCCAGCGGCCGCAGGAACTCGTCCATGCTGAACCGGTTGTAGCCGTGCATGTGGTACGCCTTGGCGCTGGCGCCGGTGGAGCAGGCCACGAACAGCTTCTTGCCCTTCAGCGCCACGCCGTCCTCGCCATAGGCGAAGCCGTGCAGCCAGACCAGATCCAGCCACTCCTTCATCAGGGCCGGGGTCGAGTACCAGTAGAGCGGAAACTGCAGGGCGATGACGTCGTGGGCCAGCAGGGCCGCCTGCTCGGCCTCGATGTCGACCGCGAAGTCCGGATAGATCTCGTAGAGATCCTTGAAGGTGACGCCCGAGAGGGCCTTGGCCGCCTTGGCCAGGGCGCGATTGGCGCGAGACCGTTCAAGCGCCGGGTGGGCCAGCACGAGGAGCACGCCGGAGGCGGCCCTTGGGGTGGCGGGCGTCACCGAGCCGGTGCTAGCGTCGGTCATCAGGCGACCCTTTCGGAAAATAATTCATCAAGGGTTGAATTTCTTCGCGGCTCGGGCGACACGGTTCGCCAAGAGCCAAACAGGTGCGGCGAGGCAGCCTTTTCATCCGCTACGGATAAACAGGCCGACCCCGTTCGGGATAGCCCGCGAGCTCGGGAATAGGGAGACACCATGGTCGACAAGGTGAAGAAGGACGCCGTCGAGGCCCTCGCCGGGCTGTTGTTCGACGGCATGACCATCATGGCCGGGGGCTTTGGCCTCTGCGGCATTCCGGAGAACCTGATCGCGGCGATCCGCGAGGCGGGGACGAAGGACCTCACGGTCATCTCCAATAATTGCGGCGTCGACGGCTTCGGCCTGGGAATCCTGCTGGAGAACCGCCAGATCAAGAAGATGGTCTCGTCCTATGTGGGCGAGAACAAGCTGTTCGAACAGCTCTACCTCAGCGGCGAACTGGAACTTGAGTTCAATCCGCAAGGCACGCTGGCCGAACGCATCCGTGCGGGCGGAGCGGGCATCCCGGCCTTCTTCACGCGCACCGGCTACGGCACCCTGGTGGCCGAGGGCAAGGAAGTCCGCGAGTTCGACGGCGAGATGTACGTGATGGAGCGCGGCCTGACCGCTGACCTCGCGATCGTCAAGGCCTGGAAAGGCGACGCCGAGGGCAACCTGATCTACCGGAAGACCGCCCGGAACTTCAATCCGATGATGGCCACGGCCGGCCGGAAGACCGTCGTGGAGGTCGAGCAGCTGGTCGAGATCGGCGCCCTGGACAAGGACGCCATCCACACGCCCGGCATCTATGTCGATTTCATCGTCAAGGGCGCCAAGTTCGAGAAGCGCATCGAGCGGGTGACCACCCGTCCCAAGGAAACCGCCGCCGCTGGAGTTGAAGTCTGATGGCCTGGACCCGTGACGAGATGGCGGCCCGCGCCGCCAAGGAGCTGCAGGACGGCTTCTACGTGAACCTTGGGATCGGCATCCCGACCCTGGTGGCCAACTACATTCCCGAGGGCATGTCGGTGACGCTGCAGAGCGAGAACGGCATGCTGGGCATGGGCCCCTTCCCCTACGAGGGCGAGGAGGACGCCGACCTGATCAACGCCGGCAAGCAGACGATCACCGAGCTGGACTCAAGCTCGTATTTCAGTTCGTCGGACAGCTTCGCCATGATCCGCGGCGGTCACATCGCCCTGTCGATCCTGGGCGGCATGCAGGTGTCCGAGACCGGCGACCTGGCCAACTGGATGGTGCCCGGCAAGATGGTCAAGGGCATGGGCGGGGCCATGGACCTCGTCGCCGGCGTCAAGCGCGTGGTGGTGGTCATGGACCACTGCGAGAAGTCTGGCGCGCCGAAGCTCCTGAAGGCGTGCTCGCTGCCGCTGACCGGCGCGGGTGTCGTGGATCTGCTGATCACCGAGCTGGGTGTCTTCGAGATCAATCGCGGCAAGACGCCGGTGAAGCTGATCCAGCTGGCCCCGGGCGTGACGGTCGACGAGGTCAAGGCCAAGACCGAGGCCGCGTTCGAGGTGGCCGTTTAGACAGCGGTGGCGCGGCAACCTCGTCCTTCGACAAGCTCGGGATGAGGTTGCCGGCTATCGCGGCGCCAACATTCGGACCTCACCCTGAGCCTGTCGAAGGGCGAGGTCCAGGGCGTTACTTCGCCGTTTTCCGTGGCTCCGGCGGCAGTCCCGTGACCGGATCGCGGGGCAGGGGGGCGAAGCCCTCGGCGATGAACAGATCGATCCGGCGCGAGCGCTTCTTGTCGAGGCGCACGCGGCTGATCTGCATGCCGGAGGTCGCCTTGAAGTCCTGCTCGATCTCGGGCCGGTAGCCGCCCTCCAGGCTGACGATCAGGGCGCGGCGGCCGTAGTCGGCGTCGAGTGGGGCCTCGGTTTCGGCCTGGTTCTGCGGTTGGGCCTCGTGCACCCACATCCGCAGCGGCGGCGCGCCCGGCTGGCCGAAATAGTCGCGGCCGTAGTAGGCGGCGGCATTGTAGACGAAGCGGTCGTCCATCGCGACGGCGCTGAGCGGGCCGCGCAGGGCCTGCTCCTCGCGCGAGCGCTCGATGACCGCCTGGACGGTCTGGTCCCAGCCGCGCACGCGCTTGAAGCCGTTCGACAGGCCCACCGCGTCGGCGGCCTTCGGGTTGACCATGCACACCACGAAGAAGGCGGCGAACAAGGCCTCGAAGGCCAGACCCGCGATCAGCCAGCGGCGGGCGTTCCAGCGCAGCAGCCAACCGGCCGACAGCACGGACCCCGAGACGAAGGCGGCCCCGGCCCAGTTGGCGTTGGCGCGCGAGACGAAGGCCTCGCCGGCCACGATGATCAGCGGCGGCGCGCAGAAGCACAGCAGCAGCAGGTCCGGCGACTGAAGCTTCTTCTTCACGCCCAGCCAGACCGCGCCGCCCAGCAGCACGGCGAACGGCACGGGACCGAAGACACCGAACTGCGAGGCGATGAACTCGATCAGCTCACGGAAATTGAACAGCTGATGCGAACCCCAGTTGGCGTTCGAGGCCGTGTGCTTGACCGTCGCGAAATGGTGGCTGGCGTTCCAGGCGAAGTTCGGGGCCAGGGTCAGGACGAAGGCGGTGACGAACAGCACCGCCGCGGCGATACACCAACGATCGCGAGCCGACTTCGAGATGGCGAAGTGGATGACGATGCTGCCCAGGGCGTAGACCGCCGCGTACTTGGACAGGAAGGCCAGGCCCAGGGCCACGCCCATGCCGGCGGCGACGAAGTAGCGGCGGGGCGCGGTTTCCTCGGCCAGGGCGACATAGGCCCAGATCGTCAGCGACAGGAAGAACAGCAGCGGTGCGTCGGTGGCCATCAGGCCCGACGACAGCACCACGCCCGGCATCAGGCTGTAGATCGCCGCCGCGACCAGACCCGTCCAGCCGCCGTAGAGCTTGCGGGCGATGCGGTGGACCACCAGGGCGGTCGCGCCGTGCAGGAGCGGGGCGGAAAGTCGCACCCAGGCCTCGGCGTCGCCGCCGACGTGGGTCGTGGCCCAGATCAGCCAGGCGATCATCGGCGGCTTGGAGAAGTAGCCGAACGCCAGCTCGCGCGACCACAGCCAGTACTGGGCTTCGTCCGGGTACAGCTCAAGAGGCGTCGAAAACAGGGCGATCAGCCGCACGAGCGTGAGCGCGGCGACCATCATCAGCGTCAGGCGCCAGGCGCGGGACTCGATCGAAAATCTCGAAGATTCGTGTGCGGTTACCATGACGCCTAACTAGCCAAGTAAGAAAAATTTGACCAATTCTTCCGCGTTATCCGGCCTTTATGACAGTTTGGGGGATGGCGTGGCCTTTCCGTCACCAAACCTTCTAAAACTTTCGCTAAACGGCCCTCAACGATGCTCATCCATGCCGTCCGCGGCAGGCGTGTCGAATAATGAGGGGATCTTCAAGATGAATATGAGAAATTTCGCCCTGGCGACGACCGCGCTGGTCGGTTGCCTGATGGCCAGCGGCGCCGCGATGGCGCAATCGACGGGTTCGGACGCTGTTGAACAAGTCGTCGTCACCGCCACGACCGTGCGGAACCAGAACGGCGCGATCGTGCAGCAAAACGTTCCGAAATCGCGTTCGACCATTACCCAGGAATTCATCTCCCGCCAGGTGCCGGGCCAGACCATTCTGGACTCGCTGAACCTTCTGCCGGGCGTCAACTTCACCAACAACGACGCCTATGGCTCGGCCGGCGGCGACATTTCCATCCGCGGCTTCGACAGCCAGCGCATCGCCCTTCTGCAAGACGGCATCCCGCTGAACGACAGCGGCAACTACGCCATCTATCCGAACCAGCAGATGGACTCGGAACTGATCGCCAAGGTCGACGTCAACACCGGCACGACCGACGTCGACAGCCCGACGGCCGCAGCCGCTGGCGGCACCGTCAACTACGTGACCCGCAAGCCGAACGAACAGTTCAGCGGCGTCGTGGAAGCCCAAGCCGGCGACGGCAACTTCCGCCGCTTCTTCGCCGTGATCGACACCGGCAAGGTCGGCCCGTGGGGCACCAGCGCCTGGTTCAGCGCCGCTGACGCCATCAACGACGTCTTCAACGGCCCGGGCAAGATCCACAAGAAGCAGTACAACGCCCGCATCTATCAGCCGATCGGCGACAACGGCGACTTCATCAGCCTGATCGCCAACTACAACCAGAACCGCAACAACTTCATCAACCGCATGTCGCTGGCCGCCTTCAATGCGGGCACCGGCATCGGCTACAGCCGCGCGACCTGCACCCGTCCGACCGCCGTGGCCGGCACCGCCCAGATCGATACGAACGCGGGCACCTGCTACAAGTACAACATCAACCCGTCGAACACGGGCAACATCCGCGGTCAGTCGCTGTTCCACATCGGTGACAGCTTCATCCTGACCGTCGACCCCTCGTTCCAGTACGTGCTGGCCAACGGCGGCGGTCGCGCCCTGTTCGACGAAAGCGGCAACGGTTCGGGCAGCGGCCTGATCCGCGGCAACGCGCTCACGGGCGGTCAGGACCTGAACGGCGATGGCGACATCCTCGACACCGTCCTGCTGTACTCGCCGAACACGACGAACACCCGCCGCTACGGCGTCACCTCGTCGCTGATCTGGAAGTTCTCGGACAGCCAGAGCTTCCGCGCCGCCTACACCTACGACGAAGCGCACCACCGCCAGACCGGCGAGTACACGACCTTCAGCAGCGACACGACGCCGAACAGCGTCTTCGGCGGCAAGGACGGCTACGGCACGCCGATCAAGCTCTCGGACGGCAGCATCCTGCGCAAGCGTGACCGCGTCTCGATCGCCACCCTGAACCAGTTCTCGGTCGAGTACCGCGGCAAGTTCATGGACGACAGCCTGCTGGTCAACGCCGGCCTGCGCGCCCCGTTCTTCAAGCGTGAGCTGAACAACTTCTGCTATCAGGCCGACACCTTCAACGCCTACTGCACCAATCAGGCCCCGACGGCCGTGGCGGGTACGGACGACGGCTTCGGCCAGACCCTGGTCACCCTGCCGGGCCGAGGCACGACCCAATACGGTCGTCCGCGCGAGTTCACCCGCAAGTACGACAAGGTCCTGCCGAGCGTGGCCGCCAGCTACCAGCTGGCTGACCACCAATCGGTCTACATCAGCTACGCCCAGACCCTATCGGCTCCGCGTACGGACGACCTGTACGACCGGAAGGCCACGAACCCGCAGCCGGAAATCACCGACTCGTTCGACATGGGTTATCGCTTCCAGTCGCCGACCGTCCTGTTCAGCGCCGCGGTGTGGTTCGCTCAGTTCAACAACCGCATCGAGCGCGCGTTCAACGAGCAGGACAACATCGCCTTCTCGGTCAACGTCGGTGACGTGAAGAAGAAGGGCTTCGACGCCCAACTGGGCTTCAAGCCGGAAGACTATCTGAGCTTCTACGCCTCGTTCTCGTACCAGGACTCGGAACTGCAAGAGAACATCCCGGGCACCGCCCTGGGCTCGCTCCTGCTGACCAAGGGCAAGGAACTGTACGAAGCGCCGAAGTACCAAGGCGCTGTCCGCGTCGACTGGGACATCACCGACGCTCTGAGCCTCGGCGTTCAGGCCAAGTACGTCGGCGAGCGCTGGACCAACCTGACCAACACCGAAAAGGCCCCGCACTACGCCCTGCTCGACATGGACGTGCGCTACGCCCTGGACGGTTTCGGCCTGAAGGACACCTACTTCCAGGTCAACGTGAAGAACCTGGGCAACGAGAAGTACCTGGGCGACCTGGCGGTGAACCCGTCGGGCACCGGCCTGGGTCAGCCGGGTTCGCCGCGCACGGTTAGCGCGACCATCCACGCCGCTTTCTAAGCGACGCGATCCAAGACCAAAGGACGAGGGCGGCCCGGCTTCCGGGCCGCCCTTTTTCTTTGTCATCTAGGCCTGATAGTTAGGCGACGCTTGACCCGGACCCCTTGACCCGGACTCCTTTGGGGGCCATCTGCGCCCCCTTTCGTTTTTCCCCGTCTCTATTGGGCTTTCGAATGACCGTCACCGTCCCCGCCGAGTGGGCTCCGCACCGCGCCATGTGGGTGGGTTTCCCCAGCCATGCCGACCTCTGGCAGGAGAATCTGGAACAGGCGCAGCAGGAAGTCGCCGACCTGGCCCGCGCTCTGGCCGGTCCGGGCGGCGAGCGCGTGCGCCTGATGGTGGTCGGCGACGAGGCCGAGGCCGCCGCCCGCGCCCTGCTCTCCGACACCACGGTCGAGATCGTCCGCGGCCAGTTCGGCGACATCTGGCTGCGCGACACCGGGCCGATCTTCGTCGACGATAAGGGCTCGGCGCGCGCGGCCGGTTTCCAGTTCAACGGCTGGGGCGGCAAGTACAGCCTGGAGGGCGACGACATCGTCGCCGAGCAGATCGCCGCCGCCTCGGGCGCGCCGCTGGTCCGCAACCCCTTCATCCTCGAGGGCGGCGCGCTGGACCACGACGGCAACGGCACCGTCCTGACGACGCGCCAGTGCCTGCTGAACGCCAACCGCAATACCGGCTGGGACGAAGCCGCGGCCACGGCCGCCCTCGCCGACGCCCTGGGCGCCAAGAAGGTGCTGTGGCTCGGTGACGGCCTGTTGAACGACCACACCGACGGTCACGTCGACAACCTGGCCCGCTTCGTCGCGCCGGGCGTCGTGGCCTGCCCGATGGGCTTCGGCGCGAACGACCCGAACGCCGAGGTCTATGCCGAGACCGCCCGCCTGCTGGCCGGCATGACCGACAGCCGCGGCTCGCCGCTGCAGGTCGTCCGCATCCCGTCGCCGGGCCTGATCCCGGACGAGGACGGCGAGCCGATCCCGGCCTCGCACATGAACTTCCTGATCGCCAACGAGGCGATCATCGTGCCGATCTACGCCGAGGAGTCGGGGGCCTTCGCCGTCGAGGTGATCAAGGGCGTGTTCCCGGAGCGTCAGGTCATCGGCCTGCCGTCCACCGCCATCCTGACCGGCGGCGGTTCGTTCCACTGCATTTCCCAGCAAGAGCCGGAGACCGCCTGATGGCCCGCACGCTCAGCGTCGCCGCGATCCAGACCTCCTACGGCATGGACCTGCAGGCCAACATCAAGAAGACGGAAGCCTTCATCCGTGAAGCGGCGTCCAAGGGCGCGCAGGTCGTCCTGCCGTCGGAGCTGTTCCAGGGCCCATACTTTTGCGTCGCCCAGGAAGAGCGCTGGTTCGCCGAGGCCCATCCGTGGCGCGAGCACCCGGTCGTCAAGGCCATCGCGCCGCTGGCCGGTGAGTTGGGCGTGGTGATCCCGATCTCGATCTACGAGCGCGAGGGGCCTCACTACTTCAACAGCCTGGTCATGGTCGACGCCGACGGGTCGCTGCTGGGCGTCTATCGCAAGAGCCATATTCCGGACGGTCCGGGCTATATGGAGAAGTACTACTTCCGGCCCGGCGACACGGGCTTCAAGGTCTGGGATACGCGCTTCGGCCGTCTGGGCGTCGGCATCTGCTGGGACCAGTGGTATCCGGAGGCCGCCCGCGCCATGGCCCTGATGGGCGCCGAGGCCCTGTTCTATCCGACCGCCATTGGCAGCGAGCCGCATGACTCCAGTCTGGACACCGCCCTGCCGTGGCGTCGGGCCATGCAGGGCCACGCCGTCTCGAACGTGATCCCGGTGGTCGGCGCCAACCGTATCGGCTTCGAGCCGTGGGACGGCTATCCGAACGGCGGCCAGACCTTCTATGGCTCCAGCTTCATCGCCGACCATCGCGGCGATCTGGTCAGCGAGTTGGGTCGCGCCGACGAGGGCCTGGTCAACGCCACCTTCGATCTGGACTTCCTGACGACGCACCGCGCCGCCTGGGGCTTCTTCCGCGATCGCCGGCCAGAGTTCTACGCCGCCCTGGCCACCGGTCGGCCTGCTTAGTGGAGGGCTTGGCGTGATCAGCACCGACCGCCTGATCCTGCGCCCGGCGGTCGACGCCGACCGCGACGCCATCGCCGCCATGAACGGCGATGCGCGAGTCGGCGCCTGGCTGGGCGGCGTGCGCGGCCGGGCCGAGAGCGACGCCTTCGTCGACCGGGTTCAGGCCCATCAGGCCGAGCACGGCTTCGGCTTCTGGGTCGTCGAGCGCCAGGCCGACGCGCGCGTGGTCGGCATGACGGGCCTCTGGTGGGTTCCGCCCGAGATGGCCATGCCCAATGCGGTCGAGATCGGCTGGCGCTTCCATCCCGAGGCCTGGGGTCAGGGCTACGCCACCGAGGCGGCGAAGGCGGCGTTGGCCTACGGCTTCGAGACCCTGCGGCTGCCCGAGATTATCGCCTTCACCGCCCGTACGAATCTGGCCTCGCAGAGCGTCATGCGGCGGATCGGCATGAGCCATGACCCGGCGCGCGACTTCGACCATCCGGGCGTGGCGGAAAGCGATCCGCTGCGCGCCCATGTGGTGTTCGTGGCGCGCGCCTAGGCCTCGCACCCTTCCGGCGCGCCCCCGGCCTTCGACGCGGTCACCTCCGCCCGCGCCCTGGCCAGATCGGCCATGAAGCCCGGATCGTGATGCAGCCGCGTGACCCTGGCCGAACCCAGGCCGAGCAGCCGGCAAGGACCAGGCCCGTAGCGGCGTCGGCGATGAGCGCGAAACGGGTCATCGGATGCATCCGTATGGTCATTCGCCCACACAGCGGCGGGAAAGTCGCGCGTCAAGAGAAAGCGGATTGACGCGAAGATATGTTATTTCATAACGCCTCTCACGGTCGCGCCTCCGGCCAAGTTTCAGTCGTTTCAGGACCGCCCATGCTTCGTCGCGTCGCCTTCTCCGCCGCGAGCCTCGTCGCGCTCGCCGCCGCCGTTTCCGCCCACGCCGAGGAGCCGGCCGCTGACCAGCAAGCCAACCAGGTCGACAAGGTCGTCATCACCGCCGCCCCCTATGCGGTGTCGCTGGATACGGTGACCAGCAGCGTCAACATCGTGACCCGCGACCAGTTGGACGTCGCCCCGCCCGCCGGCCTGGGCGACATGTTGAACGGCCAGCCGGGTCTGCGCTCGACCTTCTACGGTCCCGGCGCCAGCCGCCCGGTGATCCGGGGCCTGTCGGGTCCGCGGGTGATGGTGCTGCAGAACGGCGTCGGCCAGGTCGACGCCTCGTCGCTGTCGCCCGACCACGCCGTGGCCTCCGATCCGGGCGAGGCGTCGCGGGTGGAAATGCTGCGTGGTCCCTCGACCCTGGCCTATGGCGGCTCGGGCATCGGCGGCGTGGTGAATATCATTGATGACCGGGTGCCGTCGTCGGCCCCGGCCAACGGCTTCGAAGGCCGCCTGGCCGGCTCGGTCTCGTCGGTCGACGACGGCAAGTCGATCAACGGTTCGGCCAAGTTCGGCAAGGGCCCCCTGGTCTTCGCCATCGACGCGGATCACCGCGAGAGCAGCGACTACGACGTCCCGACCGCCCCGGTCTCGGCCCGCCTGGCCAAGGTCAACGGCCTGACCGTCGATCCGGAGAAGAAGGTTCGCAACGCCGACGTCGAGGTCGACGCCTACGGCGCGGGCGTCTCCTACGTTCACGACAGCGGCTTCTTCGGGGTCTCGGTCAAGAAGATCGATACGACCTACGGCGTGCCCTACGAGCAGATCCTGGCCCCGATCGATCCGAACGCCGAAGGCCCGGTGTCGATCCACCTGCAGCAGACCCGCTACGACGTGCGCGGCGAGCAGGATGTCGACCTCGGCCCGTTCGACAAGGTCCGTCTGTCGGTCGGCCACGCCAAGTACGAGCACGCCGAGATCGGCGTCGACAGCGGCGAAGTCGGCACCCGCTTCCTGTCCGACGGCACGGAGGGGCGCGTCGAACTGGTGCAGAAGGAACGCGACGGCTGGCAGGGCGCGGTGGGCTTCCAGGCCCTGAAGCGCCACTTCGAGGCCATTGGCGACGAGGCCTTCGTGCCCTCGACCGACATCAAAGAATACGGCGTCTTCACGCTGCAGCGCCTGGACAAGGGCGACTGGGGCGTCGACGCGGGCCTGCGCTTCGACAGCCGCGAGCTGAAGACCAGCTTCGCCGACAAGACCTTCGACAATGTCTCGGGTTCGCTGGGCGTGTTCTACAAGCCCGCCGAGCACCAGTTCGTGGCCCTGACCGTGTCGCGCAACGGCCGCGCCCCGACCGAGGCCGAGCTGTTCGCCGACGGCCCGCACCCCGGCACCGGCGGCTACGAGGTCGGCGACGCCGACCTGAAGTCCGAGAAGGTGGTCTCGGTCGAGGCGACCTATCGCTACACCGGCGATCGCCTGCGCGCCGAAGCCCACCTGTGGGGCGCCCAGTACAACGGCTTCATCGAGGAGGCCCGCACGGGCGCCGTCGAGGATGGCCTGCCGGTGTTCCAGTACAGCCAGACCGACGCCAAGTTCCACGGCGCCGAGGCCGAGGCCTCCTACGTCGCCTGGCGCGAGGGCGAACGGTCGCTGAAGCTGGAAGGCTCGTACGACTGGGTGCGCGGTTCGACCGACCTGGGCGTGCCGGCCCGCGTGCCGCCGTGGGCCGTGACCGGCCGCGCCATCTGGAGCACCACGCGCCTCGAGGTCCAGGGCGAGGTCCGCCGCGTGGCCAGCCAGAACCGCGTCGCCGCCTTCGAGCTGCCGACCGACAGCTACACCCAGGTCAACGCCATGGTGACCTACAAGCCGATCGCCGATTCCGGCCTTCGCGTGTTCATCGACGGCCGCAACCTGACCAACGAGACCATCCGCGAGCACGTCTCGTTCCTGAAGGACTTCGCGCCCTCGCCGGGCCGCTCGGTCCGCGCCGGTTTCGCCTGGCGCTTTTAGCGCCGGGTCGAGGAGCGGCCCTCTCCGTCAGCCCCCAGAGAGGTCCCGCCGCGCGCCGGAGCCTGGCCCCCCTCCGCCAGGCTCCGGACTGCGTCTCGCTCCGCGGGGCGGATATCAAGCTTAACCGCTCGCGCGCCCGTTGAATAACGGCCGTCGAGTGTCTCTATGACGGCGGTCCAGATTGCCGGTTCTTTTTGGATCGGCTAGAACGCCGGACCCTTTGCGGTCGTCTTGAAGCGTTCGAGCGTCCGTTTCTTATTTTGTCGCAGAGCTCTTCATGGAAACGAACCAGTCCGCCGGCCAGATCTCCGGCAACGTCCTGTTCTACAATTCGCCGGAGCCGTTGAACCGCGAACAGCACGCCAAGCTGGCCCTGGTCCACAAGGAAAAGCCGTACGCCTTCGCCGCCGCCGGCACCGCCGTGCCGCTGACGGTCTCGGAATTCGGTCCGGCCGCCCTGACCTTCCCGGTGATCTTCGCCGGCGAAGATCGCGTGCCGCTGGCCGTGATGGGCCTGAACAACGCCGAGAACCTGTTTATCGGCGCCGACGGTTCGGTCGAGCCGAACGTCTACATCCCGGCCTATATCCGCCGCTATCCGTTCGTGCTGGCCAATGACGACGGCCAGGACCGCCTGATCGTCTGCATCGACCGCGGCTCGGAGCTGCTGAGCGAGCAAGGCCAGACCCCGCTGTTCGACGCCAAGGGCGAGCCGACCGAATACACCCAGCAGTGCATCAAGTTCTGCGACGACTTCGAGCTGGAGCGTCGCCGCACCGACTCGTTCGTCGCCCTGCTGAAGGAGCTGGACCTGTTCGAACTGAAGAAGGCTACCTTCCAGCCGCAGGACGAAACCGGCGCCGCCGCTGGCGAACCGGTCACCGTCGCCGAGTACTACGGCGTCTCGGAAGAGAAGCTGAACGCCCTGCCGGCCGCCAAGCTCAAGGAACTGCAGGAAAACGGCGCCCTGGCCCAGATCTACGCGCACCTGGTGTCGCTGCTCGGCTGGGACCGTCTGGTCAACAAGACCATGATGCGTCAGGCCGAAGCCGAGACCGCCGCCGCCGCCGCGAACCTGAACTAAGGTTCGGCGAGCGCTGAAGACAAGAGGGCGGCGGGGCTTCGGCTTCGCCGCCCTTTTTCTTGGCCGCCCTTTTTCTTGGCCGCGGCTACCGTGCGAAGATGCTGCGGGTCAGGCAGGAAAAGACCAGGCGGCCGGCCTCGTCGAGCAGGTCGTGCTGGGCGATGACGATGCCCTTGCCCTCGCCGACCGGGTCCTTGCCCATCACGGTCATGCGGCCGCGCAGCAACTCGCCGACGGGCGGGTTGCGCATCCAGCGCAACGCGTCGACGCCCAGGCGCTTGGTCTGCGGCCAAGCGGCGCTGGCCTCGCCGTCGAGGCGTGTCCAGATGGCGAAGACCATGCCGTCCGGGGCGCCGTTCTCGACCGGCCAGCCGGGAGTGAAGGCGGCGATGAAGGCGTCCAGCGCCTTGCCGTCCACGGCCCGCGAGCCCAGGTTCACGACCTGGCCGATCTCGATGTCGTCGAACGCGGCGGGCATGGGTCTCTCCGGGTGATTCCGTATTCGACTGTCGGCTGCGTCTTCGCCATTGTCGAGCCGGCTAGGCCGGGCCATGTGTTCGTCCGCAGACTTTTCCTTCCGGACCCGCGCATGTTCCTCAAGAGAGCCGTCCTTGCCCTGCAAGCCCTGCTGGCCGCGAGCCTTCTGGCCGGCGCGGCGCTGGCCGGGCCGGTGGTCAATTCCGGGCATATCCAGTCCGAGCTGGTCGCCCAGGAGACCGGCATCGCGCCGGGCGGCACGGTCTATGTAGCCCTGCGCCAGAAGATCATTCCCGGCTGGCACACCTATTGGCGCAATCCGGGCGACGCCGGCGAGGCGACCAAGATCACCTGGACCCTGCCCGCCGGCTGGAAGGCCGGGGACATGGTCTGGCCGACGCCGAAGACCGCCAGGCTGGGTCCGCTGCTCGACTACGCCTACGAGGGCGAAGTCTTCATCCCCGTGCCGATCACCGCCGGGGCGGACGCCCAGGTCGGGACGACGATCAGCCTGACCGCCGACGTCTTCTACCTGGTCTGCGAACAGGTCTGCGTGCCGGAGGAGGCCAAGCTCTCCCTGCTGCTGCCGGTGGTGGCCGCGCCGGCCGCCGATCCCAAGTGGGGGACGGTCGTCGGTGACGTCCTGGCCAAGGCGCCCAAGCCGGCCGGTCTGAAGGCGGTGTTCAAGCTGGACGGCCAGACCCTGAAGCTTGCGGTGACCGGCGGCCCGCTGAAGGGCGCCGACATGGCCGGCGCCTATTTCTTCCCCTATTCGCCCAAGGCCATCGAGCACGCCGCCGACCAGGTCGTCGATCGCGGCCCCGAGGGCCTGACCCTGTCGCTGAAGCCGGGCTACGACTTCGTCGGCGGCGGGACCGCGCCGGCCGAGGTGGCCGGCGTCATCGCGACCAAGGCCGGGGCCTGGGAGGTCACCGCGACGCCGGGCGAGCCGCCCGCGACCGCCGCGGGGATGGGACCGCCGCCCGCCGAGAAGGCCGCCGGAGACGGCAAGACCTCGGGCGGCCTGGCCGGCGCCCTGCTGTTCGCCTTCGTCGGCGGGCTGATCCTGAACCTGATGCCATGCGTTTTCCCGGTTCTGTCGATGAAGGCGGCCAGCCTGGCCGGCCACGCCCACGACGTCGGCAAGGCCCGCCTGCAAGGGTTCGTGTTTCTGCTCGGCGTCATCTCGACCTTCCTGGCCCTGGCCGGCCTGCTGCTGGCGGTCCGCGCTGGCGGCGCGGCGGTGGGCTGGGGCTTCCAGCTGCAGTCGCCGCTGGTCATCGCGGGCTTGAGCCTGCTGATGCTTCTGGTCGCCCTGAACATGTCGGGCGTCTTCGAGATCGGGACCTCGGTGCAGAACGTCGGTTCGGGCGCCTCGGCCCAGGGCGGCGCGACCGGGGCGTTTTTCACCGGCGCCCTGGCGGTCGTCGTGGCCGCGCCCTGCACCGCGCCGTTCATGGCCGGCGCCCTGGGCTACGCCCTGACCCAGCCGCCGGTCGTGGCGCTGGCGGTGTTCCTGGCCCTGGCCCTCGGCTTCGCCGCCCCGTTCGTGGCGGTGGCCTTCATCCCGGGCCTCTTGAAGCTGCTGCCGCGTCCCGGCGCCTGGATGGACGTGCTGAAGAAGGGCCTGGCCTTCCCGATGTACGGCGCGGCCCTATGGCTGGCCTGGGTGTTCGCCCAACAATCGGGTCCGATCGCCCTGGGCCAGCTGCTGGCCGCCGGCGTCCTGGCCGCCTTCGGCGCCTGGCTCCATGGTGTCGCCCAGAACCGCCGCGCGGCGGGCAAGGGCGGGGCCGTCTCGACCGTGATCGCTCTGCTGGTGGTGGCCGGCGCCATCGCCTTGGCCGCCTCCGGCGCCCTGGCCGCCCAGCCGCCGAGCGCCGCCGTGGCCGGTGAGGCCGCGCCCTCGGGGCCTGGCCTGACCGCGGAAGCCTGGTCGCCGGAGAAGGTGAAGGCGCTGCAGGCCGAGGGCCGGCCGATCCTGGTCGACTTCACCGCCGCCTGGTGCGTGACCTGTCAGGTCAACGAAAAGGTCGCTCTCTCGGGTTCGAAGGTCGCCGAGGCCTTCAAGGCCAGGAACGCGGTCTATCTGAAGGCCGACTGGACCAATCGCGATCCGGTCATCGCCAAGGCCCTGGCCGAGTTCGACCGGGTCGGCGTGCCGCTCTACGTGGTCTATCCGAAGGGCGGCGGCGCGCCGGTCATTCTGCCTCAGCTGCTGACCGAGGGGATGGTCATCGAGGCGATCGAGAAGGCGGGGGCCTAGTTACTTCTTCTTGTCGTTGCCGAACGGCAGCTTGTCCTTGACCTTGTCCAGCGGGGTCTTGGTCACGACCAGCGGCGGCGGGATCACCGGGGCGTTGACCTTGACCGGATAGGCCCGCCAGCCGGTCTGGATTAGGGCGCCGAAGCCCTGGCACTTGGGCAGGTAGCGGACCATGCCGGTGCGCGGCTTGGCGAACGGCGCTGGCTGCACGAGATCCTGGCGCTTGGGATCGACGAAGCGCCAGTCGGTCGGCAGGCCGTAGCCCTTTTCGCCGCCCAGCCGCACGGCCTGATAGGCGAGATTGGCCTGGAAGGGCGTGACGCCGTATTTCAGCATCGCCCGCAGGAAGATCTGGTCGGCCTCTTCGCGCTTGCCCGGCTCGCCGATCGTGTAGAGCCAGTCGTGGACGATGGCGGCGCGGGCCGTCGGTCCCTGCGGATCGACGAAGCCCTGGCCGTACCAGGGCACGCTGGCGAAGTCGGTCACGTACCAGCGCGGCACCACGATCACCTTGCCGGTCTCGACGTCGCAATAGGGGAACTCGGCGTCCAGGGTGAACAGCTTGCGGCCGTCCTTCGTCTGGTTGAACAGCATGATCGGCTGCGGCGTCAGCGAACTGGGAAGCACCGGCGCGACGACCGGCACGAAGACGGTGGTGTTCGTCTCGCTGGCGCAGGCGGCGAGGAGCAGGCCGGAGCCGACGACGGCGGCGAGGGTCTTGGTGCGGGACATCGAGCCGGGGAGAGCAGGAAGGGTCAGGGCGATCTTCTGAGCGCCCGGCGGTCAGGTATCAAGCGACCATGGCGAAGTTTCGGCCTTAGGCCGCCGGTTGGGGCGGCGCGGTGATCACTTCGACATTGTCGTTCAGCAGATAGGCCATGTCGCGCAGGGCCAGGTCCTGGGCCTTGATCGTCGTGGCCGCGCCGACGGCGGCGAGCTTTTCGGGCAGGTCCTGGCTGATGCCGCGCAGGATGCATTTGAGATCGTCGACCGCGCCGCGTTCCTTCAGGGTCACGTGGCCCTTCATGTCCAGCGCCGAGAGGTCGCCGATCCTGGCGGAGAACGCATCGAAGCTCTTCAGCTTCGTCGCCGCGCCGGCCGGGTCGGCCTTGGTCAGCGCCTTGCGGTAGCCTTCCGTCTCGGCCTTCAGCTGCCTGGCGCGCTTGACGATGTCGAGGAACAGCGGCTCGCTGGCCACCGATTGGGGAACGGAGGGCTGTTGCAGGACGGCCGGCGCGGGGCCAGTGACCGATCCGGGATTGAACGAAGCCATCCAGAGCATGGCGGAAAAGGCGACGGCGTCACAGGACATGGGGGACTCCCGCAAAAAACGTCATTGGTCTGCCATGACGTGGCGGCAGGCGTTTGATAAGCCCCATCTCGTAAACAGCGATTTACCAAGATTCAGAGGATTACCGATGGCCGATCTCGACGCCGCCTGGACCCGCCTGGAAACCGCCGCCAAGGCCGCGGGCGAACAGCGCATCGTCGACTTCTTCGCGGCCGAGCCGGACCGCCTGGATCTGCTGACCCTGGACGTCGCGGGCCTGCACCTGGATCTCTCGAAACAGGCCTGGGACGAGGCCGGGCTGGAGGCCGCCCTCGACCTGGCCCACGCCGCCGATGTCGAAGGCGCACGGACCCGGATGTTCGGCGGCGAGGCGATCAATTCGTCCGAGGGACGCGCCGTGCTGCACACGGCTTTGCGGGCTCCGGCGGACTCCGACTTCAAGGCCCTGGGCCAGCCGGTGATGGCCGAGGTCGAGGCCGTCCGCCAGCGGATGAAGGCCTTCGCCGACGCCGTCCGTTCGGGCCAGATCAAGGGCGCGACCGGCAAGCCGTTCAAGGCGATCCTGCATATCGGTATCGGGGGGTCGGACCTGGGCCCGCGCCTGCTGTGGGACGCCCTGCGACCCGTGAAGACCCAGATCGACCTGCGGTTCATCGCCAATGTCGACGGCGCCGAGTTCGCCCTGACCACGGCCGACATGGATCCGGAAGAGACCCTGGTCATCGTGGTCTCCAAGACCTTCACGACGCAGGAGACCCTGGCCAACGCCGGGGCCGCCCACGCCTGGCTGGTCGAGGCCTTGGGCGAGCAGGGCGCGAGCCAGCACCTGGCCGCCATCTCGACCGCCTTGGACAAGACCGCCGCCTTCGGCGTGCCGGACGAGCGGGTGTTCGGTTTCTGGGACTGGGTCGGCGGCCGCTATTCGCTGTGGTCTTCGGTGAGCCTCTCCGTCGCCGTCGCGGCCGGGTGGGACGCGTTCCAGGGCTTCCTGGATGGCGGCGCGGCCATGGACGCGCACTTCCGCGCCGCGCCTTTGGACAGGAACGCGCCGGTGCTGGTGGCCCTGGCTCAGATCTTCAATCGTAACGGCCTGGATCGCCGGGCCCGTTCGGTCGTGCCCTATTCGCACCGCCTGCGCCGCCTGGCGTCGTTCCTGCAGCAGCTGGAGATGGAATCGAACGGCAAGTCGGTCGGTCCCGATGGCCAGCCCGCCACGCGGGGCACGGCCACGGTGGTGTTCGGCGACGAGGGGACGAACGTCCAGCACGCCTATTTCCAGTGCATGCACCAGGGCACGGACATCACGCCGATGGAGCTGATCGGCGTCGCCCGGTCGGACGAGGGTCCGGCCGGCATGCATGAAAAGCTGCTGTCGAACCTGCTGGCCCAGGCCGAGGCCTTCATGGTCGGTCGGACCACGGAGGATGTCGTCGCCGAGCTCACGGCCAAGGGCGTGCCGGAGGCCGAGATCGCCACCCTGGCCCCGCAGCGGACCTTCGCCGGCAACCGGCCCTCGACCCTGGTGGTGCTGGAGCGCCTGACGCCCCGGACCTTCGGCGCCCTGATCGCCCTCTATGAGCACAAGACCTTCGTCGAAGGCGTGATCTGGGGGATCAACAGCTTCGACCAGTGGGGCGTCGAGCTGGGCAAGGTGATGGCGAACCGCATCCTGCCCGAGCTGGAGAGCGGCGCGACGGGCCAGCATGACCCGTCGACCACGGCCTTGATCCGGCGGCTGAAGAAGTAGCCGCCGCTAGAACGTCTTGCGCACCCGCAGGCTGACGAAGGTGCGCGGGTTGATGGCGCGGTCCTCGACATAGGCCACGGCCCGTTCCGGCGCGCGGTTGGCGAACACCGTGCGGCGGATGGTGTAGTCGTCCCAGATGTTCAGCTGGACGCGGATCGCCAGGGTCGGGGTCGGCTTGTATTCGGTGAAGGCCTCGTAGTAGTTCGAGCCGCGCCACACGTTGGTCTGGTCGACGTCGTAAGTGCCCTGGCCCAGCAGCGGCAGCCAGTTGATCCCCCACTGGATGCGGCGCCTGGGCAGGTCCTGCTGGAAGCCGATATTGGCCTGGGTCGGGCGCACCTGGGTGATCGGACGATCCTTGCCGGTCGTCGGATCCTTCACGTGGGTCTCGTTCCAGTCGTTCTTGAACGTGAACCGGCCGCCCTTGATGCCCAGCTTGTCGGTCGGCGCCACGATGTTCAGCGACAGGCGGTCCAGCGTGCCGTCGCCGATATTGCCGGTGGCCGACAGATTGTCCGGCAGCGGCAGGCGGTCGATCACGCCGATGATCTCGTCGTGGCGATAGGTGATCGAGATGACGCCCTCGCCCCAGAAGCGGCGCTCGTAGCCGATCTCGCTGATCCAGCGCTGCTCGGGCTTGAGGTCGACATTGCCGCCATAGACGGTCTCGTCCTCCAGGTCCGACGAGGCGGCGAAGTCCTCGAAGTCCAGCTGGCCCAGCTCGCGCTCGAAGCGCACGCGCAGCTGGTTGTTGGCCACTGGCGTCCAGGTCGCCAGGAAGCGGGGCTTGGCGTAGAAGAAGCTCTTCTCGTTGCTGGCGTCGCCCGACTGCTTGATCGTCGACTTCTCCAGCCGCAGGCCGCCCTCCAGCGTCAGCTTGGGGTTCACGCGCCAGGTGGCCTTGGTGAAGGCCTCGCCGCGCAGCTCCTCGACCTTGACCGACGCCGAGGGCAGGGCCACCGGCGCGCCGCCGACCGAATAGGCCTGCTTCACGTCCAGCATGTTGTAGGCGACTTCCGCCCCGGCCTCGATCGTGATGGCCTTGGAGAAGTCGTGGCGCAGCAGGCCGCGCAGGATCGACTCGGAGTCGTCGCCGTCGGCGGTGAAGCGCTGCTGCGGGCTGGCCGCGCCGTTCAGGGTCTCGTCGCTGGTCGAGGCGTTGTCGAAGTTCTCGAACGAGTACATCGCCCGCGTCTCCAGGGCCCACCTGGGCGCCAGGGGGCGGGTGTAGGTCAGGCCCAGCTCGCCCGAATGGCTCTCCTCGGCATAGTCGCTGCGGCGCAGGGCGACGGGCGAGCTCAGCTGCTGCCACTGCCGCCAGTCGTTGACGCCGAAGCGCGCAGTGGTCTCCAGCTTGCCGCCCTTGAACGGGGTCGACAGGTTGCCGCGCACCGAGCGCCCGCCGCCATAGCCGTCATTCAGGTATTTCTCGTCGCGGATCAGCTTGCCGGTTCCGTCGTGGCGGACGTTGGTGCCCGGACCGTTGCTGTCGCTGCTGCTCATGCTGTCGCTGAGCGTCACGCTCCAGGTCTTGTCGCCATTGGTGGCGGTGAACTGGTAGTTGCCGCCGTAGAGGTCGTGGCCGCCGTCGAACAGCATGGCGTTCCAGGTCAGGATCGACTGCCGGCTGACGCCCTTCTTCAGGATCACGTTCACGATCACCGAATAGCCCTGCATGTCGACGCCCGGGGCGCCGCCGCGGATCAGCTCGATGCGCTCGACCCGGTTGGCCGGGATGCGGCCCAGCACGTTGGAGCTGGTGTCGTTCTTCGACGCCGGACGGTCGCCGTTGATCAGCACGTTGCCGACCGCGCCCTCGAAGCCGCGCGTCCCGGCGCCGTCGTTGATGATGAAGCCCGGCACCCGCTGGACCATGTCCTGGGCGGTGTTCGGACGCTGGGCGGCGAAGAACTCCGGCTGGAACACCAGCACGCCGCGCTGGCTGGCGTCGTCCAGCGGGGCCTTATCGGTCGGGCCGGTCGGCACGGGGGCCAGGGCCGCCTCCTGGCCGGCGGGAACCGGAGTGGCCGGAGCCTTGTCGGCGTCGCCGGCGTGAGCCGCGCTGGCGATGCAGAGCATGGCCGCGGTGGCCATCAGCATGGTCTTGGTCATCAACTTTCCCCTCTGTGCGGGAAGCTGTGACGGCGTGGGCGCGCAGCCTCAAGTTACAAGACCGAAATGTGCATTACTTTTGGGTTATATTACAGGGCGTTCATCTTTCTATACCGGCAGAGCGTGTGGATAAGTCTGGGCGCGTTCCGGCTTTGACTTAACAATTCGTGTATAGAGCGGCGAAGGCCGCGCTTTAACCGCTAGGACTCGTGATCTTCGGGCACGGGCGGCAGTTGGGCCAGCTTGGCGCGCAGCGCCAGAAGGTCCTGGTAGCTCTGCCGTCGCAGGAGCTCCAGCTGGATCCTGATCTTCTCGGCCATGATGGCGGTGGCGGGGCTGTCGGCGGTGGTCGGCGCGACCGAGGTCGCGGCCTTTCCGCGCATGGATTTGAACTTGGACGGCTTGGACATGAGGGGACTCCGTTGCTGAGGAAAGAAGGCGCGAGGCGACGGTCTTCCGCCGGGAAAGCCGGCGGGCTGGGGAGGCGGCGAAGCGTCCGGGCGACGCCCGGAGGGGATAGTGGAGTTGACCGTTTCGACGTGACCCGGGCGCTCCGCGCGGTCGTCGATGCGGAAGCCCTCGGGGCGCGGGGTTTTAACCCGCTCCCGATGAGAGGCCTCCGGCGGGCGGGAAGCTGACGTTGCTTCCCGGACCGCGCGGGCGATTTCAGCCCGCGCCTTTGGCGCTCGCCAACCTTCGCCGCCAGGGCTTCGTCCCATGTTTCAGGGAGCCCGCCTCTGGATCGGTCGCGAAGGCGCCTCCGAAGAGACCCCGACGAGCGCCGCCCGCTCAACCGCCCCCGCCGCCCGTCAGGTCGCCAGCTGGACGGCCTCCCCTGCGGTGGGGCGAGGAGAAGTATGGGGGGCATCCGGAGCGCGGATCATTCAGCGGCGCATAAAAGTGAGAAGCGATTGATTTCGTGGGATTCGGCGCCGCGAACGCCGGGGATACAGCGCGCTCAATCCCCGCGAGGGCGCCTTTTGAAACCCTCTCTCTTAGAGAGAGGGGGGGGGGGCCCATCGCGCAGCGATGGGAGGGTGAGTGGTTACACCCTCGGCCGGCGTGCCGGTACGGAATCCCCAACAGCGCCAAGATCGTCCAGCGGCTCCGCCTACCCACTCACCCTCCCACGCCTGCGGCGCGGGCCCCTCCCTCTCTCCATGAGAGAGGGTTTCAGGTGCGCGACTTCGTTCAGTGGGAAAGCCTTCCGACCCGGAAGAGCGCCATCCTTACATCTCACGGCGAGACGATCGCAGGGCTGTAGGGGTTGCTCAAGGACGACGCTCCGCGTCGCCGCGCGCGGTCGCCGGAGGCGATCCTTGACCAACCCCTACAGCCCTGCACGCTGCAGCCTCCAAGAGATGAAAGGCTCACCCCGACCAAGGTCGGCTGGCGACGAGCGCGGAAAGCCGACGGAAGTCCCCGCTCTCCTCCCCCGCCTGGGGGAGGGGGACCGGCGAACGCCGGTGGAGGGGGGCAGCGCCCCGCGCCACCCCAACCCCCGTCATCCCGCCACGAGGGCGGGAATGACGGGAAGAAGAGGGCCGTGCTCCGGCCCTGCCGCGCTTCGATGTCTCCAGTTGGCCTACCGCGGGGCGATTGCGCCGGTAGAAATGGTCATTTTTACCATCCGCGGTGCGGCTTCGTGTGCCAAATATGACCCGCGGCCTACATAAAAATAACCGCGGGTAGAAAAAAGTAAGCCGCGGTCAAAAATTTCAGCGTTCTCTATCTTGACCGCTGGGGTGCCGCTAAGTACGAAAAAGGGGCCAGCCCTTTCGAGCTGGCCCCTGGTGAACGGCTAGGCCGCTCGTCTGACAACCGCAGTCTAGCACCGTTGAAAGCCAGGGCAAATTGATAAGGTCTAAGGAGTTTCCATGACCACCGATGCCCCCCAGATCGACTGGGAAGATACCGAAGCTGTTGGTCAGATGATCAGCGGCGTTGTCGTTGATGATCATCGTTTCGTCGCGGTTATGAAGTTTGCGCGCCTTGAGCGACTGGTGGAAAATCCGCTGGCCGCATCTAATCCCAAGGTGCGGGATGGGTCTGATCGGCTTTCCGGCTACTACGAACTCCATCAAGAAATTCAACGGGCGTTCGACACCGGCAAGAAGACGAACGCTGCCGCGTATGCCAACTACATCATCAACTTGAAGCAAGGCGCCCACGGCGACACGCCGACTATCGATCTCTATACACCGACGTTGCTCCCGATTGCGCCGGGTCGGAATAAGGTGTTGTGGCCCTACGAGACGGTCATGGTGCCGTTCGACGGCGAAACGCAACTCGCCGCGCGGTTCCTGGCTGCTAAGCAAGACCCTACCACTAAGGAAATGCAGGTCGTGGTGACGATCACGCATGGTCTATCTGTCGACTATGCCCGCCAGTGCTTCCATGACCGCAATGCTTATCAGCGTCGCGCACCGGTGCCGGTGGCGTTGGCGATGGATAGCCGGGATCCGCTCATTAAGGTCGTTCGCGCCATTGATGATCGTGTTCCTGGGGCGAAGGGGCAAATTCTGTGGCAGTCGCGACAAATGCCGCAGAAGGGGAAGGACCATATCGCAGCGGCGTCCTTCGTGCGGACGGCCGTTGCCTGTTTCGGTCATGGCATCGGCGGTGTGCAAATGCCCAAGGGGGAAATTCCTGAGGGGCTGAGCCCTGAAGATTTTACTCGTCGGGCGATTATCTGGTTCGGTCGCGTCATCGATAAGGTCGGCCCCTACATGCGCGATCGTGAAAACTACGTCGCTAGCTCTCCTGCGGTCTGGGCGGCCCTGGGAGCTATGGGCAAGCAACTGACTGATCCGAACGTTACGGATATGACCACTCTGGAAGGCATTGCTGATGGGCTTATCAGCAAGCTTGACGGTGTGGATTGGTCGAAGGGCAAGAATTGGATCGGCATCGCCGTTAAGGCCACTGGCGATGGCGAGGGTTACAGCTTCGCTGGCGGTGCTAAGGACAGTGGATCGGTTGCGTTTAAGGCACTGTCTGATCCGACTGAGGCCATCTTCAAGCAAATCCGGAACATGGATGCAGCTTCCGTTTCCACGGCTCGGATCTGAGGTCCGCTATGAGAAGGTCACGCGCAACTACCCCTCTGACCGCTCGTATCGCCGCTGAAATTAAGCGTCTAGCTGCATCCGGCGATCTAATGCAGCATCAAATTGCTGCAGTTCTTGGCCTCAACCAGGGGCGTGTTTCTGAGGTCCTTTCAGGAAAGCGGTTCCCGGAAGTGAAGCCGTAATCGGGCTAGAGTTGTTAGGGTTGGGGAGCGCGGAAACGCGCTCCCCTTTTCTTTTTGGCCCGCTGTGACGCAAGATCGAGGAGCATTGACCCTCACCCCTTCCCCCACCGCCTCCTATCCGCTACACCCCCGCCCGATGACCCGCCTGCCGCACCACCACGGCTGCCACCACCATCCGAACTCGCCTCGCGGGATCGGCCGGGTCCGCGCGCTCTAAGCCGAGCGACCCAGCCAGAGCCCCGCCTAGCGGATGGGGCTTGGCTAAAGCGCCATCCGTCGAAGCCTTGAAGATCTAAGGACCGACGATGACCGACGACTCTACGAACACCGCCGAAACCTTCCGCCCCGAAGCCCGCGCCCCGCGCGGCTTCGCCGACAAGCGCGCCCGCGACCTGCGGGCCGAGCGGGCGATCCTGGAGGCGGTGTCGGCGGTCTATGAGCGCTACGGCTTCGAGGCCCTGGACACCGGGGCGTTCGAATATGCCGACGCCCTGGGCAAGTTCCTGCCCGACAGCGACCGGCCCAACGAGGGCGTGTTCGCGCTGCAGGACGATGACGACCAGTGGATGGCGCTGCGCTACGACCTGACCGCGCCGCTGGCGCGGTTCGCGGCCCAGAACTGGGAGACCCTGCCCAAGCCGTTCCGCCGCTACGCCTTCGGGCCGGTGTGGCGCAACGAGAAGCCGGGGCCGGGGCGCTTCCGCCAGTTCATCCAGTGCGACGCCGACACGGTGGGCTCGGCCCGTCCGGAGGCCGACGCCGAGATCATCGCCATGGCGGTCGAGGGGCTGGAGGCGGCCGGCCTGCCGCGCGGCGCGGCGGTGCTGAAGATCAACAATCGCAAGCTGCTGAACGGCCTGCTGACCTCGGCGGGGGCGGAAAGCGCCGGCCAGAAGCTGGCCGTGCTGCGCGCGGTCGACAAGCTGGATCGTCTTGGCGTGGACGGGGTCCGCCTGCTGCTGGGCGAGGGGCGCCTGGACGAGAGCGGCGACTTCACCAAGGGCGCGGGGCTGAAGGGCAAGGCGATCGACTCGGTGCTGGACTTCGTGTCGGCCGGAGCCGGCGGTCGGGCGGCGACCCTGGACAACATCGCCAAGGTGATCGGCGGCTCGGCCGAGGGCGACGAGGGCCTCTTGGAGCTGTCGCGGATCGACGCGGCCCTGACCAGCCTGGGCATCGCCGACGATCAGGCCTTCATCGATCCGTCGATCGTCCGGGGGCTGGAATACTATACCGGCGCGGTGTTCGAGGCCGAGCTGCTGCTCAGCACCACGGACGAGAAGGGGAACAAGGTCTCGTTCGGCTCGATCGGCGGCGGCGGGCGCTATGACGACCTGGTGGCGCGGTTCACCGGCGCCGTGACGCCGGCGACCGGCTTCTCGTTCGGCGTCACCCGCCTGGCGGCGGCGCTGCGGGCGGCCGGACGCGAGCCGGGCGGCGCGGCGCGCGGGCCGGTGGTGGTGATTGCGTTCGACCAGGCGCACATGGGCGAGTACTTCTCCGTGGTCGGACAATTGCGCGCGGCGGGCATCGCCGCCGAGGTCTATCTGGGGACCTCGGGCATGAAGCCGCAGATGAAATACGCCGACCGCCGGGGCGCGCCGGCCGTGGTCATGCTGGGCGGGGACGAGATCGCCGCCGGCACGGTGACCATCAAGGACCTCGACGCCGGCCGCCAGGCCGCCGAGGGGGTGACCGACAACGCCGCCTGGAAGGCCGAGCGTCCGGGCCAGCAGACCATTCCGCGCGACCAGCTGGTCGCGGCGGTTCAGAAGATCATCGGGGGCTGATGACGTGAGGCTCGAGCGTTCCATTCCGGCGGAGGCGCTCGACGCCATCCGCGCTCCGCTTCTGCTCGCCGGCGCGGCCCTGACCGACGCGCCGGTGCTGCAGCCCCTGGGCCTGCTGCTGGACCTGACCGGCGAGGCCATGCGCTCGCGGCTGTTCGTCGTCTCCGGCGACGGCGGCGAGGAGGCCTGCCTGCGGCCCGACTTCACGGTCGCCGTGGCCCGCCAGCACTTCGAGAACGGGGGGCAACCCGCGCGGCGTCGCTACGAGGGCAAGGCCTTCCGCGTCGCCCCGCGCGGCTCGGACCGGGCCGAGGAGTTCCTGCAGCTGGGCGTCGAGGCCTTCGAAGCGGGCGACCCCGTGGCCGCCGACGCCGAGATCGCCGCCTTGGCCTGGGCGTCTTCCGCCGCTGGCGGACGATCGGACCTGTCGATGATCCTCGGCGACGTCTCGCTGTTCGCCGCCTTCGTCGACAGCCTGGACCTGGCGCCGCCCCTGGCCGCCCGGCTCAAGCGCGCCTTCGCCAAACCGCGCCAGCTGAAGGCCGAGCTGGACGGCGACTCGTCGGCCCTCTCCAGCGAGCAGTCGCGGATCGCGTCGCTGCTGGCCGGCCTGCCCGAGACCGAGGCCTCGGCGGTGCTGCAGGAGCTGTGGTCGCTGGCCGGGATCGAGCCCGTCGGCGGCCGCCGCCCGGCCGAGATCGCCCACCGCCTGGTCGAGCGCGCCGAGGCCGCCAAGGCCGGTCGTCTGGACGCGGAGCAGGCCGACAAGGTCCGCGCCTTCCTCGCCGTCTCGGATCGTCCGGACGCGGCGCTCGACATCATTGCGTCCCTGGCGGGACCCAATGACGGGCGCTTGAAGGCCGCCATCGCCGGCTGGCGCGCGCGCCTGGCGGGCATGGTCGAGCGGGGCGTCCCGCTGGACCGGGTCACCCTGGCCGCCGCCTTCGGCCGGGCCTTCGGCTATTACGACGGCTACCTGTTCGAGGTGCATTCGGCCGCTCTTGGCCCCGAGCGGCCCGTCGCCGCCGGCGGACGCTACGACGGCCTGCCCTCCAAGCTGGGCGTCTCCACCAACACCGGCGCGGTGGGCTGCATGGTCCGTCCGGCGCGCGCCTATGCGGGAGGCGGCGAATGAGCGCCTCCCAAGAGAAGAATGAGCCGATGATCTTCGCCATCCCTTCGAAAGGCCGCCTGAAGGACCAGGTCGAGGCTTGGCTGGCCGACTGCGGCTTCCGGCTGGAGATGACCGGCGGCGCGCGCGGCTATTCGGCCGAGCTGGCCGGCCTGCCCGGCGTCTCGGTGCGGCTGCTGTCGGCGGGCGACATCGCCGCCGGGCTCGACAGCGGTGACCTGCACCTGGGCGTCACCGGCGAGGACCTGCTGCGCGAGCGCGGCGACGACATGGACAGCCGGGTCATGCTGCTGCGGGCCCTGGGCTTCGGCCGCGCCGACCTGGTGGTGACCGCGCCCAAGAACTGGCTGGACGTCGACACCATGGCCGATGTCGACGAGGTCGGGCACCTGCATCTGGCCAAGACTGGCCGCCGCCTGCGCGTGGCGACCAAGTACGTCACCCAGACCCGCGCCTTCTTCGCCCGCCACGGCGTCGCCGACTACCGGATCGTCGAGAGCAGCGGCGCCACCGAGGGGGCCCCAGCCGCCGGCGCGGCCGAGCTGGTGGTCGACATCACCACCACCGGCGCGACCCTGGCCGCCAACGGCCTGAAGATCCTGTCGGACGGCGTGATCCTCAAGAGCCAGGCCCAGCTGACCGCCTCGCTGATCGCGGCGTGGTCGCCGTCGCAACTGGACAGCCTGAAGCGCCTGCTGGCCGTGGTCGAGGCCAAGGGCCGCGCGGGCAAGCTGGCCGCGCTGGTCTGGCCGGCCGAGCAGGACGCGGCGGGCCAGGCGGCCGTGGCCGCGTTCGTCGCCAAGGGCGGCTCGCGCCGGGCCAACGGCGCCCTGCTGGCCACCGGCGACCTGTTCGACGCCGCCGCCGCCCTGGCCGCCGCCGGGGTCGAGCCCGTCACCGTGTCGCGTCCGGACTATGTGTTCGAGTCGCGCTCGGCCGTGCTGGATCGCTTCACCGCCGCGCTCGGCTGTTGAGTTTTTGACGATATAGTCAAAATATAACATCGATTCACAAGGTAAAATCGACTTTCCGGTCCAAACTACGGCGCTCGCGTCAAAAATTCGGCCAAACCTTTGCGAAAAAGGGATTTGCCGCGTTGACACCGTCATGAATTTGACGTTTCTAGACGATGCAAGGACGAAACGAGCCCAACAGAGAGCTCCCGTTCTTCGGCGTTTCGGGGAGGAAACGCCCGCCTAGATCGAATGATCGAGAAAATAGCCAGCCCGTCGCGATTATCCCCCGCGACGGGTTTGGTGTATCTGGGCCTTGGTTAGTCTTTTGACGAAAGAGTCAAAATTCATTCGGGGGCCTGAAAGCGCTTCCAGATGCTCCGGCGCGCGGGACGCGCTCACGCCCTGACCCGGCGTCCCCGCCTTGGACGGATCAAGGGCGTCAACCGCGCGCCGGATGCCGTTCGGCCATGTAGCGGCCCGGCGACGCGCCAAGCGCCTTTCGAAACATGGTCACGAAGCTGGGCGTGCTCTCATAGCCGAGGTCGGCGGCCACCGCCTGGATCGAAGCCCCCTCGGCCAGCCACTTCACGGCCAGTACGAGGCCGAGTTGCTGGCGCCAGCGGCCAAAGCTCATGCCGGTTTCCCGGGCGATCAGGCGCATCAAGGTTCGGCCGCTCAGGCCGGCGCGCCTGGCCCAGCTGTCCAGGGTTCCGCGCGCCGCCGGCGCGGCCATCATCTCGTCGACGATCTTGCGCAGGCGAGGGTCGGTCGGCATCGGCAGGTGGAGGTCCTCGACCTTGGCCGCGGCCAGCTCGTCGAGCAGCACGGCCACCAGCCGCGAATTGGCGCCGCCTTCCTCGTACAGGTACGGCAGGTGCGCCGCGCGGGTCAGCAGTTCGCGCAGCAAGGGCGTCACCGACACGGCCCGGCACGCCTCGGGCAGGCTCGCGCCGACGTCGGGATCGATGAAGGCGTTGTAGCCGACGAGCGCGCCGCTGGCCTTGACGGCGTGCAGCGCCCCGCCGGGGATCCAGATGGCGCTGCGCGGCGGCACGATCCACAGGCCGCCCTCGACCTCGCAGCTGAGCGCGCCCTGCTGCACGAGGATGATCTGTCCCTTCCGGTGGCGATGATGGTCGATCTCGACCTCGCCAACGCCTTCCATCGCCGCGCCAAAGGCCACGATGGGACGCGGCACGTCGTCAGGCTCGATCCAGTCATCTTCCGCGTCCGCGTCCGCGATGTTCAGGATCGGCATGTCGCGCGTCCGGAGCGAATATCGCCGATGGCGGGATCGGATAACATTCTGTCCACCCTTCGGAATGACGCCAGATCCGCTCCCGGCTATCCGATCGGCCTGGAGAAGTCGAGACCGCGTCGGCCTCGCGCATCGCAAGGGAATCATCGTGACCACACTGGCCAGCGAACGGGTCGCCAAGCTGTTGACCAAGCTGCATGGGGACGCCGAGGCTTCCGACCGCGAGCATCTCGAAGCCATGATGACGACCCTCGGGGCGCCGGGCGCATCGATGGAAACGCTGATCGCCGGCCTCCTGGCCGAAGAGCGCTCCGACTACCGGGCGGTCTATCACCGCTATGCCGGCAACTATCTGGCGGTCACCCCAACCTATGGGCGGTTCCTCTACGCGATGGCGCGGGCCTGCAAGGCGACCCGCATCGTCGAGTTCGGCACCTCGATGGGGATTTCGACGATCTATCTGGCCGCCGCCCTGCGCGACAACGGCGGCGGGCGGCTCGTCGGGTCTGAATTCGAGCCCGGCAAGGTGGCGCGCGCCCGCGCCAACCTCGAGGCGGCGGGCCTTGGCGATCTGGTCGAGATCCGCGAAGGCGATGCGCGCGAGACGCTGAAGGACGCCGGCGGCGAGGTCGATCTGCTGCTGGTGGACGGCGCTTTCTCGCTCTACCTGCCGGTGCTCAAGCTGGTCGAGCCTTACCTGCGATCCAGCGCCGTCGTCCTGGGCGAGAACGCTTTCGACCCGGACTATCTCGACTATGTCCGTGACCCGGCCAACGGCTACCTCGCCCAGACGCTGCCGCTCGACGAAGGTCGCGGCAACGAGTTCGCCGTGAGGGTGGGCTGATGGCCAAGATGATCCTGTCCTTGCGCCCGAAGCCCAAGCCGCCCGGGCGGCTGAGCCAGGCGCTGACTCGGCTTCTGATGAGGCGCGCGACCGTCGCCGCCATAGAGTCGCTGGCCCCTCGCTTCCGGCTGATCACGCTGGAGGGGCCGGCTCTGGCTGGCGTGAACTGGACGCCAGGACAAAAGATCCAGATCGCCATGGGCTCGGCGTTCGTGGCGCGAACCTATACCCCGATGGCCTGGGACGGCGCCGAGGGGCGCACCCGGATTCTCGGCTACGCGCACGGCGACGGGCCAGGAAGCGGCTGGCTTGAAGCGCTCGAACCCGGCGCTGAATGCGATATCTTCGGTCCGCGCCCCTCGCTGGATATCGCGGGCCTGGCGGGACCGGTCGCCGTCTTCGGCGACGAAACCTCGATGGGCCTGGCCCATGCGCTGGCCGCGCGGGGCAGCGCCCGAACCCTTTCATGCGTCTTTGAGGTCGGCGACGTCGATCACGCCAGGGCGGTCGCGAAGCGCCTGGGTCTGTCCGACGCGGCGCTGTTCAAAAGGACCCCTGATGACGCGCATCTTGAGGCGATGGCGGCTGCGCTCGCGTCATGGGTCGCCGTTGGCGCGTCCTTCGTTCTGACCGGAAGGGCGGGCGCGATCCAAAAGCTTCGCCATCGCCTGAAGCTCAACGGAGTCTCGCCGGCGCGCATCGCCACCAAGGCGTACTGGGCGCCCGGCAAGGTCGGTCTGGACTGACGAAGGTCCTGTGACGGTCAGGGACTTCCCGGCGCGGCCGCCGACAGGTCCATGGCCGGCCGCGGCGTCGGCAGGTCCGGTGGACCCTCTGAAGGTCGCTCGGCGCCAGCTTCAAAACCCTAGTCACACGCCGCGCAGTGCGAGTCGTTGTGCCGGCGGCGCCAGTTGGCCAGGTGCGCGCCGGCCAGCAGCAGGCCGCCCAGCACGGTCAGCGCGCGCTCGTCGGCGGCGACCGGAAACTCCAGGGCGCCGGCGATCATCAGGGCCAGACCCAGGACCGCCGCGGTCGCCAGCGGCCAGGAGCGCGGCCGGCGCGTGGACAGGTCGACGAACGACAGCGCCGCGACCGGCGCGGCGACCAGCACGAAGGCCACGTGCACCCACTCGGCCCGCGCCCACAGGCCCAGCACCGGCAGCAGCAGGGCCAGCGCCGGCAAGGCCAGGCAGTGGACCAGGCACAGGGCCGACAGGCCGACGGCGGAGGCGTCGAGGGCCTTGGCGAGGGTGGGGGTCATGAAGGCGTTCCTGATCTACGCGTCGCGGGACATTCAGACGCGGCCTCCGCCGACACCCGGTCCTGCCCGATGCCTCCTATCTAGTAGTGATATAATATAACACAAGGCCGAGCGGCCCTGGCGGAACGGGCGCGCCGAAAGACCGTTGTGGTGAAGGTTCGCGGCGCATCGGCGCCAACCGGAACCGGTTGACTGGGGTTGAGCCTATGGCTGGCGCGTTCAGAGACCGCTATCTCGATCTTCTGTGCTCGATCTACATCTACAACGAGCACCGCGGTTACACGGCGATCGACCGCATGCTGTGGGCGGTCCGTTCGAGCTGGCCGGACGATCACAGGCTGATCGATCTGATCGAGAAGCACCGCGCCGACGAGCGCAAGCACTACATGATGTTCCGGCGCTGGTTCGAGCGGCGGGGCGTCATGCCGCTGAACGTGGATCGCGCCTGCGGCCACATCGACCGCTTCGTCGAGATCATGTTCAGGTCGCCGATCGACGCGCTGGACCCCGCGCTGATCGGCCGCGAGGATCTGTTCGAACGCCTCTGCCGGATCATCTCCCTCACCGAGAAGCGCGGCTACCGGCAGGTCGAGGTGCTGCTTCGCAACCCCTGGGTCCTCGGGGATGGGTCCCTGACCAAGATCTTCCGTGTGATCGAACAGGACGAACCCAGCCACTGGGCGCCCTATGACGGCTGGCTCGCGGACCATGGCCGACGCCAGGCGAACGGCTACGAGCGCGCGGTCGACGGGTTCATCCACGGCGAGTTGCTGGCCGTGAAACTGCCGCTGCTGTTCCTGTCGCCGCGCCTGGCCCGCCGGACGACCTGGCCGGACGCGCATGACGATGAGCGGCTGTCCGGGCCGCCGGTCCCGACCCTCGTCCGAACCCTCAGTCCTCGTTGACCACCGAGGTCAGGGTGCGGCCCTGGCGGGCCTCGAAGCGCTCATGAGCCAGGTCGATCATGGCCTTCAGCGCGCTGAGGAAGTGGGTCTGGTCAATAATCAGCCGACAGCGTTCCCGCTGCGGGCCGCGCCAGGCGTCCAGGGTCGCGGGCGTGTCGATCAGCGTCGCCAGGCGGGCGAAATAGTCGTCGGGGTCCTTGGCGCGATGCTCGGGCGGGGCCATGGAGGCGACGTCGCCGTCCTTGGTGGTCAGCAGCACCGCGCCCGCCGTCAGGGCGATCATGGCGCTGTTGCCGCCGCCCTGGCGGAACGGGTTGGCGAACACGTCGACCGTGGTCATCAGCCGGGCCAGTTCCAGGTCCTGGTAGATGTAGCGGAACTGATCGCCCAGAATCGCCTGGCAGGCGTCCAGCAGATTGTCGGGCAGGCCGCCGACCACCAGCCAGATGCAGTTGGGACGGTCGCGCAGGATCTTCTCCATCCCGGTGACGAAGGTCTCGTCCAGATCGACCGCCAGGCGGTTGCCGACCGTGGCGATGACGAAGGCGTCCTGCGGCAGGTGGACCTCGGCGCGGGAACGCGGGGCGGGCGGACCCTCGTCGTAGAACGGCCCCGACAGGCTCTGAACATAGTTGCGGATGAAGCTGGCCGGCGCGCCCCGGCGCTTCCAGATCGGCGCCATGTACTGGGGCTCGTGGAAGTACCAGAAGACGTCGGCGTACTGGGGCGGAGGCTCGTCGCCGCAGGTGAACATCACCGTCGGGCCCAGGCGGCTGGCGATGGTGATCTGCGGGGCCATGATCGGCTCGCACCAGAAGTGATAGGTCGCCGGCCCCTTGCGGATCGTGTCGACCAGGTAGTCGGGGTGTTCGACCGTCGAGACCAGCCGCACGCCGCGCTCGGGCGGGATGTGGCCCAGGCGCTCGTCGATATAGGCCTGCATATTGTCCTTGATCTCGCCGCCATGGTGCAGGTCGATCCGCTCGACCGTCGGGTCCATGGCCAGGGCGGCGACATAGTCGATCGCGCCGCGCGAGGGCGAGTGAAACGGGCCGGCCAGGTCGCCGGCGAAGACCACGTGGGCGCGCCGGACGGCGCCGAGCGGAATGTCGCGCGGCGGCAGGATCAGGGCGTCGGCGCCGTTCAGGTGCAGGCGCCGCGCCAGGGCCGCGACCCGGGCCGCGTGGCCATCGCCCAGATGCGGGCCGCGCCACCAGGCGATCGAGCCGAGGTCGGAGATCACCTGCAGGATGAAGTCGGCCGGGTACTTGCCGCTTTCCAGCAGGCTGATCACCCTCTCGGCGAAGGTATAGTCGTTGACGCCGTCCAGGGCGTCTTCGCCGAGCATGATGTCCCAACGCTCGGCGATGATCTGGATCGAAGGCAGGTACCGCTCCTGGGCGCCTTCCTGAAGGAAATCGAACAGAGCCATCAGGGCAGGTCCTCTTGCTGGGTCATCGCCGTTAGGATCGCGTGCAGGCGCGCGACGCGGGTCTCGCCGGGCGAGAACACCCGGTCGGCGGAGGTCAGGTCGTAGTGGGGGCTGACGCGGGCGCAGATCGCGTGATCCTCGTCGAAGATCTGGCGGTTGACCCGGGCGCTGGAGTCGAGGAACGCCGCGACGGCGGTCTCGTAGCCGGGCTTGATCTTGCCGGCCAGCAGGCGGCTGCAGAAGTGCGACCGGCGCGGGGTGGCCGACGGCAGGAAGGTCTGCAGCGAATAGGAATAGCCGAAGGTCGAGGAGACCATGGCGAACGGGAAGACATAGATCGTCCAATAGCCCGGATAGGCGCCGTCGACGTCGAAGAAGCGGTTCAGGGTCTTGAGGCCCCGCAGCGTGCGGCTGTCGGTGACGTGGCCCGTATAGGTGACGTTGAGGCCGTCATGGACGGTAGCCTCTTCCTTCAGCCCCAGCTGCGCCAGGGTGTGGGGGTGGACGGCGTTGACGTGGTCGGTCTCCAGGGCGTTCTCGACCGCCACGCGCCAGTCGGCCTGGAACTCGAAGGCGTTGAAGTCGCGGCGGCCGACGATGTGGCCGGAGACCCGCGCCAGGGGCGCGAAGGCGCCGGCCAGCTGGTCTTCCAGGGTCTGCGCGGGCGCGATCCCGACGAAGAGGAAGTCGCCGCACCAGGCGGTCTGGAAGCGGCGCAGGCTCACCTTGTCCAGGGCGCCCGGCGGGAAGGTCTTGGCCAGAGGCACGCGCACCTGGCCGCCGCGATAGCTCCAGCCGTGATAGGGGCAGACGGCGCGGCCGACGCCGTGGTCCTCGACGAAGAACCGCCCGCCGCGATGCGGGCAGACATTGTCGAAGGCGATGATCTGGCCCTCGTCATTGTGCAGCACGAGGTCGCCCAGGGCCCAGTCCAGGCGCAGGAAGGCGCCCGGCTCGGCCAGCTCGCCGCGGTGGGCGACGAGGTGCCAGAAGCCGTTCAGCAGGGTGGTGTCGAGAGGGCTCAAAGCCGCCTCGCCGGCGCCGCGTAGAGGGTCACGCCGTCCTCGCAGCCGCGGACCACGACCGCGCCCGCCCCGATCGTGCAGCCGGCCCCGATCGTCAGGCGCGGCAGCACCCGCGCGCCCGAGCCGAAGAACGAGCGCGGGCCGACCGTGACGCCGCCGGTCAGGTCGACATAGCCGCTGAGGGTGACGAAGTCGCCGAGGCTGGCGTCGTGGCCCAGGCCCGAATGGGCGTTGATGGTGACGAGGTCGCCGGCCCGGCTGTCGGCCGAGACATCGGCGAACGGACCCACGACCACGCCGCGTCCGAGCCTGGCCGAGGCCGAGACCCAGGCGCGCGGATGCAGCAGGGTGGCGAAGGCGTCGGGGCCGCCCAACCGTCCGGCCAGGGCGACCTTGCCGGCCGGACCGGCGACCGCCATCACCAGGCGCTGGTTGGGGGCGAGCGTATAGGCCCTGGTGTCGCCCAGCTGCGGCAGGTCGCGGCCGAAGGCGGCCATCGGCCGGTCGCCGTCGTCCAGATAGCCGACGAAGCGGTCGCCCTCGGGCAGGCCGGGGGCGAACCAGTCGTGAATCTCGCGGGCGAAGGCCCCGCCGCCGACCAGCACATAGTCCGTCATCGCGCGCCTTCCCCTCAGCTGGCCAGGTAGCCGCCGTCGACGGCCCACACCGCGCCGGTCACCCAGCGGGCGGCGGGCGACAGCAGGAACACGGCGGCGCCCGCGACGTCGTCGGGTTGGCCGAAGCCCAGCGGGTGCTGGGCCTCATACGCGCTCATGCCGGCGTCGGAGAGGCCCCGGGCCAGGCGCGCGTGCATCTCGGTCTCGACCCCGCCGGCGGCGATGGCGTTGACGCGGATGGCCTTGGGGGCCAGCTCGCAGGCCAGGGAGCGGGTCAGGCCCTCGATCGCGGCCTTGGCGGCGGAATAGGCCATCATGCCGGCGCGACCGCGCTGGGCCGAGGCCGAGGACATCAGCACGATCGACGCGCCGGGCTTCATCACATTGGCCTTGCCGGCCGCGCGGCCGAGACCCAGGGCGCCGTGCACCGCCGCGCCGAACACGCCGTCGATCTGCTTGGCCTTGGTCAGGCGGGCCGGCAGGACCAGCTCGCTGCCGGCCGAGTGGAAGACGCCGTCGAGGCCGCCGGCCTCCGTGGCGATGGCCGAGATGCGATCGGCGACGGCGTCGGCCTCGTTCAGCTCGGCGGCGAAGGCGGTGTGGCCGTCACCGGGAAGGGCCTCGAGGGTGGCGGCCAGACGCGCTTCGTCGCGACCGGTGACGATCACCCGGCCGCCGCACCGGGCGATCAGGGCGGCCGTGGCCCGACCCAGGCCCGAGGAGGCGCCAGTGACCAGGATGGAGCGATCCTTCAGCGCGTCAGCCGAGAAGGTCATGCGGAGATCACCTCGGCGCAGGCCAGCGGCCCGAACTCGGCCAGGACCGCGCCCCACGACAGGCCGACGCCGAAGCCGACCAGCATCAGCGTCTCCGCCCCCGTGGTCAGGCGCTGGGCCATGTCGTCGGCCAGCAGCAGCGGAATGGTCGCCGAACTGGTGTTGCCATAGCGGTCGATATTGATCGGCAGGCGGTCGGTGTCCGTGGCGCCGATCTTCTTGCCGATGTGGCGCAGCATGAAGCGGTTGGCCTGGTGCAGCAGATAGGCGTCAACGCTGTCGCCGGTCATGTCCGCGTCGGCCAGGGTGTCGGCCACCAGCCTGGGCACTTCGCGCAGGGTGAAGGTGAACACTTCGCCCCCGTCCATGTGCAGGCGGGTCGGATCGAGGGTGAAGGCGCGGTCGGGATCGACGGGGCGGAAGCCGCCCTGCGGGACCATCAGCGCGCCAGCCCCCGAGCCGTCGGAGCCCAGGCGGAAGCGCATCACCGGCGCGGTGGGATCGTGCTCGATGGCCGAGGCCGAACCGGCGTCGCCGAACAGGACGGCCGTGCCGCGATCGTTGGCATCGACCAGGCGGCTCATGGTCTCGCCGGCCAGCAGCAGCACGCGCTTGCAGCCGGACTGGATCAGGCTGGCCGCCAGCCACAGGCCGTAGACATAGCCCGAGCAGCCCAGATTGACGTCGAAGGCCTGGCAGTCGGTGGCCAGACCCAGGCGCCCGTGCAGCAGGCAGGCGCTGGCCGGCAGCGGATGGTCCGGGGTCTGGGTGACGAAGATCACGGCGTCGACGCTGTCGGGGTCCCAGTCCAGCTTCTGGAGCAGATGCCGGGCGGCCGCGAAGCACAGGTCGGCGGTGGTCTGGTCCGGGGCGGACCAGTGGCGAGTCTCGACCCCGATCATCTTGACGACGTCGGCCACGGCCTGGTCGCCCAGGGTCTCGGCGATCACGGCGTTGGGCACAGGCGCGCCGGGTACGGCGCAGACCACGCCGCGTAGGGCGACGCCGGACAGGGCGTAGCCGCCCCGACGCGGACGCTCACCGGCGGCGGACGTGGCCGTGGTCATGATCAGGCCGCTTGGGCCTGGGGGATCAGGGCGACGATGTCGGCCACCGTCACGCATTCGGCCAGGGCCGAACCGTCCAGCAGCTCGCCGCGGATCTCGTCGACCAGGGCGATGGTCGAGACGATGGCCAGCGAGTCCCAGTTGTGGTTGGCCAGGACGGTGTCGGCGTTCACCTCGGCGGTGTCGGTCTCGAAGATCTCGGCCAGGCCGGCGTACAGTTCTTGCATAAGGGGCTCCTAGAGAAGGGCCTGGGCGGCGGCCCAGGAATAGCCGACGCCGAACCCGACCAGCAGGACGCGGCGCGGACGCCCGTCCCTGACCAGCGGTTCCAGCGCCATGGGAATGGTGGATGAGACGGTGTTGCCCCAGTCGCGCAGGGCCACCACGAAGCGGTCCTCGGGCACGGCCAGCTTGCGGCGCAGGCGGTCGAGGATGAAGGCGCTGGCCTGGTGCAGCACGACGGCGTCGTAGTCGTCCAGCGTGGCGCCGGCGCGGGCCAGAAGCTTGTCGATCGCCGCCGGGACCGCCCCCAGGGTGAAGGTCATGATCGCCGCGCCGTTCATGTAGAGATGATCGGCCGAGCGCAGATTGCCCGAGGCGTCCTCGGTGACGACGGCCGTCTGCGCCGTGCGCGGCTGGCGGAAGCCCCCGGCCGGGACGATCAGGTTCTCGGCCCCCGATCCGTCCGTGCCGAACACGAAGGGACCCAGGGCTGGCGTATCGGTCTCGACGGCTTCGATCAGGGTGGCGGCCGCGCCGTCGCCGAACAGGCTGCGCACGCCGCGGTCCATCGGATGGATCAGCTTGGAATAGGTGTCGGCGGTCAGCAGCAGCACGCGTCGCGCCTGGCCGCTGGCGATCAGGGCCTGGGCCATCGACAGGCCGTAGACGAAGCCCGAGCAGCCAAGGTTGAAGTCCAGCGCGCCGATGTCCGTCCGCAGCCCCAGCCGCCGCTGCAGGATGCAGGCCGAGGTCGGCAGGATGTGATCCGGCGCCTGGGTGCAGAACAGCAGGTAGTCGATGTCGCTCGGCGCGACGCGGCCCTGGGCGAACAGCGCCTCGGCGGCGGCCTGCGCCAGGTCGACGGCGGTCTCGCCGGGGGCGGCGATATGGCGGGTCTGGACGCCGGTCTTGTCGAGAATCTTGTCGGCCGGCCAGCTGGGATACAGCGCGGCCAGGTCGTCGTTGCTCAACACCCGCCCGGGCAGGTGGCTGGCGATCGCGACGATTTTTCCGCTGGTGCCCACCTGACTCGGACGCTCCTCAACCGACGGCTGAGACTAGGGTTCCAAGTTCTAAAGACCGGTTAACCATAAGGCCGCGCGGATGCGGCGCGGCGTCGCAGAGCGGGCTCAGGCCAGGGCTTGCGCGAGGCTGAGACCGACGCGGTTGACCTGGTCCAGCGTCATGTCGGCGAAATAGGGCAGGCCCAGGGACGCGGCCGCCAGGCGGGCGGTGACAGGCAGCGGATCGGCCGGGCAGGACGCGAAGGCTCGGCTGGTGTGGCAGCCATGGCCCCACCAGCGGCGGGTGTCGACGCCCAGGTCCCGCAGCGCAGCCTCGACGGCGTCGGCGGACCCGGCGGGCAGTTCGACCACGCAGGTGCTGGACACCCACTCCGGGCCCCAGCCGGGCTGGAAGACGACCGACGGCGTGTGCAGCAGGGCCATGCGCAGGCGCTGGGCCGTGGCGGCGTAGGCCGTGCGGGTCGAGGTCCATTGGTCCAGGGCGGCCAGGCCGACCGCGCAGGTATATTCGCTGAGCTTGGCGTTGTTGGCCGGAAAGCGCGCCTCGCGGTCGCCCATGAAGCCGAAGCTGGTCAGGCCCCGGAAGCGGGTGATGAAGGCCGGGTCTTCGGAAGCGATGAAGCCGCCCTCGCCGACGCCCAGCGACTTGGTGGCGTGCAGGCTGACCATGGTCGGGACCGGGGCGGCGCTGACGCTGTCGAACGAGGCGGCCGCGTCGATGACGACCGGCAGGCCGGTGTCTTCCCGCAGCCTGGCCCACGGCGCGGGATCCAGCGGCCGGCCGAACGAAGCCACCGGGATCACCGCCGAGACGGGGCCGGGCGCGTGCGCCAGGCGCTCGCGGACATGGTCGGCGTCCAGCACGCCGGTGACGGGATCGACGTCGACGAACCAGGGCGCGAGACCCGCCTGGATCGCGGCATGGGCCGTGGCGACGAAGGTCCAGGCCGGCATGAGGCACAGGCCGCCCGGCTTGGCGTTCAGCGCCAGCAGGGCCAGGGTCAGGGCCTGGGTGCCGTTGGCGGCGGTGCAGGCCAGGGTCGGACGCGTGAACCGCGCCGCCAGGCGGGCTTCCAGCTCGATCAGCAGCGGGCCGAAATTGGAATACCAGCGCTTGGCGTCGATCCGCTGAAGATACGGCAGGATCGCCTCGGCCGACGGCATGAACGGCCGCGCCACCGGCACGGGGGCGTCCTGCGGTGACGGGCCCAAAGCCTCAACGGCCGAGAGGAGAGCGGACGAATGAACCAAAGCGGATCGCTCAAGGTTGCCGGAAGGTTCGAGTAAGCGCCACGATGGTTAATCGAGGGTTGCGGGCGGGGTCTCCGGGGTGCGACCGACTGACGCCCCCGGCCGCTACGGAACGAACACCTCGGCGGTGTCCATCCGCACGGTGCGCAGGGCGCGGGTGGCCGCGTCGACCGCCCGGTCGGCCTCCGGACGGAAGCTCAGCAGCAGGGAGCGCCGCCGCGCGCCGACGCGGTTTCGGGTGGCCCCGTGCGGCAGGTCGGCGTCGAACACCAGGATATCCCCCGCCTCGCCGGCCAGGGTCCGCGCCAGGGACTCATCCAGCGCGCCGTGGTCGAGAGGACGCGGGACCACGCGGGTCGCGCCGTTGTCCGGACCATAGGCGTCCAGGAAGATCAGGGCGGCGACGCAGCGCTTGCCCAGGCCATCGCGGTGCAGGGGCTGGTGGCCGGCGCCGGGCAGGGGCTCGCGGCCCTCCACCTGGCTGAAATAGAATGGGCCGCCCACCAGCCGCCCGGCCGCCGCCAGCAGGGCCGGCGCGCGGCACGTCCGCCGCACCAGGGGATCGAGATCGACCAGGGCGTGGCGCCAGCCCGGCCCCTTGGGCGCGCCCCACTGGTCCGGGGTTCCGACGCCGGCGTCGAACGCGTCGCGCAGGCCCTGGCGCCAGGCCTCGGGTACGGCGCCGCGCAGCAGCAGATAGCCGTCGCGGTCAAGGGCGACGGCCTGCTCCGTCGCCAGCGGCTCGACCTGGGTGGGCGACAGGGGGGCGGTCATCGGCGCCTTTAAAGTCCCCGCAGCCAGGACAGCAGCTTGTCGACCTCGGACTGGCCGGCGACCTCGACCGGGCGGCGGCCGTCCTGGCCGAAGCTGCGGGCCTCGCCCGGGCGCATGTCGAAGCGGGCGCGGAAGGCGCGGCTGAAATGGGCCTCGGACTGGAAGCCGTGGGCATAGGCGATCTCGGCCAGCGAGGCCGCGGGGGGCGCATGCTGGGCGATGGCGCTGAAGGCGCGGTCGAGGCGACGTTGCTGGATGTAGCCCGCGACGCCGTGCTTGCCGTCGAACAGGCGGTAGAGCGTCCGGCGCGAGACGCCCAGATGCGCGCCGACGGCGGTCGGGGTCAGGTCGCGGCTGTCCAGTTGGGCGTCGATATAGCGGCGGGCGATGGCGAACAGCCGGCCCTCGACGGGACCGTGCTGGGCTGGATCCAGGCCGGTCCGGCCGCCGATCAGGCCGGCGGCCAGGGCGCAGGCCGCGCCGGCGGCGGCCGCCGCCTCGTTCGGGGTCAGTTCGGGCGCGGCCCGGGCCAGACCCTCCAGGTGGGCGACCAGCAGCCGGGCAATGGCGGCGCCGTCGGGAAAGACCAGCCCGTGAGCGTCGCGGCCGCCCGTCGCCGCGTCCAGCCGCTCGCGGGCCAGGCTCAGCTCGATCATCTCGCCGTCGCTCTCGGTCAGGCTGAAGGGACGGCCCATGTCCAGCATGCGGATCGCGCCGGGGCCGCCGTCGATCTCGCGTCCGTCGCAATCGCCCTGGAATGTCCCGGACAGCTGCAGGATCACCTGCACGGAGTCGACCCCGTCCAGCCGGGCCAGGGCGCGCGTGCGGGTCAGGATGCGGGCCGATGACCGGCGGCGGGCGACCACGGCCGGGCCCAGGTGATAGCCCCGCAGATGATCATGGAAGACCATGTCGTCGGGCAGCGCCACGTCGAGCAGCGGCGCCATGCCGGACCGGTAGCGCTCCGCCCCCTGATGACCGGACAGCATCCACTCCACGCGCTGTGCGGAGGTCTCGGACGGCGCGTCGGTCTCGTGGCGCGTGGCGGGTCCGGGACACGGCGTTGGAACTGAAAATATCGCCATAGTTGTCTCGAATATATCGCACAACCGACAGATTGGCACGCTGGTGCAAGATTAGTGGCACGTTCAGTCAAAGACGCCAATGTGTTTTCGCGGCCAAAATGGCGACGGCTGGGCAAAAGTCTCAGACGTGCTTTGACTATGGCAAGAACATCACGCGCGCTAGAAAGCGAAATGGCGGGCGGGAACGGAAAGCCGGATGTCGAAATCACGACACATGGGTGGGAAGAGCTAAGGACGTTCGGAGTCACGAACAACAAATACGTTGCCTATCCGGTCTCTGAGTTAAATATTCGCCAATTAAGTGTGGTGAATGTCTTGGGTTGCGTTAGTCGCCAACGGCGAAAACCCAGGGTTGAACAGTGCATCGGCCAGGAGATTCGTGGAGCCGAGTGAATATTGTTCTTGGGGCAAGCGCGTTTAGTGAGCGCCCGCGAGAATCTTCGCCATCCAGGACAGCCCGATAGTTTCAAGGCGCCACGCCGCGCGCCTGTTCAAATTTGGGGTTGATCCATGGCGCATGTAAACACCAACGGTGACGGCACCGACAACGCTCCGCAACGGGCCGGTGGCGCGGCCTTGACGGGTCAGCTTTGGGTGTTCACCGAAGGCGGCGATTCCGATACCCGCCTGTACCGGATCAACAGCGACGGAACCAGCCAGACCACCGTCGCCAGCAACGGCGTGGGCGGTGCGGGCGATGACCAGTTCAGCTCGTCGTTCACGTCCGACATCGGCGTCGATACGGCGGCGGGCTTCTACTTCGCGGTGATCAGCAACGAGATCAACGACCACGCCGTCCTGGTGCGCGGCCAGATCGGCAGCGCCGCGGCGCCGACGGCCGTCGTGACCTTCCCGACCAATATCATCGTCAACACGATCGAGGTCGATGCGGTCAACCGGAAGATCTACGCCGGCTATCAGGACGGCACAGTCCCGCCGGACGGCAGCCAGAGCGGCATCCGCGTCTACAGCTACGACGCGGCCGGCGCGTTGACGGATAACGGTTTCCTGACCACGGCCGTGAGCGACGACCGCGCCGATGAAAGCGGTTACTTCGTCCTCGACCCGCAGGATTTCGCGCTCGATTCCTCGATCGGCCGCCTGTTCTACACCGAGCGTATCGATGGCCTGGCGGCGGGCGTCTTCCGTCTCGATCTGTCGAACCCGAACGTCCATACCCAGCTGGTCGTCCAGTCGCAGTTCCCGGACGCCAGCACCTATTTCGGCGATATCGAGGTCGATGAGAGCACCGACCTCGTCTACTTCGTGACCCACTCCAAGAACCCGTCCGGCAGCGGCAACTACTCGGCCTCCGAGAACGCGCTCTGGTACATCAGCGAGAACGCCTCCAACGGCACGGCCACGCAGGTGACCCTGGTCGGCATGCCGGGCGGCGGCGCCTTCTATCCCGGCGACATGACGTTCGATCCGAACCTGCGCCAGCTCTATATCGAGAGCGAGGAAACCAACGGTTCGGACACGGACGATGTCATCTACGTCTTCCAGCTGGACGGCGCGGGTACGACGGCCACCCTGATCGACAGCCTCTCGCCGGGCCTCACCCACTCCGGCGCCAATATCGAAGGCCTGACCTTCGCGCAGCTGCCGGTGCTGAGCGGCCTGACCGGCACGGGCGTGGCGGCCGTCGAACAGGCGGCGACCAAGACCACGCTGCTGACCGGCGCGCCGACCGTCGCCGACAGCGACGGGGGCTACCTGACCAGCGCCACGGTGCGGATCACCGGCGGCACGTTCGCGACCGGCGAGACCAGCGCCGCCGACGATCACCTGGGCTACGGATCATCGGGCCAGATCACCGGCACGATCGCCACCACCAACATCACCGTGTCGTGGAACGCGGCGACCGAGACCCTGACCTTGTCGGGCTACGACACCCTGGCTCACTACCAGACGGCCCTGGCCGGCGTCAGCTACTGGGCCACGGGCGACAACCCGACCAACCACGGCGCCAACACCAGCCGCACCATCACCTGGACGCTGAATGACGGCACGCCCGACATGGCCGGGTCGACGGTCAACACAGGCACGACCACGCTCAATATCAGCGGCGCCAACGACGCGCCCGTCAACAGCGCGGTCACCAGCGCCACGGGCGCCGAGGGCGCGAACATCGCTGTCACCGGCCTGCAGATCAGCGATGTCGACGCCCTGGCGTCGCAGACCATGACGATGACGCTCGGCGTGTCGAACGGCGTGCTCACCCTGCTGACCAATGTCGCCGGCGGCCTGACCGCGGGCGGCATTACCGGCAATGGCACGGCCAGCGTCACGATCACCGGCACGCAGGCGGCGATCAACGCCACCCTGGCGGCGTCGAACGGCCTCGTTTATCTCGGCGACAATGGCTTCAGCGGGACGGACTCCCTGTCCGTCGTCACCAGCGATGGCGGCGGCTCCGGCGCGGACGGCGTCAAGAGCGACAGCGACAGCTACGCGATCACCGTCCTCGGCGTGAACGACGCCCCGACCGTGGGTGGCGACGGCACGGAAACCCTGGCGGCGACCACCGAGGACGTCGCCAATGCGGCCCTGACCAACACGGTCTCGTCCCTGTTCGGCGGGCAGTACAGCGACACCGATCTGGACGCCTTCGCCGGCGTCGCCATCGTCGCCAACGGCTCCGCCGGCGGCACGGGCCAGTGGCAGTACTGGAACGGTTCGACCTGGGTGAACGTCGGCGCGGCCTCGGGCGCGGCGTCGGTGCTGCTGGCCGCCTCGACCGCGATCCGCTTCGCGCCCGCGACCGACTACAATGGCCCGGCCCCGACCCTGACGGCGCGGGTCGTCGACGCCAGCGGCGGCGCGCTGACCAACGGCGCGACCGTCGACACCACCACCAACGGCGGCTCGACGGTCTACAGCACGGGCGCGGTGGTGCTGGATCATGGCGTCACGGCGGTCAACGATGCGCCGGTCACCACCGGCGGCGCGGCTGTCACCCTGACCAGCATCGGCGAGGACTCCGCGCCCGGCGCGGGCCAGACGGTCAGCTCGCTGTTCAGCGGCCATTTCTCGGACGCCAAGGACACGGTGTCGGGCGGCAGCTCGGCCAACGCCTTCGCGGGCGTGGCGGTGACGGCCAACACGGCTTCCGCGGCCCAGGGGGTCTACCAGTACTATGACGGCGCGGTCTGGCATGACCTGCCGGCCGTCTCGACCGCCTCGGCCTTGATCCTCGACGCCGGCGCCCTGGTGCGCTTCGCGCCGGCGGCCGACTATGCGGGCTCGCCGCCCAGCCTGACCGTCCACATGATCGAGGACTCGGCGGGCGCGGTGACCACCGGCGCGACCGCCGACCTGACCGTCACGGGCGGCTCGACCCAGTACGGCGCGGCCATGACGCTGGGCGTCACGGTCACCGCGACCAACGACGCCCCGATCCCGACCGGCTCGGCCACCCTGGCCGCCGTCGACGAAGACACCGCCGCGCCTGCCGGCCAGAGCGTTTCGACGATCTTCGGCGCGCACTTCACCGATATCGACGGCGGCGACACCCTGGCCGGCGTCGCCATTACCGGCAACGCCGCCACCAGCGAAGGCGTCTGGCAGTATTTCAACGGCGCCTGGGTCACGATCGGCGCGCCCACCGAGAGCTCCGCCCTGGCGCTGGCGGCCGGCACGCTGGTCCGCTTCCTGCCCGCCGCCGACTACAACGGGACGACGCCGGCCCTGACCGCCTATCTGATCGACAGCTCGGGCGGCGCGGTGACGGCCGGCGCGCTCCTGGACGTCAGCGTCAACGGCGGTCAGACCCGCTTCAGCGACACCAGCCTGACCCTGACCACCACCATCACGGCGGCCAACGACACCCCCGTCGTGCCGGCCACGGCCACCGCGGTCGGCGCGACCGAGCAGACGGCGGCGACGCTGCTGGGCTCGCTGGCCGTGTCCGACCTGGAGCTGGACGCCCGCAACGGCGGCAATGGCGACTACGGCGGCGCCAGCTTCACGGTGCAGCGCGCCTCGGCCAACCCCGCCGACAGCTTCGCCTTCGCCAGCGGGGGGGCGTTCACGGTCTCCGGCGGCGACCTGCAGGTCGGCGGGCTGACCTTCGCCACGTTCACCAATAGCGGCGGCGCGCTGACGATCAGCTTCACCAGCTCGGGCGCATCGGCCACCACGGCGCGGGTCAATGACGTCATCAACCATATCACCTACACCAATGGCAGCGACGCGCCGCCGCCCAGCGTGACGCTCAACTATCTGCTCGATGACGGCTCGCCCGGCGGCGGTCAGGGCTCTGGTCCCACGTCCCAGGCCGGCGGCGCGGTGATCGTCAACATCGCCAACGTCAACGACCTCCCGACCGGCGCGGTCACGATCACCGGCGCGACGACCGAGGGCCAGGTGCTGACGGTCAACACCGCGGCCCTGACCGACGGCGATGGCCTGGGGACGCTGCACTATCAGTGGCAAAGGTCCAATGGCGCCGGCTACGACGATGTCGGGACCGACGCGACGACCTACACCCTGGGCGACACGGACGTCGGCAAGGCGATCCGCGTGGTGGTCAGCTACACCGACGCCAAGGGCGCGGCCGAGACGGTCAATGGCGTCGCGACCGCCAACATCGCCGGGGTCAATGATCCGCACACCGGCGGGGCGTCGATCACGGGGACGGCGACCGAGGACCAGGTCCTGACCGCGGTCTCGACCCTGGCCGACGGCGATGGCCTGGGGACGCTGCACTACGACTGGCGGCGCGACACGGGCGGCGGCTATGTCAGCATCGGCGCGGCCGACCAGGCGACCTATACGCTGGGCGACGCCGACGTCGGCGCCACGGTCCAGGTGGTGGTCAGCTACACCGACGGACAGGGCTTCTCGGAGTCGGCGACCAGCGCCGCCACCGCGACGGTCGCCAACGTCAACGACCTCCCGACCGGCGCGGTGGTGATCGCCGGCGCGGCGGTCGATGGGCAGACCTTGACGGCCAGCAACACCCTGGCCGACGCCGATGGCGTCGGCGCCATCCACTACCAGTGGAAGGCGGGCGGGGCCGACATCGTCGGCGCGACGAACGCCACGCTCGTGCTCACCGGCGCCGACGTCGGCAAGACGATCAGCGTCGTGGCCAGCTACACCGATGGTCGCGGGGCGGCCGAGTCCGTCGCCTCGACGACGGTCACTGTCGGCAGCAGCACGCCGCCGCCGACCACGACCGGTACGGTGATCGACGGCGCGCCGGTGGAGGTGACCAAGACCACCAACGCCGATGGCTCGGTGACCCAGACGACGACCATCGCGCCGGTCACGCCCTCGGCCACCGACCAGACCGCCGACATTCCGCTATTTACCGAGAACGGCCAGTCGCTGTTGTCGGTGTCGGCGCCGGTGGGCTTCAGCATGACCGTCACCGGCAGCGACAAGCCGGAAACAGCGGGAAGCTCTTTGAACAACCTGATCACGGCCATCGTGGCCGCGGGCGGAAACAACAGCCAGACCGGGGCCGGCGGCGATTTCCTTTCCAGCCTGACCAGCGACTCGCGCATCCTGGTGCAGTCGGTGACCCCGACCGTGTCGCCGGGAGCCCCGTCGAACACCCCCCTCACCTTCGACGGCGGCCCGACCACGGACGGCGTCATGACGGCCCTGGTGCTCGACGTCACCAAGCTGCCGTCCGGCACGGTCATCAATCTCAACAACATCGACTTCGTGACCATCGTCGGGGCGGTCAAGGTCGGCGGCGGCGACGGATCCCAGGTGGTCTTCGGCGACAACCAAAGCCAGTACATCGTGCTGGGCGCCGATGACGACATCCTGCACGGCGGCGGCGGCGACGACACCGTCGGATCGAAGGGCGGCAACGACAAGCTCTATGGCGACGCCGGCGACGACACGCTGTTCGGCGGCGACGGCAACGACCTGATGGACGGCGGCGTGGGCAATGACACCGTGCTGATGGGCGGCAACCTCAAGGACTACATCTTCACCCACAACGGCGCGGGCCTGCTGGCCACAAGCTTCGAGGGCGACGACACCATCCTCGGTGTCGAGACGCTGAAGATGGTCGACGGCTCGACGGTCACCGACCTGAACAAGCTGGTGGCCGGGACGACGTCGGTGGCGGTGATGACCTACGCGTTCTTCACCGGCAAGACGCCGACGGCGGCGGGGCTGACGTACCTGCTGCACGCGGCGGACACCGTCAACGCCAGCGACCTGAGCGACGCCTATTATCAGAAGTTCAATGCCGATAACCGTTACATCAACTTCGCGGTCAACCTGGCCTCGCCCCAGGGCCAGGCCCATGACTGGTTCGAGACCAACTATGGCGCGCTGAACGTCGAGCAGACCCTGACCAAGGCCTATAAGGAGATCTTCGGGGTCACCCTGACGAACGACAAGGTCCAGCACCTGCTCTACGATCAGGTCGGCCAGGACATGACCCGCCTGCACTATTTCGAGCTTTTCGCGGGCTCGGCGGAGGGCGCCAAGGCCGGGATCATCGGCTGGCTGCTGGCCGCGGCGGTGCTGGAGAACACCGGGCGCTACGCGGCGGCCAACACCGCCTTCCTCAACGACTTCGCCGACGGCGACGCCAAGCTCAATGTCGACCTGGTGGGCGTCTACGGCGACGGCCACGCCTGGGGGACGTTCGGCTGACGATCCGCGCCCGCGCGGCCTCGGCCGCGCGGCGTGAGGTTCAGGGCCCAGGGGACCGCCGGGTGACCGGCGGCCCCTTTTGCCTTTCCAGGCGCCCCGCGGGCTGGACGCCGATGCGGCCCGGCGAGGCCGCTGCCCTTTCGTCGTGCGCTGATCGCGCCTGGTCGATTTGACCGTCCCACTCGTCGCAAGGGAGTCCCGCACGCGCCGATTGCATGGCTCTGCGAGGGCAGGCGGCCCCCACCGCCCCCTTTCATCCCCAAGACAGTGAGGCACACGTGGCGGTTTTCACGGGCGGCGACGCCGACGATATCATCCAGGGTACGGCCAGCGCCGACCAGCTCAGCGGCGGCAAGGGCGCCGACCAGCTCAGCGGCCTGGCCGGCAACGACCAGATCTGGGGTGGCGATGGCGCGGACACCCTGCTGGGCGACGACGGCGACGACTATCTGTACGCTGGCGGGACCAACGACTCCGACGCCTTCGCTGATATCCTGAGCGGCGGCGCCGGCTATGACCGCCTGTACGGCGGGATCGGCGACCGTTTCGACGGCGGGACCAACCCGGCGGACCAGGGCGACTTCGCCTATGTGAACCTGCAGGCCATCAACCAGTCGGTGATCCTGGACGCCGGCGCGGCCGGGGTGCAGCAGATCGCCGGCGGCGGCGGCATCGTCAATGTCGAGGCGGTCGAGATCTGGACCGGCAGGTTCGCCGACCGGATCAAGGGCGGCGAGGGCGCCGACAAGATCCACGCCGGCGACGGCCACGACGCGGTCTATGGCGGCGGCGGCCAGGATTTCCTGTACGGCGACCTCGGCAACGATGTGCTGCGCGGCCAGGGCGGCTTCGACAATCTGTCCGGCGGCGGCGGCCACGACCGCCTGATCGGCGGCGACGGCAATGACACGCTCTTCGGAGACCAGGACGCCGTCTCGCTGAACACCGATGGCGACGACCAGCTGGACGGCGGCGCGGGCGACGATTTCCTCTACGCCAACGACGGCAACGACATCCTGGTCGGCGGGACCGGCAATGATGAGCTGTGGGGCGGCAGGGGCGCCGACCGCTTCGCCTTCTCCGGCGCGGGCCAGGGCGCCGACAAGATCCGCGACTTCTCGGCCGCCGACGGCGACCGCTTCGACCTGGACGGCAAGGCGTTCACGGCCATGGCCAGCGACGGCGCCGGCGGTACGACCCTGACCTGGGACGGCGGGTCGATCCGCGTCGAGAAGGTCACGGGCCTGAGCCTGGCGCAATGGAACGATCTGGTGGTCAAGGGCGCCAACACCCTGGTGCGGCTGACCAACGCCTTCGACAACATCCAGCGCTACAGCCCCGCCAGCGACGCCGACCGCGCCTATGTCCAGGGACTGACCGACAAGGTCGTCAGTGGGCAGATGACCGAGGCGGTCGCGCTGAAGGCCATCGTCAACCTGGCCGACAGCACCGCCGGCGTGGCCAATCTGAGCTACCAGTTCTTCACCGGCCACACGCCGGGCGAAGGCGGCATGGACTTTCTGCTGTCGCCGGTCGGTCCGAACCCGACCAATCTGAACAGCGACTACTACGCCCAGTTCAACACCGTGAACCGCTTCATCAACTTCGCGGTCAATCTGGGCAAGAACGGCGAGGGCAAGGACGCCTTCGCGGCCAAGTACGGGGCGATGAGCCTCTTCGACGCGACCAAGGAGGCCTATCACGTGATCTTCGGCAATACGCCGACGGACGAGAAGGTCCACACCCTGATCGACACCCGCGTCGACTACCTGGCCTATTACGGCAATGACGGCCCCAACGGCATCGGGACCAAGGCGGCGATGGTCGGCTTCCTGCTCGCGGCGGCGGCCACCGAGGACGTCGGCCAGTTCGCCAATGCCCACAACGCCTACCTGACCGACGTCTCGGACGGGGCGACCTTCGCCATCGACCTGGTCGGCCAGTACGGCAAGCCGGAATACAATTTCTAGAGCCCTTTAGCTTTAGATGGAATCATCTAAAGCGTTCAAAATGGCTCTAACTGTTTGATTCTATAGCCTGTTTATCCCGTTTAGATGGTTCCATCTAAACGGGACAGGCTCTAGGCTGGGACCTCTCCGGCCGTCCCGAAGACGGGTCACAGAAAAGGGCCGCCGGTCGATCCGGCGGCCCTTCCCTTGGTCAGTGATCCGTAGGCGGACCTACCAGATCTTCACGCGGTCCGCCGGGGCGACGTAAAGCTTGTCGCCCGGCTTGACGTCGAAGGCGGCGTACCAGCCCGGCTGGTTCCGCACCGTGCCGTTGACGCGGTACACGGCCGGCGAGTGCGGATCGCTGGCGATCTGCTGCTTCAGCGCGTCGTCGCGCGACTTCTGACGCCAGACCTGGGCCCAGCCCAGATAGACGCGCTGGTCGCCGGTGAAGCCGTCCAGGACCGGCGAGGGCTTGCCCTGCAGCGACACGTGGTAGGCGTCCAGGCCAAAGCCCAGGCCCGACAGGTCGCCGATGTTCTCGCCCATGGTCAGGTCGCCGTTGACGTGCATGCCCGGGAAGGGCTCGAACGCCGAATACTGGGCGCCCAGCTTGTTCTTCTGGACTTCGAACTTGGCGGCGTCCTCCGCCGTCCACCAGTCGCGCAGCACGCCGTCGCCGTCGGACTTGCGGCCCTGGTCGTCGAAGCCGTGGCCGATCTCGTGGCCGATCACGCCGCCGATGCCGCCGTAGTTGACGGCCGGGTCCGCGTCCGGATGGAAGAACGGGGCCTGCAGGATGGCGGCCGGGAACACGATCTCGTTGTTGACCGAGTTGTAGTAGGCGTTGACCGTCTGCGGGGTCATGCCCCACTCGGTCTTGTCGACCGGCTGGTTCAGGCGCTCGACGTCGTGGCGATAGTCCCAGGCGGCCTCGCGCAGGGCGTTGCCATAGGCGTCGCCTTCCTTGATCTCCAGCTTGGAATAGTCACGCCACTTGTCGGGATAGCCGATCTTGACGGTGAACTTGGCCAGCTTGTCCTGAGCCTTGGCCTTGGTCTCGGCGCCCATCCAGTCCGACGCCTCGATGCGGGTCTTCAGCACGGTGCGGATGTCGCCGACCAGGGCGACCATCTTGGCCTTCGAGGCCGGCGGGAAGTAGGCGGCGACATATTCCTTGCCGACCGCTTCACCCAGCAGGCCGTTGACCTGGGCGACGCCGCGCTTCCAGCGCGGGCGCTGCTCGGGCTGGCCCGACAGGGTCTTGTTGCGGAACTCGAAGCTGGCGTCGACGAAGCGCTTGGACAGCATCGGCGCCGCGCCGTCGATCACCTTGAACGCCTGCCAGGCCTTCAGGGTCTCGATCGGGGTGTCGGCATAGATCTTGGCGTATTTCGGGAACGAGGTGTTGGTCGTCACGATGACGCGGCCGATCTTCGGCAGCTCGGTGCCGACCAGGTAGCGGTTCCAGTCGTAGCCCGGGGTCTGGGCCTGCAGTTCGGCCAGGGTGGCCGGATTGTAGGTCTTGTCGCGGTTGCGACGCTCGACCCGGCTCCACGAGGCCTCGGCCAGCTTGGTCTCGAAATCGACAATGGCCTTGGCGTTCTGCGCCGGCTTTTCCCAGCCGCCCAGGGTCAGCATCTTCTCGACATAGGCCAGATAGGCCGTCTTCTTGTCGGCGAACTTGGCGTCCAGATAGTAGTCGCGGTCGGGCAGGGACAGGCCGCCGGTCGCGGCGTAGACGGCGTAGGCGTTCGGGCTCTTGGCGTCGGTCGAGACGCCCAGGCCGATCAGGGCCGAATAGGGCGTGGTCGAGCTCTTGCCCATCAGGGCGGTGAACTCGTCCTTGGTCTTGACCTTCCGCACGCCGGCCAGCCACGGCTTGATCGGCGCGGCGTCGAGCTTCTCGATGGCGGCTTCGTCCATGAACGCGCGGTAGGCGGCGCCGATCTTGGCCTTGTCGCCGGTGGCGGCCTTGTCGGCGGCCGCGGCCTCGATCAGGGCCTTGGTGCGGGCTTCCGACAGTTCCGCCAGCTTGTCGAAATTGCCGTAGCGGGTGCGGTCCGACGGGATCACCGTCTTGGCGTCCCAGTTACCGTTGGCGAACTTGTAGAAGTCGTCGCCCGGCCTCACCGAGGTGTCCATGCCCGAGAGGTCGAAACCCCAGGTCCCGTAGCGCGGCGACTCCAGCGAGGTGACGTCGCCCGAGGCCACGCCCTCGGCGAGCGCCGGGAGAAGCGATTGCACCGTGCAGGCGTCGTTGACGCAGGGGTGCTCCTCATGGGCTTGCGCCCCGAAGGCCGACAGAGACAACGCCGCGATCGCCGCGGCGCCGAACCAAACTCGTTTCATGGAAAGTCGCATCCGTTGGTGTGAGCTGGAGCGTGGCAGCCGAAAGTGTGAGCGGTTTCGGCGGCCGCCACGCTCCAAGTATTTGAGGCAGAGCCTGTTTATCCGTTTCCGATTTTCATCGGAACCGGACAGGCTCTGGCGGCAATCTGCACGGACGCGGAATATTTGCTCCCTTAAAAAAAATTCATGTACCCCATTTTTACAGCGGTCAATGCTTGTGTTCGGCCATGGCGGGAGCCTGCCTGCCGGACGGCGGGGTCAGTTGGACGGTCAGGTCGACCCGCGCCTTGCGGCCGTTGTCGAAGACCAGGGTCACGGGAACTTTTTGCCCCACGGTCTGGGCCGCTTTCAGCGACAGGATCATGAGGTGGTAGCCGCCGGGGGCGAAGGCGACCTGACCGCCGGCCGGGATCACCACGCCCTTGTCCAGCTCGCGCATGGTCATGACGCCGCCCACCATGGCCGACTGGTGGATCTCGACCGAGGCGGCGGCCGGGGTTTCCACGCGCCTGAGGGTCACCGGCGTCTTGCCGGCGTTGTCGATGGTCATGAAGCCCACCCCGTTCATGCCGGCCTGGGCCGGGCGGCTCCAGGGCTGGCGGATGGTCAGGGCGCCGAGCTTGTAGTCGCCGGCGTGAGCCAGCGGGGCGGCGACGGCGGCGGCCAGGATGGCGGTCAGGGCGATGGCGAACGGACGCGACATGGGCGCTCCTCCTCAGTGATGGTCGGGCGTCAGCCCTATGAAGCCCTTGGCTGGCGGACGCTAGTGATGTCCGGTCTGCGCCGCTGGCTTCTTCTTCGGCGCGCGCAGGAGCATGCCGCGCGCGATCTCTTCCTCGCCGATCAGGGCGTGGGTGGCGCCCATCTGCTTGAGAAGCGCGACGTCGGCGTCTGTATAGGCCCGGGCGACGATCTCGCAGTTGGGGTTGGCGGCGCGGGCCTGTTCGATGATGCGACCGGCCTCGAACGGGCTGGGCACGGCGACGAACAGGTGGGTGGCCTTTTCGAGGCCGGCCTTCAGCAGGACCTCGGGCTTGACCGCGTTGCCGCCGATCGTCTCGTAGCCGGCCTTGCGCAGCGCCTCGGCGCGCTCGGGGTCGTCCTCGATGACGACCAGCGGGGTCCTGGCCTTCAGGCCCTCGGCCACCAGCTTGCCGACGCGGCCGTAGCCGACCAGCAGGGCGTGAGGCTTGGCGGCGGCCAGGATCGGCGGCTCGCCGGCGGCTTTCCGCTCCTTGGCGATCATCTTGGGCAGCACGCGGTCCAGCAGGGCGAACAGCAGCGGGTTCAGCAGGATCGACAGGATGGCTCCGGCCAGGATCAGGTCGCGCCCCTCGGGCGGCAGCAGTTTCAGCGACACGCCCAGGCCCGCCAGGATGAACGAGAACTCGCCGATCTGGGCCAGGCTGGCCGAGATGGTCAGGGCGGTGCTCATCGGGCGGCGGAAGGCCAGGACGATGCCCAGGGCGAAGATCGACTTGCCGATGATGATGATCGCCACGGTGGCCAGCACCGCCAGCGGCTGCTCCAGCAGCACCTGATAGTTGAACAGCATGCCGATCGAGACGAAGAACAGCACGGCGAAGGCGTCGCGCAGCGGCAGGGTTTCGTTGGCGGCCTGCTGGGAGAGCTCGCTCTCGGCCATGATCATGCCGGCGAAAAAGGCCCCCAGGGCGAACGACACGCCGAACAGCGCGGCCGAGCCGAAGGCGACGCCCAGGGCGATGGCCAGCACGCCCAGGCGGAACAGCTCGCGCGAGCCGGTGTGGGCGACGCGGTGCAGGATCCACGGGATCACCCGGCGACCGACGATCAGCATCAGGGCCACGAAGGCCACGACCTTGCCGATGGTGATGGCGAAGGCGCCCAGGACGCCGCCGCCCAAGAATCCGGAAGCGGCCTGGTTGGCGGGCGCCTCGCCGCCCAGCATGCCGGACAGGGCGGGCAGCAGCACCAGCGCCAGCACCATGGCCAGGTCCTCGACGATCAGCCAGCCGACCGCGATCTTGCCGCGTCCGGTCTCGATCAGCCGTCGTTCCTGCAGCGCGCGCAGCAGCACGACGGTCGAGGCGACCGACAGGGCCAGGCCGAAGACGATCCCCGCCCCGACGCTCCAGCCCAGAAAGACCGCCAGGCCCAGGCCCATCACCGTCGCCGCCGCGATCTGCACGACCGCGCCGGGGATGGCGATGTTCTTCACCGCCATCAGGTCCTTCAGCGAGAAGTGCAGACCGACCCCGAACATCAGCAGGATCACGCCGATCTCGGCCAGCTGCGGCGCCAGCTCCTGGTCGGCGACGTAGCCGGGCGTGAACGGCCCGACCACCACGCCGGCCAGCAGATAGCCGACCAGCACCGGCAGCTTCAGCCGGTTGGCGATGGCGCCGAAGATGAAGGCCAGGCCCAGGCCCGCGACGATGGTGGCGATCAGCGAGGTGTGATGCACGAGTTCTCCTTGACGGTCGTCCTTTTCGAGCGTACTCAACCAATATGGGTGATGAAGCCCGGGTACGCCAGATGCCGCACGCAAAAATTCTCCTCCCGGCGCAATGCCGGGCCGCTCGCGGGCTGATCAATTGGTCCCAAGGCGAACTCGCCGATCGGGCGGGCGTTTCGCGCAGCACGGTCAAGGACTTCGAGACCGAGCGTCACGCCTTGCACCATAGCACCGAACGCCTCCTGATCGATGCGATCGAAGCCGGCGGGGTGTCGCTGATCGTGGCGGATACAACCGACGGGAACGCGGCGGGGCCGGGCGTGCGCCTCAAGAGGCCAACTTAAACAACGCAGGAGGGCGCGTGGCGCACGAGGTTTCCCCAGAGAGCTACAAGGACCTGGTCCTGTTCCTGGCGACCGCCGGTATCGTCGCGCCGCTCTTCAAGCGGCTGAAAATCAATCCGATTCTGGGCTATCTGCTGGCCGGGGTCATCCTGGGGCCGTTCGGCCTGGGCCGGTTCATCCCCTACGCCCCGTGGCTGGACTACGTCACCGTCGACAATCCCGACGAAATCGCCCAGCTGGCCGAGTTCGGGGTCGTGTTCCTGCTGTTCATGATCGGCCTGGAGCTGTCATGGGAGCGCCTGCGGCTGATGCGCCGATGGGTGTTCGGCCTGGGCGCGATCCAGGTGATCGCCTGCTCTCTGGGCCTGGGCGCGGTGGCCATGCTGCTGGGCCAGAGCCCGGTGGCGGCCCTGACCATCGGCGCGGCCCTGACCCTGTCCTCGACCGCCATCGCCGTGCCGGTGCTGGCCGAGCGTCGCCGCCTGCATTCCGAAGCCGGCCGCGCCACCTTCTCGGTGCTGCTGTTCCAGGACCTGGCCGTGGCGCCGATCCTGATCACCCTGGCCATCCTCGGCCGCGGCCATGGATCGTTCCAGGTCAAGGACCTGCTGGCCCTGGCGCCGGCCGCCGTCGGTCTGGGCGCGATCGTGCTGGTCGGACGCCTGGCCCTGCGGCCCATGCTGAAGTCCGTCGCCAAGGCCAAGAGCGAAGAGATGTTCATGGCCGCCTGCCTGCTGGTGATCATCGGCGCGGGCCTGGTCAGCGCGCTCTCGGGCCTCTCGATGGCGCTGGGCGCCTTCGTCGCCGGCATACTGCTGGCCGAGACCGAGTATCGCCACGAGGTCGAGGTCAAGATCGAGCCGTTCAAGGGCCTGCTGCTGAGCCTGTTCTTCGTCTCGCTGGGCATCCGCCTGGATCTCTCCCTGCTGGCCGCCCAGCCGGTGGCGATCCTGGCCACGGCCGTCGGCCTGATGCTGCTGAAGACGGCCGTGGTCTTCGTCGGCGGCCTGGCCATGGGCCTGAACCGGCGCGCGGCGATCGAGGCCGGCCTGATCCTGGCGGCCGGCGGCGAGTTCGCCTTCGTGCTGCTGGACAAGGCGATCGACGCCGAGGTGGTGTCGCGGCCGCTGGGCCAGGCGGTGCTGGTCTCGGCCACCCTGACCATGTTCCTGATCCCGGCCCTGGCGGCGCTGGGCGGCTATCTGGGCCGCAAGAGCGCGCCGCTGCCGATCAGCGAAACCCCGCCGTCCACGCCGCGCGAGCCGGACCGCGTCGGTCCCGAGCCGGCCGGCCAGGTGCTGGTCGTTGGCTATGGCCGGGTCGGCAAGCTGGTCGGCGACATGCTGGGCCGCCACGAGCTGTCGTGGATCGCCGTCGACCGCGACGCGCGTCTGGTCGAGCAGGGACGACGCAACGGCGAGCGCATCTATTATGGCGACGCCTCGCGGATCGAGCTTCTGGAGCGCTGCGGCCTGGCCACGGCCAAGGCGGTGGTGGTGACCATGGACGCCTTCGAGGTGGCCGAAGCCGTGGTCGCCGCCGCGCGCGGGGCCCGGCCGGACGTGCCGATCGTGGTCCGCGCCCGCGACGCCCACCACGCCGCGCGGCTCTACGAGCTGGGCGCCACCGACGCCGTGCCCGAGACCATCGAGGCCTCGCTGCAGCTGTCCGAGGCCGTGCTGGTCGATATCGGCGTGCCGATGGGCCTGGTCATCGCCTCGATCCACGCGCGCCGCGACGAGTACCGCAAGAAACTGAACCGCCCCGACGCCCTGGGCGGCCGCCGCCGGCGTCTGCGCGACGCCTCTCTGTGAGAAGACGCTACACCGCTTCCGCCCGGTACCGCCGGCGGTGATGGCCCGCCGCCTTCACGAGGCGCAGGAAATGCGGGCAGTCCATCAGTAGCGGGACCTTGCAGTCGGCGGCGTGGGCCAGGCCCTCGCGCAGTCGGGTCAGCTGTTCGATACGGCGGTCCAGGTCGACGGCCTTGGCGCGAAGGGCCGCGCGGTCGATGTCTCGGCCGGTTCGCTTGGGGCCGTCCAGCATCCCGCCGATCTCGTCCAGCGAGAAGCCGCAGGCCCGACCCAGGGCGATCAGCGACAGCCGCTCGATCACGGCCGGGGCGAACAGCCGCTTGAGGCCCCGCCGGCCGGTCGAGGCGATCAGCCCCTTCTGCTCGTAGAACCGCAGGGCCGAGGCGCGCACGCCGGTCCGTTTCGCCAATTCCGAAATATCAATCTCGAACACCGCTTGACCTCAAGTGCGCTTTAACTTGCAGGATGCGCGGGGAAGACGACGATCGCAACAACAGGGAGACGCGCGTGAGCGACCAGGACATGGCGGCCTATTGGGACCGCGCCGGGAAAGTGTGGGTCGAGCAGCAGGGGCTGCTGGACCGGATGTACCGGCCCATCGCCCGGGCGGTGGTCGACGCCGCCGACCCGCGCGCGGGCGAGGCGGTGCTGGACGTCGGCTGCGGCGCGGGCGCGACCACCTTCGAGGCGGCCTGGCGAGTGGGTCCGGAAGGGCGGGCGGTCGGCGTCGACATCTCGCCGGCGCTGCTGGCGCTGGCGCGACGCCGGGCGGGCGAGGATGGTCTGGAGGGCGTGGACTTCCTGCAGGCCGACGCCCAGGCCCACGCCTTCGAGGCCAAATTCGACGCCATCGTCTCGCGGTTCGGGGTGATGTTCTTCCCCGATCCCGTCGCGGCCTTCGCCAATCTGCGCGCGGCCTTGAAGCCCGGCGGCCGCCTGGCCTTCGCCTGCTGGCGCGGGCCCGAGGACAACGTCATCACGACGGTCCCGCTGGCGGCCGCCGCGCCGTTCCTGCCGAGCCTCCCGAAGTTCGAGAAGGACGCGCCGGGCCGCTTCGGCTTCGCCGATCCGGACCGGGTGCTGGCGATCCTGCAACAGAGCGGCTGGCGCGATGTGGTGGTTGATCCGCTGGACGACCCGACGCCGGTCAGCGCCGAGGAACTGCTGACCATGAGCCTGCGCGTCGGTCCGCTGAACCCGATCCTGGCCGGCCAGGACGAGGCCGTGCGCGAGACGGTTGGAGAAGCGGTGACGAAGGCGCTGGAGCCTTACGTGAAGGATGGCGTCGCCGAGATGAACTCGGCCTGCTGGCTGGTGACCGCGAAGGCTTGAGTTTCGGCCTGTTCACCTCTAATGACTTCTGGGTCATTAAAGGCGAACAGGCATGCAGGCCGGAAATCCCAAATGGCGTCGACGCGCCGAGGCGCGGCCGGGCGAGATCGTCCAGGCGGCGTTCGAGGTGTTCGCGGAGAAGGGCTTCGCCGCCGCCAAGCTGGACGAGATCGCCGCCCGGGCCGGCGTCTCGAAGGGCGCGCTCTATCTCTATTTCGAGACCAAGGAGGACATCTTCCGCGCGGTGGTCCGCGAGGCGGTGGCCCCGAACCTGGACATGGTCGAGGCCATGCTGGCCCAGGCCACGATCCCCTTTCCCGACATGCTGCGCCTGATGTTCGCCCGCGTCGCCTCGGTGATCGCGACCACGAGGCTGGGGGCGGTGGCCAAGCTGGTCATCGGCGAGTCGCGAAACTTCCCGGAGCTGGCCCGCGTCTGGCACGACGAGGTGGTCAGCCGCGCCCTGACGGCGATCGGAAACGCGATCCGACGGGGCCAGGAGCGCGGCGAGGTCCGGCCGGGCGACCCGCGCCTGCAGGCCTTCAGCATCATGGGGCCCATCCTGACCGGCGTGATCTGGCGCGAAACCTTCACCCCCGTCGGCGCGCCCCCCGTCGATCTGGAGGCGCTGATCGCCCAGCACGCCGACACGGTGCTGCTGGGCCTGACGCCGCGCCTGGAGGGCAAGTCTTGAAGCCCGCGGCCCACCCCTCTCCTGGCCGTATCGTCGCCGTCGTGGCGGGCGTCGGTCTGGCCGGCTTCCTGGGCTGGCGACTGTTGGGGCCGGACGCCCATCGGCCGCACCGGCTGTCGGGCTATGTCGAGGGCGAGACGCTGTATGTCGGGGCCGCGAACGCGGGCCTGGTCAGCACGGTGGCCGTCCAGCGCGGCGATCGGGTGAGAGCCGGCCAGCCGCTGTTCGCCCTGGACGCGGCCCAGCTGACCGCCGCCCGCGACCAGGCCGCCGCCCAGGTGGCGATCGCGCAGGCTCAGCTGCGCGACGCCGAGAAGGGTCAGCGCCCGCAGGAACTGGCCGTCTATGACGCCGAGCGCGCCGCCACCGAGGCTCAGATCCGCCAGGCCCGGTCGGACTATGACCGCATCGCGCCGCTGGTGGCCAAGGGCATCTATGCGCCGGCGCGTCTCGACCAGGCCAAGGCCGCGCTCGACACCGCCCGCGCCAACGCCGCGGCCGTGGCGCGGCGCAAGACCGTCGGCGGGCTGGGCGCGCGGCCGGACGCCGTGGCCGCGGCCCAGTCCGCCGTCGCCTCGGCCCGCGAGACCCTGACCGCCGCCCAGTCGCGTCTGGATCAGATCAGCCCCAAGGCCCCGGCCGCCGCCCGGGTGCAGGACGTCTTCTACCAGCCCGGCGAATGGGCGGCCGCCAACCAGCCGGTCGTGGCCCTGCTGTCCGACGACCGCGTGCGGCTACGCTTCTTCGCGCCCGAGGCCGAGGTGGCGCGCTATCGGCCGGGAACGATCGTCCGCTTCTCGTGCGACGGCTGCGGGGCCGAGCGCTCGGCGCGGATCAACTATGTCAGCCCTCGGTCGGAATTCACCCCGCCGGTGATCTACAGCCGCGAGGCCCGCCAGCGCCTGGTGTTCCTGGTCGAGGCGAAGCCCGAGCCCGGTCCGGCCCTGGCGCCGGGCCAGCCGGTCGACATAGTTCCTCTGGACGGCTCGTCCAAGGGGGATGGCCGGTGAGCGACCTGGCCGTCGATGTCCGGGGGCTGAACAAGAGCTTCGGCCCGCGCCACGTGGTGCGGGACCTGGCGATCCAGGTCGGGGCGGGCAAGATCACGGGCTTCCTGGGACCCAACGGCTCGGGCAAGACCACGACCCTGCGGATGCTGTGCGGCCTGCTGACCCCGGATAGCGGCGAGGGGCGGGTTCTGGGTCTCGACTTCCGCAAGGACGCCGAGGCGGTCAAGCGCCAGACCGGCTACATGACCCAGAAGTTCTCGCTCTACGAGGACCTGTCGATCGAGGAGAATCTCGATTTCGTGGCCCGGGTCCACGAATTGGACCGTCGCCGCGAGCGGGTGAGGGACAGCTTGGACCGCCTGGGCCTGACCGCCCGCAGGAAGCAGCTGGCCGGCAGCCTGTCGGGCGGCTGGAAGCAACGCCTGGCCCTGGCCGCCAGCGTCATGCACGAACCCAGGCTGCTGCTGCTCGACGAGCCGACCGCCGGCGTCGATCCCAAGGCGCGGCGCGAGTTCTGGGACGAGATCCACGCCCTGTCGGCCGAGGGCCTGACCGTGATGGTCTCGACCCACTACATGGACGAGGCCGAGCGCTGCCACGACATCGCCTACATCGCCTACGGCAAGCTGATGGCGCGGGGCACGGCCGAAGCGGTGATCGCCGAGAGCGGCCTCATCACGTTCCGCGCCGAGGGGCAGACGGCCGAAGGACTGGGCGCGGATCGCTTGGCCGGGGATCTCGCCACGGCGCCCGGCGTGCTGATGGCCGCGCCGTTCGGGGCGGCCCTGCACGTCAGCGGAACCGACCGCGCGGCGCTGGAGGCGGCCATCGCGCCCTATCGCAAGCCGCCCCTGGAATGGACCGAGGTCCAGCCGACCCTGGAGGACGTGTTCATCCGCCTGATGGATCAGTCGTCGGACAATTTCCAATGAGCGCCCGAGGCGGCAGGGGGAGGCGGCTCTCCGGCGCACGCATCCTGGCGGTGCTGATCAAGGAGTTCATCCAGCTCACCCGCGACCGGCTGACCTACGCCATGATCCTGGTCATGCCGATCGTGCAGCTGCTGCTGTTCGGCTACGCCATCAACAACGACCCGCGGAACCTGCCGATGGCGGTGCTGGTGCAGGACCAGGGGCCGATGGCGCGCTCGACTCTTTCGGCCCTGGTCAACAGCGGCTATTTCGAGATCGTCCGCACGGCGACGTCCCCCCAGGAGCTGGACGAAGCCGTGGCGCGCGGCGAGGCGCAGTTCGCCCTGACGATACCCGCCGACTTCACGCGGCGCGTGGTGCGCGGCGACGCGGCCCAGATCCTGGTCGAGGCCGACGCCTCGGACCCCGCCGCGACCGGCGGGGCGCTCGCGGCGCTGTCCAGCCTGCCCCGGACGGCCCTGACGCGCGATCTGGTGGGGGCGGTCGCCCCAAGGAGCCAAGGGGCGGCGGGCGGCGACCCGTTCGAGGTGGTGATCCACCGCCGCTACAATCCGGAGGCCATCACCGCCTACAACATCGTGCCGGGCCTGCTGGGCGTGATCCTGTCGATGACCCTGGTGATGATGACCGCGCTGGGCGTCACGCGGGAATATGAGCGCGGCACCATGGAGAGCCTGCTGGCCACGCCGGCCCGGCCGATCGAGGTGATGATCGGCAAGCTGACGCCCTATGTCGCCGTCGGCGTGATCCAGACGGTGGTGATCCTGGTCCTGGCCAAGGCCCTGTTCGCCGTGCCGATGGGAAGCTCTGATCTTCTTGGGGGCTGGCTGGCCCTGAGCCTGGGCGTCCTGCTGTTCATCATCGGATCGCTGGCCCTGGGCTTCCTGATCTCGACCGTGGCCCGCACCCAGCTGCAGGCGATGCAGATGTCATTCTTCTACATCATGCCCTCGATCCTGCTGTCGGGCTTCATGTTCCCCTTTCGGGGAATGCCGCAATGGGCTCAGGCCCTGGGCGGCGTGATCCCGGTGACGCACTTTCTCAGAGTCGTGCGCGGCGCCTTGCTCAAGGGGCTGGACGCCGCCGAGCTTTGGCCAAGTCTTTCCGCGCTCGGATTGTTTGTCGTCGCGATCTCCGGCCTGGCCATGGCGCGGTACCGGACCACTCTGGATTAGGTTGACGTTCTCCAGGACCTGACTGAAGAGGTTGAAATGTGCGGTTTTTAGGCGACGCTTTGCGAATGCTTGATCGTTTCCCGCCTTCAAGCCCTTGCGCGCGACCTGTTCACGTGCGAACCCAGCGGAGCTGACGCTTATCTGCAGTGGATGTCGGCGGGCACGCTCGGAAGTTGATTTCTGAGGGGCGGTCTTGTTTGGCTTTCCTGAGCAAAGGGCAGGGGGGCGAAACCTGACGAGTGTGTCTTTGCTGACACTTTCCCGTGGCGTTCGCCTTGGTATAACAGTGCTCGGTCGGTATCCGGCCTGGGCAGGGCAATAGAGGGCTCTTCAACGATGAAACTCAACCTCCTGGCAGGAGCTGCTCTGGTCGCGGTGTTCGCCGCGTCGGGCGTTTCGGCCCAAGAGACCGGCTGGTACGGCGCGGTCGACCTCGGCTATCACTGGCCGCAATCGCTCGGCTCGCAGTCGAACCAGACCCTGCCGGACGGCGAATTCGCTCACTGGTCGTGGAAGTCCGAGAAGGACTGGACCGGTTTCGTGCGCCTTGGCTACCAATTCAACCCGCACGTCCGCGCTGAAGTCGAAGGCGGCTATCGCCCCGGCGACCTGCTGAGCGCCCGCGGCCCGGCCGTGCGTTCGCCGATCGGCCTCTGCACCCCCGGCGTGACCCGCACTACGGCGGCCGCGACCTGCGGCTCGCCGAGCGGCTCGATCGACGCCTGGACCCTGATGGCGAACGTCATCTATGACTTCGCTCCGGACGCCTGGCTGAACCCCTTCGTCGGCGTCGGCGTCGGTATCAACCGTCTGGACGTCAAGGCCCTGGGCCAGTTCAGCAACGTCCCGGGCGCCATCTCGGCGACCAACCCGGCGATCCAGAACCTGACGGTTGACGACGACGATATCGCGTTCGCCTACCAAGGTCTGGCCGGCGCTTCGATCAAGGCGACCGACAAGCTGAAGATCGACGTCACCTACCGCTATATCACCGGCGCCGAGCACAGCTGGTCGTCGACCGGCTCGAACTTCATCCAGCCGGGCGCCTTCAAGGGCCAGTACACGGACCAGTCGGTGACCGTGGGTCTCCGCTACTCGTTCGCGTCGCCGCCGCCCCCGCCGCCCCCGCCGCCGCCGCCGCCGCCTCCTCCGCCCCCGCCTCCGCCGCCTCCCCCGCCGCCGCCGCCTCCGCCGCCGCCGCAGTATGAGGCCCGCGAGTTCATCGTGTACTTCCCGTTCGACCAATCGGTCCTGACGCCGGAAGCGCAATCGGTGGTCACGGAAGCCGCGAAGTACTCGAACGACGGTCACGCGACGAAGATCATCGTCGTCGGCCACACCGACACGTCGGGTTCGCCGAAGTACAACGTGAAGCTCTCGGAACGCCGCGCCAAGGCCGTCGCTGACGCCCTGGTCTCGCAAGGTGTCCCGGCCGCCGTGCTCGGCGTCGACTGGAAGGGCGAAAGCGCTCCGGCCGTCGCCACCGGCGACGGTGTGAAGGAACCGCTGAACCGCCGTTCCACGATCTCGATCAACTTCTAAGATCGAATCGACTGAAGACTTGGGAGGGCCCGGCGGCAACGCCGGGCCCTTTCTCTATGTCTGGCGCCGAGCGGGCGCCGTTTGAGCCGTCCGGCGACGCTTGGCGGCGCGGCCGCCGACCCCATATCCGACCTGAAGGCCCGGTTTGCTGGGCTTTCGCGGCGGTCGCGCGAGAGGCGAGCTCGCGAGCGCCGTCCACCGCCGACCACCATCCCTTGTGGCCCTTCTGTTAACGAACGACGTTGTCCGGGGGCGGATGTCCTGGAGCGCCTTGCGGCGTCCTGTCGCGGGTGAAAAAAGTTCGCCTATGCAACCCCTTGATCCTGCCTCACAAGTTCGGGGCGTTCACAGGTTGTTAACGAAAAACTCAGGGCGCGGCCGTTGACGAGTCATTCACCACTGTGGCCCCATATGTGGGTTGAGGGGGCTCCTCAGCCACAAGATATAGCGGCTGACCGGGGCATGTCCCTTCTCCGGAACACGCTGATTGAGCAATGGATTTGGTCATGAACGGCAGTGAAGCGGCGAAGACGAACATCCGGAACGAGGCCCGTCTGGCCGCGATCAAGCCCGCCAAGCGCCCGCAGCTGGCGCTGGTGCAGAAGGTGCTGGTCGATCGCTCGCGCGACGCCCTGCTGACCGACTTCGGCAAGACCACGCTGGAAGACCGCTACCTGCTGCCGGGCGAGTCCTACCAGGACATGTTCGCCCGCGTGTCGACGGCTTTCGCCGACGACGCCGACCACGCCCAGCGCGTCTACGACTATATGAGCCGCCTGTGGTTCATGCCGGCCACCCCGGTGCTGTCGAACGGCGGCGCCGATCGCGGCCTGCCGATCAGCTGCTTCCTCAACGCCGTCAACGACAGCCTGGACGGCATCCTGGGCGTCTGGAACGAGAACGTCTGGCTGGCGGCCAACGGCGGCGGCATCGGCACCTACTGGGGCGGCGTCCGTTCGATCGGCGAGAAGGTCAAGGGCCAGGGCCAGACCTCGGGCATCATCCCCTTCATCCGCGTGATGGACTCGCTGACCCTGGCGATTTCGCAGGGCAGCCTGCGTCGCGGCTCGGCCGCCGTCTATCTCGACATCCACCACCCGGAGATCGAGGAGTTCCTCGAGATCCGCAAGCCGTCGGGCGACTTCAACCGCAAGTCCCTGAACCTGCACCACGGCCTCTCCATCACCGACGATTTCATGCACGCCGTGCGTGACGGGACCAAGTTCGGCCTGCGCTCGCCCAAGACCAACGAGGTCCTGCGCGAAGTCGACGCCCGCGCCCTGTGGCAGAAGGTCCTGGAGCTGCGCCTGCAGACCGGCGAGCCCTACCTGATCTTCTCCGACACGGTGAACCGCGCCATGCCCTCGTTCCAGCGCGAGCTGGGCCTGAAGGTGCGCCAGTCGAACCTGTGCAGCGAGATCATGCTGCACACCGGCACCGACCACCTGGGCCAGGAGCGCACCGCCGTCTGCTGCCTGTCGTCGGTCAACGCCGAGACCTATCTGGAGTGGCGCGACCACCCGACGTTCATCGAGGACGTCATGCGCTTCCTCGACAACGTCCTGCAGGACTTCATCGACCGCGCCCCGGACGCGGCCTCGACCGCCGCCTACGCCGCCATGCGCGAGCGTTCGGTGGGCCTGGGCCTGATGGGCTTCCACAGCTTCCTGCAGAGCCAGAACGTGCCGTTCGAAAGCGCCCTGGCCAAGAGCTGGAACATGCGGATGTTCAAGCACCTGCGCCGCGAGGCGGACAAGGCCTCGATCGCCCTGGGCGAAGAGAAGGGCCCGTGCCCGGACGCCGCCGATCGCGGCTCCAAGGAGCGCTTCTCGCACAAGCTGGCCATCGCCCCGACCGCCTCGATCTCGATCATCTGTGGCGGCACCTCGGCGGGCATCGAGCCGATCCCGGCCAATATCTACACCCACAAGACCCTGTCGGGCTCGTTCGCGGTGAAGAACCCCTATCTGGAGAAGCTGCTCGAGGAGAAGGGCCAGAACACCGACGCGGTGTGGGGTTCGATCCTGGAACAGGAAGGCTCGGTCCAGCACCTGGACTTCCTGAGCCAGGACGAGAAGGACATCTACAAGACCGCCTTCGAGCTGGACCAGCGCTGGGTGGTCGAGCTGGCCGCCGACCGCACGCCGGAAATCTGCCAGAGCCAGTCGGTCAACATCTTCCTGCCGGGCGACGTCGACAAGTGGGACCTGCACATGCTGCACTGGCAGGCCTGGGAGCGGGGCGTGAAGAGCCTCTACTACCTGCGCTCCAAGTCGGTGCAGCGCGCGGCCTATGCCGGCGCCGAGAACAAGGTCGCGGCGGTCCCGGGCGCGGGCGGCTTCGACGTTCCGGAAAAGACCGACTACGACGAGTGCCTTGCCTGTCAGTAGGCGACGGCCCGTCGGTAAGCCCGGCGACCAGGATCTGTGAAAATGACGGCGGCGCGAGAAATCGCGCCGCCGTTTCACGTTCCGGGAACCTTGGTCTGTCACAACGGGTTCAGACCCTGTGCGTTTTCGCCGCGATGGACACGCGGGGAAACGGGCGTAGGCTGAGTGTCCGATTGGATTGGGGAATCCGTGATGCGGGTCGCTGGGGAGCGTACCGTTTTCTGCCTGATGGCCGTGATCGCGGGCATGGCGGCCGGCCACGCCGGCGTCGCTTGCGCGGCTCAGAAGGTCGGCAAGGCCGCGCCCGCGCCGGCTCCCAAGCCCCTCGCGCCGATCTCCTTTCAGGTAAAGCCCGAGAGCCTGCGTCCGCTCGATCCCGAAAGCGCCACGGGGTTCGCGGCCCGCGATCTCGACGCGCCCCAGGGCAAGGTCGAGGGTGGCTTCGCGCTGTCGCCCGCCGCCGCCCTGGCCGGCGACGCCCGCATCCTCGAGGCCGATCGCTTCTACGACGGCGCGGGTCCCGTGACCTGGCGCTCCAACGCCTTCAGCCACCAGGCCAAGGCCGGCGGTCCGATCGACTCGGTCCGCGTCTCGATGGCCGGCATGGCGCCGACCGCCGCCTATGCGCCGCTGACCCTGGTCCGCCCCGACAACGAGGACGGCTACGCGCTGCGCGAGGTCGACGTGACCGTGACGCGCGGCTGGCCCTCGGCCATGTCGCTGGAAGGCCGCAGGTTCGCCCTCGACGTCACGCCGCACGCCGGCATCGGCTATGGCGGGGCCGGCGGCTCGGCCGAGGCCGGCGCCACCGTGCGCCTGGGCAAGAAGAAGAACATGGGCGCCCGGGTGAACGACGCCCTCGGCGTCCAGGACGGCAATGCGGCCTTCGGGACGCGCGGACGCTGGTACATCTTCGCCGCCGCCAGCGGCCGGGCCGTGGGCCTGAACATGCTGCGCGGCCAGAACGGCGACTGGAGCCGAGCGGGCCTGACCCAGGACGCCACCAGCAAGCTGATCGGCGACAGCCAGGCCGGCATCGCCTGGCGCCGCGGGCCGATGCAGGCCTCGCTGGGCTACATCCACCGCGCGATCAAGGCCAGGGAAGGCATCATGGGTCTGGCCACCCAGAAAGACGACGTGGTGGCCCTGTCGTTCAGCCTCAAGCCCCAGTGGTAGGCGCGCTCAAGCTGCTGGCGAGCGGGCCAAAGGCCTATTAGGCTTGTGTTCCGGGCCGCTTTCATGCAGCTAGCGCCGTCCCTTCCACCAGCCGCCAAGCGAGATCATGAGCGATAGCGAGCCCCCGCGCCGCAAGACCCTGAGCCTGAAGAGCGCGGTCGCCGCGCCCGGCGGGCCGCCGCCGCTCGAGCGTATGGTCAAGCCGTCGGCCCGCGCCACCGTGTTCACGCCCCATGCGGCCCCGCCGCCGCCGGCTCCCGCGCCAACCGGCGACTGGAAGTGCAAGCCTTGCGGCACGCGTTTCGATCCGCCGACGGACATCCCCGATGAGGACTCGGTCCGCTGCCCGTCGTGCAACGCCCGCCTGGGCCTGGCGTCGGACTTCCGCGCCGATCCGCCGAATGTCGAAAAGCTGCGCGCCCGGCACCTGAAGAAGGCTTAGGGGCGCTCACCAGCCGCTGTAGCGGGGCGAGAAGCGGGCTCTGAGATCGTCGACCTCGCGCTCGGCGTCACGGATCGCCGCGTCGGCGCGGCGGCCGTCCTCGATCGCCTCCCGACGCTCGCGACGCAGCCGGTTCAGACGATCGCGCAGTTCGCGGATCTGCTCGTCGGTGAGCTTGGGATTGCGCAACTCATCCTCGACCCCGTCGGCCTGGCGGGCGCGTTTGTCGGCGCGCGCATCGGCCGAGCTGAGATCCGACCGCGCCGACTCCAGCCGCTGCGTCGCCGCGTGGACCCGCTCGCCGTCCGCGTAGCCGCCCAGGAATTCGGCCTCGACCGGCGGCGGGCAGACCCCGGCATAGGCCTTGCCCTCGCGGCCGACCCGGAAGCCGTTCGGTTCGGTGCAGTAGCGTTTCAGCCCCTCGGCGCGCGCCGCGAAATAGGGGACGGGCTCCGGCGTCACCCCCACCTTGGCGCAGGCCTTGGCGTGGGCGTCGAGGCGGCTCATCGGGCGGCCGTCCACCCCGTCGCCGTAGCCGACCGCGCCCCAGTCGCCGCTCAGGCACTGCTCCTTGCTGATGGTCGCGCAGCCGACCGTGGTCAGCGCCCCAGCGACAGCCACCCCGACGATAAGGCTTCGCATCGATAGGCTCGGCATCCGAAAGCTCCCCTGGTGTCGGGCGAGCATAGAGCTTGGCCGTGTGAACCGTGGCTGAACGGCGTTCAGCGGCCGTCTCCGGGAAACCTAGGGCTCCAGCGGCGCCGTGATGCCGACCGGGCCCGGCTCGTCGCGGATGATCACGCCCGTGCTGCTGGACGGGGCGGGGAGCTGTTTCTTGAACAGGCCGCGCCACAGGCTCTGCTCCTCGACCGCGCTGGTCCACACCGTGCCCTCCAGCGCCTGCTGGCGCCCCGCGTCGTAGATGCGGCGCATCAGGTCGGTCTCGAACTTCAGCAGGTTGGTCCCCTCGAAGCTGTTGGGGATCGAGGCCACGCTGAGCGGCAGGTTGTGGCGCGAGCAGAAGCCGGCGGCGAGACTCAGCGCCTGGCGGTACGAGAACCGCAGCATGGTGTCGAAGCTGCGGGCCATGATCGAGGCCACGCCGGGCGGGGTCGACTGGGGCGAGGGATCCAGCACCGTATTGACGATCACATGCACCCGGCCGCGCCGGAAGCGGGGGCCGAGGTTGCGCCAGTGCAGCAGGGCGTCGGGCATCAGAAAGAGCGGCGCGGCGACGCCGCCGTCGACGTGCATTTCCTGGTGATGCTGGCCGTCGACCTCGACGTCGATCAGCTTGGGCGGGAAGATGCCCGGCACCGAGGACGAGGCGACCAGCAGGGTGCGGAACAGCTTCAGGGCCGCGTCGCCGCCGTGGTTGGCGATCTCGCCCATGTCCCAGACGACGGCCCGCTGGCTGTCGAGATTGGTGGTGGCGATCAGCAGGCGCCGGCCCTTCAGGTGCTCGAGCGCGACGGCGTCGACCATCTCCTGGTCGACGAAGGTCTCGACCAGGGCGTCCAGGCTCTCGCCCTTGAAGATGCTGGGGCCCAGAGCGGTCCCCAGGCGGCGGAAGCTGAGCAGTTCGGCCGCGTGGCCGCCGACATAGGCGTCGGTCAGGCGCTCGTCCCAGGCCGGGCCGAGGAACGCCAGGGGCGCGATCAGGGCCCCGGTGCTGACGCCGGTGACGATGGCGAAGTCGGGGCGGCGGCCCGCCTTGGTCAAACCCGCCAGGACGCCCGCGCCATAGGCGCCGCCGGACGCGCCGCCGGACAGGGCCAGGATGTTGAACTCGTCGCGGCCGATCAGCGAGCGCAGCGGCGCCAGGCGGTCGGCGGCGCTCTTCAGGGCGTCGTCGGCCTGGTCGACCGAGAGGCGCACGCCCGGGAAGCCCTGGGCCTCGACGTGGCGCTCCGACGTCGGCGCAGGCAGGCGCTTGCCGCGCAGCGGATCGGTGGCCTTCCTGTCCTTGAAGAAGCCCTGGAGGTTGATCTTGCCGGCGGGATCCTTTTCCAAGGAAGGCCTCTAGCGCGCGCCGGCCAGCACCACGCCCACCAGGACGGCCGCGTAGTGCAGGCCCGCGCCGCCGATGACGTGGCCGTGCCAGATGGCGCGGCGGAACTTAAGCCGTTGCATGAGGTAGAAGATGGTGCCGGTGGAATAGACCAGGCCGCCGATGGCCAGCAGCAGCAGGGCCACCCAGGACAGGCCGTCGATCATCGGCTTGATGGCGACCAGCACCAGCCAGCCGAGGGCGAGGTAGAGGCCGACCCAGAAGCGCTTGTCCAGGCCCGGCAGGAACAGCTTGGCCAGCACGCCCGCGCCGGCGACGGTCCAGACCGCCGTGGTCATGCCGATCGCCCACCAGCCGTGCAGGTTCTGGGTGGTGAAGGGCGTGTAGGAGGCGGCGATCATCACGAAGATGCCGGCGTGGTCGAAGCGGCGCAGCAGCGGCCGCCAGCGGGCCTTGGCGAAGTTATAGGCGGTCGACAGCGACAGCATCAGGATCAGGCCGACGGTATAGACGCTGACCGCGGCCACCTGCTTCAGGTTGCCCGCGCCGAAGGCCAGGCCCAGCAGGATGCCGCCGCCCAGCAGGGCGCAGGCCAGGCCGGCCAGATGCACCACCAGGTCGGCGCACTTGGCGGCCGGGGTCGGATAATGCGTGGCGACCTCGGTGGCGATGATGTCGGTCGTGGTGGTCGTCATGGCCCGCTCGATACGAAATGCAGTACGTCCGAACGCTAGGTTCGTTCCGTGACATATAAGCGTCGATCATCGTGGCCGCGAAAGGGCGTCGGCGACACGATCGAGGTAAAAATCAGCGGAACCGAAAAGCCCCGTCCTTCGACAGGCTCAGGATGAGGTTTTCTACTGAAGCGATTTTGGTCCTCATCCTGAGCTCGTCAAAGGACGGGGACCATGCAAGGCGTCAGAAAAAAGAGGCCCCTCTAAAAGAGAAGGCCTCTGGCCCCGTCGAACACCAGTTTGCCGCCGACCGCGACCAGCAACACGTAGATGACCTTGTAGAAGCCCTCGGCCGGAACGCGGCGCACCACCCAGACCCCGCCCCAGGTCGAGGCGATGGCCAGGGGCAGCAGCACCCCGGCGGTAGCCAGCACCTTGGGCGTGAACTGGCCCAGGGCGGCGTAGGCCGGCACCTTCATCCAGTTCACCACGGCGAAGAAGATGGCGCTGGTGCCGATGAAGGCGTCGCGCGGCAGGCGGCGGGGCAGGACGTAGATCTGGAACGGCGGGCCGCCGGCGTGGGCGATCTGGCTGGTGAAGCCGGCCGCCGCGCCGCACAGGGCGCCCAGCCACGGCCGGCCTGGGGTCGCCTCGACCTGGGCGGCGGCCTTGACGGCGCGCTCGACCCACAGGCGCTGCAGGGCGAAGGCCACCGAGATCAGACCGACGGCCAGCTCCACGGCGGCCTCCTTGACGAAGGCGGCCAGGGCCCAGCCCAGGAAGATCCCGACCGCGGCGGCCGGCAGCATCAGGATCAGCAGGCCCTTGTCCCAGCTCTTCCGGAAGGCCCAGACGCTGACCACGTCCTGAACCAGCAGGATCGGCAGGGTGATCGAGGCGGCCATGACCGGCGACACCGCCAGGGCCATCAGCGGCACCGCCACCACGCCGATCCCCGCGAACCCGCCCTTGGCCAGGCCCAGCAGGATCACGGCGGGAATCGCCACCGCGTAGAAGAACGGATCGGTCAGCATGGCCGGTGCTTAGCAGCAAGCCCCGCCCCTGCCTATTCAGGCCGCTGCCAGTGCTGTCCGACGCTCCAGGCTCAGGCTGAAGGCGGCCAGGGCGAGCGCGGAGAGCGGCACCACGGCGGCGACCAGGGGCACGGCGGCCAGGCCCGGGCCGTGGTCGATCACCGCCCCGCCCAGCCAGGCGCCGAAGGCGTTGCCCAGGTTGAAGGCGGCGATGTTCAGGCTGGAGGCCAGGCCCTGGCCCGCGCCGCCGGCCTGGCTCAGCACCCGCATCTGCAGCGGCGCGACGGTGGCGAAGGCGGCCGCGCCCAGCAGGAAGGCGGCGATCACCGCGCCGACCTGGCTGTGGAAGGCGAAGGCCGAGGCGCCCATCACGATCGTCAGCAGGATCAGGGTCCCGGCCAGGGCCGCGTTCAGGCTCTTGTCGGCCCAGCGGCCGCCCGCCAGGTTGCCGGCCACCAGGCCCGCGCCGAACACCAGCAGGATCGGCGAGACGGCGGCCTGCGAGAAGCCGGCCAGCTGGGTGAGGATCGGCTGGATATAGGTGAAGACCGCGAACACCCCGCCAAAGCCCAGCACCGTCATGGCCAGGCCCAGCTGCACCTGCGGGCGGGCCAGCACGGCGAACTCCTCGCGCAGCGGGGCGGGTTCGACCGTCTCCCTGGCGCTGGGAACCAGCACGGCCAGGACCACGAAGGCCAGGGCACCGACGCCGGCCACGACCCAGAAGGCCATCCGCCAGCCGAAGGCCAGGCCCAGCCAGGCGCCGAACGGCACGCCCAGCAGGGTGGCGAGGGTCAGGCCGGTGAACATGATCGAGATCGCCGAGGCCTTGCGCTCGGGCACCACCAGAGAGACGGCGACCAGCGACCCGACGCCGAAGAACGTGCCGTGCGCCAGGGCCGTGACCAGCCGCGCGCCCATCAGGACGCCGTAGGTCGGGGCGACGGCGGCCAGGATATTGCCCAGGGTGAAGATCGCCATCAGCACCAGCAGGGTAGTCTTCTTCGGCAGGCGGCGGGTGGCGATGGTCAGGATCGGCGCGCCGACGAAGACGCCGAGGGCGTAGCCGGTCATCAGGAGCCCGGCGGTCGGGATCGAGACGCCGAGATCGGCGGAGACCTGCATCAGCAGGCCCATGATGATGAATTCGGTGACGCCGATGCCGAAGGCGCCGACGGTCAGGGCATAGAGGGCGAGGGGCATGACGGCTCTCGTATTGGGTTCAGCCCCCCAGATAGCGCCGGCGCATTCGATGAATTAGATTGGATGAAGGAACTTTACTTGTGAAATGAGGGCACAAATGGCGCGCTCGGAGATCAATCGCTCGGGGGAGATGGAGGTCTTCGCCCGCGTCGTCGAGGAGGGCGGCTTCACGGCCGCCGCCAAGGCGATGTCGATGACCCCGTCGGCGGTCAGCAAGCTGGTGGCGCGGCTGGAAGCGCGGCTCGGCTCGCGGCTGATCAACCGTTCGACCCGCAAGCTGCAGCTGACCGCCGAGGGCCTGACCTTCCACGAGCGGACCTTGCGGGTGCTGGCCGACCTGGACGAGGCCGAGCGCTCGGTGGCCGCCTGCGCCGTGCCGCGCGGCCGGCTGCGGATCAACGCCAACGTGCCGTTCGGCCTGCACCACCTGCTGCCCCTGGTCCCGAAGTTCACGGCCCTGAACCCCGAGGTCCAGGTCGACGTGACCCTGACCGACCAGGTGATCGACCTGCTGGACGAGCGGACCGAGCTGGCGATCCGGGTGGGGCCGATGCGGCCCTCGCAACTGGTGGCCAGGAAGTTGGGCGACAGCCGCACCGTGCTGGTCGCCTCGCCCGACTATCTGGCAAGGCGCGGGACGCCGCGGCATCCCGACGACCTGGCCGATCACGACCTGATCACCTTCAACTTCTCGCGCCAGTGCGACGAGTGGCCCTTTAAGATCGCCGGCGAACGGGTGTGCTATCCGGCTCTCGGCCGGGCCATGGTCGGAGACGGCGAAAGCGCCACGCACCTGGCCCTGGCCGGGCAGGGGATCACCAAGCTGGGCATCTTCCACATCGTCGATCACATCCGGGCGGGCAGGCTGGTCCCGGTGCTGGACGACTTCAATTCCGGCGAACTGGAGACGGTCAGCGCCGTCTATGTCGGCCATGCCGGTCCGCTGCCGGCCCGGGTGCGGGCGTTCATCGACTTCCTGGCGGCGGAGGTCGATGTGGACTGGCCGATGGGGCGAGCGGTCCAAAACTAACGTGTCATCCCGGCCGCAGCGAAGCGGAGAGCCGGGACCGCGACAGGCTCGGAGTTCCCGGCGGTCCCGGCTCGGCGCGCTTCGCTGCGGCCGGGATGACAGGTTTCAACGGTCGAGCATCACCTCGGCGATCTGCACCGCGTTCAGCGCCGCGCCCTTGCGCAGGTTGTCGCCGACCACGAACAGGGCCAGGCCATGCGCGACGGTCGGGTCGGGCCGGATGCGGCCGACGAACACCGGATCCTGGCCGGTGGCGGCCAGCGGGTTGGGCACCTCGTCCAGCACCACGCCCGGCGCTGCGGCCAGCAGCGCGGCGGCCTCGGCCGCGGAGATCGGCCGCTCGAACTCGACATTGATCGACAGCGAGTGACCGGTGAACACCGGCACGCGCACGCAGGTGCCCGACACCGGCAGGCCGGGGATCTCGAGGATCTTGCGGCTCTCATCGCGCAGCTTGACCTCTTCCTCGGTGTAGCCGTCCTCGACCACGCGATAGTTCAGCGGCACGACGTTATAGGCCAGCGGCACGGCCCACTTGACCGGGGCGGGCAGGGGCGCGGCGTCGGGCGAGCGGGCCAGGCCCTCGATGTCGCCGTCCAGCCCCGCGTTCAACTGCTGGCCCAGCACCTGGATGCCCGCCACCCCGGCGCCCGAGGCGGCCTGGTAGGTGCTGACGGTCAGGCGCTTGAGGCCCGCCTTGTCATGCAGGGGCTTCAGCACCGGCATGGCGGCCATGGTGGTGCAGTTGGGGTTGGCGACGATGCCCTTGGGGATATTGGCCAGCGCGTGCGGATTGACCTCGGTCACCACCAGCGGCACGTCCGGGTCGGAGCGCCAGGCCGAGGAGTTGTCGATCACCACGGCCCCGGCCGCCGCCGCGCGCGGGGCCAGCTCCAGCGACGTGCCGCCGCCGGCCGAGAAGAACACGATGTCCAGGCCAGCGAAGTCGGCGGTCGCGGCGTCCTCGACCACCACCTGGGTTCCCTTGAAGTCGACCTTGGTCCCGGCCGAGCGGGCCGAGGCGAACAGGCGCAGGTCCGCCAACGGGAAGTCCCGCTCGGCCAGCAGCTCGCGCATCATGCCGCCGACCAGGCCGGTGGCGCCGACGACGCCGACGCGGGGCGGGTTGGCTCGGGAAAACTTGAAGCTCACGGGTCTACGTCTCCTGAAAAGTGCGGAGGCGCGGGCTTGGAGGTCTCAAGGGTGTGAGAACCGGCCCCGCGCATCGGCGGGGCTGGTTGGGGATGCTCGCTAGTTCGCGCGCGCGCCCGACACCGCCCCGCCGAGGCGGGTCGTTTTCGGGGTAATAATCATGGTCGCACGGACTTGCATCGGCGCGGTGAATAGCGGGGAAGCGTGGCCGCGTAAAGAGCGGCTTTTGGGGGACGAGGTTGCGGCGGGGCGGAGCTGTGGCGGTCGAAGGGGTAAGTTCATGCCGCGCCGTCATCCCGCGCATAGAGCGCGGGATGACGGGGTTTGGGGGTGTGTCGCTTCCTTCTCCCCGGAGAAGGAGCCCTCCTTACATCTCACGGCGAGACGATCGCCGGTCTGGACAGGTCACTCAAGGACCGGTCTACGACCGGCCGCGCGCGGCGGCCCGGAGGGCCGTCCTTGACTGACCTGTCCAGACCGGCACGCTGCAGCCTCCAAGAGATTCAAGGATCGCACCCGACCGGTGGTCGTGGCGGGCAAACAGGGGCTCGGCCGTACTCCAGTACGTGCAAGATTGGTTAGGAGAACTGCTTGGCGCGGCCACCTCTGAGATCATCTAACAGCTTAGATGAAGCGATCAGCCGTCTCCGTCATGCGACGAAGCGCATTATGTACGCCGTTGCTTGGGCTCGGGCGGTAAATGAGACATGGCGGGCGTTTAACCGTCACGAAGCTCGACAAGACGTCGCTGATAGTCCTGCATCCCCTGCGGCTCACGTGTACGAACGAGCAACGCTAGATGCGCAGATTATGATGGTGTCCCGCGTGTTCGACGCGCCAGGGCGCGGGCATATCCTTGTGCAAAATCGAATGAGTTTTTCCGTCTGTCGAGAGCTTCTGGCTCTGCCGGGCGTCACGCATCGGCTGCTAGAGGAAAGCGAAGACTGGAATGAACTTGGCGCTGAAAATCGCGATCGCCTGACGGCGCGCTATCATAGCTTCCTCGAAGCGCTCTCCAGGCTTGAGAACGAGGAGCCAAATCGCGTTCGGCTAGTCAGAGGCTTTCGAGACGAGAACATCGCCCACGATCTGCGTTTCGACGTACTGCCACAACGCCCGCAATACGATCACATTCACGGTTTGGTTGATGAGGCTTCAAACCTCATCGGCCACCTCTCGATGGTATCCAATGGAGCAGTGATCCATTGGGGGGATGCAGATATTCAGAGCAGTACAACCTGGATGTGGAGCGCGGTGGCGGAGGCCCAGCGACGCAGCAGTTAGCCCCTCACCCCTGCTGCCCCAACCGTTCCCAGCCCTCGAAGAACGGGAACCGCTCCGCCCAGAACTCTACCAACCTCGGATCCGCATCCACCCGCCTGACCACCTCGCTCATCCGCGGCGCCGCCTCGTAGAAGCGCACCCGGCGCGGGCCCCAGCGGCTGAGCACCGTGACGTAGAGGTCGAGCACGCTCAGCTCGTCGCCCAGCAGATACCGCCCCCCAATCTTCTCGCTGAAGGGCGTGATCTGGCTTTCCATCATCGCCCAGCAGTCGACGATCCGTTCCTTGATCGCGGCCTTGATCCTGGCCTGGAGCCCGGCGTCGGGGCCGGCCAGGCGCGAGGGTTCGTCGCTGATCCAGAACAGCGAATAGATCGAGGCCGGTATGAAGGTCATCCAGCGCAGGAACTGAGCCCGCGTAGGATCGTCGAGCGCGGGACCGAGCCGCGCTTCCGGATAGCGGTCGGCCAGCCAGATCAGGATGGCGGCGCTTTCGGTGATCGTCTCGCCCGCCGGGGTGACGAGGGCCGGAATCTGCTTAAGGGGATTGATGGCGGCGACCTTGGCCTGCTGCGCCTCGCCCTCCCAGGTCGGGGCTTCGACGATCTCATAGGGCAGGCCGATCAAGGACATAGCCGCCTCGACGGGCACGCCGCCCGAGCCGAGAGCGCTGAAAATCGTGAACGGTTTCTCCACAAATCATCCCCTATGTTGTGGGCGCGGCCCATTGTCACACTAAATGTAGTGGGTCACTATCAGGGTGCGTCGGGCGTCGGCCTGCCGTAGCCTTAAGCCTACCCCGTCCGCTCGATTCTCGCTCCCGAGGCCCGCCATGTCTGCTCCGTCGTCGCTCATCCTGCCCGGCCTGATGACCCCGTCGGGCGGCTACAAGCCGTTCCGCTATCCGTGGGCCTACGACTTCTGGAAGACCCAGCAGCAGGTCCACTGGATGCCCGAAGAGGTGCCGCTGGGCGAGGACCTCAAGGACTGGGCCGTCAAGCTAAACGACAAGGAACGGAACCTGCTGACGCAGATCTTCCGCTTCTTCACCCAGTCCGACATCGAGGTGCAGGACAACTACATGGAGCGCTACGGCCGGGTGTTCAAACCGACCGAAGTGAAGATGATGCTGGCCTCGTTCGCGAACATGGAGACGATCCATATCGCGGCCTACGCCCTGCTGCTCGAGACCATCGGCATGCCCGAGACCGAGTTCTCGGCGTTCATGGAATACGAGGCCATGAAGGCCAAGCACGACTACATGCAGACCTTCGGCGTCGACACCAATGCCGACATCTGCCGCACCCTGGCGATGTTCGGCGGCTTCACCGAAGGCCTGCAGCTGTTCGCCTCGTTCGCCATGCTGATGAACTTCCCGCGCTTCAACAAGATGAAGGGCATGGGCCAGATCGTCTCGTGGTCGATCCGCGACGAGAGCCTGCACTGCGACGGCATCATCAAGCTGTACCACGCCTTCAACAAGGAAACCGGCGCGGTGACCAAGAGCGTGGCCGACGACATCGTCGACTGCTGCAAGCACGTGGTCGGGCTGGAGGACAAGTTCATCGACCTGGCCTTCGAGGCCGGCGAAATCCAGGGCATGACCCCCGAAGACATCAAGGCCTATATCCGCTTCATCGCCGACTGGCGCCTGCGCCAGCTGCAGCTGCCGGAAGTGTACGGCGTGAAGGAAAACCCGCTGCCCTGGCTGCAGTCGCTGCTGTCGGGCGTCGAGCACGCCAACTTCTTCGAGGCGCGCGCCACGGAATATTCCAAGGCCGCGACCAAGGGCCAATGGCACGGCGCCGAGGGCGTCTGGACCAGCTTCGACGAGATGATGAAGAAGCGCACGGACCTGACGCCGGCGCAGTGATCGCTTCACGAGGGGCGTGAGCAGAGGGCGGGATCCGTAAGCCGGGTCCCGCCCTTTGTTGTTTCGCTTCGTGGGCGTCGGCGCCGACGGAGGGCGGCGCCCGGCGGCCTTACGGCTGATACTTCTTCGGGATCGCCTTGATCTCTTCCGGGGTCAGCTTGGTGATGGTCTTGGCCCGGATCGGGATGGCCATGCCCAGGCCGTCGCCGACCCGCAGGTCGAGGTCCAGCGGGCCGCAGACGCTGTCGGGGCCGCGCACGATCGACACCAGATGCGTGCCCGGCCAGGTCAGCTGGTTGGAGCCCCACGCCAGGTCGACGCGATAGACGTCGCGACCGCGCACCTTCATGTACAGGGTGTTCTTGTCCGGCGCGGTCCAGCCGCGCCAGTCGGACAGGTAGAAGCACTGGCGGGCGGGCTTGGCCGCCTTGACCGGGACGTCGCCTTGCGCCGCCGAAGCGGCCGTGGCGCCCATGCCGGCCAGAGCGAGCCCGATCAGCGCCGAGCGCGCGATGTGGGTGATCTTGCTCATGACGTCATCGTCCTCAAAGGCCCCTCGCCTCAAGAGATTGGACCTCGCCGGGGCCTTGTCAAGTTTTTACTGTACATTTGAAACTGTACACGAAAAAGCCCGCCAGGTTGGAAACCTGACGGGCTCGGGGAGCGGGCTGTGATCGAAGCCGTGATGGAGGGGCTTTAGGCCTTGGCGGGCTCGGTGTCGGGCTGGATCTCGTCCAGCTCGCCTTCCCACTTGGCGACCACGGCGGCGGCGACGCTGTTGCCGACGACATTGGTGGCCGAGCGGCCCATGTCCAGCAGGTGGTCGACGCCGAGCACCAGGGCGATCCAGGCTTCCGGCAGGCCGAAATAGGTCAGGGTGGCCATGATCACCACCAGAGAGGCGCGCGGCACGCCGGCGATGCCCTTGGACGTCACCATCAGCAGCAGCAGCATGAAGATCTGCTGCTGGACCGAAAGGTGCACGCCGTGCGCCTGCAGGATGAACATGGTGGCGAAGGTGCAGTAGAGCATCGAGCCGTCGAGGTTGAACGAATAGCCCAGCGGCAGGACGAACGAGACGATGCGACGGCGCACGCCGATCTTGGGCAGGCTGTCGAGGATGCGCGGATAGGCGGCTTCCGACGAGGCGGTCGAGAAGGCCAGCAGGGCCGGCTCGCGGATCACGCCGAACAGCGGGATCACCCGCTTGCCCAGCACCAGGAAGCCGGCGACGAACAGCAGCAGCCACAGCGTGCCCATGGTGGCGTAGAAGCCCAGCACGAACTTGCCGTAGACGGCCAGCATCGACAGGCCCTGGGTGGCGATGGTCGAGGCCAGGGCGCAGAAGATCGCCAGCGGGGCCAGCTTCATGACGAAGCCGGTGACCTTCAACATCACCTGGGCGCCTTGCTCGGCCAGTTCCAGGATGTGCGGGGCCTTGTTGTCCAGCGAGGCGACGGCGGTGCCGACGAACAGGCTGAAGACCACGATCTGCAGGATCTCGTTCTTGGCCATGGCCTCGAAGATCGAGGCCGGCACCAGATGGGTCAGGAAGCCCTGCAGGGTGAAGGTTTCGGTCGAGGCCGCCGGGGCGTTGGCGGCGCTGGAGAGCTCGGTCAGGTTCAGGCCCGCGCCCGGATGCAGCAGGTGCACCATCAGCAGACCCAGCAGCAGCGATACGGCCGAGGCGCTGATGAACCAGGCCATGGTCTTGGCGCCGATCCGGCCCACGGCGGCGGCGTCCTCCATGTGAGCGATGCCGGCGACGAGCGTCGTCAGCACAAGCGGGGCGATGATCATCTTGATCAGCCGCAGGAAGAGGTCGGTTCCCATCTTGAACCACTTGACCGCTTCTTCGGTCTGGGCCGGATCGAGGAACTGATTACAGGCCCAGCCGACCATGACCCCCAGGATCATGGACGCGATGATCAGATAGGCGAAGCGCTTGTTCATGAATCCCCCTGGCGTCTGTCTCGACGTCGACGGCCTTGTTCTGGTGTTCGGAAGGAACGACGCGCGAGAACGCTCGCGCCGCCATTCGCCCCTCCTTGAGCATTTCAGCCCTTGTGGCCGACCGGCGCCGGTTCGTCCATGCCCTTGCGATGACAGGGCCTAGCTTCCGGCAAACCAAGCCGAAGAATTAGGCTCATACTGAAGACGGAAGTCCGCGCGACTTCCTCACCTTCGCTAAGTAATAAATCATTCCCATTCGGCCCGGCCGGCGTCTCGCCAACGTCGCAAAACGTCGCTATAAGGACCCATGTCGAACCAAGAAAAAGCAATCGCCGTCGTCGAACGGCTCAATGACGAATACGAACGCGCCGTCGACGCCCTGCGGACCGCCCTGCGCGCCTATCTCGAAAACGGAACCCGCCCGGGCCCGCAGACGCGGTTCGACGGCACGTTCGCCTATCCCGAGCTGCGCCTGACCTATGACCCGGAGGCCCTGCCGCCCAAGCTGGCCCGCTCGTACGCCCGCGTCAGCCGCCCCGGCGTCTATTCGACCACGGTCACCAAGCCGGCCCAGTTCAAGGACTATCTGGTCGAGCAGCTCAGCCTGCTGATGGACGACTTCGACGTCGAGATCGAGGTCGACCGCTCCAGCCAGGAGATCCCCTATCCCTACGTGCTGGACGCCACCATCGACCTGAACCAGGCCGACGTGCGCAGCGAGGACATCGCCCGTTTCTTCCCGACCACGGACCTGGCCTTCATCGGCGACGAGATCGCCGACGGCGTCTGGAACCCGGCGCTGGAGGAGACGCGGCCGCTGTCGCTGTTCGACGGCCTGCGCACCGACTTCTCGCTGGCGCGCCTGAAGCACTACACCGGCGCCCCGGCCGAGGACGTGCAGCAGTTCATCCTGTTCACCAACTACCACCGCTATGTCGACGAGTTCGTCCGCTGGGGCATCGAGCAGTTGCAGCAGGAGGGCAGCCCCTATACCGCCCTGTCCTGCTCGGGCGGCCTGACCATCACCGCCAACACGGTCAATCCGGAACTGGCGATCGCGGAGTCGACCTGGCGCAAGCACCAGATGCCGGCCTACCACCTGATGGCCCCGGGCGGCGCGGGCGTGACCCTGCTCAACATCGGCGTCGGCCCGTCCAACGCCAAGACCATCTGCGACCACCTGGCGGTGCTGCGTCCCCAGGCCTGGCTGATGATCGGCCACTGCGGCGGCCTGCGCGACACCCAGACCATCGGCGACTACGTGCTGGCCCACGCCTATCTGCGCGACGACCACGTGCTGGACGCCGTGCTGCCGCCGGAGATCCCGGTGCCGTCGATCGCCGAGGTGCAGCGCGCCCTCTACGACGCGGCCAAGGCGATCAGCGGCGACAGCGGCGACCAGCTGAAGAAGCGCCTGCGCACCGGCACCGTCGTCACCACCGACGACCGCAACTGGGAACTGCGCCACAGCCTCTCGGCCCTGCGCTTCAACCAGAGCCGCGCCGTGGCGATCGACATGGAGAGCGCGACCATCTCGGCCCAGGGCTATCGCTTCCGGGTGCCGTACGGGACGCTGCTGTGCGTGTCGGACAAGCCGCTGCACGGCGAGATCAAGCTGCCCGGCCAGGCCAACGCCTTCTACGAGCGGGCGATCAGCCAGCACCTGCAGATCGGGATCCTGACCTGCAAGCTGCTGCACGCCGAGGGCCCGAACCTGCACTCGCGTAAGCTGCGAGCCTTCGACGAGCCGCCGTTTAGATAAGGGCGGCCTGGACGATGCTCCCCCGTTGTCGGGGGGGCGTCTGGAGCGTCACTCCTCGCTCCACGCCTTGATCAGTTGATGGGCGATCGCCAGCGACGGCGGGCAGAACACGCCCTCGATCTCGCCCTTGATCAGCCGGACAGCCTCGTCCTTCGAGAACCAGCGGACTTCCTCCAGCTCGGTCTGGTCGGGCGCGGCTTCGGCGCTGTCGACCTCGGCGATCAGGCCAATCATCAGCGAGCCCGGCCATGGCCAGGGCTGGCTGGAATGGTAGCGGACGGCGGTGGCGGTCAGCCCGGCCTCCTCCTTCAGCTCGCGGGCGCAGGCCTCCTCGATGGTCTCGCCGGGCTCCAGGAAGCCGGCCAGGGCCGAGAACATGCCCTTGGGCCAGGCCGCCTGGCGGCCCAGAAGGCACTTGCCGTCATGGACCGCCAGCATGATCGCCACCGGGTCGGTGCGGGGGAAGTGCTCGGCGTCGCAGGCGGGGCAGATGCGCTTCCAGCCGCCGTCGGCGACCTCGCTCTTCTCGCCGCAGTTGCTGCACCAGCGATGGCGGCGACGCCATTCGAACATCGACTTGGCGGTCGCGAGAATCCCGGCGTCGGCCGGCGGCAGGGTCGCGGCCGCGCCGCGCAGTTCCTCGAACCGGCCCAGGCCCTGCAGCGGGCCCTCGGCCGGGTCTGCGGCGGTGTCGATATCGACCGCGAACACCGCGATGTCCTTCCACAGGCCCAGATAGAGCAGCTTCTCGTTCCCGCCGGCCAGGTCCTGGGCCATGTCGGCGCGCAGATAGGCGATCTGGACGCCGACGGGCTTTCCGTCTTCGCCAAGGACGTCCTCGACCAGCGGCTTGCCGTTCCACAGCGCCACGGCCAGCGACTCGGGGTCGGCCAGCCTTTCGGCCAGCCAGGCTTCGTCCCCCCGCCGCTCGCTGTCGCGGTTCAGGGGGTTGCCGGCGAAGGTGTTGGTGATGATCGACAGAGCCATTTCGACTCTCTAGCGCGAGCGTGATTGTTCGTCACGACGTCGCATGTGCGTCATGCGCCTTGCATCCGCCGCGATGAGTCGCGATATAGGCCTCGGAGATCGGCGCGGACGGAGTCCTCGCCAACTTGGTCAGGGCCGAGAGGCAGCAGCCACAACGAGATCAGCTCTGGGTCGCTGTCGGTCTCCACCCTTCCCCTTCTCCTGAAATCGTCATCGCTCTACAGCGAGGCCGCAATGGTCGCTGGACCAAACCCTCGTCCTTCGACAAGCTCAGGATGAGGATTTGGACTGCCCTCGGCTCATCCTTGGGACCAGTCCCTGTCAGTAGCCCTCATCCTGAGCTTGTCGAAGGACGAGGGCGGCGTTACCGGACTGTCCATGGCCGACCTCGACGATCTCTCGCCTGATTCCGCGCCGCCGTGGGACGAAGCTCCCCCCAAGGAAGACTTGGCCGAGCGCGACGAGAACACCGCCGACATCTTCGGCGAAGCGCCAGCGCCCGCGCCGGTCGCGGAGGCGCGTCCCGTGGTCGAGTCTCCGCCCGAGAGCGAGAAGGGCGACGCCTATACCGTGCTGGCGCGGAAATACCGCCCGCGCACCTTCGAGGACCTGATCGGCCAGGAGGCCATGGTCCGCACCCTGGCCAACGCCTTCTCCACGGGCCGCATCGCCCACGCCTTCATGCTGACCGGCGTGCGGGGCGTCGGCAAGACCACGACCGCGCGCCTGCTGGCCCGGGCGCTCAACTACGAGACCGACACCGTCAAGGGGCCCTCGGTCGACCTGACCGTCGAGGGCTATCACTGCCGCTCGATCATCGAGGGGCGGCACATGGACGTGCTGGAACTGGACGCCGCCTCGCGCACCAAGGTCGACGAGATGCGCGAGCTGCTGGACGGGGTGCGCTACGCCCCGGTCGAGGCGCGCTACAAGGTCTACATCATCGACGAAGTGCACATGCTGTCGACGGCGGCGTTCAACGCCCTGCTGAAGACGCTGGAAGAGCCGCCGCCGCACGCCAAGTTCATCTTCGCCACCACCGAGATCCGCAAGGTGCCGGTGACGATCCTCTCCCGCACCCAGCGCTTCGACCTGCGCCGGGTCGAGCCGGACGTGCTGGTCAAGCACTTCGACAAGATCTCGGCCAAGGAAGGCGCGCGGATCGAGATGGACGCCCTGGCCCTGATCGCCCGCGCGGCCGAGGGCTCGGTGCGCGACGGCCTGTCGCTGCTGGACCAGGCCATCGTGCAGAGCGATCGCGGGGCCACGGTCACGGCCACCGTCGTCCGCGACATGCTGGGTCTGGCCGATCGCGGCCAGACCATCGCCCTGTTCGAAAACGTCATGGCCGGCAAGACCAAGGACGCGCTGGAGGGCTTCCGCGCCCTCTGGGGCTTCGGGGCCGATCCGACGGTGGTGATGCTGGACGTGCTGGACCACTGCCACGGCGCGGCGGTGGCCAAGGCGCTCGGGCCGGACGCCCTGTCGATGCCCAAGGAGCAGGCCGCGCGCCTGGCCGCCATCGGCGCCCACACCTCGGCCGGCACGCTGTCGCGCCTGTGGCAGATGCTGCTGAAGGCCCACGAGGAGGTGCGCCGCGCGCCCGACGCCATGGCCGCGGCCGAGATGGCGCTGATCCGACTGTGCTATGCGGCCGACCTGCCCGGCCCGGAAGAAGCCCTGAAGGCCCTACGCGACGGCGCGCCGCCCGGTGGAATTGGCGGCGGTTCGGGCGGCGGTGTCTCGATGGGCGGCGGCTCGGCCGGCGGCGCGAGCTCGGCCGCCCATGCGCCCATGACCATGGCCGCGCCCGGGGCCCTGGCCATGCCGGTCGTGGCCTCGTTCGACGACGTCATGGCCCTGATCGCCGCGCGGCGCGACATCGGCCTGCGGCTAGACGTCGAGCAGTATGTCCGCCCGATCAATTTCCGGCCCGGCGCCATCACCTTCGAGGCCGCGCCCGGCGCGCCCGGCAACCTGGCCGGCCGCCTGGTCCGCTTCCTGAAGGAAGCGACCGGCCAGCCCTGGCTGGTGGCCGCCGAGGGCGGCGGCGGGGCCGAGAGCCTGATGGAGCGCCAGAAGCGCGAGGAGCGCGAGGCGCTGGCGGAGATCAAGAAGGATCCGTTCGTCGCCTCGGTGCTGTCGGCCTTCCCCGGCGCCGAGATCGTCGAGATCCGCAAGCTCCTCACCCCCGAGGTCCCGCCTCTGGAGCCGGACGAGGAAGAGGGCTGACGATAGAGGCTGTCATCCCGGCCAAGCGCGCAGCGCGCCGAGCCGGGACCACGGCAAGCGCCGGTCTGTCCGGCGGTCCCGGCTTTCGCCGGGATGACAACCAAGGTTGGAGATTGAGACCATGAAAGACCTCGGCGGCCTGATGAAGCAGGCCCAGGCCATGCAGCAGAAACTGGCGGACGCCCAGGCGCGTCTGGCCGAGAGCACCGTCGAGGGAACCTCGGGCGGCGGCATGGTCACCGTCACCCTCAAGGGCACCGGCGAGCTGGCCAAGGTGGTGCTGGACGAGAGCCTGATCGAGCCGGGCGAGGGCGAGGTCATCGCCGACCTGATTGTCGCCGCCCACGCCGACGCCAAGAAGAAGCTCGACGCCAAGCAGGCCCAGATGATGCAAGAGGCCGCCGGCCCGATGGCGGGCCTGATGGGCGGCATGCCCGGGATGAAGTTCTAGGTTGGCGGAACCGATATCCTCGTCCTTCGACACGCTCAGGATGAGGATATCTACCGACTCGACAATCACCCTCACCCTGAGCCTGTCGAAGGGCGTGGGTAAAGCACCGCCTTCGCAAAGGACCTGATGGCCGCCTCCGCCGGACCCGAGATCGAGCGCCTGATCGCCCTGCTGTCCAAGCTGCCGGGGCTGGGTCCGCGCTCGGGCCGGCGGGCGGCCCTGGCCCTGCTGAAGAAGCGCGACACGCTGCTGGCGCCGCTGGCGGCCGCCATGGCCGACGCCCAGGCCAAGGTCCGCGCGTGCTCGGTCTGCGGCTCGCTGGACGTCACCGATCCCTGCGCCATCTGCTCGGACCGCTCGCGCGACGGCCGTCTGCTGTGCGTGGTCGAGGAGGTCGGTTCGATCTGGGCCATGGAGCGCGGCGGCTCGTTCAAGGGCCGCTACCACGTGCTGGGCGGGCTGCTGTCGGCGTTGGACGGGGTCGGGCCGGACTCGCTGCGCATCGCCGAGCTGGCGGCCCGGGTGGCCGAGGGCCCAGATGAGGAGCGAGTGGCCGAGGTGATCCTGGCCCTGCCGGCCACGGTCGACGGCCAGACGACCGCCCACTACATCGCCGACCGCCTGGCCCGCACCAATGTGCCGGTGACCATGCTGGCGCGCGGCGTCCCGGTCGGCGGCGACCTCGACTGGCTCGACGACGGCACCATCGCACAAGCCCTGCGCGCTCGGCGCCCGGCTTGAGCGAAATCCTGGGGATCGCCCTGGAATCCGGCTGACAGCTTGGCCTTCCCGCGCCAAGCTCCGCATCGTCGCGTTCGGCCGGTCGCCGGCGCGCGCCAGTGGAGGGACTGATTACATGAGCACGCCCGAGGACAAGGCTCCGGAAACCGAAGCCGAAGCGCCGCACCCGGCCAAGGTCGGCGTGGTCGACCGCGGCCACAACGTCACCGGCTTCGGCGGCGAACCGATCAGCGGCATGATCGCCGATCTCGCCGACGGCGACGACTGATCCAGGCGGCGGCCGGGCGAAGAGCCCGGCCGCCTTCCGTTTTGGGTCGACTCCCGCTAAGAACGGAGCATGAACTTTTCAGATCCGTTCCTGATCCTGGCCATCGTCTTCGCCCTGGCGACGATCGCCTGCGCCCTCTGGGCGTTCGCAGCCCAGCGCCGGGCCGCCAAGGCCGAGGCCCAGGCCTGGATGCTGAACGAGAAGGTCGCCCAGGCCGAGGAGCGCACGCGTCTCCTGGAAGACCAGACCGCCACCCAGATCGAGCTGATCAAGGCCCAGGCCGCCCAGAGCGCCAACGCCATCGCCGAACAGCTGATCAAGCGCGCCGACGAGAACGCCAAGAGCCGCGACAACCTCACCCAGGCCCGGCTGGAGGCCCAGCTGAAGCCGGTGGCCGAGACCCTGGCCAAGTTCGAGGCTCAGGTCACCGCCGTCGAGAAGGCCCGCGCGGAAGAGACCGGCGGCCTCAAGGCCCAGATCGCCCAACTGCTGGAAGCCTCGACCGCCACCCAGACCGAGGCCCGCAAGCTGTCGGCCGCCTTGCGCCGCGGGGCCGGCGTCCAAGGCCGCTGGGGCGAGCAGATGCTACGCAACGTGCTGGAGATGGCCGGCCTCAAGCACGGGGTGGACTTCACCGAGCAGGTCCAGCTCGACTCCGGCCGGCTGCGCCCCGACGTGGTGGTGCGGATGCCCAAGAACGCCGCCTTCGTGATCGACGCCAAGTGCTCGCTGACCGCCTATCTTGAGGCCCAGGACGCCAGCGACGAGATCGCGCGGGAGGCGGCCTATGTCCGCCATGCCGCCAGCCTGCGCGCCCACGTTCAGCAGCTGTCGGCCAAGGCCTATTGGGACGCGTTGGAGATCTCGCCCGACTTCGTGACCATGTTCGTGCCCGGCGACGGCATCCTGACCGCCGCGCTGGAGCGCGCGCCCGAGCTGATGACCGAGGCGATGGACAAGCGGGTGATCATCGTCACGCCCTCGACCCTGTTCGCGCTCTGCAAGGCCGTGGCCTATGGTTGGCGGGTCGAGGAGCAGGCCAAGAACGCCGTCGAGGTCGCCGCCCTGGGGCGCGAGCTCTACAAGCGCATCGCCGACATGGGCGGCCACGTCGCGGGCGTGGGCCGTTCGCTGTCGGCGGCGGTCGACAAGTACAACGCCTTCGTCGGGTCGCTGGAGAGCCGGGTCCTGCCCAAGGCCCGCGAGTTCGAAAAGCTGAAGGTCGACCACGGCAAGTCGATGGACGAACTAGAGGCCATCGAGACGGCCGTCCGCCCCATCACCAAGCTGGACGTGGGACAATCTCCCACCTTGACGCTCGGAAATGACCCCACTACCTGAGGGGGACCATGGCTATCCGTCGCATCCTCACCGTCGATAACGCCGCCGATCTGGCGACGCTGAAGAAGATCTCCGCGCCCGTGGAGACCGTCACCGACGCGCTGCGCGCGCTGATGGATGACATGCTGGAGACCATGTACGACGCCCCGGGCATCGGCCTGGCCGCCGTGCAGGTGGGCGAGCCCGTGCGGGTGATCACCATGGACCTGGCCCGCGAGGGCGAGGAGCCGGCCCCGCGCTACTTCGTCAATCCCGAGATCCTGTCGACCTCGGAAGACACCCTCGGCTACGAGGAAGGCTGCCTGTCGGTGCCGGAATATTTCGACGAGGTCGAGCGTCCGGCCAAGGTCACCATCCGCTACATGAACTACCAGGGCGAGACCGTCGTCGAGGAGGCCGAGGGCCTGTTCGCCGTCTGCATCCAGCACGAGATGGATCACCTGGAAGGCGTGCTGTTCATCGACCACCTGTCGCGCCTGCGCCGCGACCGCGCCATCACCAAGGTGAAGAAGGCGCGCCGGGCGGCTTAGAGCGGGTTGGGATTAGACGACTCCATAACCGGAGTTACGGAAGTAGTTTCCGCACTCGTCGGGCGGATAGGTTTTGAGCGTCCGGTCGATGGCGCTGAGGACGGCGTCGCAGGAGCGGGCCTGGGCCTTGCGCAGCAGGTGCTTGAGCTTGGCGAAGACCTGCTCGATGGGGTTCAGGTCGGGCGAGTATTTCGGCAGGAAGAGCATCTTAGCCCCGGCCTGACGGATGGCTCGGCGGACGGCCTTGCCGCGATGGCTGCCGAGGTTGTCCAGAACCACCACGTCGCCCGGGCTGAGCGTGGGGACCAGAACCTGCTCGACATAGGCCAGGAAGGCTTGGCCGTTGATCGGCCCGTCGAAGAGACAGGGTGCATCAATGCGGTCATGCCTAAGCGCGGCGATGAAGGTCATGGTCTTCCAGCGGCCGAACGGGGCCTTGGCCTTCACGCGATCACCGCGCGGTCCCCATCCGCGCAGCGGCGCCATGTTGGTTTTGGTCCAGGTCTCGTCGATGAACACCAGACGCCGCGGATCGATGCGCCCCTGATACCTGCGCCACTGCTCACGTCGCCGGGCGACGTCGGGACGATCCTGCTCCTTGGCGAACAGGCTTTTTTTTGAAGCTCAGCCCCTCGGCGTGGACGAAGTCCCAGACCGAGTGACGATCAACTTTCAGCCCGCGAGCCATCTGCAATTCCTCGACGAGCTGGCTCAGGGTGAAGTCTTTCTCCCGGCATCGGGCGATCAGCCACTCGGCGTGCTCACCGCGAAGCGTCTTGGGCTTGTAGCCGCCGATCTTCGACGGCGCGACGCTGCCCGTCGATCGATGGCGTCTCACCCAGTGAATCGCCGTGCTCACCGCCACCCCAAAACGCGCCGCCGCCTGGTTGCGCGACAAGCCCTCTTCCTCAACCGCCGCGACCACACGCTCACGAAGATCCAACGAGTATGGTTTGGTCATCCCTGCCGGCCTCCCGTCCCAGCAGGAAGCTTGAATCAGACCTCAGCCGATTTGAGAATCCGTCGATTCCCAGAAATCCCAATCCGCTCTAGG